>Ga0307514_10000029_pt1 | contig 378506 bp, 356 predicted proteins | sample 16_EM_MG_FD_203088 | JGI IMG/M metagenome (GOLD analysis project Ga0307514, IMG submission 203088) | Populus trichocarpa ectomycorrhiza microbial communities from riparian zone in the Pacific Northwest, United States - 16_EM | ecosystem: Host-associated > Plants > Roots > Unclassified... | reverse complement strand
CGATAACCCTGAATCTGGTCACTTTGGAGCTCTTAGAACTGCTGAACTCGTATCTAGAGACTTTTATTGGCTAGGACTAGACACCACGGTATGGAAGTACGTCGCTGGTTGCGAAGTATGCCACCAAATCAAAGCACCACGCCACGCACGATATGGAGCAATATGCCGCTGCCACCACCGTACCACCCCTGGGACGGAGTTACTATGGACTTCGTCACCAACCTACCGGAATCAACCAAGTCGGGATACACCGGGATTTTGGTCATAGTCGATCGATTGACTAAGATGGCGATCTACCTGCCCTGCCGAAAGGATATCAAATCACCGGAATTGGCACGTATGTTTCTTGAGCCCGTGATCTGCAAGCATGGCGTACCAAACAATATCGTCACCGACCGCGGAACGCAGTTCACCAGCCGATTCTGGACTCGAGTCTGCTCCCACATGAGCATCGACCACCGACTCTCGACCGCCTTCCACCCGCAGACCGACGGCCAGACCGAGCGGCAGAACCAGACCATGGAACAGTACCTCCGAGCCTTCAGCAACTATGAGCAAGATAACTGGGCCGAACTCCTTCCCCTGGCGGAATTCGCGTACAACAACTCAGTGCATGCTTCGACAAGGATGACACCGTTCTGGGCCATGTACCACCGGAACCCTGAGATGCAGTTCAAAGCACCGAAAGCATCACATCTGAAGTGGGAGGACCAGGCGGACGCTACGCTCGAGGGATTGGCAGAGACGCATCGGACTCTCCGTGAAAACATACTGGAAGCACAGCAGCGACAGACGAAGTACGCCTGCGGAAAGGAAATTACGTTCGACGTTGGAGACAAAGTGTGGTTCTCGACCAAGCACTTCCGGACAACCAGGCCATCTAAGAAGCTCGACTACAAACGCGCGGGACCATACACTGTGAGTGAAGTCATCAATAAGAACGCTTACAAATTAGACCTGCCGAAGACGATGCGGAACCACAACGTTTTCCACGTGTCACAACTCGATCGGTACACACCCCCAGTCTCAGGCCAGCCATCGAGCGAACCTCACCCGATGATCGTCGACGACTCGGAAGAATGGGAAGTTGATCGCATCCTCGACTCCAAACGGCGTTATCGGAAGCTTCATTATCTCGTTCAATGGGCCGGATACAGATATGTCCGTACGAGTTGGGAGCCAGCGGAAAACCTCGGGAATGCTCAGGAGCTGGTGGACGAATTCCATCGCAGCCACCCAAGGAAGCCGCGATAGTGGAGGAAAGGGATCAAATTGGCGTTCTTTCTCTTTTCCTTTGTGATAGGATGCGGTCCAGTACAAATGGCCTTGGCACGGGTTTTACCACCTTCGGATCACAGTCAAGTGGAGGTGGAGTTTCCCCGTGCACCGTATCCGCAGGACGATCGTGGGATTTGTTTCTTGTTTGTTTGTTTGCCTTTCTCTTTGTATGCGGATATGCAGCCCAGGAGGTCTGCGGCTAGAGAGGGGATAATGTAACGGCGAGGTCTTAGACTAGAGGTTAGGGTTGTTACGCTGGCACGTCATGCGGCCGGGTAAGCGACAACCTTAAATAAACTACTCGTGAGGATTATGATCCTTACCGAGAATCTTACCACATACTCATACACGTGCGATCACTCTGACCGTCTGCAACCGTATCCCTACAAGTATAATCTATTCTCTTACTTAGCCGGACGTGGGCATACGTGCCCTTACACATATCAGAATCAATATAACATCCCACTGCGCATTCTTCTTCTCCTTCGAGTGCTGCTCCGAGTGCTGCTCCGAGTGCTGCTCCGAGTGCTGCTCCGAGTGCTGCTCCGAGTGCTGCTCCGAGTGCTGCTCTGAGTGCTGCTCCGAGTGCTACTCCAAGTACTGCTCCAAGTGCTGCTGCAAGTGCTGCTCCAAGTGCTGCTCCGAGTGCTGCTCCAGGTACTGCTCCGAGTGCTCCTATGCAACGCAGAAGCCAGTTCTTCGTGCCATTGCGATACCCAAAAACGCGGTTGAGATCTACCATATGCTCATTACTCGGGTCGTGATTGTACCGGCTGAGAACTCCAATGGCAGAAGGGATATTGGACCAGGTGGCGGTCACCGCGTACATAAGGCTTCCGCTCATCGATTAGTATATGGTCAGATCGCAAGCTTATTCGTCGGACTTCCTGTTGTTAAGCTTCATTGCCATTGGCATGGCAACTAGCCTGGACTCATCCATTCTAAAGTTCACCAAGATCTTCCGGATGGAGGTTCTGCTGATGGATGTCGATCGTGTGATGCTCTCGACTGCATTCGATGTTCATGCCAAGATAGAAGGTGATAATCCCAAGATCATGCATCCAGAACGTACTCTTCATCTGATCCTTGTTCTGCCCAATCATGCCCTCAGTACCAATGATAAGGAAACCATCGATGTACATAAAGACTGTGGTGACGCCTGTGCCTTGATTCTCAAGCACGAACAGTCCTCCGTCGATATGTGATGCCATGAATCCAATCAAGATTACAAAGTTCTGAAAACTGCCGTCCCAATCATTAGAGGATTGCTTCAGGCCATAAGGAGATTTTCTCAAGCAGAGTACCATCTTCTGCGAACTCTTCGACCTTGGATCACAATATCGGGTCCCAGTTTGGACCAAACATAAATATCCCAGCGGCGGGTGCATAAAGATCTCTTCCTCTAAGTCAACTCCCAAGAAAGCTGTGCATATGTCCATTTGATGTATCCGAAGATCATACTTGGCAGTGATGGCGAGTGCCAGTGTAACGTGGCCCAAGCAAGCAGTCGGTGCATATCTGGCCTAGTAGTCAATGCCTTCAATTTGGTGATTTCCTCCACAGACTAGACTGGCCTTGCACCACTGCACATTGCCTGCTCCATTGTGCTTGATCTTGTATACCCAGTGACTTGGCAAAGCCTTTCTCCCTTCTGGAAGCTCCACGAAATCTCCACAGACTTGATGCTGACCAAATGCATCTAAAGCTTCTTTGAGCGCGGTATCCCATTTCTCGGTGAGTAGAGACTCGGATGCTGCTTTGTAAACATTTGGATTGTCGCGCCCATCCCCATGACCATTGGAGATCGCAGCTGCAGCATCGATGGGTATTATAGCTGAGAATTCCTCCTCTTCGAGATTTATCTGTGCAGACTTGGCCAACTTGTTCTTGCCAGTGCCGTCCTGATGACTTCCGTTGGCAGGCAGCTTCCATGCATCTCCAAGTGAGGTCTGAGGGGCAGCCAGTTCTCGTGACTTCTTCTTTGGCTTCAAAGGTGATTAGTCATCCAATGCCTCCTCCGTTTGATGTTCAGAATTTCCATCTCCAGTTGGCTGCGTGGTTTCAGATTCCTTCTTGGTGGGGGTGGGTTTGGGTTCCTCGATGACATCCCTGTAGCAGTGTTCGTTCCAGATCACTTAGTCTGCAGCATTCTGTGCTGTGTACCGATTCCCTTCTCTGAATGCCACATCTCAGGAGCGGTGATGCGTCCTGGCCAATTGATCGTATACGAAGTTCTGCTTAGTCGATATGCTGTACCCAACAAATATGCTGGGAGTGGCTCGGTGATCCACCTTCTTGCGTTTCTCTTTCGGAACATGCACGAAAGCCAAGCATCCGAACACACAGAGATGCATCAAGAATAGTTCCCTCGCATGCGACACATTGTGAGGAGTCGTACCAACCATGGAGCATGTCGGAGAGCGGTTCTTGAGATAGACCGCCACTAAGACTGCAAGGACTCAGTACTTCTTCCAACATCCGGCATGGTGCAGCATGCAGCGTATGCGCTCGATGATCGTGCGGTTTGCCCATTGGACGACTCCATTAGACTGAGGTGCATAATATGTAGTAGTTCCGTTTATTATGCCCTCTGATTTTAGGTATGCTGCGAATTTCTTGGCGGTACACTCACCGCCTCCATCTGTACGAAATTGCTTCACTTGCTTGCCTGACTCCATTTCTCTAAAAGCCTTCCATTCTTTCAATTTTACCAGGGCTTTCGACTTGTACTCCAGTATGTACTCATCTGTATGCCTCGTGGCATCGTCGATGAAGAGCAGCATATTTCAACCTCCTCCGATGGCTGTTTCCAGCGTACCGCATATGTCCGAGTGTATGAGGTACAGAGGCTTAGTGGGACAAGAAGTAGTCTTTGGAGTGAAGGGTTTTCTCCTCAATTTGCATTTGATTCAACTCTTGCAATCGCACTTGCCAGTCATTCTTGGTGCATCGGTGATTGAAGGCAAGATCTCCAAATCTTTGAGACTGATGTGTGTCAGGCAGCGGTGCCATAACATCCTCTTCTCTGCATTGTGCCAAGATGCATTCCGAGTCGTCTTAAGTACCAGCAGGCCGCTGTTGTTGTCACTCGCAGTGTATTCATTCTATTCCGGAGCTCGATCCAGAATGTGATCCAGAATGAATTGCCCATCGACCTGAAGTACAGTGGCAATCAACTTGCTATCGCAATTGACGAGGATGAGACTGTTATGATTCACTGGTTTCACTTTGAAGTCATTATCCATGATCTGAGATTGTGAGACGAGATTGAACGACCCCGGCAAATGCACAGCTTCTTGAAGTATGATGGTTTCCCTCTTTCCATCTGGCAGTTGACAAATCAACCTAATACTTCCATACGCGGATGCAAACGATGTGACCCCATTGTATCCCTTCAACTTCTGTGTGTTCGGAAGATATTCAGTTTAGGTGATGAACATTGATCAACAGCTGGAGATGTGAGTCGTGCATCTGCAATTGATGAACCAATCAGTGGATAAAGAACTTGAGCTGGCCACCATCCAATAGTTCTCGACGGAAGTGGTGAGAGTGAAAGTAGTCTGAGTTGATGCTTTTGCTGCAGTGTTGGAAGCCTTTGGAGGATTCCCGCGTTGCTTGGTTAAGAAGTTCTCGGTGATATGCCCTCGCTGCTGGCAATGAAATCACTTCCGCAAATCCTTCTCTTTCCTATCCTCCTTATTATCTCTCATATCATCCCTCTTATCCCTCTTTGGACTTCTGCCGCCTTTACTGGCTTTAAAGCCATTATCACCATTACCACCTTGGCCACCCTTCTTTGTAAAGACCAGAGCTTCTGGAGCGAGCCCATTCTCTCTCTTGATTGCAGCTGCATTTTCGACGACCATAGTGATGATTTTATCTGGGATGGAGGTCATCATGGCATTTTTGTCAATCATAAGCTCCAGGAAGACTTTCCACTTGTCATGCCTTGGGATTCCGTGAAGGAGGTAGAAGATGTGCCCTTGCTATCTCATCTTGGCAATTGTCTTTGCAGAGTCTGTATCGGTAGCATCTGTGTCAGTGGTCGATGGCCCTGCGTAGAGATTGTAATTCTTTACTTTCCAATTGATCCGCCCTGCATAATTGTCAACATCTTCGCTGTCCTGGACCTTGATGCTCCACAGATCTTCCCTAATCTTGAAGATAGTGAGCTTCAACTTCGACTTGTAGGCTGATGGTAGCTTTACCCAAACTGTCTTCGCATTGTCGACGGCCGTATATTCCGCTTGTATTCTCGGTTCCATGCTGAGTAGGATAGTGGATCTGGCAACACCAGGGTGATTCATCCAGTGTTTGAAAGCGGCCTTCTCTGAAGCGGTCGCATTTGCTGCAGGCTTTTCCAGCTTGTCATTATTTCCTTTGATAATACCACACACTTGCTTCAGATCGAGAAGTAGCGCGATCTTGGTGGCCCATTGTGCATTGTTCATACCATTGAACTTGGTGATTATGATCATTGTGGAACTCATCATCGACGATCCTAATCTTGTATCACAATTGTCAGTAATCGTAGTCTCTCAGACTGTAAGTTCCATGGGATGTCGAGCAGCCACTGTCAGAAACACGGCGGGATGCAGGGAAATTGCTTAGCTTGTGGAGACGCTTCTCCGTAACAATGACCTCCACTCAACAAACGAAAGTGGAAATGTTGATTGTTGTTTACCTTTTTTTAAGTGCAAGGGCTCATCTCCTGTTGTACCATAGTGTGTGCACAAGTAGTCTAGTGTGTGCAGGTATATGCGAAGGTGTCCATTGTATCTTGTAACTACACATGTCATATCGACATAAGGTCGATTGATGACTAATGACTCTAACTACGCAAGAGGTAAGTTACATCATAGTTCTTGGCATAGTAATATCCATACTCCCACTCAGCTCAACATGTGAAGGACTTCCATTCAGTATATTTCGTACTTGAATGTCAAGGGGTTGGAAGAATCTAGTTTGTATTCCAATCCTGCCTGTATCCACAAATCCCTTTGGATAGCTCTGAGCAGCTTATGCATCTGTAAGTTTTTGACTAATGGTCCCTTGTCGATCATAATGCAGCTAACATTGTCGTACGCCTGAATGACAGTATTCAGGCTCAGCGTTCCTTCTTCCACTTGTTTGTTGCATTGTTGCTCAAGATACAATTGCATGTATAGTGTAACCAATAGTTCTGGGTTACACAGCTTTGGTTCGGGTTGAAACCGGAACTGAAATCCCAGTAGGGGTTATGAACTGCAAAGGGAACCAAACCAGGTGACATGGGCTGGGTTGTTACTGGGACCATACTGAAAACTGGTTGTTTCTGGCTGCGCAGAACCCGGACCACAGTTCCATTTTGCAGTTCCTACAATTTTGGCTGCAATTAAGTTTTCGTGTTCTTATTGTATCATGACATGGTCTATGAGTACAAGATGTAGTTTTAGGAGCTCTTTCTCCACTTGGTCTCCATTTTGCACTCTGATCAATATTTGTTGAGTTGGTATGAAATAACACTCAATATCACGCCCAAATGGTGGGTTTTCAACAACTACTCAACAAATATTGCTCAGATTCAATATCGGAGACCAGATGGCGAAGGAGATCCTAGAACTGCATTATTCACATATTGATCATGTCGCGATACAATCTGAACTCAAAAACTCAATTTGAGTGAAAATCCGGTGCTTGTCAGGGCTGGAGTTTTCGGTGGAAACTGGTCTAAAAGCAATCGTTCGTGTCTTTCTGGGTTAAGACGTGCTACAAGATTTTGGTTCCAGTTTTGACCATAACCCTGAACCATTCTAGTCGGTTGCAATGGTTGCTGACACTACTCATGTACATATAACCCTAGCTATTGGTGTGATGGTAGACATCTTTCAGTTCTTCATTCAATAGCTGCCAGTCTTTCTTCATATATCCTTTCAATATTTTGCCAGTCTCCTTTCATCATTTCAGAACAGCTATACAGGAAAGTCGCAATGACATCACCAGCTGGTGGATGGGTCACAGAGTGAGATGAGAGGGTTTGGTAAGGTTCCATGAACGTGGTGCCATCTGCGATTCTGAAGGCAGGGGTGCGCATGATTGCCGGAAGAGGGATTTAATTACTTTGTTTAACTCTGGCGTGAGCCATGGACTGAATGAATTGCCATTGCTCATGCGCATAGTTGAACACAATATTGACTGACTGACTGTAGTTGGCAGAACAAGTATTACCGCTATACCTGGCTGTAGCGGATGTAGAGCCAGTCTGCTCAATTGAAATCTTGAGCAGTACTGTTGTAGCTGTTTCGAGATTGGATGGTGGATTAGGTGACAAATTTGCAACAATTGACATTCAAAGGTCAATTGCTAATTTGTGAGTACATGAAAGGGAGGTTGTGATAATTGATGTTCTGATTGAGATGCACTCTTTCTTTTATTCCTTTCCTTGTCCAGCTCCGCCACCTCTCCCACTCTTTCCTCTTTGCTTCCTGCCTTGTCATCCACCGCTCAGTCTCTATGCCCTGCTTAATTTTCTCGCCAGACTGGTAATTATCACAATTCTATTCATTGTAGTGTTACCGGCATTTTTAATGCCTCTTCTTAGTGTTCGTTTTGATTATTGTCTTCCTCACAATGGAGGTGACATCGCTTCTAGTATTGGGATGTGTTTGCTGGTTCCAGTATAATGTCAGTGCCAGTGTGCAGAGCTTATTACATCTGTGAGGTTGTTGCCTGCCGTCCGGTTTGTGAAACAGGTGCCCATTGTATGGGTGTTGCATAGGTGTCTTGTTAATGATACTGATGCGAGAATCCAATCGGTGTCAGTTCTCACTATACAGCTCTGTAGCAGAATGGGCCTGGATTCTCTATGTACAACTGCGAACGAGGTCAGTGCTTTTCTTGCTAGTATTCAATCAGTAGCTAGGTTATGGTGTTTGGCAGCATCCGAAGTCAGTGCATTTCCACGAATGTTAGTTCATGGCATATCTCATTAATGGTGTCGATGCACCCAGGTTGCTGTATTTGACGTTGCTCTGAGACATTGCTAGGAGCGTCTGTTGGAAAGTCGAAAATTACTTCTGCATTCAGTCAGTTCGCATGGTAGCTATTGGTCATTTATGTTTTCTTTTGATATATACACATACAATGTTGTGGGGGTCTTTCGCACCGTATTGTACACAGCATTCCAAACCTGAATCCGCCTTTGTGCTCCCTCTTTGGTGCAACATGGAAGCTCAAATGCAGGGACCATTCATCAATTCTCTGTCGCACCTGTTCCAGCATCCCTTGGAAGTTCATGGCCATTAGCAGTTCGGGCTCATGGAGGATAGACAGTCGGTGACAAGCTGTGATAGAGTACCCAGCCGTGAGCGACCACACAATTGAGTTGATCTACCCAATCAGAATAGAAGCAACTGGGATCATATGATGCGAATGATAGAGTGCGGATTTCATTGTACAAAGAGACGATGATGACTATATACCCTGTGCTCTCTCCGATACATACTTTCTATAGCCTGGTCTACCTACCTTATCCCTGTATCTAAGAGTGCCTCACAGTTGTGCACTCTGTCTTTATTATTGCTGTATTACCCTAAGCCCACCAGCGGATGAAGAGTAGCAGGGGGGGGTCTCCGTCCTCCACCCAGCTTGCCCACAGGTGGAGGGTGTCATTCAGGTTCTGTCATAATGTTCTCACAGTAAATACAGGATTGCAATTCGCTGGGTGTCAAATGGCAAGAATATAGTTCTAGCCCCCAAACAACTCCACTCCTGATATACAGAAGAGAGGGACTGGAAGGGGCTGATTGATTTCATCCACAAAAACGGAGGCCCAAAAGAGCCATATATTCTAACACTGTTATTCAAGTGCACCTTGAAGCAGAAAGAATTGGACAAAGAGAATATTGGATTATGTACACAGGGGAAAATGATGATGGATCCCATATTTGGCAAGATTTCATACAACTGTTATGTTGGAAATTCTTTCAACTTGGAACTGCGAAACAGTGCGAAAATATTTTTGGTCAAAATAAAAAGAGCTACAGGGAAGGAGATAGTTCAACACTTATTAAGACCAGCGAAGGTAATCCCCACTAGCTGTTTCAAGGCTAGCTATGCGCAACACCGAATCAGTATACAGAGACTCTGGATAGTTCGGAATACAGTTGAAGAGAGGTGGGAGAGGAGGATGGTGGGTATGAGAATGATAGTTCAATTAACGTATGTTCTGATTGCAAGAATACAATCGATTGAATCGCATCCATATATATTCCTTCCAATGGTTGCTTGTGTGTGAAATACCTACCATTACATTGAATTTCAGGAGCACTGGAGTATAGGCCCATCTGCCAACCTTACATCCAAGCAACCGGAATTAGCAACAGGTCTGGGTAACCCGCCAGCGGTTCGGGTTTGGACTCCAAAAACGAGTTTGTTGGGTTCCAGACTCGGCCAAACACCCAACCCACTGACTGTTGGCAGGCCACGCCAAGACCGGTACCCTTCAATCCGCGGATTTCACCAGGTTTTGCCTCACCTGTCGGGTCCAATCTCCGGTTCTGGTTTTTGAGTTTTGCATGTATGGTCACATTTAGATATGGTACAGTAATTTCTAAAATAGTGACATTGGTATATCACTGATAGTTTTCGATAAATAGGCCCCATCAATGAGCAATACGAATGTACTCACATGCCCTACCACATGCTGAGAAAGAGCGTCAATGGAGAGTCAATGATTTTTCGTCTTGCATTATCGGTAATATGAGTGCCGCTTGATAACAAGCATCCATATCAAGGATACGGGGCCCTTGACAGGCCAATATGTCCGTGATATTCCCACCACATCTTACCGGATGGTAACAACATATTACATCTACAGAGCTACCTCGAAGTATTCATGAGCCTTTTAGTGTACAAAAACAGCCAAAACGATGTATATAGACCATAACTGCCACATTGTACTGTGTGTAACCATGATGGATGGCCAACAATTGTTGACCCTCCGTTGACACTCATTTTCAGAGTGGGGCAGGGAGAGTTTCACTTTCTCTTTTGCCTATAAAGAGAGTCAATACTGCATTTATAACTATTTGCAATCTGTTGCCACTCAGATGACCTAAGATATACAACCAACAATCATTGACACTCTGTTGACATTCAATTTCAAGATGGGGCAGGGAGGGAATTGCAATCTGTTGACCTAGAATGGCGGCCGAAAGTTCCGATATGACTCTCTGCAACTTATTGGTGCGGTGATTACCCAGGATGAATGACCAAAAATTGTTGATGCTCCATTGAGTCTCATTCTCTAGATGAGATAGGGAGCGTGTTGTTATGATTTTTGCCAATAGAGGCGGCCGATACTTTGATTTAGTATTGCCATGACCGAATCAATGTTTAATTATCAGGCTTACATGACCTGAAATTGTTTACCCACCATTGACACTCATTTTGCCTTGGGTGTATCCACAATATGCAATCATTTGATTTGGCACAGTCCATGATTCACATTGTTTTGGCAGCCTTACTAGCATTTTCACTTACTTTCTTCTTGATCACTATATTGTTCTTTAATAATACATATAAATCAATAATAATAATCTCCAAAATCCCATGCCCTTTGATCAATCCTCGTCATCACTTGCAGGTTCGCTCAATAAGCTGCTCTGGTCTTCAAAATGGATGTTAGCTCCATTACCACCCAGCAGATAGTGTACTAACCAGTGGATATTCCTTTCTCAGTCAGCATGTCTGGGTCAAAATCTGAATCATGCTGGCTATCCTGCACGGATGCATCAAGACTACAAAATTCGGCACATGGAAGAGCTGTTGGTGAATATGGACGTCCGACCAGCAAATTGACGATTTCGGAACATTCAGTTCTGCGATTGTTACTGGTTGGAGCAGATGGTGTGCTGGGCAGAGGTGCCATCCGCTGTGGAGTTGGCAGTCTACGTCGGTCAGGTGGAGGTACTCCTGTTCCTTTGAATGTCCAGTGTGTCTGCGGATTCTTTGCAGTGCCATTTTGGCAAGGAAGGCATCTGGCCATGTGGTTTTGACGAAGTATAGCCATGTGTCATTCTATCCCAGCCTTCACGTTTCTGTGGCAAGGAAATTCAACACCCTGCTGCGTCCATTCTCGAACCTTGGCGTATGGTTTCTTACTCAGACATCATCAGCAAAATGTAAATCAGTCCGGAAGCCACACACAATCTCCCAGACACTTCTGTATCCCTCACCAGTGCTTCTAAGTACTTCCAGATGCTCTCGGGCCCCCCTGGAGCTTTGCAATGTGCTCTCAGACTATGCAAGAGCATTCTCAGGTGCACCTGAAAGCACCTGCTGTTATGGATGTGCATTCAGGACACTACGAGATTTGACTATTACGATAGTCAAATGTTGGAGCGGGTGAAACCTCCGCACTGCTCTGTGGGAGACTTGGTGCCATATTCTCAATGCAGTATTTCTTAGGGTTCAATCAAAACATGGCATGTCGTCTATTTGTCTTTGTTACAGTTACAAGATTCGCTACCTTATTATATAGCATGCATTATTTAAGTATCTCTATATATATACATATGGTCAATTTGGCGACAGATGGTAGTCGAACATAATTGGAGGAGCACCTGGAGACGCCGATTGGGAGAAGCTAGAGATGCACCACGTGCAGGCTGTTGTGCTGAAATGATGGAGCTAGAAGACAGAGAGTCCACCATCAACATTCCGCCACACCTCTCCCCAAATCCAAACTGAATTCAAGAGGGAGAGCGGTTCTAGCTCAAGGTGCATAGGAAGTAGGTGGGAAGATGTGATATTGTCCAGCCGTGAGGATCCATGAAATCTCGGAAAGAGCGAGTGAGACAACAAGTTGGGAAAGACGGAATGTGTATTTTTGTCATATGACGAGATGAGAAAAAATTGAGATGATGTGTATCTACCCCAGGGTCTCCCGAATATATACTCCGCGTCGCTCATTCCACCTCTGTTACACCTGTATCTCCATACACCCACCTTTGCTCCTTAACGATGTGCTTGGGGGCCGTGATCGAGCGAGTTCGGAGATGCATTTGGAGGCCAGAATGGATTGAACTCAGAGATACACTCAGAGGCCGTGAGTGACCGAGATAGTAGATGCAATTGGAGACCGAGATTGAGAGAACTCAGAGAAACACTGGGAGGCCATGATCGAGAGAGTTCAAAGATGCAATTGGAGACTAACATTTAGTGAACTCAGAGATGCACTTGGAGGCCGTGATCCAGCAAGTTGGGAGCTGCACCTGGAGGCCATGATCGATCGAGATTTGAGATGCATCGGGAGGCCATGATCAAGTCAGTTTGGACATGCACTTAGAGGCCGAGATCAAGTGAACTCAGAGATGCACTTAGAGGCCGTGATCAATGCTGTTTGGAGATGCACTGGGAGGCCGTGATCGATACAGTTTGGAGTTGCACTGGGAGGCCGTGATCAAGCGTGTTTGGACATGAACTTGGAGGCCGAGATCAAGAAGACTCAGAGATGCACTGGGAGGCTATAATCGAGCGACACTGGAGGAGTACGTGGAGGCAGTCGATTTGGAGGGAGGCGCGACGGCAAATGCGACTCTATTCATTCGTTCTCTTGTAATTGTGGGAATGTAGAGAGTTCAGTACAGCAACATCCGCCAAGAGATGAGAAACTGGCTGGGAGCGGGAGACTGTCGATCTTGGGATAATGCTGTACTAGGTATATGCTATACTCAGTGTTGACTCATGATTATGGCATGGAGAGAGAGAGAGGGATCACTTAACTTTGTGTTCTTAGGTGATGGTAGAGATGAGCACAAGGAAGAGAGAGATCAGAGGAGATGGGCGAAATCATCATGAGAAACTGGGATTTAAGAGAATTATGTGTGCGAGTAAATTGACCATCCACGATATGTCAGGTACGAGTCCTGATCCAGCAGGTAATAACACCCATAGGAGGACTTCTAAACCCAATCAGGCAAGTCGTAGTCCTCCTTTCTCATGGCCGCTCATATTTTCCATATGGTTATCATCTTCATCCCCCATCTCTCTCTTTCTTGTCCACAACTCTACCATCATCGCAAGAACACAAAGTTAACTCATCCCTCTCTATCCCTCGATGTCATCATTGTGAGTTAACACTGAGTGCGGCATACACCAAGTTCAGCATACAGTGAGTACAAGCATACACCTAAGAATGATGGTCGTCCCTTCATTCTCACGATTTCGAGTTAACCCCAGAATGTAGCTTCAGCTTCCGACATACCTCCCTACCGATCGACCACCACCAGCCAGTTTTCCACAAGAGCATCAAAAGTAAAGACATCTCGTCATATTCCAATGGTTTCGCGTTATGTAACCAATAAATGGAGTCTCAGCACTTTGCGCGCATCCCATCGACTGCCTCCAGATTGACCACCTCCGGATTGACCACCTCCAAGTACTCCTCCAATCTCACTCTATCATTGCCTGCTACAAGTGCATCTCCAAACTCGCTCGATCATGGCCTCAGAGGGTATCTCTGAGTTCACTCAATCTCGGTCTCCAATTGCATCTCCAAGTCGCTCAATCACTACCTCAAAGTGCATCTCCAATCTCGCTCGATCAATGCCTGCAAGTGTATCTCTGAGTTCACTCGACCTTGACCTCCAAGTGCATCTCCAAACTCGTTCAATTACAGCCTCCCTGTGCATCTCTGAGTTCACTCAATCTCGATTTCCAATTGCATCTCCAAACTCGCTCAATCATGGCCTCCCAGTGCATCTCTGAGTTCACTCAATCTCGATCTCCAATTGAATATCCAAACTCGCTCAATCACGGCCTCGGAGTGTATCTCCGCGTTCACTTGATTGTCATTTTCAGGCGCACAGCGAATTCCTCTTAAGCACCACCTGCAGCCAGTCGAAATATTATACCGTGTGTAGATGGGTAGCTATATAGATACATGGATTCATAGATGAGAATACAAACTGAACACATGAGTTTTATAAATTGTTGAACAATATGTAGTAGCTATGATTTCCAGGCGCACCAGCACCGTTCCCAAAGAAGATGTTGTTTTTCCCAGAGTTCTCACCTGTGATTCGAGGTGCTCCCAGACATGTCGGCGGCGCTCCCAGATTTGCCCGCGGCGATCCCAAATATTCCCAGGCTTGTCGTCAGCGCTCCCAGGCTTCTCGCTAGTGATCCCAGTTTCTCTGAAGGCTGGCAGGAATGTCCTCGTAGGGTTAGATACTCTCCTGAAATTGACGCATCTTCGTTTACATGCCACATACCCTGATACCCTCCTGGAGGCTTCCAGCGACTAAAATACATTTTGCTGATGACTGCGTTTCCTGTATTGCGGCACGCGAAAACCCTTCTGTGGCCATTTTGGCCATTTTCAAGGCCAGGCACATGTCGGACTGTTCCAGCTGTACCCGACCTCCTTGCCTTGCCATAGTAGCAGACATGTTGCAAACCTACAACAAATCAGTTGCTGCTTTTAACAATGAGATTCGGCTATTACCTGTACCATTTATGTTTCTTTAGCCTCTTCTACGGTGATTAAAGCCTGTTTCATCCACTTACAAGGATGCTTATCTAGAAACTCATCTGCAAAAATCCCTGGGCTAACAAAGTCATGATGTTCCAGTTTGCAGACTGTGCAGGCAAATGCCGGTGTGACCATGGAGATTTCCCGTTACGGGTAGCAATAAATTGTTCATAGTCCTGTCCATGGACACGCACTGTACATTACACGGGTAATTGACGGCTGTTTACCTCAATATGGATATACTCTGATCCAACTGCATGCTGCTTCTTGTTCTTGCTGCTTCCAGTTTTACGGATTATTTTTGATTGTGCAACGTAGGTCAAATGATTGGTGGCTGCATTCGCAACGTCACGGTGGACTAACTGGTGCCTGCGTTGTCGCTGTGAGCCCATGATTGACGTAGTTGATGTAGCGCCAGGCCGATCGGCTTGATTTTGATCCACTCCCAGCTGGCTGAGGTGGTTCTGTATCCATGATTTGCTTGTGTGGAATCAGAAAGAAAGATGATTAAAAGAAGAAGTGGGATGTCCTGAGGACTATATAGTTAGCTTCATGCCAGAATAGAATAAGTAGCAGCCAACATGTTTGTTATAATCAAGATGAACCCTGCTGAGTATGGCTGCAAGTTAAAGGGGTTTCTCACCGCCCTGCGATGTGCAATTAGCCGGTCCGATGTAGTGTGCTTGTCAACACGGATAAATTGCCGTGTCTAATAGCCGAAGTCGCATAATTATCAGATATAAATAGGATATTATTCGAGGGACAGGATGTCTGCTGATGTTTGTCTCAAATAATGCCAGAAATATCACATGAAACCGACACTAACAATGAAGTCATGTTGTACGGTTGGTCTAATGATTTCCACTTTATTGACAGTCAAAAGAAAGATTTTACATTGTTCAAGATGAGTAAGCGTACCAACCTTGACATAAATGACACCACTTGCCTCCATATTGTCCATAACTTGCAACATCCAACATCTTGCGTAACAACAAAGTCAACACAAACTACAATGGTCAATTCTCCTAACAAGAACTTTTCGCCGTATCTCCAGGGCAAATTTGGCAAATCGATAAAGCGGTCCACCCAACAATGTCATCAAGCAAATGAAGGCAATAGCGGGTTGGAAGGATACAAAATCTAAGCCCTTGGGTCATTGCGGAGGTTGCGATCCAAAATGGAACTTGTGGCCGAGAAACAATGAGAAACGCACTTCTTAAGTACTTAGAGGAATGAAAAATGGATTGACGATTATGTTGAGAGATAAACCGCTCAGGCAAGAAAGTGAGTTGAACATGCAGAGGCTGCGGGTCAGCAAGAACAGGAAGATAAAAAGAAAGCTGAAAACTCTGTATTGATGAACAAAGAGCCCAAAAATACCATGCAGGAGATGATGGTTGCTATTGGAGACAATCTGGGGTGATCTTGCAAGTTCTGACGATAGGGAGGATGGTTAAGTTGAGGATGATGATGGGACAGAGCTGCGCCAGCTGAGCAAAGATGATGAACCCGGCTATGTGATGGGCATAATTCTGAAAAGAGTGCAACAGCACCTGGAGAGGTTTCAGTAGAAGCAGATCAAGCTTGACAAATTGACACACCCGGGATGGAGGGACGCAGACAACTACTTCCGTGAAAGGGACAAGAAGTACAGCACATGCAAATTGAGGGTTCTGGCAGTTGTTCCACTGCAAACGGATGATGATGCAGCAGCACCTGCACTGGCAACATTTGGAGAGCTTATGGAGTGTCTTGAAATTGTCCCTGGAATATTGCAAATGCTGCAAGGGACTTCTTGACCAGGAAGTAGTCATATGAGGCTAGGTTCTGGGAAGCAACAGTCGAATATGAGTATACCCGGCCTTACGCCAGCCGCGGAGCCCGATTGATCACTCATTCAGAATGTGAAGCTTGTTGAACTCTTAAGCTTTTACCACTGCTTCTAGCCTCCCATGCTGATTACTGTATAGAAATCGGATTACGACGAAGACATGGTGACGGCTGCTGCATCAGCGGCGCATTAGAAATGGAAATTTGTATTTTTGACATCATATCTCAGTGAATAGCAATTTCTGTACCAATTTTGCTACATGTCAGCTGTTTCTTGATTTCAGTTACCAGATTGTGACAAATGAGAATTCATCTGAGCATGTGCAAGGGTCGAACACACGATGCGTATGTTCTACAATCCAAATCAGGCTGTAAGACGGCCAATACATTCGATTTATGTTTGCTGATTACAGTAAAGTGAGAAACCCAAAGGTATAATTGTGACGAAATAAACTAACAAAATGTATGCGAGTGATGTCATGTAAGTCATTGCAAGAGCGGTCAGTGCTCAATACAAACCTGTCTGAATGACAACCGCCATGCTGCATTCATCCATGTATCAACCTGCATAGTTCTCCGCACTGATATGGTGCACATGGTTGAAATATTTGAAATTGCTTTTGGTACGTTATGGAAATCAAATAGAAGGAGCTGGATGAGGAGAGCTGAGGAAGTCAAGCTACATTTACCAAAAACTAGTGGAATGATCTACATGCTGTAAATTGCAGGCCGAATGAGCTTGGATGTGATAGGGCCATGTCATCTCTCACTGAGATAACCTCAACAGAGGTTGATCAGAAATTGAGAGGTAATAAAGCTCCTGGATGCAAATGATAATACATACAAACGCAATCTTGGATGACAATAATGAGTATACTATGTGTGCCATACAATTATTGAGTGTGCGAAGTTTGTTTTAATGTGATTAATGTTAGCGTCAACAGAGTGTCAACAATATTTAGTCTAACACATTCGGCAATTAAATAGCTGCATTGTCATATCCTTCTAAACTGAATGTCTTGGTCCGCGTGCTAGCAAAAAAGCCAAACTACTCACTTGTTCCGGCATCCTCAAAATGAGCGTCAACAGAACGTCGAGGATTGTAGGACTTGCATCTTTGGACATCCAAAGCGCTGCAAAGCGACATCAACACATAATTGAACTATCATCCGCTTTCCTAGGCAAAAATGTCTGCATCAACAATGCCAGTATGTCCTCACAATGAGTGTCAACGGAGCATAAGCAACCCATGGCCATGTACCTTGGGAAATGCAACGGCTGTGCGGCGACATGAACCCATATTCGAATCATCGGCAGCCTTTCAAGACACAACTGGTTGCAGCAACATTGCTGCTATATCTTATATATGAGCGTCAACACAGCGTCAATGATTCCAGACCTGGCATTATGTATAATTAAGGGGCTGTGCAACAACATTAATCCATACTCAAACTATTGGCTGCCATTGAAGGCAAAAATGCTTTCTACAATATCGTAACTATGCCCTAACAATGAATGGCGATGGAGGGTAAACAATTTTAGTCTTGCATAATCGAAAATAATGTAGTTGTGCGACCGCATTTATGCGTAATGGTATTATTGGCCACCATCCATGGCAAAAATGCTTGCGACAACATTGTAACTATGTACTGAAACCAGTCTCACCGGAGCATCAACGGAGCGCCAACAATTTTCGATCTTGCATCTGGGATATTCTAAGGGAAATGGACAGCTGCTAACACACAGTCAACCTATGGGCATCCATTATTGGCAAAAAAATCCTTGTGACGATATTGTGTCCGCCACTTACAATTGAGCACCCACAGAGCGTCAACAACTTTTGTGGAGACTTAGCAAGCTACACAGTAATGAAGTGCATTGTGCTGTATATAAATTGAGTTTTACATGGTCAGTCTTTTAAATATGTCATTGTATACAACTTCACAAATACGCATGCAATGTCTCACTGATCTGATTTTTTGTGTGTAGCTTGAAAGTCAACTTTTGCAAACCTGCATTCTGATTTATAATAATGTTACTTTCGGCAGTCTCTCAAGTCTGATTACCCAGTTTTCTAATTTCTACTGCCATGCCAGATTCAAAATCTTTAAACACCTCATTGCTAGAGAATAAGATCTCTTCCAAATCTGAATGTGTCTTTATTCGTGATTTGAGCAACCATACTTTCCAAATCATCATTTGATGCTTGGTTGGCTTCAATCAATGTAGGCTCGACAGGTCCTATTGATTGGAATAATTCCAGACATGCCTGTTTCTGTCGATTTTATTTGCACTTTGGAATTGTGGAGACCAGCAGCCCTGCAATAGTATGTATCGTTTGTCATCAAATTCTTCCCCATCCATCACAGCCTGGGACCAGCTCAATGGGGAACTACTTGCTTGCAAAACTCAGATGACGAAGTTAAATGGGTTAACGGAGTTAGAAGTAACTGAATTGACGAGTTCGATGGTCGATGACACAGCTTTGGCCATCCTGAAGAGGCAAGGAATTCGAGGAATTATAATTGCAAGTTGGCCGAGGACATTTACATTTGACATACAGGTTGATCCATATCGTCAAAAATGACATACAAAATGTTCCAAACTAGCAGCTAAGGACTTTGATACTTCCGAATTTCAGCAAGACAGGTGGAATCGCTACCTCATGTTAGGATTATTGTGGAATTATATTCCTTGGAATGCTACATCTAATCTTGGGCTATGATGGTCATTTAAAGAAGTATGAAGTGTCCTACTGCTGCCATCTGGCACAACCCTTACCAACATTTTGTGGCGGAAATATGCACTAACCATGGATGCAATTATGAAGCAATTGCCTTCTCGAAATGATGTTAGGTTAGCTTTGGACTAATGGACATTGAGTACGAAGCTCCCCATGATATTAGTCATTGCTTACTATATAAAGTGAAATTAGGTATTGCGTGAAGTTGAACTTGCTTTTGATGAGGTTGATCGCCTGTTCTTTTTCTGTTTCAAAAACTAATTATGGATGATTACTCAAGGGCCAACAAGCTGCAGCAAGGCTAGCGATGCATTTGAAGGACATGCTTGATCGTTTTAAGCATACTGACAGTGGTTTGCTTGGAATTACGACTGATAATGCTTTCTCAATTACTCGATGACACGCTAGCGGAAATCAGCAGTTGAGGAATCCAGAATAAAGTGCCCTGCAGTGAGGAACCACATACCATGCATGGCACACGTCATACAGCTGGCTTTAAGTGCAGTCATGAGCAGAATGGGTGTAGAAGGCAGCACCAAGTCTGCAGAAGCCCATGAGCGCGAGCAGCAATTTGGACACACTGTAGGCATAAACAATGGGAGAAGTCCAAGACTTCGAATAAAGGGCAATGCTGGAATGAATAAGGTGTCGGCCATGAGACCAGGTGTAGCAAAGATGATTGAGAAAGTACGTGTTTCAACATATTTTGCAAGTCCCAAAACTAACCTTAATATAGTACAGAATACTTGCTACAATAATTATACTAATGCTAGGTTGTCCAAAGAAGTTTATTCACTGTCAAAAAGCCAAAGTCCGCATCACAGTACTACCTATAATGAATTTGTGGACTCATTGGACCTCGACACTGGAGTTTCTTGAGCGAGCCTACTGATTACAAGAATTCACACGCAAGGGGTTGCAAATTCCTAAATCCAGTGGTAACTGGCCATTCTTCGCAACATATGATAAATTGAGCTTTTTACAGTACATCATGGATGTGTTGCGGCCATTCTGATATTGCACCCTGTGGATATCAAAGAGGCATACAGTCACATTGCACCATGTTATCACAGTATACAATGACATGTTGCATCGTCTGGATGGTGTTTTGTGAGCTTCGGCCAACATGATGACTCAATGAAAGGAAGAGTTGTTCTTCGCAGTAAAGTTCGCTCCACAGAAGTTGTCCAACTATTTTGTTGAATTGACTTGTTTGACGGGAATGGTTTACATTTCTGCACATATCCTCAATTCTTTCCGAAAGTTGTGATTGTATAGAAAGTGTGACTACAGAATGGATATTAATCTTGAGGATAAGATATCCTACACTACCAACTACCAAGAGACATTTCTGAAGTATGCGGAGATGGAATACTGTGCGAAACATCGACTTGTACCGGTTAATCAACATGAGAGTGTAACAAACAGCACTCTCATCACCTCCGCAATGGCTTCAGGATCTGATCAATCATTCTTGCATTCATAAATTTGTCCAGCAATGATGACGAATGCCCAACGCCTAACAATGTGGCAGAAATGACATCCAGACAAAGCAATCAGGAAGCATGCCTATTGACTGCCACCAGGCTCCATTTGATTTCACTGCCTGAAACAACAAAGTACTGGGTGCAAATTAATCCAAATCACAATTATTGCCACTCCGCCCCAATGGAGAGTAGCAATACATTTTGGATACTGGATATAACTGACTGGTGGCGCCACCAAGAGTAAACGCACTGAATGTACGCTGATCTGTCCAATGTGGCATGCGACATATTCTTTATCATACCACATGGTGTCGGAGTGAAGGCCAGATTTTCCCTTGGCCAAGACGTTATTGGCTGGAGGTAGTCAACAATTACAGGCGAGACCATTCGCAAAAAACTGGCTGTAAGGCAGTTTACTGAAGCCAATAATGAGATATTCATGGGTGATGTCCCAGCATTGCAAATAATGAACACTGAAAACAACTCGGAAGTGCAGAAGAGGCGTACAAAATGACATTACACAGAATGGCCGACGCGCCCGACATTTTGGAGATGTGGCAGCACCGCCAAAACCTCCGTGTTCCACTGAACGAATGATACGGTCAAAATGAGCAGATGTCAGCCTTCGGATAAATTTTGGACATAGATGAAATCGTCAAAGAAAGATGGTCACTCTGTCAACATGATTGTGCCACTGTATTCAAATTGTCAGACAGATCACCTTTCCCACCAGCTTTCTCAGCAGAGGACCACCTGGGAGGATGAACTCAAATATTAATCGTCCGCCGAATCAGAAGAGGCAATCATCATCCAGTCAAAAGAGATGAGGATCGCGCACCAGAAAGTATTTCGGACACCGAAACTTAGCTCCAATGTAATTGGGACTCGGATAATCCAAATGACACCAAAGACTATCGCATGGGAGACGTTGAATCTAACATAGAGCAAGACAATGGCATCAAGGTTCCGGAATGCCAATAGCCGCGGAATGTGAGTGCGAAGCCAATTGTTCCCGAATTGGTTCAGCCAACATGGAATACAAAGACACAGCATGAAATGGTGATGCTGACAGTCAACACAATCAAAACCAGAAAGCCTAAGCAAGTAAAGCCACAGTTGCACAGAATGTGTCAATGTCTCACCAGGTTCTCGATGTAGCTTGACCAAGAGTTTCAGTTTGAGATACATTAAGGGCATATGGTGAGCAGTCACTTGTCAATATCAGTTGATAAACCGATGTATAGCAGGTGCAATGAATCTTGTTGCAAGATAGATAAATTTTACTTGTGTGAGAGCGAATACTGCAAGAATGTTTCTGCACTCGGCTTTGCCCCAGGGCTGAGTCTCAATCAGTTAGAAAGACAACCAATAAGTTCAAATCAGGATGAAAACAATTATTGATAGCAGCAGATGTTGAATGGTCTGTAAATTAAAATCAGTGTCAACGGAGGACCAACAATTTGTGGACTTGCATGTACTGTAATTGAGGAGTGATTGAGTTGCTGTTATGCATAACCGATGTATAGGCAGCTTTTATAGGCAAATGAGACGGCAATACAGTCACCACCCTGTTCTGGGAATGAGTATCAATGGCGCGTCAAGAATGTTTAGCTTTGCATCTTGGGTAATTTCTGTTCCGATTGTTTGCCAAAATCCATTTGTGAGATATTGGCAGCCTTCAATGGTAAAAACGACAGCGACATACTCCCTGCTGCATCCTGAAAATGAGCGTTAACGCCACGCCAACAGAGTTAGATGTTGCATATTTGAAGGCATCACGCGGATAATTGTGCTGAAAATGAAATCATCGACCTCCTTGAGAGGCAAAATTACAATATATCAAAGGTAAAACACAGTTTCCAGATTAATCAATATTGCAAACTGCACACCATGCAAAAACCTATTATTGGTTGTTGAAAACGCGATTTTAATAAGATACTATTCACAAACTGCAAAAACCAGACCCTTATATGAATCTATACAGAGATCTGCAGGGTAACGAGTACACAACCCGCCTAATTCAGATGGGTTGGGAGCTTACCTTCGAACTGTATCCAAGTTGATGGTTTGAGTATATTGACTCCCCTGACTGACAATTTCGCAAGGGTTCGTCTGGGTCCCTGACCCAGACCGAGACCCAGACCCGATGTGACAGTCTCAAACACTTACTAACACCATAACCAACTGAACAGAATCATTGAGAATGAAAGGAACACTAACACAGGTCCAAGGGATAATTCCCAGGAAGTGGCGAATGGTGAGGAGATCCTTGATCTAGCAAATACCAGCGCAGTATTGAATCCAGTTTGCTGTACAATCATCAACGAATTTGAACAGAAGTCTTTTGATGAGGCAGTCAGGCAGCTGAATACCCATCCGATTCGTCAATCAACAGATGACTGTGCTGCAGGCCAGAAGAATTCAATTTCAGGCCTGCCCAGAACTACGTTTTTGGCACACCACGTTTGGGCTATCGTATTCATTCTGAGGACGTAGGATTTGGATGGTGATATGCCAGGAGCACTGGTAGCGGATGAAATAGGTCCTGAAAACGATTTCACCTCTGTTGCGGCAGTAATGATTTCCGAATTGTTGATGGAGAAAGTTGTAATGCGGCTGCCACTGTCCATTGTGTGGTAGAATAGCTTTAAAGAGCTGGTGAGTTTGGAGTTGTGTTAGCACTGAGTCCAGGTAAGCAGGCAGCGGTCCGGGTTTGGACCGGAAAAATGGTTTGGTTCAGTTCCTGAACCTCCAAAAACCTGACCCGCTGCTTCTTGGCAGGCCAAACCCGGACCAATACACATCAACCCGCAGGTCTTGCCGGGTTTGGCTAGACCCGTTGGTTTGGATCCCCGGTTCTGGTTATTCAATTTTTCCATGTATGGTCGTATTCAGATATCCTACTGCTAATCGCAAAATGTTAACTTTGTTACGTTGTTGTCCTATTCTGACGTAATGGCCGCCTTTATAATCAGAAACATGAGAGACACGCTCCAAAACCCATCTTGAAAATGACAGTCAACGGTGTGTCAATGATTTTTGGTCTTCCATCTTGGGTAATCTGAGTGGAGATTGGATTCAGACGTTCATAAATGTGGTACATGCCGTATTCAAATCCAAAAGAGAAAGTGACACGCTCCCTGCTGCATTCTGAAAATGAGCGTCAATTGAGCGTCAAAAACATTCCGCCTTGCATCATTGTTGATCAGCGTGGCGATTGGTTACAAACATTCATAAATGACAGATAGGCTGCCTTCATAGGCAAAACAGGAAGCCACACGCTCCCTGCCCGATTCTGAAAATGAGCGTCGACAGTGCGTCAACAGTTTTTGGTCTTGGAAGTCAGGTAATTGATTAGAGACTTGGTTGTTGTAATGCCTACTGAAAATATTGACCGCCTTGAAGGTCAAAACCGCCATGTACGACATCGCTACTATCTCCTAAAATTGAGCGTCAATGGCACGTCAACGATATTTAATCTTGTAACTCAGGTAATTGCAGAGTGACTTGGTCATTTTTATACATAAGCACTGTACTGGCCGCCTTTATAGGCCAACTAGAAAGCGACACGCTCCCTGCCTGGTCATGAATATGAGCATCAACGGAGCCTCAATGATGTTTTGTTATGTAAGTCAGGTAATAACATGGTGAATTTGTCATTGTTATATATAATCATTACATTGGCAGCCTTTCTAGGCGAAAGCAAAACCAACACGCTCCCTGCCCCATCTTGCCAATGATCGTCAACCGAGCAACAATGATTTTTCGACTTGCATCTTGTGTAATCAAAGTGGCGAATAATCACAGACATCTATAAACTGGGGGTTGGTAACCTTTATAGGCCAATAAGCAAGCGATGTTCCCGCATCAGCCTCCTGGACAATCACAACTTAATTCATTTTCAAGGCTGCAACTCACTGATCCTGAGTGTTTTAGCCTATAAAACCGGGCAAAACTTCGTATATAGATTTTGACGGCCACATCGTGTATTGATTAACCATGATGCAAGTCCAAAAATTGTTGACGCTCTGTTGACGCTGATTTTGCCACTGGCGTATCCGTAATTTGCAACCATTCACTTTGGCATACAATATCAGTAATGGTCTTTTGGCAGCCGTTCTATCCTCGTCATGTACTTTCTCCTTGATCAATTCATTGTTCTTTAATAATGCATATATATCCTTTAAAATATACTTTAAAGTGTCTGCTAATTGTGGATAATGATAATACTCCCAAATACCATTCCCTTCAATTAATCTTCGTCTTCACTATCACGTTGGCTCGAAAGGCTGCTTTCATCTGCAAAATGGAAATTAGCTGCATTACCCTGCAGCAGATAGCGTACTAACTGGTGGATGGTCTTTGGTCAGTCAGCAAATCTGGAATAAAATCTTTATTGTGCTTGCGATCCTTGGCATATGCATCATGATTGAAAAATTGGGCATTGGGAAGTGAAGTATGTATATACACATATCCAGGTGGTGCACCTTCTATTTCAGTGCTTTGATTTTGCTCAGTGTCACCAGGTGGCGCAGGTGGCGTTTTGGGCCGAGGTGGCACTGGTTGTGGTGGAGGTGCACCCGTGCCTATGCGTCTCAAGCATGACCGCGGATTTTTTGCTGTGCCGTGTTGGCCAGGAAGGCAGCTGTCCGTTTGAGTTTCACAAATCATTGCCACGTGTCTTTCTATCTCGGCCTTTACCTTTTTATGCCCAGCAAACTTAACTCATCAGTTCTTCGCTTCTCCCACTTCGGCGCGAGGTATCTTTATTAGTTGGTTCATTTCATTGATTGCGGTGCTCGAAAACCCTCTTTTGGTCATTTTGGCTACATTCAAGGCAAGGCGCATGTCGGACTGTTCTAGCTGTACCCAACCTCCCTCTGTTGCCATAGTAGCTGACATATTGAAAACCTACAAGACATTGGTTACTGCTTCCAAAAGTGAGATTTGGCAATTACCTGGACCATATATGACTCCATAGCCTCCTCTGAAGTCTTTAAAGCCTGTTCCATCCACTCTCGGGGACTTTTATCACGACATTTGTATGTGAAAATCCCTGAACTTACAACATCATGAGGCTCAATTTCGCAGACAGTGCACACAAATGCCTGGGTTGACCATGGAGGTTTCCCATTGCGGGCAGCCATAACTTGGTCACGTAGCTATCTACATACACCAGCTTTAAATTAAAAGGTTAGTCAACTGCCATCTACCTCGAGATAAAGTTACTCACAGCCGATCGCATACTGCTTCTTATTCTTGCTCTGTCTGGTTTTACGTACTGTTTTTAAACGGGCTTCCTGGGTGATATTTTCGGCGGCCACAATTGCACCGTGGCAGTGGACTAAGTGGTGTCTGCGTTGCAGCTGTGTCTCAGCTGGTGGGGCATTGGATGAAGCACCTGTCGTTCCGCTTCATTCAGATCCAATCATACCTGGCTAAGGTGCTTGTGGAGCCATGACTTGCTGTTGTGGAAAGGTGAGGAAGATGATGACGAAAAGAAGTGGGAAGTCCTGAGGAATATATCGATACCTACAAGTCAAAATAAAATGAGTAACAGCCCTCTTGCAGGTTCTATTCGAGCTGAATCCTGCTGCGTATAGCTGCAAGTTGCAGGGGATTCCTGCGGTCCCACGGTTTGCAGTAAGTCGTTCTGATGTTGTTTGTTTGTTTAGAGGGATATATTGCTGTGAACGCCAGCTGAAATCACTTGTGTGATAGATATCAAATGGACATTGTTGGACAGAAAGGACGTCTGGTGATGTTTCGCTCAAGACATGGCTGGGATCTTACATGAATCACACGTTAACCATCAAGTTATGATGTATGGTTATCATGACAATTCCAAATGAAGTGATGGTCAAAACACAGATTTTGCTTTGTTCAAGATGATCAAACATACCAACCTTGACATAAAAGACACAGCTTGCCTCCATGTGGTCCATATCTTGCAACATCGAACATTTCGCCCAACACCAAGGTCAACACGAGATTCAATGGTCAATGCTCTGAAAAAGAACCTTTTGCCACGTTCTGCGGGCATATATGCCGAAATGACCAAGCAATCCACACGACGATGTCATTAAGCGAATAAAGGCAAGAGCGGCTTGCAGGCAGAAGGGTCCAAGAATTGGGAGCATTGCGCAGTTTACGATCCAAAAGCATCTTTTGGCGGAGAAAAGGCGGGAAATGCACTTTTAAAGCGAAGAAGACAAAGCGGAATGCATCAAACATTATGTGGATCGAGAGACTGCTGGAGCAAGAAAGCAAGTTGAAGATGCAGAGACAGCAATTATGCAAGAGCAAGATGATCTGAGCAATGATGAAAGACAATGATCAACAACCAGAAAACCTGAAACAATATACGAGGAGATGTTGAATCCTGTCGGAGACAGTCTGAGCGATCTTGGAATTTCCGATGATGAAGAGGATGGGGAAGACGAGGACGATGAAGAAGACACAGAGCTTGGCAAGCTGAGCGAAGATGATGAACCTGGCTGGGTGATGGGCACAATCTCCAAAATGGTACAGCACTGCATGGAGTGTTTTTAGCAGAAGCAGATGAGGCTTGACGAACAGACGCAACCGGGATGGGTGGACGTGGCTGACTACTTTCGGGAGAGACATTTGAAGTATGGGACGGCCGAATTGATAGTTCCAGCTGTTGTGAAGCCTCAACCAGACATGAATGCTGCTGCACCATTACCGACAACATTTCGAGAGCTGATGGAGACTGTGGATATCATCCCAGGACAATTGCAGATGCCGCAGGGGAGTTCCCGACCAGGAAGTACTCAACTGAGGCTAGGTCCAGAGAAACCACAGTTGCGCACAGAGATAGCATCTTTCTGCCCAATGTGGTGGCCACTTCTTTGCCGATTGAGAACGCGAAGGTTGTTGAACCCTTAAGCTTTGACCCCCGCATATCGGGTCCCTAGCTATTTAGCATATAGAAATCGGATTTGGACAAAGACATTGTGATGGCTCCTGAGTCAGCGGAGATATAGATAGTTAAATAGTTAATATTGATGACATTGCTCTGGTAAATGTAATTTGTGTTCCTGTTTTGCTACGTGTCAGCTATTTCTGGATTTCAGTGAGCGAATTGTGAAACATGATAATTTGTCAGTGTGTGTGCAAGGCTCGTACGGGACATCCAAAGTTCTAGATGCCAAATCAAGTTGATTGACGACCAATGAACGGTATATTATCTTACCTGTTACGGTTAAATTAGAACGTAAAACCTAAATTTGGGATGAAATATACTAACAATGTTTAAGTCAGTGATGTCATCCGACTCATGGAAGGAGTGGTCAATGTGCAACCTGAACCCGGATGAATAACACCTGTTATGCTGCATGAATCGATGGATCCAACTGCATACCTCTCCACTCAGACCTTCTTCACATGGTCGAGAAATTGAGAATTGCTTATAGTACGTGATGGAAATCGAGGAGAATGAGCTGGATATGGAATGGTGAGGATGTCGTGCTACAAATATCTAAAACTAGTGCATGGATGTTTATACTGTAAATTGCCGGCTGAATGCGCTGAAACACAGTGGATTTATGTCATATATCATGCAAATGACGTGTATAGTCATGGCTCAGAAATTGAGATGTCTCAAAGATTTTGGATTCTAATGATAATACATACAAACGGTATTATGGCTGCCAATAACGACTGTATGCAATTTTTTCACAATTGTTGAGCACCCAATGACTGTTAGTATGACTCTAAGGTGAGCTCAATGGTGAGCGTCAATGGAGTGTCAACGATTCTTGGCACTGCATGATTGAAAATCCAGAGGGACTCACAGCAACATTAACTCATAATCGAATTATCGGCCGCCTTTCAAGTCAAAAATGGTTGCGACAACATCGTTACTAAGTCCTATAAAGGAGCCACAACGAAGCGTCAATGACTTTTGGCCTTGCATGATGGAATACGCAAGGGCAGTGCAGCGACATTAAGCCAAAATCGAACCATCAGTGACCTATGTAGGCGAAAATTGTTGCGACAACATCGCGACTATGTCCTAAAAATGAGCATCAACGGAGCGTCAATGACTTCTGGCCTTGCATCATCGAAAATGCAAGGGCTGTGCACTGACATTGACATATAATTGAACTATCAGCTGCCATTTTAGGGAAAGATGCTTTCGACAACATCGTCACTATATCCTAAAAATGAGCGTCAATGGAGCGTCAACGACTTCTGGCATGGTATCTTGGAAAATGCAACCGCTGTGCACTGACATTAACCCATAATTGACCTATAGGCCACCTTTCTAAAGAAAAATCCTTTCGATGACATCGTTAGGATGCCCCAAATATGATTGTCAAGGGAGGGTGAATGATTTCAGGCCTTGCAACTGGGAAAATCAAGGTGCTACGCAACTACAATGATCCATAATTGAACTATCGGGCACCACTCTAGGCAAAAATTATAACAACAAGATTGTAACCGTGACCCAAAATGAGCATCTACGGAGCATCAACAATTTTTGATCTTCCTTCTTCAATCATCTAATGGCAATGCAATGCAGATAACCCACAATGAACCTATCGGCAGCCTTTATTGGCAAAAATGCTAGTGACGATATCGCGTCCGTCTCCGACAATTGGGCACACAAATAGCATCAACAGTTTTTGTGGAGGCTCAGTACGCAATATAGCAATGAACTGCATTGTGTTGTTCCTTCACAGAGTTATACACGGTCAGTCTTTTCAATCTGTCTTTGTATACAACTTCACAAATATGCATGCAATGTTTTACAGATCTGATTTTTTTGCTTCTGGCTGTACATTGAATATTTAAGAACCTGCAGTATGCTTTATTGTATCGTTACTTTCGGCAGTCTTTTGAGTCAGATTACCCAGTGTTCTAATTCCTACCACAATTTCATATTCAAAATCTGGGAACATCTTATTGCTCGACGTTATTATCTCTTCTAAAAAAGATCATGTATTAATTCGTGATTTGAGCGTCCTTACTTTACAAATCATCTTCAATGCTTGCTGGGATTCAATGAATATAGGCTCGAAGCGGCCTATTGCTTGGAATAATTCTAGACATGCGCCTTCATGGCAATTCTATTTACACCGTAGAATTGAGGAGGCAGGCAGCCCTGGCATCATATGTATCGTTTGTCATCAAGTTCTTCGCCATTCATCGGAACATGGGACTAGCTCAATGGGGAAATACTTGCTGGCAACACCTCACATTGCAACATTAAACAAATTAACTTTGTCAGAGTTCACTGAATTGACTAGTTCAACAGAAATGAAAGAGCTTTGACCATCCTGAAGAGGCAAGGAAGTCGATGAATCACAATAGTAAGTTTGCAGAGGATAATCATATTTGACATCTAGCTTGATCCAAAATAACCGAAATGACAGACAAAACGTTCCAAACTGGCAGCTAAGGACTTTGAAAGTTCCGAATTTGACCAAGACATGAGGAATCGCTACCTCGTGTCAGGCTTTGTTTTGGCTCATATTCCATGGAACAATATCACAAATCTGGAGATATAACGGTCATATAAGGCATTACTCAATGACGTAGCGCTGCCGTCTGCTACGACCCTTCGCAACATTTGCCGGAGGGAATATTTAATGACCATGGATGCAATTAAGAAGCCATTGCCATCACGAAATCAAGTTAATTTAGCTTTGGACAGATGGACTTCAACAAAGAAACTAGCCATAACGTCGGTCAGTGCTTACTATAAGGATCGAAATTGGGCATTACGTGAAGTTCAACAAGCTTTCGATAAGGTTGATCGCCTGTTGTTCTCAAATTTCGAAAGCTAATTATGGATGATAGGTTAAGGGCCAACATACTGGAGCTAGGCTCGCAGTATAGTTGAAAGAGATGCTTGATCATTTTGAGCTTACCGACGGCCGTTTGCTTGGTATTACGACTGACAATGCTTCCTCAAATTATTCAATGACACCCGAGCTGCAATCAACACTTGAGGCCTCTGGAATCGAGTGGCCTGCATTGAGGAAGTACATACCATGCATGGCGCACGTCATACAGCTGGCGTTAGGTGCATTCAGAGGCAGTCTTCGTGTAAAAGGCCGCACGAAGTCTTGGGAAACCCATGAGCGTGATCAGCAATTTGGAGAGAATGAAAGCATAGACATTGGGAAGAGTCAAAGACTTCGAAAGGAGGGCAATTCTTGAATCAATAAGGTGTCGGCAGTGAGACCAGGTTTAGTAAAGATAATTGAGAAAGTATGTATATCATGATATTTTGAAAGTCCTGAAATTGATCTTCATATAGCAGAGAATGCTTGTGGAATTGATTACGCTGACACCTGGTCATCAAAACGAGTCCATTGACTTTCAAAAAGCCAAAGTCCGCATTGCAGTACTTCTGATTATGGATGTGAAGACACGTTGGCACTCTAAACTGGAGTTGCTGGAGCACACCTACCAACTACAGGAATTCACACGCGAGTGGCTTCAAAATCCAAACTACAGTGATTACCGGCCACTCTACACAATGCAAGATGTATGGACGATTGTAAAGTATGTCATGGAAGTATTGAGGCCATTGCGATATTGGACCCTGTGAACGTCGAAGAGGCATATAGTCACATTGCATCATGTCATCACAGTGTACAATGACATGTTCGATCATATGAATACCGTCATGCGAGCTTTGGCTAAGAAGAAGACTCAAGGGAAGAAAGACATGTTCTTCGCCGAAAAGTTACCTCGACAGAAGCTGTCCAAGTATTATGCTGAAGTGACTCCAACGATTCGTATGCCACTGATTTCTTCCCATATCCTCGATCCTTTCCGGAAGTTGCGACCGTTTAGAAAGTGGGACAAGGGAATGAATATTAATCCTGAGGATGAGACATCCTACACTACCCAATACCAAGAGGCCTTTCTGAAGTATGTGGAGAATGAATACTGTGCCAAACACCGATGCATGCTGGTCAATAAACTCAACAGCTTACCAAGCAGCAATCACATCCCCTCTGCAACATCAGCACAATGTAAAATGATTTGGAAGTCATAACTCAATGACTAAGCTAGTCTGAACAGCCACACCGATCCTTCCAGAAGCTCCCAGAAGCTCCCGAACAGGCTGAATGCAAAACAATGTGCTTCTCAGGTGCTCTGAGAGTACTTTCAGGTGCTCCTCAACGCTTCTGATGTAGTGGAACAGAATACAAGAATATTCTAACGAGTATGAAGTTGTCTTCAGAATGCTATAAAATCATGCCTTTGGGTTGGTAAATTTTCGGACCTACTTGGACTACGACACTCGTCTCTGAGACGATTCCGGTGCACCTGGAGCCAGACTCTGCAGGAGTGATAATATATAATGTCTATATCAAATAGTAAAGTTCGATAAACTATCTTACAGCTATACACCTGAATCAGGCATTCTAATCTAATTCATATACAGTCCAGTAGGTATCTAAATCAACATGATTATTGACAAGCGATACGCTATCCATGCCGCCCGATGCAGCATTCTCCTGCACCAAATGTGTTGGTCCAACTATTGCTCCAACGGGTACAATACGCATCCTATTCGTTTGTTTGACAACCCAGATGAACATGTCAACACAATCACCCCAACCATGAAGATCTTTGTACTTTGTTGGAATCACCACCGCGTATTCTTGAACTTGAGGACATAATACCCAGTGTTGCATCGTCTGGCACCTCATAGAAAAGGTCGATAATGCTTTCCCGGCTGGCAGGCACTTCTGAAATTGGAGGATCTGATTCGGTGGAGTCCAGCTGAAGTATCATACAGGAAAGGAAGGAATTCGTCCATGGAAGGTGTTATCGAGGTCATTCTCCTCAATTTGCGTATACTGGACCCAGATGTTATGAGCTTCATACTTGATCCCTTGTTTGGCATTGGTATATTCTACTTTGCAATCAAGTCCCGGACGCTCAACAGATGTAGGGCAGTGAAATGGTTGACGGTAATACAACAGCCCATCCTGCAGTTGAATAAATATACTGTCCAAGAGTACATTCTGATCATATCCCAGCACAAGTCCACTAACTTCGTGTCCCCAGTCCTCTTCAATTTGTGCGCGGAATAGCCGTCCAAAGTTGGGAATTCCGAAATCTTCTAATGCATCTCTGAGTGAGGTTAATTTGATACTTCTGCACACTCCGCGGACATGCGTTTCTCTCAAATGATATACCTTCTGTGATACAGGGTGGATAATGGGCTCCTCCTGAATTGTTTGGAGAGGTAACAGATGGGCTGTGCGTGTACTTCGCCGTTGATCGGTAGCGGACAGTAGGTTGAAAACTTTTGCCAAGTCAATATCGTACCAGCCTTGGAGTGCAAGATATGACAGTGTCTCCTCCATGTAGTCAAGACCGGTACACCGGTCATTATGCATAAGCATCTGTCGAATGTAATTGACTTTGTTGCTAGATCGATATGCCTCTTTGACGTTGGCGATATGTAGCCTTCAGAAATATCTGTGGTGAAATTGTCACCGGAACCCATTCGCCAAATTAACTCTGATTTATGGCTTAAATGATGCATCTTTGGATATCCGAAATGAATTACGTGTTGTTCAATCGTTTTGGGGAGTGCCAGAATGCTGATTGTGTCCCACCAAGCTTCCAACTCGATCAAGCGGAGGGAGAATTCCTTCTTGAACCACATCTGTTCATTCGAGGTGATGGCATAAATCTCTCTCTCAACCTGGTTAGTCATGCGCTCCGAATCAGCCGAGCTCCAGGACTTGGCTTCTGTCCCAGCATCGGATAGGCAGTTCTGAAATTGCAGTCGCTTGTCAGCGGTCATGTTTGCCGCCCCATAATCCTCGTCTTCGGTGGCAGCTTTCCTTAGGGCAAGTTCTTTGGCAAATATGCTTCTGGGACCGGTTGTCTTAATGCTGACTTCCTGCAATAGTTGTTGTTCATGATGTTGGAATAATGTATCGAAAAGCTTGCATTTAGCAGGTGTAACATGATGGATTTCGCACTCCAATTGCTCTATTGCCTTCTGACGATTAGCATCTGACCAGGTGGTTGCCGCTTGTCGGGCTCTATTGAGGCACACCTGAAATTGGCGGCGTTTTGTGGTGGAAACCATTTCAACCCGATACACAAGGGCCTCCATTGCAGCACGAATCTTATGAATCTTTTGTTCGCGTAACAGATGGAATGCCCTTGCCAACAGGTAATCTACTTTGGCCTTCGCAGACTTCGACATTTTCTGTTCTCGAAAAATGCCCTTCTTCTGGTATAATCGTGTGAGTGCATCGTCTAGTGCATTGAGAGATAGATCCGAGTGATTGTGTTGGCTAACAAGTAGAGAGAATTCACATAATGCCCGGACTGCTCCCATTACGATTTCATTGGAGGCTGTTTCCGCCGCAGTTTTCCTGTCATCCTTGGAGCAGACAAGAATCAGCTTGTAATTCACTGCCAGTGTTCTGATCATTCCACGGATCTCTTTACCTTGCCAGGTGCCGCTTTTCAATGAATCAAATGGGTTAGAGAAGTGCTGGAGGCCAGGATATCGAGGCACCGATGTGAATCAATTGTCAAACTGATCCTTGACATTTCTAGCTTTCAGGTATTTGAGCAGTCAGTGCAATAAGTCTTTAACTAAACCCAAGAGCAGCTGATGCAATTCATCAGGCTGCCAAAGCCGATAGACATTGCAGAGAGGGTATTGCCAGAACTGGTTGCGGATTGGGCGGACACCTAGAGTGTGCAGAGTGTCAATATTATTGTCCTCCAGCAGCTCCGAGTAAATATGCTGGTCTCTTGAGTTATCGTGTGGTAGAAAAGTTGAATGTCCCATCGGCACACCTTTAGGAATTTCACACCTCGGGCATCAGCCATATGAGACTTGAACAACCATGACTTGTTCTGGATAATCCCCGACCCAGGCAGCCATCACAGGGTAACATTGTCGCTGGAATCCATCTGCACAATCCCATTTCAAGCCAAGGCCAGTGATGTCAAGATGCCTAAGTTAAGATAGCACAGTTCCTACCACGTTATGCCATGCTTCGTCAATGTTTTTGGCAACTTTCGGGGGACATGGGATCAGTCCGACCAGCATGCAGGCGAGCTTGGTAGATGTCCGGAGGAGATCTTTTCGAATATTACAAATCGTGAGATACAGCAGCCAGGCGTACTGATCGCCAGAACACTTGGTCCAGTGAGTCTTGTCGGATGCACACATGACTGGCACAATCATCGCTCCGGCAGGAAGTTGATCCTGTGTATCCCACTACCAGTTGCCTGAGTTCATCTCTCTGTAAATTTGACGACTCACAGAGTCAGCAAGGCGCACCGGTTCAAAATCGAAGTGTGCCAGAAATGGAAGATGTGCTAGGAGGAACTGAATACATTAGAAAATATCCCTGTAGTATAACGTTTCAAAGATATGTGAGTCATCTTCAATCTAACTGTCATCGCCGAGCCCGAAATCGAGTTCAGAGAGGAGTTTTCACAGGGCATCTGCTGATGGGAATGATTCGATTTTGTAGTTGTCCAGTCCATGCCTGAGATGTTGATCTATCCATGTTTTCATTTGCTGGCTGAACGACTGAGCCTGCTGAAAGTCGTGTGCGGACCAAAATGGATGCCATCGATTCCATTGTTCTGAGTACTTGCGATGCTTGTTGTACAATCCAGTTGCTTTGCCATATGCTTTCCCCCCCGCATTTTCCACTCCAACTACCTGCCTATGAGCCTTTGTGTTGGTTGGATCAGGGGTAGAGGTGAGATCATGCTGCAGAGGGTCTATAGGTTCTTCTTTGGGCGTATCTTCAGGTGGTGGTGCACCCGGTACGTTGTCTATGAGTAGATCATTAATTGACAGCTTGTCGATGGCCATTCAGGTGCACCTACTGTAGTCAAACCATGATGGCTCAGGGTGAGGGAAGCCGGCAGGTGGTAGAATCAAGTTGGGTAATAGCCCTTCATTCATCGATATTGGGTGATATTGTTGATAGTGACTTTCCAGTCGGTTCTCGGTGCATAATTTCTTTTTGCAGATAAAGCATTTAACATGTTTCCGGCGAGTGTTGACCATCTTTGAGATGTGCTCAGTGTTCTGATGAATCTCGGTGATGCTTTAGGGGGTGCTAGATTTGAGCCTCAAGGATAGTTGTTTGAAGGCGAGCTGACTCAGGTTAGCATATCACTTTCAAAGCCGCATCACACCCCACCAAATGTAGAGGAGGGGTAAAACAAAGTCACCTTACAATCATTTTTCTTCACAAACTAGGATAATATCTATCAAATCAAAGTTTCTTTTGTCATCACTGTCATCACCGCAATCAACTTTTAATACCGTTCATCAGGTGCTGCTACTATGATCAGCCTTATCAGATACTACATCATTGCGGCATTGTGAAGATTATATCTATGCTCGAGCCTCAAGCAGCGGATAACATCAGCTTAATACAATGAAATAGGTAAGTTTCCTAGCTGGCTGTATGCCCGCTCAATGATCATCGAGAACTGATAGGCCGGTAGGATGTTATCTTCAGTAACAATCCTTGACCGGAGGGTGGATCCTGAGGAGACAATGAAGTTTGCACAAGGAGCTCAAAAGGAAGCAATCACTGTTGCTTCTCGACTAACAGGCCTCATATTGAATGAAGTAGTAGGTCATACACATACATTTTGAGTGTAAGATGCGTAGTCATGCTAACCTTCCAACCGGATATAGTTCTTGTTGGGTTCCTGGAGATATCATGTCGAATCCTTTCTATGACCTTCACTGTCATAAACCGAACAAAGGTGAGCTTCTATCCAAGTTCCTACTATACGAATTCGAGCATATTACAAAGAAAGGCGGGATGTGTGTGACTATGATTACTTTTTCTCAGCCAGGTTTCATGGATCAAAGGTGCAGTGAAATACCACAGTCCGTGACAAAGAAGATGGATATAAGAGGTCTTCATTTCGCCGAATGTCACAGCTACCTTCAATATTCTCAACTATACTCTGCTTCATTCGAAATCACCAATTGAATTGATTATTTGATTACTATCATCATTTTGTTCACATACGATGTCGACGAACGGATCTCCGCAGCAGACAACCAATATGGCCCCACCGGGTGGGCTGTTTGGCTCACAACAATGCCTAGATGACAATGTGGGAGCATAGGAGGATAATGCAGGAAATACACCGAGCAAAGACACTCAATTCGGGCAGCCCACAAATCAAATTCATCCTCCACTGGGGTATAGTTACCCGCCCTCGCAGCCACCATTTCCAGGCGCTCCCCAGTTCTACCACCATGCCCCATTCAACATGACACCAAGCTCACAACCAAGCACTGGTGCAACGCAAGGATATCAGAGTTATGGGCCATCGTGGCAAGCATATGATTTCCCCCAAGGAGGTTATGGTGGACCTCGAATGTTCCCCCCTCAGCAATTCACAGCACATGGGCCGTCATCTCCATGCGCACCTTGAGTGCCTGCAGCACCACCTCAAAACAATCCCGTCATTTGGCCAACCTCTTCCTCCTCTACTCTACCAGGACATCTTCCCGGCCCACCTTGGAGGCCCCCCATTAGCCTCCCAACAAAACAATTTCTGCCAGCTGCGGAACTGCGGAGGACTGACGGTGCAGGGATTGCGGATTGGCCTCCATTGCCGGAGATTTCCTATGACCAATACGATGGAGATTATGAAATTGACAATTCGTCGGACTTGGGCGGGGCCGAAGGCAAGGCCCCAATCAGCTTGAAGCAAACGGAATTCTCCTTAAAGTAATTTGCCAAAAGGATGGGGTAGCCTAACTTTAGTGCATTCAACAAGTGGAAGAAAGTAAGAGTGGCTGGGTTTCTCGAGATGAAGCATCAGTCAATAATTCGGGGACCGTTCCGGTTGAAACCGTTGCGAGTTGGACCCCTGTACTGGGAGATGGCGGTTGCAGATTTTTTGAAGAATTTCGAGACCTGGCTGCCTTTGGAAAATTTCGATAATGCCGAATACATTCGGCGACAATGGATGGAAATGTTTTTAAAGAAATGTGCAAGCGATGTTCGGGAGGCGAGGAAGAAGGGGAGGTGAGGCAACATGGGACCGGCGACAGATTTGGGATAGCGCACGGGGGCAAAAAAGCGAGAGGTAACATCCCAGAGTTGCCAAATACAACTTTCATGGTTGTCACTTGTCGAGTGTCGAACGGCAACGATGACGAGACATCCACCATGCAGCTCCAAGCTTCTTACAAAGATGTTAGGCACTGAGAGGAGCTGGTTGATTTCATCGAAAAAAAATTGGGGCCCGATAGAACCATACTGTCTAACTGCGTTATACAAATGCAACTTGACGTAGGAAGAATTGGACGAAGAGTATATGGGATTATACACAGTGGGGCAAATGCTGAATGACTCTCTATATGGTCAGATTTCATACAACAGTTCCCTTTGTAATGCCTTCAAGTTGAAACGGGGACACAATGTACAACTATTTTTGGTAGAAATGATGACAGCTACAGGGAAGGATATTGCGGAGTACGTAATTAGACCGGTCAAGGTAATCCCTGCTAGCCTGGTTATGGTTAGTTATGCCCCACTGCTAATCTGTATACTTAGACTTCGGAGGTATCTGATGAAAATGAAACAGTGGTGGATGAGGAGGCAGCAGGTAGGAAAGAGACTGAAAGTAGTATTAATGTAAGTTCTGATTGAGTGAATAGAATTGATTATATTCCACATATTCGTTGGGTCCAAATGCTTGTCTGGGAAATACCTAACATCGCGATGAATTTCAGGAGCGCCGGACTATGAGCCTATCTGCCCAACTTAACTCGGAGCAACTGAAAGAGATCATTGAAGATGAAAAGGATACCGACAAAGGTGCAACAGAGGTTCAGGAGCAAGTGGATGGCGAGGAGGTCCTCGATCCAGATAATACCAGTTCAGTATTGAATACTGTTCTGAACACCATCAACAACAAATTTGAACATGAGTGTCTTGATGAGGCAGTCACGCTGCTGAATGCTCATCCTATTTACCAATCAACAGATGACCGTGTTCTAGGCCACAAGTATTCAATTCCAGGCCTGCCTGGAACTAAGTTTCTGGCGCACCAGGTTTGGGCCATCTGGTTCATCGTGAGGAGGTGGGTTTGGGATACTAATATGCCAGGAGCACTGGTGGCGGATGAAATGGGTCTTGGAAAGACTTTCACCTCGGTTTCAGCAGCCATGCTTTGCAAATTGGTTACGGAGAAAGTTGTAATGGGGTTGCCACTGTCCATTTTATGGGCGAATACGCTTCAAGAGTGGGTTAATCTGGCACAGAACGACATTCCCGGAATTCTCGGTGATGAATGGGAGTGGTATCCGTTGGGGAGACAGATTTCAGCGCCCCACCGTCTATCAGAAATCCAGTCAACTCCGTCGCAGGTGCATCCAGCGCTTACATCAGCTTTTGAACCAATCTTGGTGGTAACAATGCCTGGTGTTGCAGAGACGTTCAAGAGTGTCATCGACGAGATGACATATGGAACCGATTTCAAATTCATTAACTTGTTCCATACCGAAAATGTGAATCTCACCCACGAGCATCTGAACACCAGTATTGACGAGCCGGAAAACCGATGAAATAACCACCTTGTGTTGAATGATACATTAACATCGAGAGCGAAACCATCAAGCAACGGCCAACTCTCACACTGTTCACGGAGTTTTCGGATGTTTGAAGAGTCTCATCAGTACAAGACAAAAAACATTGAAGGCTGGTGAACTGCGATCAATGCGAGAATTGGATTCAAACTTCAAGTCACTGCAATGCCGAGTTTCCATTCACTCTATGACTGGTGTTTTCAGACGATGTGGCTGTTTTCAGGTGCGCCTGAAGATCCAGAGGATGAGACTTTGATGGAAATGCACGGCGCCGAGGCACTGTATTCCGCAATGAAGAGTTTGATGCATGCAGTCCGGACTAAAGACCAGGACGCTCAACAGGATGCAGCACCCCAGATGATCCAAATTGCAAAGCACTGGACAATAAGGAGGTGGTCAGAATCGAAACTCGCAAATGGGAAACCACTGGTTCGGGTCCCAAAGGAGAATGCAGACCTTGTTGATCTCGAATGGACGGAGGAAGAGTAAACTAAACTAAAGACCCTTGTGGAAAGATACACTTCAGAAGGTGCTTCAGGAGTGTGGAGGATTTATAGATGGGGGCTGGCATGTGTCTCATTGGTATTGGGAGATACCGAAGATCGGAATGACATCTCAGGACAATGGTACAATGAATGGCCACTCGATACTTGGGTGGATTCTCTGATTTTCGGATGGCTGAGAGACACATTTCTGCCAATGCTTGTCAATGCAGCTGCGGAGTATCCCGAACCTGATGAAGACGAAGCATCAAATGAGGCGCTCCTGCATCAACCTGAAAGTAATTCACGTGCCCTGCCTTGTGCACCTCCTCCTCAAAAGGCCATGCTATTTTGTCCTCTGCCAGGCCAAGTTCGTCATTTGAAGTGGTGGCTCACAAAGTTTTTTACGGATCGTTTGGATATATTCTACATGTATGCGGAAATGGGCAACAATGAGTGGACAGAAATGCGGCTCAAATTCCAAGATTCGCCAAATCCCTCGGTGTTTGTAACTACACCCAAAGTGGGTGGGACAGGCCTCAATCTCACAGCAGCAAACCATGTGGTAATAACTGAGAAGTTCTGGGTATTGAATGAGCAGCACCAGGCCTTTGCATGGGTTGTCCGACTGGGGCACAACAGAGTCCCACACACATGGCTATTGAACACTGGACCCGGTGGTTATGATAACAGAGCGAGTGATCTCCACCAGCTCGCTGGAGTGGCACAAATGAGAGTCCTGCATGTCCTTATGAGCTGACCGAACATCACAACTTCGATGATATACGGCATTCTGGAGTGTCAGGAAGACCAGACGAAGCAGCTTACAGAGTATGGAGATATCGTGCAGTCAGATGGTGGTGAGGATGAATGATAATTTTTAGGGCAGTGTAATCAAGGTACGCCTCTTTCAACATTCAACCAATACAATCTCATCAACTGATGCAGAACAGTCAAATGATATTGAGAATAAAGCGCGAGGGAGGAGTCGAGGAGTATGGGTTAGAGTTCGATTGCATTTCGTGTTGGATGATTATTGTAACGAATAGGAGATGAAGTCAATGATTAACAGATATCTGGTAAACTGAACTAGTGCCTGATTGTGAGGATCCAATATGTGATGAAAAGCAGGTGCGCCGGTTGAATGGTTGACTAAGTCAGATTGTGCGGTGCCATATATTTCTATTTGTGAGAAGCTGTTGAAGCTGCAGTCTCTCCTAATCGAATATTGTCCAAGTGTAATTGTGATTCCGAAATCTGCCAACGAGAACCATGTTTTCAGGCACGCCTGAACCTCCATGTGTGATTCAAATTATAGGTAACTTGTCTATTTCAGGCGCACCGGACACTAGCATTGCGAAAGAATTCGGGATATTCTCTGAATCAACACTGTTGAATAATTTACAGTGAATTGCAAAAGAGAATCGATATCAACTTCTTGACTTTCCTGAAACTGATCCAGCACAGCATATATCTAATCATCCAGGGATTGAAAGACTGTCTATGCCAGAGCGTGTTGATGAATTGTATCCTGAGACATGGCTCGCGTATTCAAGACTTCCCCGAAGAAAACAGCTGAGTATTTCCTCGCTCAGTAATGAAATTCAGGCACACCTCAGATCCACTCTGCTGTCGAGGTTGATGGTCTCAGATTTGACACCCCATGCATATTCTATTCTACGCCCAATTTTGACAAGCTGCGACCAATTATTAACGTATGATCCCACTCCAGGCACGCCTCCGAACTGTGCTTACCCACTTCGCATTTCCCTTGAATGGTGCATTTTGCTTCATTCCAAGCATATTGGGTCCTTTCTGAATGTGTTGAATCTGTGGCTGCCAGCACACAGAGTGTCCATCCTGCAGACACTAAACTTTAGGTTCAAGCGCGGCTCATCCCGCTCGACAACAGCAAATATCTGAAGCTATTCTTGATCGGGATGTGAAGGCCGCTGCTAAACTGCCATAACTGTCATGCTCCGTGTCAACCCATCCGTTGGTGGAAGGTGTTCACCACACACTTACCAAAGATACACAGCCCTGGGCGATAAGTAACCACACTTAACTGAATTTTGACTAAAATGTATGTTCAGACCTATACATTTCCAACATTCTAAAATAGATTCAGTCGTTCAAGCTCCATAATCTAGCTACAGCTTGAGATAGTGAACCTCAAAAGACAGGTTCTGCTCAGCGACTCTGCAGATGACCGGCAACTCCCGCTCACCAGTATACCACACTTCCTGAAACAGGCTTAAATTCAGAACGCTTCTAATGCAGACGTAACTACATTTTCACTAACTTGTATGTTTAGGCTGCCAAAAACCCGTATCTTAAAATAGATTATGAACCGATTTCCATCAAGAGAGCTCGAAGAGATAGAGAATCTGAATGCTAGTCTCTGCTCCGCGGCTCAATCGGTGACTGGCAAGCTCCTGCATGAAGTTCGTGCCAAATCATAAACAGACGATATCTGATTTCATCCAACGCCCAATCCCAAGAGTGCATAATGATCAAATCCTGAAGAAAGCTCGAGTTAGGACAATGCAATTTCTGAGAATACAAGTAACTGTCAAAGTAAGGCGAGCCTGCAATCTCAGCCATTCCAGTAGATTGAATTCTGCATGCTTATTCAATGCTCACTGCACCTCAATTGGCCGGAACTGCATGCTGTTATTTGTCTTTCCGCTGTCAGATGAAGCCTCATGACATATTCCATATCGTTCTTATGCACTGCTTTAAACCCCAATATTCATGGTAAGTCAACATTATAGCATTGAGACTCAAAATGAGTATGTGATTAAATGATGCGGTGTTTACAAGATATTATGCGCAACATCCTAATGTGAGTGACAATTAATGACCCATTTGCTAGCAATCTTGGCATTGACGACAACTGGAATCTATTAGATTACCCCTGAGTCTTCATCGTACCTTCAACATTTTTTCTCTATGTTAAATCTCTCCTTTGTAACCCCAAATTGTCCGTCCTCTCTTACACTGACTGCATACATATTGTGACTTCAGCAGACTCGGACCGCTGATAGTGAAGTTCTGCACACGATAATGGCTAATCAACCGCTAACTTTGCTGCAGAATCCTAAAACAATGGAATATCATCCAAATAGGGTGTCCTTCCGACTGGTATACCGGATTCGGAGATTCATATTTATCCACTATCAGTAACCAACTAAGTTTGAACCCATGCAACTTCAAGTGTTGCCACTCAGCACGGTCCCAGCTCTATCCTCCGTCTAAGTTCTGCAAGATTCTTCAACACACCGGCAATGTTGTGCCATGCCGTCACCGCTCATATGCTCGAACTAGAGTCACAATGAACTACCTTTGGCGGAGTCATATGCAGGGGTGATCACGATCAACCCATTTCTCAGTTAATGTCTCGAGTTCTTCAAATGTGTGTCGAGATCGTCAGGTGTGTCTGGTTCAATTCTAGGTATGTTGGCTTAAACCAACCTCCAATTCTTGCATCAATAGCATACTTGGATATGACTGCTAACATTCAGGAATTGGGGGCATGAACAATCCATCTAATCCGGTGCACCTGACGCTTCCTAAATCACAACAAAGAACTAGCAGTGACAATATAAATCCGAACTGCCGACATGTCTTCCGGATTCTTTCCAGGTACACCTCCAGATTGCATCCTCCTGTGCCGAGCGTCACTTGTTCCAGGCACGCCTCGAATTGCATCCTCTTTGACCGACTGTTCCTTTGTTGCCCTATTTTCCCCTTATTCTACTAAGCTTCATACTATATTTACCCTTATATACTTCGGTCTACATTCTCCACCTTCACTTCATCATCATCAACATGGAATCTACGGCCAGTCAGGTGAGGAATCACTATTCACAGAAGAATCAAGAGTCCCACCTTGAGAGAGCACTTGCACGTGCATTGAAGAAGACAGCCAATCTTCATTGCAGATCAAATGTTTGAACTTCCAACCCAGCCTTTGAGTATAGTATTCGAGATGGCTAATGTCCGCGCTATAATTCGTAAGACGCAGTATGATAACGGTACCGATCGAGAGATCAGCGAGAACGAAAGTGAAGACCCAGGAGAGTCCACCTTGTCAACCGATATCGAAGGAGACGATTTGGTCAACCAGCAGGAGATCCTACATCTAGACCAGGCGCACCGTGATAAGACAATACAAACTACAAAGGTTCCACTGCCAAAGAAACGGAGACGTGCGGATACTGTCATTGCATGCACTTCACTTCCAAATCGGCGACATCCGGCCGGGGCCATCGCACCACCATTTCTCAAGCGCCAAAAGTCAACCATGAACATATTATGCGAGTCTGATGTTGTACCCACCCAGGCGCTCCCACTTCCCAAGAGTGGTGGAGACCAGAATGTTCCTCAACCAAAGGCCGGCGGAAATCACAACATTCCTCAACACTAAAAGGCGATTTTTGAGGTAGCGAAATGATTCATGCAGGCAATCGTATTCACAAAGACTCCCTGGCCAATCATTTCAGATGAGAAGTACTTGATGGTTGACAAAGCTTGGAAACTCGCGATTGAAGCCCAGGATCGTCAGCGTGCATTAGCAGGTGCTCCTGTTGGTACTCCATCTGTGTGTCAATTGCCCAGTGGTCTATCTCTTAAAATCGATCCGCAAACCCAAGAAGCTGTAAGTGTATATTCTGGTTTCTACTCCTCGATTGGAGTTACGATGATACTAAACCCCAGAAATATACGTAGTTAAAACTAAAGATTAGTACCATTTGAGGGCGTTTGGCAGATGGAGCTTGTCGAACTATTGTCCGTAGTTACTGGTTGGATTTAGGATCAGAGACTGAGCTTCGAATTGAAGTTAGGGAGCTCCTGTTTGACGATGCTTATCTCTGGAAGGTCATCGATGGTAAGAAATTGTGGTACACGCGGATGGAAGTGCTTGACTTAATCTATCATCAATTTTTCTTCACCACCAGCAGCTTGGGGCGACAACCCACCACATCGCAGTTCTTTTAACCACTCACACTGCAGACATTAGCGATTGTTGCCGCAGCTATTTATTGTACGCTGTCTGAGTATGCCACTGGAAAGAAAGTTACAGTTATGTTTTCTCAAGATGAATATCGAGGTAAATTTTGCCCTTCCACGGTAATCGATTGTATTACTGCTGAAGCCACTGCACTACTCATCAATTACACATGGTGGGCTACTTCATACCCCACCTCCCCAATGGTACTCCTACGCTAGAATAGCTGCTCCTCAATCCCCGTTGGCGCTCCTCAATCCCCTCTCTGACCTCGATTTGGAGCGCCTGTATTTTATTCCTGACTCTGAACATACCTCCCCATCCGGCGATGCTCAGCATAGATGGCTGCTCCGCTGGATGGGCGCTCCTGAACCCCTGTTGGCCCTCCTTGGCCCGGCTTTGCTCCCCTCAATTACATTCCACGCTCCTCCATCAACATCAGCACTGCCGTTGCCCACCCTGCACACCACATCAGGTACTCCTCATTGGCTGGTGGCGCACCTCGTTTTCCTCTGAATTCATCATATTGCCTTTCAAACTCCATTTTGATTCAGTCCAAGCTAATCTCTCCATTCCAACCTTTTAGATATCACAAATCGAGCCAAATGACATTGGAATTCAATTTCCCCTCCTCGCCAGGCTGGAATTATTCGGAAATACAAGGAGCGCCTCCAGCTTCTTTGCACCGTTGATGAATTGTTTGTTCCTGCGTTTGTCGGCCCTGATGAGATGGGAGATTTAGTGGATGACATTGAGACTATGTTCGATTGATATCATTCCGATCGCTTAGTCGGATTATGGTTTCGGTTTTTGCTGGTTTCATTTTTGAATCACTTGCCACTTTCTTTGGTTCTCCTTAATGTAGCGATGCAAACAATAGAATATTGAATGAGATGCTGGGTACTATAATATGATTTAGAAGTTGATAATGAACAATAATCTATGCATCATACGTGGAGGGTATTCCTATTGCTCGGGGTACATCTGGACAATCTCAGATACTGCCTGCAGTCCTTCCAATGAATATCCATAAGGACCCAGGCAACTCTCAGAGTTGGTTTGGGATTCCCGCATTGGTTGGGCGACAGTTCCAGGTGCTCTCAAACTTATCACAACTGCTCCCATGGTGCTCCCGTACCAGTCATCAGAGGTCCCAGTCACTCCGAAGGCCGGCCGGAATGCCCTTTTAGGGTCTGATACTCTCCTGAAATTGACACTTCTAAGTTTACACTCCACCTTCTCTCACACACTCCTGGAGGCTCCCAGCAACTAAATTACATTTTGCTGATGAACGCCTTCAGGATCCTGTCAATCATCCTTTGATCCATATGACTTGTCCAGCGATGATGAAGAATACTTAATGCCTAACAATGTGGCTAAGACGACACCTGGATTAAGCAATCGCACAGCACGCTGATTGACAACCGCCAGGCTCTATTTGAATTCGCTGCCTGAAGCACCAAACAATGGGGGGCAAATTAATGCAAATCTCAATGATGACCACTCCGACCAAATGGAGATTAGCAGTACATTTTGGATACCGGACATAACCGACTGGTGGCGTCAACAGGAGGAAACACAGTCAAAGTATGCCGATCGCTCCAATGTGGCGCGTGACATATTCCCTATCATACCACATGGTGTCGGAGTGGACTCTAGTTTTTCCAATGGGCGAGAGGTTATGGGCTAAAGGCAGTCAAAAACCACGGACGAGACCCTTCGCGAAATAGTCATTGTAAGGCAGTTTGCTCGAGCTAATAACGTGATTTTGGCAGGCACTGACCCAGAATTGGATACAACGAACACTGATAATGACTTTGAAATGATGAAAGAGGCGGAGAAAAGGAAATTGCACAGAATGGCCATGGTTCACGACTTTTTGGAAATGGGGCAGGGCAGCCATAACCTAGGTGCTACACAGAAGGAATCACCCACTCGAAACAAGGAGATGACCGCCATAGGATACATTTCGGACGCAGAAAAGATCTTCAAATCATCATGGTCACTGTTTCAACATGACGGTGTGGCTGCATTTAAATTGTCAGAAGGAACTCCTTTGCAACCAGCTTTGTCTGCAAAGAACCTCCCTGGAGAACGAACTCAAATATTAAATGTCTGCTGAATCCGAACAATCAACTCTCATCCAGTCGAAAGTGATGAAGATAGCGCACCTGAAAGCATTTCTGGTACGGAAGATTGGCTTAACTAGAATGGTGACTTAGATAATCCAAATGACAGCGAAGCTGATTGCACGGTGGACGTGGAATCTATTATAAAGCAAGACAATAGCATTGAGGATCCGGAATGCCCAGAGCAGTGGGATGTGAGCGCAACACCAAATGTTCCCGGATTGATTTGGCCTACATGGAATTCAAAGAGACAGGTAAAAGAGGTGGTGTTGACGGTCAATGAAATCGAAACAAGGAGGAATAAGGGAGTGAAGAAAATGTAGGACAGAATGCATCAATGTTTCACCAGCTTCTATATGTATCTGGACTGAGAGTTTTAGTTAAAGATATATTATGGGCGAATGGTGAGCAGTAGCTTGTGAATATCGGTTGATAAACAGATGTATAGCAGGCGCAATGAAGCTTGTGGCAAGATACATAGATTGTGGCCCTGTGAGAATGAACAGTGCAAGAATGTTACTACTCTCGGCATTCCCACAGGGCCATGTCTCAATCGGTCAGAAAGACTACCAATTAGTTCAAATCATGATGAAAACTATTATCGATGGCAGCACATGTTGAATGGTCAATACCTTAAAATAAGCTGCAACGGAGTGTCAATGATTTGTGGTTTTGTGAGTACAGTAATTAATCAGTGATATGGTTGCTGTTATACATAACCAACGTATTGGCAGCTTTTATAGGCAGAAGAGGTAGCGACACGGTCACCGCCCCATTTTTGGACTAAGCGTCAACATAGCGTCAACGATTTGTGGTTTTGTAAGTACGGTAATTGAAAAGTGATATGGTTGCTGTTATGCATAACCGATGTATTGGCAGCTTTTATAGGCAAAAGAGATAGCAACACGGTCACCACCCCATTTTGAGAATGAGCGTCAATGGAGCGTCAACGATTATTAGCTTCGCATCTTGGATAATTTATCTTCTGATTGGTTGCAGTCCTGTATTCATCAGATATTGGCAGCCGTTACTGCGAAAAACTACAGCGACATGCTTCCTGCCGCATCCTGCGAATGAGCGTCAACGGAACACCAACGATTTTTTAGCTTCGCATCTTGGCTAATCTATGTTCCGATTGGTTGCAGACATCCATTTATCAGATATTGGCGGCCTTTACTGGCAAAAACAACTGCGACATGCTCCCTGCCGTATCCTGAAAATGAGTGTCAACAGAGCGTCAACAGTTTTAGTTGTTGCATAGTTGGTAATCAACGCATCGCGCTGATCTTCACTTTGGTAACGGCATTATTGACTGCCCTGATAGCCAAAAATATAATATATCAAACATAAAACACCAATTCCAAATTCATCGATATTGGAAGCTGCAAAGCATACAAAACACATTATTGGTTGTTGAAAATGTGATTTTGATAAGATACTATTAACAAACTCCAAAAAGAAGAGCCATATGTGAATCTTTGGATGGACCCGCTGAAAACCTGCCCAATTCAGACGGTTTGGGAGTTTACCATTGAACCGTACCCAAGATGACATTTCGGCTTTATTGACCACCCGGACCGCCAATTTGGCACCGGTTCGGTTTGGACCCGGACCTGGATCTGAAGTGACTGTCCGGAACCATTGCTAACACGAGTTTGGAGTACAATGACTTTCCCGTGATTGTCTGTGATGAATAGAAGGTGTATCCATTCAAGAGATTCAATTCTGTGCCCCACCACAAGTTGGAAATACAGACAACACCACCTGATGGGCATCCATCACATCTATTAGCCCCTGAACAAATCCTGGTGGTTACAATCCCCGGAGTGAGAGAGATCTGCAAGACTGTTATTCACGAGATGACATGTGTAGCCGATTTCAAAGTGGTCAACTTGTTGCATGCTGAAAATGTGAATCTCACCCACATGGATCTGAATACCAGTATTGACAAGCTGGAAAACCAATGGAACATCCACCTTGTATCATGTGATACCATAACATACAGAGCGAAACGATGAAGCAATAGCAAACTGTCCTACTGAGCATGGAGATTTCGGATTTTTGAGGACTCCCATTGGTACAAGACCAAAAACAGTGTGGGCTGGCAAATTGTGATGACTGCGAAAATTGGATCCAAACTTCAAGTAACAGCTACACCGCTATTCTATTCAATCTATGACTGTTGCTATCAGATGCTGTGGCTGTTTTGAGGTGCACCTGACGATCCCGAAGATGATACTGTAATGTAACAGTAAGCTGCTGATGAAGTGTACTCTGCAGTTATGAGTTTGAAGCAAGCTTTTTGAACCAAAGACGAAGGTGCTCAACAGGATGCAGTGCACTGGATAATAAAGATTGCAAACCCATAGCCGATAAGGAGACGGTCAAATTTAATGCTACCCAATAGAACACCATTAGTCTGGATCCCGAAGGTCTATGTAGACCTCATTTAGTTCATGTGGATTGAGGAGGAGCAACCACAACTGAAGTCTCTTAAGGAGAGATACACTTGATGGGGTGCTTCAGGAGCATGAAGGGTTCATAGATGCCAGCTAGTATGATCTGGGTGTGTATCGGGAGTCACTGAGGATAGAAATAACGTGTCTGGAGAATGGGATAATTAACGGCCACTCGATACATGAGTGGATTCACCAATTTTCCGATGGCTCAGAAAGACAATTCTGCCAATGCTTTTCAACGAACCAGTGGAGTATCTCGTACCTGACCAGGACGACAAATCAAGATAGGTGCTCCTTCCAGAAATACACAGAAATGACAATGCACTCCCTTGTAGACTGCTTCCACAAAATGCGGTGTTATTTTGTCCTCTTCCTGCCCAAGTACATTATTTGAAGTGGTGGAAAATCCAGTTTTTTGCGGATCATGTGGAAATGTCCGACATGTATATAGAAATGGACAATGATGAATTGACAGAAATGCAGCGCAAATTCCAGGATTCACAAAGTCTCTATGTATTCCTAACTACACCCAAAGTCGGAGACACAGGCGTAAATCATACTGCTGCAAACCATACAGCCATAACTCAGAAGTTCTGGGTATTGAATGAGCAGTGGCTGGCATTTGCACAAGTTGTCCTGATAGGGCAAAACCAAGTACCACATACATGGTTGCTGAATACGGGTCCAGTTGGCTATGATATCCACAGGAGTGATTTCCGCCAATATTCAGGCATTGTGCAAATGAGAGTGCTGCCCAGCTTGCTGACTCGACTGCACATCACCAGAATGATGATTTACAAGACGCTGCAGTTTCATGAGGACCATAAGAAGCAGCTGACAGGGAATGGAGACAGCTTGCAGTCTCATGAACTGTCATCTTGGATTGTTAGAACACTTCATCAAGGTACACCTCTTTCGACAGTCAACAAATATAATCTTCTTGGCTGATAACCACTGTCAACAAAGTCGTTTGTAATGTACACTATACTACATAGATTAATTCTGTCTCTCTGCTATTTTGAAGTGAATCAGAGATCTGATATTGGAATTGTTAGACGGGGAATTCATTGGGTTAGAGTGGGATGTTATTGGCATTCTGGATTATGAATAATGACGAATATGAGATGAAGTTGATTGACAAGCTATCTTACACTTTCCCGACTGGCCCATCTCATGATCAATGGCATAAGTTGAATGTTCAGTATGATGCAGTAAAGCGTTTCCTATTATTTGGCAGTTAGGAATTGGTGGTGCACCAGAAGTGCAAGACCACCTACGCATTTTGAAGTCAACAAAATGAAAGAAGGATAATGTACTCACTGTCACGTAAACCGTGATATCTTTGGGACCTGCCATGAGTCTCGTGACCCCAGATCCAGCCATGAATATGTGCCAATCAGATTTGGCAATAATGTGAGGCGAGGCCATATCGATTTGCTGTGTCAAAATACGAAACACCGGATCCTGGATCTTTAGCAATGCGTCAGCATTTGCTGGCATAAGATTGAAATTGAGCTGCGCCGGAAAGTCCTAAGTATATATCTTGAGTCGAGTTATGACAGCTTCTGCACGGCACATTTGCCAATTCCATTTGCCACTTAGACACTCCAGGCGATATTGAGTACTGCAGTTAGAAGATAATACGCCTCATACTTATTTGAATCAAAGCCGCATATTTTACCTGCACTTGAGTGAAGTTTAGGCGCACCAGAAAGGCTTAAGTACATATCCATAAGACCAATCGATTAATGCGTATTCGCCAATCTGAGTGGCAATAAAATAACTCTGGGTGGTATTGAGTACTTCTTTCAAACTATGAGACATTGGATCTTATATTCGTAGCAAACATGCAGCTTTTGCTGGCATATCATTGAAGTTCCAGCACACCTCAGATCTACATTGCAGAGTGTCAGATATGGAGACACAGCTCAGGTATTGATGGCTTAGCCACAGCTTCCGCTGCTGGGTATCTCCTGGCCTCCGATCGATGTTCAGAAACAATGGGGATATGCATTTGTATCCAGCATAATGTTCTTCCATCGGTCTAAAGCTTACTTTCCCCATCAGCTGTTCATTCTCGATGTATCATTCCAGCCAATGGACACCTCAACAGTGATTATTTGCCTTCGAAGCACAAGTATCCCTGTCCACGGTACACTGTGTATAACAATTTACATGGCTCTCATTGTGTTTCATTCGACACTGAATCAGTGGATGCAGCGCACAAATATAGTCATCTATCAAGACACATCACATTTAGGTGCAGGTGCTTATCCCAGTCGACCTCCGCTGCTATCAGAATCTCTGCTTGATTGGGATATGAAGGTAACAGCAAAAATACCTTCAACTGTCAGCTCTGTCTCAACTTGTCCATTGGAGGAATGCAGCCCGGTACAACTAAACTCAAAATGCACAGACCTAGCCAACTGATGACTGCATATAACTCAATATTGATGAAGTAGTATGCTTGGACCTATACTTTGAAATCCTAAAATCGCTTCTGCATTTTCAGCCTCTGTCAAAAGAGCTGGAGCTGCAGAGCAAGAATCTCAAAAGACAGATTCTGATCAGTGACTCTGCATGATGGCTGGACACTCCAGCTCACCAGTGTACCATATTTACTCAATGAGGCCTGTGTTTTCAAAGCTTTGAATTCCAAGTGAACTCAATTATGACCAACTTGTATATTTCATTTGCCAAAACTCGTATCTGAAAATTGATTATGTGAACCAATTTCCATCCTGGGTGAAGTTCAAAGCAAGAGAATCTTGAAAGCTCATGTTCAGAAAAGACAGCTTCCAAAAGGGCAATTAACTATCAGACTAAGGTGAGCTTGCAAACCCCAGCAATTGAATTCAAGCAAACCCATTTAAACTTCGGTGCACCTCAATTTCCACAACTGCAAGTATGTAATCATCGTTTCTCTGCCCACTGTGAGATGACATCATACTATGCATTCATATGATTGTAGCATATAGCTTTCAACCATGAAACAATTTGAACTCAACATCATAGCGGTGATACTCCCTACGAATATGTTATTTAATGGTATGCAACTTACTGGATATTATGCACAAAATCAGAATGTGAGTGAGTATACATGGCCGATTTGTTAGCAATCTTTGCATCACCAAGCCCTTCAATCAAAACAACTACCCCTGAATTATCCATTGTACCTCACCATTCTTTCTCTGTGCTAGTATCTACCCTTCAAATACCAAATTCTCTCTCTTCCATCAATTGCAACAATGTTGTGAAGATTATTCTGCAGTCATGGCCCTGATTTACACAGGAAAGGTAACTTATGCTTATGATAATACGTTATCAACCGCTAATGTAGCTGCAGCATCCTAATACAGTACATTATCGTGAAAATTTGTGTGTCCTTGTGGCAGGTGTACCACAGATGAAGATTCATATTTCTCCTCGATCCATACCAAACTTAGTATGAACCCTTGCAACTCTGTCGTCACTCTCATTGTCCCAAATCTATCGTGTTTACAGCTTCTAAATGCTGCGCCAATTCAATGCCCTGTGGTCACATCAAATGCATGAACATTCACGCATGATTACTACATTTAGAGAGTCATAATCACTGGCACATGTCTTCATTCAGGCTCTCAATGCTCCATTTGGCCACACCAAGGGTTAGATGATGTTACAAGTTTTCTTCCGGTGTTTCTGGTTCTATTGTATGTGCATTGGCTTTACCCAACCTCCAGTTCTTGCATCCATACAGAGTGTAGTTGATAGGAGTTGCTAACATTCTGCCTTACAAATCCATCTTTTCCAGTGCAATTGACAAGGAATCCATCAATTCCGGTGCACCTGACCACATCCTACATCACACCACTGATCCGCTGTTGTCAATCTACATATGAACCACTGAAGTCATATGTCTTGAACCATTCAAGACATGCATCAAATTGCATCCTCCTCGACTATGTGCAACTTCTTGCTCCATTGTTCTAGTTATTCTATTGCACTTAATCTTATATTTACTGCATACACATTCTCTCCCATATTCCCCAACTTTCTATCTTCATTGGCACAAATAGAACCTACACCTAGCCGGGTGAGGAGTCACTTTTCACAGAAGAATCAAGATGCACACCCTGAGAGAGCACGGGTATTCAGGAATACAGCCAATCGTGGTTCTCCATCGAATGTTTGCCTCCCAACTGTATTCCATAGTGTACTGTACATTTTATTGGGGATGACTAATTTCGATTATTTCATTATTGAAGCAAGATGACGATACCGATCAGCAGATCAGTGATGATGACAGTGAACACCCCACAGAAACCACCTCCTCATCCGACATCAAAGATGATAATCTGCATCACCAACAGGAGGTTCTGCTGCTAGAGTAGGTGCGCCAGGACAAGTCATTACAAACTACAAGGGTTCCACAGCCAATGACACCAAGCAATGCCGATACTCTAATTGCACCCCTTCCGCTTCGAAATTCCTGAAATCCAGCTACGACAATGGCACAACCACAACTCAAACACCAGATGTCAACCCTCCTCCACAAAATATCTGAGTCTGACGATGCACCATCCACCCAAGTGCTGCCTCTATGCAAGTCAATTGGTGACAATAATGTTCAACAACCCAAGGCCAGCACAGATCAGAACGTTCCCCACCACCAAAAGGATACTTCTGAGATACCAAAAGGGTTCATGAGGGCAATCGTATGCACTAAAACTTCTGGGCCAATATTTTCCGATGACAAGTACTCTATGGTTGAAGCAGTTTGGAAATTTGCTAATGAATCTCAGGATCATCAGTGGGCAATGGCAGGTGCTCCTGTAGGTATACCATCTGTGTGTCAATTGACTGGTGGTTCATCTCTCACGATAGATCCACAAACACGAGTAGCTATATGTCTTACATTGTATTTATTACCCCTCTATCAGATTTGAGATATTGACTATACCCCAAAATTGTAATGGCACGGCTGCACGTTACGTGTCCAGGGCTGGGTAACACCAGCTTTATATATAGTCGGCTCGCCACAAGCCTTAGATCTCTAGCGATAATCTTACTTTCACTACCTTATACTACTCTACACTATTGACATCCACGTTTGCAACCGTATCTACTGATATACCTTCCTACGAGGCCATACACGGGCGTATGCCTGTACACTATTGTCGCTCTACAATTTCAGATACGTTTCGCATCTGGGATTTCATGACCTACCTCTTTCCGAGGCATCATTACACGCAATTCCCACGCGGATATTCTACAGATTTGAGAGCACTGATTGCATCAGCGATGTGTCTAGATATGTCTATTAAATTGAAGTTAACGGTAACAGAGACGATCTCGTGCAGATTCCAGTGGCCAATCGTCCAGAGACGCGTTGCGACACCTAAGAAGGAGAAATCATACGGACTTGAGATCTATGAATCGCAGATGCAAAGAGGCATGAATTACCGACCAACTTGAGACTAATCATAGTAGAGTCAATTCCGAGTTGATTCCTGAGGCGAACTGGCGGGAAGACACATCAGCGACCAAGTCAGTCGAAGTCCATTTCAACGGATTCTTATCACAACTCGAAGGCTATCAGTCACGGCATCAATAAGATTTGATAAGTTACCTTCCAATTGAGTCAATTGACGATTCCAGGGATGATTCCAGAGCGAAAGCGTCCATAAGAGTCGCGTTACCGGCAATGCCCAAGTTGGCCCAACTCGGGAGATTTCTTCAATCCTCATCCGACGAATGCAATCGCATGGGCACTATCGAGACGACACAGGCCATAATCGCACGCCCAAGGGCACCTACGATCATATTCCTCTGAGCCGAGCGAAGCTGCGAAGAGCGTAAACGGTCACATACCTTGAATGAAGTGTACCTACGGAGGCTCAGGGCTGATTTATGCGATACGCCGGATTCACATCTAGTGATGCCACCAATGGCAGTTCCAATCGCGATTACCTTCTACATGACTCGATGGAGTCCTCCACATCACTGATGATGTTAGGAGTTTACTGCAGCGGCTACGAAAGTCTTTTGCAATGATACAACTTTGAATACCGATTTCTTTCGTCTATTGATGGGCAGAGTTGAAGATAGTGGAGCAGCGATCACAGATCGTGTGGTAGCACTGAATGGGAACTATAATAACCCCAAGAGTTCCAAAGTGGCTAGCATGTACGATTTGCGATTACAATTGACAATTATCACAATCGGCACCTGATTGGAGGACCGAATCCGATCGTTGTGAGAGAGAGCCAGCTGTGCCAACTCTATTCAATTTCACCAAACATATGCGAACGAGCGAATATAGATGTGTGCTCATACGATGGCATACGAAGAGGGTTTTTAGGAATACAATGGAGATGTTTATTTGTAGCCAGGATTCTCAGGATCCATGGGGCTACCGGATGGACCGTCTGGGCACTCTGAGGAGACCAGCGGATTCAGCATGTATTTAAGGTGCGCGGAGGTTCAATTGATCTGTCATATCCCCACATGGGAATGGACAGTATTTGGTTGTCAGACAGTCCCAATTGGGTGTGACAAGTATGTGATTCGCTCAGTGAGCTTATTTGTACACATGGTGGCAGCCGCGGTGGATGCACTGGGTGAGCTAGACATTGAGTTTGGATTGCCTTGGTACAACTCCAAGAATCCTAGGGTCGACTTGCAAAGCATTCGACTTTGGGCTCTGCAACCCCAGGGTGAGCGGAAGAGGTGGCAGTGGACCGGGCAGACCAACAGATATGCCCCGAGAATGTACCAGGATCACGGCTAGGGGGGAGGCGTGTTCTGACGGAGGTGGCGGTGTTCTGGATATTTCAATACTTGGAGCCAATGCCTGTGACGATCAACTGGCCAGTGAGGAGGTCGTTTGAACATTCTTCCTAAGAGTGGGAGTTTGTATAGGGCTGCTGGGTGTGACCGTGGAAAGCATCTCTAGAGGTGAGATAGGCACCAGGCACTGGACGGGCGAGCAGGAAGCAGCAGCGGTAGTTGCGGCAGAAGAGTGTACCAACAATGCGGACCTTGAATGACTGCTACTTGCACGCCGAGACACGAAGAGAGTACTGGACGGCGGCACTTGGCCCTATTGTGGTGAAACGTTTTACATCCGGGCTCCTGGATATTCCTTCATACCGCTCCATATCTAGTACGAATTGAGAACTAACGTTTGCAGATGGAGCCGGCACAACAACAAAGATGGTGCCCACAGACAATGGAGGACATATCCCGGCTATACACGGAGAATTCGTGGAGGCTTTCAGCAAAGAGGCGGAGACACTCGCGGCGCTTTGGTCAATTGACCATGCTATCGACTCGGAGCCCAGCTACAATTTGCCATATGGGCAGATTACAATTGAGCGGAGTTGTGTTGAACGGGGTTTTCAGTTGAGTTGAGCGATATTCACCCAATTGCGTGGATTAAGATCACGTGTTCACGAGGCCGGATCATGGATTTGGACTTAAAGATCCCATGCCATATGGACGGATTGATGAGTGGGTATTTTCTTATGATGGACGATATGTCACCGGATTATGGGACTGCGATGAAGAGGCAATGGAAGACGGACATTATGCAGGTCAGTAACGATGACCTTTAGAGAGCTTACAGAGTTACAAGAGAAGTTACGCAATGCGGCCCATACGAGTGCAATTATGCACAGGGTGGAAACAGATGGCCAGAACCAACTGGATCACAGCCGGAGATGGATCGTGGCTGGAGATAGATTGCGGCCGAGATGGATTGCGGCCGGAGATGGATGACAGGAGATGGATCTCAGGAGATGGATCTCAGGAGATGGATCACGAGACAGATGACAATCGGTCTCTTTCCTATATGAAGATATTGAGGTTATGCGAAGTTATACAAATCACGAGATCACGACTTTGATTTCAAACTACGAATTTTCTATGGAACGAAGATATGCATCTATACAATCTACTCGCGGCATGGCTCCACTGAGTACGATACACACCACTATTCAGAGATGCCAAATTAAACAGCTACATGCCCAAGTTTCAATGCTCAATATAATCTCGAACGAGATCCCAACTCAGCTTCGGTGATCCCGAGTCACACAGCTACAATGGCGATACCGGACATCATGAAGCCGTACAAGATTAGTCTTTGACGGAGCAACGATCTTTAAAAGAGGGGGATGACAGTGCGGGAATCACAACAACCCCTACCGCGAGCAATTACCGTACCGGAAGTGCAGGAACAAAGCACCGTGAAACGCATTCACCACTAGAGAAGGCTAGCAGCGGCAAGTGCACGTGGAGAAGAAGCGACAATTGTACTCCAAGAACGGTGAAAAGTACACTCAGAGATGTGATGGCAAAGGCACCTACAGATGAATCAAGAAGCCGCATGGCCATGTTACAATCCCGAATGAGACTCCGACTCAGTCTCGGCGATCACGACTCAGTCTCGACAATCTTGAGATACACAGCTGATACTGGAAATCAACTTCAGAATCAATCCTAATCAACCGATATGGCACCTGAAGAAGCCGTACTGGATTAGTCGTCAGCAGAGCTATGACGTACAAATGGGGGATGACTGTACCGGAATCAAGACCAACCCCTACTGCAAGCAATCACCGTACCGGAAGTACTGGGAGGAAGCACCTTGGAGCGCACTTATCGGCAAAGAATTACAGCTGGAGATTAGTCAACAATCGTACATGGAGTAGAGTGAACCAATGCACCTAGAGATGAAACGACAACTGAATTCAGAAAACGACGATGTGGATACCCAGACAAGTGACAACAAGTACACCTGGAGAAGGAGCGGAAAGCATACCCGGAGGAAAGCCTGTGAGTGCAACCAGCAATTGGGGATAAGTGCATCGAGCACAGGGCGGATGTCAAGAGTACCTACAAGTGCACCGACTTGAAGGATGATCAGTGCGACTGCAAGTGCACTGGAGAGATGATGAGATGATCAAGCGAGTTTGATCTATGCCGAACAAGTGTAATTATGTCTACCGAAGCAGTTCCGAACGAGACCGAAAATGATCTCCAAATGTACCAAATAGTCTACCGAATGGCATCACAAGAGACAGTCACCGAATGGCATCATGAGAGACAGTTGAGACAACTACCAAAAGATGATTCCCGGATTGCCTTGAATGGAGGGCGCAGGAACTTAGGATTATCGGGAGCCTAACTACCGAAGGCACCGACTGGGATGTTTACCAAGCGGTTTACCGAAATGAATTCTGAACGACCATACTGGAGGGCTAGAAGCCTACTTGGCCGATGCTGAAGGAGGATGAATATAACAACTGACGGGCACCGTGTGAGAGCCACCAGCTGAAAGAGAGGATATTAGATATCGAGGCTGGCGTATAAAGCTATGCATGAGGGTCGGGAGAGCGGAAACGAGTTTGCATATACATGTGGTATGAACGACCATTGCATGAGATGCTTACAAGATAGATATGAGGTCATATATAATTGACCATCACCGACGGCTATGATACCGAAGCAGCTTCCAACGCAGCAACAATGATCACTGATGGGCTGGGCCTGCGGAGTTCACGAGGAATTGGGAGTGCTCATGTGCTAGTGGACTTGAAAGTATAGTGAGTATGACCGGTTAATGGGATACTTACAAGTTTGATATACCAATGCGATGGCGATGGCGATGACGATGATGAGCAGCGAGCGGAAGCCACCACCGATGCCGCCGAGTCAAGACGAGGCTCATACTACGATTGGAGATGTTTCCAAGATTACAGTGTCTAATTCCAACAATGACCTACACTTGGCACAAGTTACGAGTGCGAGATTGGATGGTCGGATGCCGGACATTCCGGAAGTGGAGATATGGAGGATGGTGTCGCTTTGGATGTTTCTTCTTTCTCTTCTCTTCTCTTTACTTGTTTACTTGTTTACTTCTTTGGATCTTGGCCCGGTACAAATGGCGTGGGCACAGGTTTTTACCACCTCCAGAGACAAGACAACTGGCGGTGGAGTTTCCCCGTGCGCCGGATCCGCCGAATGGCTACCATACAGTACTAATCCGTTGTGGGACTTATGAGTTCATACATTTGCATACGTTGAACGGTTGTTTGGTTGTTTCCTTTCTACTCTTGTAAGGGTTAATGCAGCCCAGGGGGTCTGAACATAAAGAGAGGGATAATGTAACGGCACGGCTGCACGTTACGTGTCCAGGGCCAGGTAACACCAGCTTTCTATATAGTCAGCTCACCACGAGCCTTAGATCTCTAGTGATAATGTGACTTTAACTACCTTATACTACTCTACACTATTGACATCCACGTTTGCAACCATATCGACTGATATACCTTCCTACGAGACCATACACGGGCGTATGCCTTTACAAAAATAGACTTAGTTAAAATGGCAGATATGTACCATTTGAGCACAGTTGGCAGATGGGGCACACGGAACTGTTGCCTGTAGTTACTAGTTGGATTTGCACTCCGAGACTGAGCTGTGGATTCAGCTTAAGAGACTCCTGTGTGAGGATGCATATCTCTCCATGGTCATTGATGATAAGAAATCATGGTTCACCTGAATGGAAGTGCTTCATCTGATTTACCACCAATTTTGCTTCACCACCAATACCTTAGGGCGCCAGCCTATGACATCCTGGTATACCCACCCTCTCACTCGACAGACTTCAGCGCTAGCAGGTGCAGTAATTCATTTTGTGCTATCTGAATATACCAGTGGCAAAAAGGGCACTGTTATGTTTTCTCAAGATGAATATCGAGATACATTTTACTTATTCCCTGTGATAAATTTCACGCTGGAAGCCACTGTCCTTATCAATCACCCATTAGTAGGGTGTTTGATACACCCCTGCTCTGCAACTCCACAAGGATAGGCGCTCTTCATTTCCCTTTGGCACTCATCATCCCAGATTTGCGGTCTTCAATTTCATTCTGCGCTCAATTCCCACCGGTGCACCTCGGTCCTGATGTTTGATTCGATAATGAATTCCGCACTCTTCAGCACACACCCCCTCACCTTTCAACGCCCCTCAGCTGTATAGGCGCTCCTCAATCCCCTTCAGCTCTCCTCAGCCTGGATTTGGTGCTCCTCACTCCCCGTCGGCGCTTCTCAGATTAGTTTTGGTGCTCTTTTGCATTTTGCTTTCCTTCAACACCTTCTGTGTACTCCTCTTTTCAACACGGCACTCACCATCTGGCCTTTCTCATTTCCTTGGTGGTTGCTAATCTTTTTCATCCAAATAATCATTGCCTTTCAACCACACATTCAGATTCGCTGCTACCAAATATATCATTACACCTATGATAGATATCACAAATCGAGCCAAATGACATTGGAACATAATCTTATCCACTTGACAGGTACAAATTATTGGAAAATACAAGGAATGCTTCCACATACTTTGGGTTGTTAATAAATGGTGTGTTCCTGCATTTGTCAGACCTCATGAGAGAAGAGATAGAGTGGATGACACTGACACAAGGTTTAATGGATATCATTGGATCACTTAGTCGGGATCTTGTTTGGGTGTATCTATATTTATGTTTGAATTACTTGCCATTTTCTGTGGTTCCCTAATGTAGTAAGGCAAAAAATACTGTGTTGAGGAATATGATGGCTAGTCTGATTCAGAAGTGACAATGAGTAATAATGAATGCATCATATTTGCCGTTGAGGGAAATTGATTGCTTATATACATCTGGATAGTCTCAGTTTATGCATGCAGACTTCTGAATAAATATCCATAACAACCCAGGGATCTCTCAGAGTTTGCTTGTGATTCCCACATTGGTTTGGCGACACACCCAGGTGCACCCAAAGATCTCTCTGGTGCTCCGACGTGTTCCCAAACTTATCACACACACTCCATTTGGACATCTGTATCTGTCATCAGAGATCCCAGTTACTCTCAAGACTGGATGGAATGCCCTTCTTGGGTCTGATACTCTCCTGAAATTGACGTTTGTAAGTTTACACTATACATCCTCTCAGACACTCCTGCAGTCTCCCACTCACGAAGATACATGTTCTTGTGCTTCCCTTCCTGCGTGGTCTTCCCGTTCCCCTTACCTTTCCCCATCCAGTGATCAGTTGCCATTCCTTTCCCCTTGCCATCCTTTGTTCCCTATCCCTTTGCCGGTCCCTTTCACACTGCCCTGCCTGTCCTCCTCACCCTCCCCATTGTCATTCTGATTGCCAGTGCCAGGCAGGCTCCTTGCACGACTCAGAGCCTTGAGATCCACCCAGTTCTCATAATCATCATACTCGTCGATTATCTTTTCCTAGTTCAGCCCTCTAATGGCTAGGAAGTCACCTCATTTGTACTGCTGGCAGGTTGACAGTTCAATCTTTGCTCTGAGATCATCGCTATCATATCAACAGAAATGCCCAATCGTGTATTTCACCCGCCCTGAGTTGGTTGTCTGCAGATTAGAACGATCCACTTAATCCGCGAAAGCCAGGGAGCTATCCCACCTCCAATTGTTCTTTTGGTCATCGGTGTTGACGACCATTTGCCCCATATATGTACGGAACACTGCCAACCACTCGCAACATGGTGAACACCTGCTCCTGTGGTGTGGCCACATCAGCTGGAATTGTGAACAGTGGCAACTCGTGACTGCATTAAGAAAGATTATATCATAAACAAGGTCCAGTGCCCTTTCATTCTTCGCACTGCAACATATTATATCTGTATGAGTCGGCCGATAAATTGCAAGATAAATAACTGTATACAGTCCCAATGGAATAACAGGCGTCAATTTATAACTGATGTTGGCATTTTTACACTAGCTGTTGCTATCCTCGTTCCTTTGCAGCTGGCATTTGGAGCGATTGCTGTGAGTTGAAAATCAATCTACATCCGAGGCGTTAGCATTATGTTACAGCTGCATATAGCCAAAGAAAGCACAGAGGGAACATACAAAGTCGCGTAGGTTATTGAGACTGTTTTGGAATGACAGGCATTGATTTGTTCAACTCATGTGACGTCAAAATAGTTCAGGATGCTGGTGGTATGTTCCATATGGGGGGAAAAGGGCATGCAGGTGTAGGTGGGAAGAAGGGATATATATACTCGACTTCCTGCAATATATTCCTTCAACTTGGGAGACATGTTCATGTGAATTCATATCCTGCGTTATGTTGCTTAAAGAACACGAACCAGCCCAGACTGTATCTTGCAAAACCACTAGGCACCTCATGAATATGAAGCCTCAAAACAAGATTCAGTACTCGAGGTGAGCAAAGTTTTATGACCCCAGGTGTTGCATGAATATCACATACTACATTTATCTCTCAGACGTCATGCATCTCAGAACAATCTCAGTAGTTCTCAGCATGTTCCAACTATGCAACCATCCACATGGTAACCAACACAGCTAGCGGTGGACAAGGTGCATGCAACAGATGTCATAGGATAGACAAAACCCCATTGTTCTCTTTGCAATGCGTTTAGCTCTGCCAAAGTGGGGTTTCCATTGGGAAGCTGAAGATACAGACAATCCATGGTTTGAAGTATTGTACCAAGAATGCAAACAATGCTATGAATAGTGCCCCACGAAGGCATAAATACCCTTCAAGCGGATCTATATTGGACTATTCCTTCTGAAATCGCTAACCGTGACATGGCTCCAGTTGTATGAAAATTCAGAACTTTTGCGAATTGTCACAAACAACAAATACGTGGGGCATCAGGGAATTTTCAACTTCCTCATGTTAAGAGATGCATTTCTGTACTGGCTCGTGAGAGGGATTTCTTCAAAGGAGGGAGTTCCGTAGCCTCTACAATCCAAGGTTAGAACTCCACCATCCCATCTTCAGTGAATATTTTTTGCACTGCAAATATCACTCAACGCGTGACTTCCACCCTGTCCACTACACAGCGACCATCAATATGTAGTCCAACCGCCACACTGTGAATAGGCAGTCGTAAGTCACCAGCATCCAGAGGATCCTCACAGACAGACTCAACGTGTCACTTTATATAAAGCCCTGAATCTGGTATTGCTAGCACTCCCACTTCACCTATCGGCTTGGAAATCCTGCCTCCCACCATCTGTAATCCAGAAGCCCACACGATCATTACAACTCCACTGCGAATTCAATCTACAGAAATGAATCCGAGACAGAAACTGTGGCAATTGCAACTGCAGGTGGTGACTACACCTCAAACAGTGGTCTATGGCAGTGGCAACATCTATCAATGTGGTCATACAGACATGACACGTCTTGTTATTACAACGGGTAGCCTGGTGGAGCTCTACATGTGGAACAGATAACCATTTATGAGTGCGCACAACTTGGAGGGAGTATGTTATGCAACGCAACCCATTGCAAAAGCATTTGCTGAAGCCCTTCACACGCAGATAATAGAAATGTCCTGGAACACCACCTTGCAGCAAAGCAATATTTGGTCCATAGCATTTGAGGCATGCACAATGGAGAACTTGAAAGATACATGCTGAAGCAATGGCCTACAGTGGATAATACACGCTCAAACTGGTACCCAGTTCAAGCAGAAGTCGATACGGTTAAATCCCATTTTATTCAATCTACAAGTGACAACATAGTAGAGCTACATGATCTCCACTGCTTTGAATCCAATGCGGAGTGTTTGACAGTCATTGATTCCCTTCCAGCAGACAATAAGTATCTTTTACCTGTAGTAGAGTGTGTGTGAGGTGGTGTATGCGGTCCATGTCCAATGCTGAGAGAGTCGAAAGCTGCTAATGAATGGGCAGATGCCACATTACTTCCTGGCAGAAGCAATCCTGGGCTTGAACCACATCAAATTTAATCATCAGGCAAATTACTGCAGCTAGTATGCTGATGGATTCTATAATTCTGTGATTGACAACATGGACAGTCATATACCATCGCCACTGATCATGTTTATCTGCACATTGTACCATACTCTTCTGGAGTGGCAAAAGAACACAGGTGTTCATCCAAACGCTTCTAAGTCAAAGCTGACAGCGGACAGACCTGATTGCTCAAACTACTTCAACCACAAGAATCACAGTGGGAAGAACGCATCCTGCTGAGCTGCAATGGGTAGCATAATGTTAACCTTGCCTAGCATTATTGATACGTATGCGTCCTTGAGGAATATCTGGAACTCACTACCGGAGCGCTAGCAACAGAGGGTGAACAAAAACACTCTTGCTACAGACAATTGTCAGATGCAACAGGCAGAGAACCCAATAAGTGATGTGGTCATCAGCATGAAACCAACGGGTGTTGACAATGCGATACTTAATGAGTATTTGACATCCGAAGAGGTGCTTGAGGAGTCTGGGACCAGAGGAACAGACCCAAACATCTCGATAGACAACGATTGCATGGATGACGAACTGCATTTCGCGATGCCAGGGGGCACCGGAGCTTACCAAGATGAAGGTGATAAAAGCTGCTAGCGCAATGCTATCCTTACCGCCCGCCGGCAACATCAGACTCTGACTGAACTTGAAACATTTGACCTGGGTACCAGCTACGTTGATGGGTATGAGGGTGACAATGGCAATGATGCGAATGTGGATGAGAAGGAATAAGCATTGCAAGCCAATGATGGATCAACGCAGAATGTGGAGGACTGAAGGCATAGTACTATAGAGTGGGAAGATTGGACAGTATACTGCAGACCTTTAAAGTACGATAATGGCAAAGCAAATCCAATGGCAAGCAATGCATCCGATGCGAAGACGAAATTGTAATATGTGACAACTCCTCCAAGCTAAAAAGATATGGGGAAGTGCGGCATCAGATATATAGCAATAGCGGAGAGGTACAATGTGGCACTTGCCCAGAGAAAGGCATCAACATCACCAGGTGTTGTGTTACCGGCTACTGCATAACTGAAGCACCCGGTAGAAGTGTTATACACGTGTCATTCTTAAGGTACATATATAATACCAAATCACAGGTGAAAAGGAACAGAGATCGGTATGCAACATGACCCATTTCCTGGGCGACAGGAAGTGAGTAATTCTCTGTCAGAGAGTACAATGTTCCATCAGAGCCATCAGAGCCATCCAGAACACATGGCTGTTTCTGACTAAAACTAGCATTGTTGCTGATGAAATTGACCGCCTCCACAAACTCATCCAATCTTGCTTGATCCTAACCTCCAGGTGCATCTCCAAACTCACTCAATCATAGCCTCCAAGTGCTTCTCCAAACTCGCTCAATCATAGCGGCCAAGTATTCCTTCAAACACGATCGATCTTTGCCTCCATGTTCATTCGATTGCAACCTTGGAGTGCATCTGCAAACTCGCCCAATCATGGCCTCCAAGTGCATCTCAGTATTTGTAACATCTCCACCTCAAAGTTCATATCTAAACTCGCCCCATCATGGCCTTGGAGTACATCTCCATACACTATCGATCCTGCCCTCCAAGTGCATCTCTGTGTTCTTGCAATCTCGGCCTCCAAGGGCATCTCTAAATGCCCCCGATCATGGCCTCCGAGTGTATCCCTTAGTTCACTCGATGCCGGCCTCCCAGTGCATCTCCATACTCGCTCGATCATGGCCTGCAACTACATTAATAAGTTCAAACAATCACCGAGTTGTGAATCAGTGGAGCTATCACGGCATCCAAAGCAAATTTGGAAGACTGCGTGGTTCTCGTTCGAGCAGTGTACACACATGGTATGTTGATATAAATCGGTACCAGGTGGTCAGGAACCACACAAATTGCGTCAATTTATGAAATTTTTTGAAAAGTATGTAGGACCAAGAGCTGGGAAAGATAGAGTGTGTATTTTGTACAATGAGATGTCTATTTACCCTAAAGTCTCCAAAATATATACTCCCTATTGGTGGAAGCATCTCCGTTATTACTCTATCTCTGTACACCTTCGCCGGCTTCCTCCCATTGAACTGAATTGCAGTGGTCAATTAGAAACACATTTCGCTGCCCCAATAGCCTGCAACTGCATCTCTGCATGCTCCATCGGCGTCACCAGGGGGTCCTCCATTTACACTCTAGTACTGTGAGGATAAACAGTGACTTACATACTAGTATATGCTATATCATAATCTAGTGAATCTTGTGACTGTAACAAAGACGAATATGATAGACCAAATACCTTGTGCGTATAAAACACTAAGAACCACAGCAGTGAGAATCCAGCACAAAGTCTCGTGCTGAGCTGTGCGGAGGTCTCAGCTGCTCTCAAAGTCTCCTCCATCCCTCCCTGGAGGTCTCAGCAGATCCAAAATTTGACTATTTTATAAGTCAAACCTTGGCGCATCCTGAATACACCTCTACAACTGCAGGTGCACCCAGGAGCACCTGGGAATGCTTTTGCAGAGTTTGAGAGCACATAGCTTAGCTCCAGCAGCGTCTAGGAGCATCTGGAAAAAGTTGAGAGTACTGGTGAGGTTGACCTCAGTGTCTCGGAGATTAGCTGGGAACTTCTAGTCTGATTTAAATTTTGCTGCTGTATGTAAGTAATATGGTTCATCAGATGCCACTCATTGCCAATATCAATCCACTTGATGACAATTATTGGGTGTGTTGTGGAAACCCATGTGATTCTGTCTGAAATTCGTATTGAGACTCCTATCATAATCAGGCAGACTGGTAACATTTCGAAGAAAATTTTGACCGTAACATGATCTGTTGTTAAACAAATGGAAGGAATGTTGAGAATAGGTTTCAGGTTCTTGAGTTGCATGTGGCTCACCATTGTTTGCTGCAGCATCAGTGTACCACCAACCACAGAATGTCACTTTTCAAATTTATACTTGTAGTGGTGCAATCTGGTTACTATATCTCCACTTCAGATAACTCTTCTTACTTGCTCAACCTCATCAATTACAGGTAGTATGTAACCGAAGCCATTGTTACACAAGAAATGGGTGATTTGAATTTCGCACAATACTTGAGTCAATCCCTACGACAGTACATCCAGCACAATGTGATGTACGGAATACATTATTCCTGTCACAGACCCAGTTCCCATCAACATTGGAATTAGAGGTATACAGACCTGGCAGCAGCTTTGTGTTCAACATTGATGAATTTTCCACCGCATGCAACATTCTGCCCAAATCTTCTATAATCTGTACCATTACAGTTCCCATTAACATCTACTTCCATTACATAGCTGGACTGAACGGACAGGTTACCATACGTATAGTGCAATGACCGGAGTTCATTTTAATCTGACTTTCTCTAGCCTTCCTCTACTTGCCAAATTCAGTCTTATTCATTTATTAGCAAAACCTAAGTTTCCTTCATTAAATGTATTATTTTTATTGTACCCACAACCTCAACAAAATGAAATTGAGGTTTCCCGGAAATATGGCATTGCTTTACTGTTTCAGAGTTTTGTTTGAGGTATCACAATGCTGTTTTCAAGCATATCGACCAGTGTACCCACTTTTGCGAATATTACAATGACCACTTGACAAATGGATCACTTTTCCTTTGGCAATATCAGAAATCATCTCACGGCAGACTCCTATGTCACCCAATCCAGTTTCTCCTCACCATGATGATAGTACATGCTCCCTACCTTCGATCAAGCTAGTAGTTCTTATTTTTAAAACCCCCACGGTTAAAGTTGACTAATGACAGCTACCATGTAGAAGTGGTTCACAATATTTGATTTGTTGATACAAGATCGTCTATACCGCGCAGTTCAACCGTAGTGGGATAGTTTTGCATCATCGCGATTATGATTTCACATGTTTGACATCAGACTTCGCCAAACCATCAGTTCTATTACATTTACCACCATTATGATGTGTCCACGAAACCTGGAATACAATATCACAGCAACAAAAACCTAAATCTGATCACTGACACCGTTTGAAACATTGAAGTGAGATCGCACCCTCTAAAATCATACTTCCATTGACTAATCCCGTATTCTCAATCCTAGTCATGTTGGTGATGCTGGTGATGTCATTGCTCTTGCTGGTGCTATCGCTGCAGAGAATGGGCTGGCTGCTGCTGGCGATGGCAGACCCACCCATAGGCAGAAAAGCTCAGAATTGCAAGCTAGCTTCTGTGACAGCAACAAAGCTGCAGAGACGATTAAAAGAATTGTTAGGCTGCTCTATCAGCTCCTCCAAAATGTAATCAAAGAAGTTCCCATCAAAGCTGGCCTGATAGTTGTGAGGTTGTGCCATCACTGGGCCCGTACCATTTTGATGAATCCTTTGGCAAATCATTGTGCGGATGTTGTGTGACATTTTGGCTTGAACCTCTTGTGAGGGAGAACAAAAATCTGTGACGTGGCAACAATATACATCTGTGCATGCATTGTTAACCGCATGATCAATATTTCTTGTATCGCACTTACATTGTGCTCCACCTCCTGGACTAAACTCTGGCGGGACCCTAAACTCACCTGTTCTCGAGGGCGACAGACAATGGTGGATGGCCTTCATGGTGAGCGCACTGCATGTTTGATTGATTTTAGCAAGTGGTGATTTATCTTTCATTCACATTTGTCGCAGACCATAGAAGTATGTCTAGCGAATACGATCCACAATGTCCGTCACTGCAAATCGAAACTTGCACTCCTAAATTGATTGTCCCGATGACAATTAAAAGAGCAGGGAACTTTGAACTTCCCTCACCAATGTTTGTGGGGCATGTAAACCTGTTCTTTGCCAATAGCCAGGCTACCAGTTTCCGGATCTCTGTAGGTGAGTGTGTTCAGAATCCCTAACTAGAGTCGATTGAGGTTATGAAGCAATATACCATTGCTGCATGGCAGCAAGAAATCTTGGCGAGAGCCTGTCACACAATATCATCGATGAAAACAATCATGCAGATGATTCATTTACCACTGAAATGTAGGCACCTGGATGGTCTGAGATTCTCTGGGCTGGCTCAATCCTGGCGATTTCCTCATACCACCAACAATGAATCTGGGCGGTCTTAACCACATGCATGGCAAAGGGATTCACACACATCGTATGGTTGTTACCTAGAGGCTTCACATGTGCCACAACCATCGCCGGAACGCCTTAAAGAATCTTCCTTACGTTGTATTCTGCACTGACGATAAGGCCTGTCACGTTGTCAACAACCGGTTCATATTGCCACAGGGTTTCAGCTTTCCATGCAATCAATTGCGCACTGCCTTCGTTTGAATTCATCCTATAGTAAATATATACATTAGCAGCCGGATTCAATCATTCAAATGCTTAATCCCATACCTTCTTGGATGTCAGCAGTACAGGCTCGCGTTAATCATCCTCCTCCAACCCAATATAGACCTTCCAAAGTTCAGAATGTAGACGTTGCACCAATGTAGGAGTGAATTGAGTTGCTGCGACTCGTTTTCCAAGTGTTGACATGAAGGAATTACTTGATGGCCGCTAGCCCAGTGCCTACCTCGATGATCACCGAAGAGGCTCATCATCGAATGCCTAATTGTAATCTCGATAATCATGCTAATTCTCAGATGTCTTGCTGAGATGGTAATCGACATTCTCGTCATGGATAGATTGTCTGCCTCCCCTGGTGCTGGAGGCAATAGAAGCAGGAGGAGAAGCGCGGCGCCTTCTTCTCATGATATAAATAGGCGGCAAGTAATAAGTACAAAACAATTGAACAAGTGACCAATAGAAATGTGAATGAATATAGAATACATTAATTAATGCGTTGTGTAAAGGGAAGATAGCATTCATATGATCGAAAGCATCGTTGTGATGCATCTTTTTATCCTGTCGACGATTCAAGGATCTTGGTTTGTCCCACCACTCACACTGCCAGCTACTTGGATGGATGGGAACACGGAACTCAGAATGGCAGGGGACAATCATGCTGCAGGGTTGGTGATTGGCTTCTTTTGATGAGAATCTTTAGCGCAATGAGCTAGAAAGCATTCACTTTTCACTCATCATTCGGGCAAACTTCTGCTGGTTAAAGATACCGAATCAACAATCACATGATAGCCATACATGGAGTCCTATTGCTACCACTATGCCTTTCCCAAAAAGACATGTCTCATGAATTAATCCCAACATCGTAAACTCTCAACATAGCCCTTCATGCATCAATTTGAATGATGTAATAATAAAATAAACAAAACACCAAAAAGAGAACCAAAACCTTACCAAAAAACTCCAAATTATCACTCATCCATCCACCCTCCAAATTGCCAGAAAAATACCCACCCACAGTGCAAATTCTTGAACAACCATCCAGCTAGTGCATTCCATCCTCACAATGACGAATCTGTAGCTGGGCAGCTGCTTGTGCGCTTCCTATGCACCAAAAAGCCTGGAACATGAGGATTCACAATGTGATTGTGCTCAGGTAGCCAAGCCACATCCCCATCAGCAACAAGACATTGCTCATAATGTGCAAAGAGACCTGGAGCACATGTCCGGATGACTTCAAGGTATTGCTGCTGTCTGATAATTTTCTTGTGAAGCTTCCATTTAAACATTTGGAATCCTGTTTTCGTAGTCAATAAGCATTTTGGATTTGGGCACCGTGTCTCACCAGCATCATCTGATTCCTCCCCGATATCGTCGAATATATCGTCAGCAGGAGGTCAGTTGATATCATCCAGAGAACTGTAGCTGGGGCCACCACGCTTAAGTGTCTGGGCACCAGCTGTGCTGTCGGCTTGTTGGCCACAATAAACAAGGCAAAAAGGTATTGTGTTGTATAATTTCATTACCGTCTTTACCGATCCGGCAGTAGTAATGTTATTGAAGATTGCGGTAACATTACGGTGGTACAAACCACCATCTACATGAGGCTCCTCCCGGCAGCCCCAACACTCTCTGATTTTCTGGCTGCGAACTGCCAGACCGGCAAGTGCAGCATTCATGATTGACGAAATGTTCGTATCAACGATTAATGTAACAATCGGAAGTATCGATTCCTCATTTCTATGCCACTGCCATCGGAATGGCTGAGTACTATTTTCACCCACCCTATTCCGAGCAATGTCGGAATCCACATAGGCCATGCTAAAGCTAAATGACTTGACAAAGAAATCGGTCGAGGAGGTGCAATTCATCCCTATCGGCGAAGACCTGTGACCAGAGGTTTTTTAGTCGTCAACTTTGGTATCTACGAAGCATCAGGAAGAGGAAAAGAAGCATCGGGGTGATGAAATACATTCCATCATGCACAAGTTTCGTCTTCTTATTTGGGGTTTCTTCAAGCCTATTCTTCTTTTCGCGAAGGACAATCTCCACGAACTCGCCCAGTGCTGCCTTGAGATTCTGACCATCGAGGTTAGTCTTGTCTGCCATGTACCATTCCAAAGCCGAATTTTCCGATGCCAGATCACTGATTCAAGTAACACAACAATCGATTTGGAGATTCCGTTGCTTGAGGCAGGCACTGTGAATGTTGATGATGGGCATGGCCTGGGCAATCTCCCAGATACGCTCCCTCACTTATTATCTGTCCGTTGTGTTGTCAAGCCACCCATATCCTACCAAGTCCACACAGTTTCTGCTGCCGATTGGCTGGCTCCAACACAGGCATTCTCGGTCCAGACTCGGACTTGTAGAGTGGGCATCTGGATTGTATTAGCATCGGTGATGACTGATTTTGCCAACCAGAAGGCATTACATCACGTTTTAGGCTCTCAACGATGGTCAATGATTGAGTGGTGGATATCGAATGCTTGTTACCATAACGCAGGGTTGGGAGTGTTGAATAAGTCGTCAAGTGTGATACAATGTGGTAGCAGAGGCGAGGAGGGTGTGTCGAACATTCTGGAGATTGTAAGTAAGGCGGGCATGCAAGGTGAATATATATATGGGCTTGAAGGGTTTTCTTGATCCAGCAACATCATCATGGCTGCAATTCAGCTAGGAAACAGCTAGGTTAGCATCATCAAGGCACCCTGATTCATCCACTGAATGCTTAAGTTCATCACAAAGACCACTAAAAGCTTGCTCTGCAGTTATATCTCACTGGCATGTCCTTGCTCTAGTTCTTGTACCCCGCGATCACAGCGCTGGGTGGATATCTAAGGCGAATGCACGGTGCATCAAAGCTACAAACTTAACACACAGTGTCAACCATACATCAGGCAATGGGCGTGAAAGGGTCTTCTAACGGTGCAAAACAATGGCTGTGACATGCTGAAAGCAGTTGGGGTATGCTTCTCGAGATCCCAGGGAGGTTGAAATTGAAAGAGTGATTAAACACTTGGCAAACATGTGAAGGAGAATGAAAGAAATCCTACAAGAGTGGTACGACTTGGTTTTAGAAAAAGTCAATTGAGGTGCGGCTTTTTCCAAGGACCAGCCAGCTTGGAATGGTATGAGTACCAAAAAGACAGTTGACAAGCTACTTAAGGATGTTGCGACATTTCATATTGCTAACGAAACATGGATCCTCGTTAAGAGTGTCGTTCCTGGTCAAAGACGTCCTCCAACATCAGTGATTACATCACTCATTACTGTCGCCACTACAAAGAGAGCATAGTATACATATCAGACCAAATACTGCCAGATGTTGGTTTTGCGATCGAGAACAATAATATTCTACTTCCATTCGTTCATGAACCGCATCGCTACCCTTTTCTTCACCCTTCCAACGATCCATCCAGTGATACCAAAGCTGACTGCAAGAATGCATGTATTGAACTAGAGCAACCTCCAGTTCAGAGACATATTTAAGGTACTGCACACTTGGACAACCGTCTAGCAGGGAATCCTATTAGTATCAACTAATTCGGTATCTTTGACAATGAAATCAATCTATGGTCACCATTTTCTTGCAAGGTGGAGTATCGATTAGTGCACTGGTGCATCAAGCAGAACTTGAGCCGAGCTGGTATAAACCAGCTTTTCAAGAACCCTACAATGGCAACCGCCAGTGACTTCACTTCATCCGACACTTTGTTTAAGAGGTTGGACAAAATGTTCTATGCGATGGGCATCGACTATTGGAAATCTCGCAAACTGTGTTACAATCATTTGGCCAATCCAAACAACCTTCGCGACGATGATTAAACACATCGCATTTACCGCAATCCAGATGAATTCATTGAGTTCCTCATGTAACGGACTGCGTTCAGGGAACATATGTCGTATGCTCCAGCAAAGGAATTCAATGATGCTGAGGAATGTATCTACTCAGAGGTGAAATCAAGCGACTGGTGGTGGAATCAACAGGTACATTAGTTGAATTTCGTCATAGCTTCGATAATTTTGACTGCTTCAAAAGCTACGCCAGCCGTGTGGAGCTACAATTGTCTCTGTATTCGGCAGTTCTTACCAGACACATCCTACACACTATGCAGGCAACAAGAAGGAATGGCTAGTATTTCTTAGTCTCAGAAGTAGTGACTCAACAATTGGATCAAAGCCTTCGAATATTGGAAGCCTCCTTGTTGCCCTTCTTCCCATTCCTATGAAAGACCACTTTAAAGGACATGGAAAAACAACTGCCTTGAAGGAACAACAAATCCACAATCAAGAGGTTTTAAGGAAGGTCTTTCACCATATTTTTCGTCCTCTCGATGCGCATTTCGACGCTGGACAGCTTGTGCTTTGTGTGCACGGTCAGACCCGGCAATGTTACCCTGTCATCTGTGCATAGACGGCTGACTACTTTGAAAACATTCACTTCCAATCAATCACGGAATCCCATGCTGCTGTCTGTGAAGCAACCAAGTCATCGTTTGGAGAATGGAATTCATGGTCGTGGCAATTGAGAGAATATCTGCTATACTTCGCAAAGATGATACTCACGACTGAAGGAAATATAACTGAGAGACGGGAAGCAAGACAATATCTGGAAGATCAAGTGGTTGGAACCACAGAAGGCGCCTTCTGGAATATGAAGTGCATCTCTCGACAGACTATTATTGTACCCAATATTCTTCATACCGTCAATCTTGGTATGTTTAACCACTTGATGTACTGGGTAACGTCCTCCCGTGAACACCATTCCAGGATCGACAGATTCAACCAGCTTTGGAGGATTATGCTTCCGTATCCTGGCTTCGCTCAATTCAACAAGCCATAGAGGCAGGTGACGCAATGCAGTGCTAAGGAGAAGAAAGTACTCAGGCGTGTGATTGTTCCAGTTTTCACGGCGACTCATTTAAACTCTTCAGTGAGCCAAAAGATTCCCTTCACAGAAGCCCTTTTGTGTATCGATAACATTGTGAATTTTCACCATCGCACAGTACTGGTCTCATACTGAGTCCACAATCATGTACATGGAGAATTATCAGAAGGAGTTTCATAGTTACAAGGATGTTTTCAGTTAGTTCAGCACCAGAAATTCTACATAGAAGGTCTCAGAAGCCTTCAAAAAGCATCTAACTTTCGATAAACAGAAGGCATGGGAGAGTGACCCTGATTGGAACAAGCTGTCTGCAGCTCCAAAGAGTTGTTACATTGATCAAGATAAGACACAGATCAAATTAGACATTGCACATCATCGTGTTGATGAATTGGATTTCAACTTTGTGAAGATGCATCTCCTGAACCACTTTTCTGACCATATCCGCCAGCTTGGCAACTTCTTAAATGTAAGCTCTGAACTCCCAGAAAAAGCAATGATGGATCTGAAAGAATTGTACTGACAGTCAAATTGTCATGAGACCGCCTTTCAGATTTTGCGAATGAAAGCACAGAAGGAGGTGTTTCAGTATTGTAAGCTGAATGCAAAGGCTGCAAAACAATGTCGCGACAATAATATACCTCTAACCAAGGCATCTATTAAGCAAATAATGAAAATCCCTCAACCAGAAATCAAGACCCTTTATAACTTGGCTGAGTGCTGTGCAATGCCAAAAGAGGAGCTACAGAATCACATTGCTTGGTGTTTCAAAAGATTTGCCAACTTCACAGACTACGTTGATCACTGCCAGGCTTTGTGTTGTCTCAATGATGCAAAATACATTTCGTACAACGCAATTGCAATTCTGGTGACTTCTTTTCAATGCAACTAGCAAGCAGTTCATATAGTTTATTGCACTCGGTCCACAAGATGGAGATAGCATAAGCCACCAAAACATGATACAGTGCTTCTCTGGACAGGGACGAGTCTGGAAACAAACTTTTTGTCAACTGTTGGTGCATTCCCGCAGGGTTGAAGTGGCTTTTCGTTGTCGAGGATGCTGAATGGAGCATGAAAGAGCTTCCTGCCCTTGTTCAGACATCTTCAACTAGGCCAATATGTCAGAGTCCTGTTATGGTGATTGTCGAGGAAAAGCATGATACTCCGACACAACGATTGCACGAGAGAAGCTTCCGTTGGGAGCATCTTTTCGTATTCTGAACCACATTCATCATCCCTATAAGCGTGATCCAAAGTACTGTACACCTTCTTCCGCTGACGCCGCAGCCAGACAGCTCGCTGTGGTACATGAGGAACATGATTGACTTGAATGCTTTCAATTTGTTTTTTATGTACATTATTCGACTGAATGTCTGAAGTATTTGTTGCAGCGATATATAGAAATCTGATGGGTGTTTACTCTGGGTGTCTTAATTTTTGTAATGGGAGTTGGACAACCTTCTGTATAATCGATGTCTCAAGGGATTAAATAGTTAAAAGTATTGTTCAAATCAATGAAACAGTTCAAAAAACCATTGAGATAATTAATATCTATAGTACCAACGTGAAAGGAACAAGTGCAATCAATTAGTATAACTGACTAACCATGTTATTGAGATGTCATCACAACATGATCACAACATTAAACACTTTGAAGTACGGTGGAAGATTGCAGATAAGTCACTCAGATTATTCCTTGACAATATGGAGAATGATTGGTGCGTGGGGTCCATTTTTGAAAACCAATTTCACTTTTTACTTATGTTCACAACTAGTTGGCGTAATTCAAACTTTTCTGACTAAACTTAGCAAGGCCGTAATGAATTTTATGATTTTGATTCATTTTAATTAAACTGTGGGTAGGTAGTTGCAATGTTTAAGTTTACTACAATTTGGTATTATGCACTATGAAGTGGGTGCTACAAGATGCCCATCTGCAGGAAGAATTACGAAAATGGAGATGTGGAGTCATATTGGTTAGACTCATTACCACAGTTTCCGATTCTGCCACCCTCACTTCAGAGTTATTTCAACTTTAACATAAAGTCTATAGAGTGATGTGTATACTAGTTCAACAGTATATTGAATATTGGGGGCCAGCCCTTGGATCCCAATAATCATGGCTTCTTTCTTATATTCAGTTCTTGTTCCTACTGTACTTTGCTGTCCATCATATTGAACTCTTAGTTGTTCAATCGAGAAGGTAGATTGAAAATTGTTTCTCCTCATTGACATTAACCTGGAACCTTTTTATTATCTGAGTTGTCAGTCTCTGGTAATCATTAGCAGGGCAAACAGACTCTTGCAGCAGCACAGCAGAATCTACCATTGCCTTTACCAGTGGGTAGCAAATACACAACCCATTGCCAATCTATTCTCCACCTCCGCTATCAAATTCACTGCAGTTGTTTAGTGTAGTTCTAGCCATGCGTGTTTGTGGAGTGGCCTGATAGTTCTAATGCCCATGCTAATGCCCAATGCAACAAAAACTTCTCTAAGTGCTCTCAGAGAATACATCTGATTTAGATCAGCTTTGTTAACCTTTGGGTACAAACAAGCTTCCATTTGATATTCTGCTGGTTAATTGGACATCAACTAAGCTCTGTCCTCAGCTCTCACTGGAGCACAGCCAGTGGCTATGTGCTGACATCTGTTTTGACAGTAGCTCTAACAGTGGCTCAGTTGTGACAGTGCCAATACCGCTCAAACCGCTACCACTCTGACAATGGTAGTATCTGAGCAGTACATATTGCAATTAAGCACCCGATGCTGTTGCTGTATATACACCCTGTGCTATGGTATTCAATCAACATTAATTCAGGCAATATTATTGAAGGCAGCATCTGCGGGGTGCAATTCTGCAGCAATTCGAATATCAATATGCACTTCAACCGGTTTGACAGTCTGCATGACAACAGGACTCTCCAGTAGATTGTCTGTGAATTGATTTGTTTCTAGGTTGAAGTAATTCTGGTTTTCCAGAATCCTCTCTAGTTTCTATTACCACTGCCCTTTCTCCTCCTCCTCCACATCTTCCTTTTACGTCACATCCATGAATTTATTCATACCGATCATATTTCTGCAAATGGCTAATGAGTTCATGTGAGATGGTATACTATTGCGCTCAGTGTGTTTCACCCGAATTGTTGGTGTCAATACAGAGGTGAGGAGACTAATTTTATTATATTGGATTTAATGGTTGGCATTATTAACAATGACCATACTGTGAATCATACCTGCATATCACCATCAGATAATCTTTCAATCTGCTGAAGGCCAGACATTTATCCCAGTTCAATATGTTCAATCAAAAATTAACAAGTACAACTCTGGACAAATGACTATCACCCTGGAAGAATATTCTGCTTCCCAAATAGGAGTCAACAGCCCATGAGTATATTACTAGACTATATTGCCAAGCAATGCAGACAGTATGCTAGTTATACCACGCAGCCATATTAGGCTTCTTTGTAAATTCTTTCACAATTCCAGGCCTTCTCAACTCTTCTGCATTGTATATTAGGTAATCCTCCTCCATCCAGATAAGGATCAGATGAATGGAATCATCACCAGTGTTTTTGAATCAATTTCCAGACCAGAAGTCTCAAACTGCAACATGAACTGGGGTGCTGATTGCACTATTGTCTGGAAGGACTTATTTTGTTATGTGTAATCTACTCAAGGCCAAATGGACTACAGTAACCTCCCGTAACACTGAGAACCCCAAATAATACAAAACACCCCAGAGTGATTCTCTGTAGCCCACAATAATACACCTGTAATTTACTGATCGCATACCGAAACGATTACTATAAGGTAACTGTAGCACACCTTTTATATACTGTAATTTATGGATTACACTACAGATTCACGAGTTACTCAGTTAATTACTACTCCAATATCTCTTTTCGCATTGTCAAAATGGACTCTTTTTACCCTTACATGCTTGGTTGGATGACTGACAAGCGTACAATCTGACTCTCATGACTCTGACAAAGTTGCTCTGACACCTCTGACATGCTCCCTCTCATAACTCTGACATGCTCACTCTCACAATTCTGACAAGCTCACTCCCACCACTCTCACATGCTCACTCCCACAACTCTAACCAGCTCACTCCCATAACTTTGACATGATCACTCTCACATCTCCGACGAGCTCGCTCCCACTTCGACTCTGACAGGTCACTTTCACTGCTGATCTGCTTGTGTTCACAACTCTGACATATTCGGTTGGAACCCTCTGACATACGGTCAGTACACAAAAGTCTTTGTGATTATGTACTTGCACATTCCATCCAGAATATGGGGTTGTAACGTTGCAGACTGGCTACACCTCCCACGACACCTCTAACTACCCAGCGACAGATGTTTCTTGCAGAGATGGGGGCAGTCATTGTTCTCGTATACTTGAGATACTGTGTGCAAATTTCCTCTCCATACATACAGAAGTGAATGTTATTGATGCTTGAACAAACATCTCACTAGAACTAACTACTATGGGAGCCTCCCACAGAGCCTCACTAATGCAACAGAGCCGCACTAATGCAACAGAGCTGCACCTTAACATGGCCAGAGCCATCCATCTTCATCACAACCTTCTCCAATTTTCTTTGAGAAACCTCACAAAGATACAAAACACTCTAATCTAAAACACACACATGCCTCTGCAATGTCTCTCAACCATCCAAGAGAAGCCTGCTCCTCACACCTTCTTCCCTGTCATTTTTCTGTTCACCTTTGGCCGCCCACCTATTTCCTTCCACTACTGCTCTACCATTTCTTTTGCTTCTGCCATATTCCCCTCTGGCTCTCATATGTTAACATTTTCATCCCAGCCTTTCCATTTGACATCATATTCCCAACCGGTTCACTCAGACCTTGGACAGTGATTTGTAATCGACCGGACTACATACCTTGTGCCTGCGCGGCTTATCACTAGCAGCAGAGGCGGCAGCTGCCAGGGGACCCTAGAATCGTCCATGTAATCAACTTTGCGCTTGCTGGTGTTAACTGTGTTGTGGATGATCATTTAATTTGGGAGGTCTAGTTCGACGGCTTTGCCGAGTATTTGGAGAATTTCATATTGGCCATTGTAATGGTGTAGCAGGATAAGTCGCATAGGATTGATGTTGCCGTATGGAATTGGCAGATCTTTTGTATCTAGAAATATCTTCGCACAGGCGGTGATGGCAGGGTCAATTGGACATTATGACTTATGACCCTCTGCCATCTGTTTATCCTGAGCATCTCTCAACTCATCCCTGGCGACTGCCAAAATGCGCTGCAATTGTTCGATGAATTCGTGGTGTTGTATTGTTTTCGCTAATTCATTGGCTTGTGGCCGCTGGAGATCTGCAATCAAGTCTCACCGCAAAGATGGCTAATAGGCAAGATCTAGTTCAAAAGCCATCTGCTTCGTCGAGCGGTGTACTGAGGAATTGTACACATACTCCACTAATGGGAGGTAGTCAGTCCAATTGGTTTGATTGTGAGTGGCGAAGCCACACAAATAGCATACAACTGTCTTGTGCGAGTTCTCAGAGAGGCCATCTGTTTCTGGATGGAACATGGTAGACATGAACAGCTTTGTCTGCAGTATCCTCACAACTTCTCTCCAATAGTCTGCTGTGAAGCGTACTTTGCAGTCCGGTACAACCTCTTGAGGTACTCTGTGTAGACGGACAATGTCATTGATGAATATGCGCGCAAAGTCTGGTGCATCAATTGTTTTTCTGCAGGCTCGCCATTGTGCTCCCTTTGTCATGTGGGTGACAAACATCAAAACGCAGTCATGGCCACTTCCCGAGACTAGTAGGTTGGTTTTCAAGTCAATGCCGATTCTTTGCCAGCGGCCTTTAGCTGTAGGAAGTGGCAGTAGGAGGCCGATGTGTGTCCCGCTCCGGTGGTTGGTTCAAGGTGTGAAGTCGCAGACCACTAGGTAATGCTGCATATCATGCCACATTTGCTTCCAGAAATATCGGTCTATCATGCGTATGTATGTTCGGTGCGCACCGAAGTATCCCCCTGCTGGAGTGTCATGGGCCTCATGGAGAAGTCGACACTGCATTGTCTTTGGAATACACAACCATCTTCTCTTCTCTCCTTTCCCTTCTTCCGCCTTCTCTGCCTTTCGGTCTTCCTCCTGCTCTTTTGTCCTTACGGTTATCACCACTTTCTCATTGTCCTTCTTCTTTACCCTTGCATTTTTCTCCACCAGTTTCTTTTCCAATTCACCACGTAACAGTAGGCCATTCTCTTCCAAATAGAATCATTGTGCTGTTACCTCTAATTTGCGTTCTTTTGCGGATGTGGTGGATGGCAGTAATGGAATGCAGTAATATTTATACGTAAATGAAAATGTAGATTGTACTTACATTTTAATATAATTATCTATATTTAAAATGTTTTTATATTTAGAGTAACAATAAATTGCATTTAAATCTGTATTCAGGAAAATAACTATTACATATCTGGTAGGATGTAGATACTAGACATTACTTTCATTATGTAAAGTACTATCTACCAATTCAACTTAACTTAAAATTTTCAATATAGTAATTGTATACATCTTGATATATTTGTTTTTTACATTCAATCATTGCAGGCAAATTATTTGATGAATTTTGAAGCTGAATCTTTATTCAATTCTAAGTTTGATTCATTTAATGTGCAAATAGTTGTGTGCAGTGTGAGATGAATGCTGTGTAAAGTACACATCTCTACAATGAAGCCAAGCCTTGGTGCTCTACTCGCGTAAATAATTAATGATCAATGGTGCTTTTCATGCCACTTGACACCACCATCGCACCATCCCATCATCCCACCACTTGTCACATTATTTACAACCATAACATTTGACATGTCATCGTCAGATCTGCTGAGCCAAAACTTTACTTCTGACGATGAAGATGGCGATTTCGGGCTAGAGCCGAACTCGCTTCACAAAATGAATTCGGAGCAGGTGCAAGGTAGAGAGCAAAACACCGCTATTCACGCTGCGCAAAATGAAGTTGATGAGGATGAGGATGAGGACGAGCAGGATGAGGATGAGGAGGACGATGATGATGAAGACGTGGTATGGTAACAGACGATTTTCTCTTCCATTTGCCATAACTGACTGCACAATCTAGCCCCAACGAAAGCGCCGCCGCAGATTGAATCAGTTCTTTGATGACGAAGCGGAGGTCGATGATGATGATGAAGAAGTTGATGAAGAGGAAGAGGAGGGTTTCATTGCGGACGAAGAGCTGCCGGACATCAACGATAATCGGGAGTACCGGGAGGAACACCGCCATCGTGAACTTGATCGTCAGCATGAGCAGCAGCAGGCAGAAGATATGGAAGCAATTGCAGAACAGCTGAAATCTCGCCACGGTCGCTCGAAGAGAGGACGTGGCCCTGACTCAGGTTTGGTGCCGAGACGGCTACTGCTTCCTGCGGTTACTGACCCCAATATTTGGGGCGTTAAATGTCGGCCAGGAAAAGAAAAGGAAGTTATATTCTCGATCACAAAAAGAATGGAAGAAAAAGAGGGTACCAAGCGGCCGATGCCTATTATTTCTGCTTTTGAACGCGAGGCGATGCAAGGATATATCTACGTTGAAGCATACAATCAGAACGATGTCATCGAGGCGCTAAACGGAATATCGAGCGTATACCCACGATCACCCAAGATACTGGTGCCGATCAAAGAGATGCCGGATTTGTTGAATGTGATTAAGACAACTGAGATTGTGCCTGGCACATGGGTACGCTTCAAGCGCGGAAAGTATCAAGGAGACCTTGCTCAAGTTGAAAACGTTCTTGCCAACGGACTCGAGGTACGCATACGCCTCGTGCCCAGGCTTGATTATGGCCAGAACCAGGACAGGACCAGGGACGACCCTAATCTTCCACCTGGCCAAAAAAGAAAACGGAACAATTTCAACAAGGGAAATACCGTTGCAGGGAGACCACCCCAGCGTCTGTTCTCCGAGATTGAAGCAGTGAAGTATCATTCCAAGCTGCTGAGTAAAGGCACTTCTTCTGGCTCGGGCTCGAAGAACTTCACCTATATGGGTGACGAATATGAAGATGGATATTTGGTTAAGGATGTTCGGCTCACTTTTATCTCAACCGAAAGCGTTAACCCCACACTTGAAGAAGTTGCCAAGTTTGCATCAACAGTTGATGAAGGACCGGAGACGCTAGACTTGAATGCGTTGGCAGCATCTCTAAAGACATCCATTTCCACTTACCAGGTTGGTGATACGGTAGAGGTTTATGATGGTGAACAACAAGGTGTTATTGGAAAGGCGGTTAGTGTGCACGGTGATATCGTGACTATGGACGTTACCGAAGGCGATTTGAAGGGCAAGAGGTTGGAGGTGCCATTCAAAGGCTTGAGGAAACGTTTCAGGGAGGGTGACCACGTTAAGGTTACTGGTGGCAGATATCGGGATGAGATTGGTACGGTGGTTCGAATTATGGAAGACAAGGTTACGTTGATTGTTGGAGAGGAAATGAGGGAAGAAATTACAGTTTTTTCAAAGGATCTGCGTGAAGCAACTGAAGGCGGCAGTGCTTCGTCTGGAAAACATGACCTCCATGAACTGGTGCAGCTAGAGTGAGTTTCCATTAACCACGTATCAACATCTGGACTAATAGCAAGTAGCCACTCTACTGTAGCGTGTGTTGTTAAAGTAGATAAGGCTTCCCTACGGGTTATTGACCAGAGCGGCAATGCACGTACTGTGATTCCATCTCAGATCGTCGAGAAAATCTCCCGCCGGCATGCGGTAGCAACCGATCGGAACGGTTCAGAAATACGAGTCGGAGATACTGTCAAGGAGATTGCAGGCAACACTCGGACAGGGGTGGTCTTGCATATATACCGGGCCTTTGTCTTCTTACACAATCGTGAACAGAACGAGTATTCTGGCGTGTTTGTTTGTCGCGCGACTAATGTTGCTACAATCGTGGCTAAGGGGGGGCGCGTTTCTCAAAGCACCGGCCCCGATCTTTCTAAGATGAATCCTGCCGTGTTAAGGAACGGAGCAAGCGGTGGAAGTATAATGCCACCACCGGCAAAAATTGGTGGCAAGGACAAGACAATTGGTCAGACCGTCACTATACGGCAAGGACCATATAAGGGGCTCATGGGAATCATCAAAGATGCCACAGATAATTCGGCACGGGTAGAGCTTCACACCAAGAGTAAAACGATTACCATTGAGAAAATGAAGCTTGGTTTCAGAGAGTATGTCCCAATATCTGTAACCAGGTGCTTCAACCCTGTTAATATGTTCACAGCTCAATCACAGGAGTCATTAAGAGTTTCCAAGACTTTGTTCGGCCTGGAAATGGCCGCGGAGAAGGAGGCTTCAGAATACCACAGGGCGCGATCACACCAAGCTGGAGTGGTGGAATCAGAACTCCACAAGCGGACTACTCCGGCAGCAGGACACCCGCATGGATGGCTGGCGGTGGAAACCGTACTCCAGCCTGGATGGTTAACAACGAAGGAGGACGAACACCTGCGTATATTTCAGGAGGGAAGACTCCAGCATGGGTTGGAGGCGATGGAAGCAGATCATCATACCAAGGAAACAGGACGCCTGCGTAAGTTTTTTCTCAGCATTGACGCTATATTGTTCTAATGAATCCTAGATGGAATCCTTCATCACGAACGCCATATATTGCAGATTCTGAACGCAGTGCGTGGGACGCAGGATCCAAAACTCCTGGCCGTCCATCCGGATTGGAATCATGGGGCATAGATGGTGGCAATTCCACGACAGCCCGTACTCCAGGGGCCTACAACGCTGCATCTCCAGAGTTCCTTGCAGCAACCTACGGGATCGAGAAGTTTTCTGCACCTACCCCTGGAATCCCAATGTCTGCTCCTACTCCGAGCGCGCCAACCCCAGGCCCTATATCCGCACCAACCCCAGTTGCTTGGGGCGTTGATACTGCGCCAACTCCAGGCGCAAGCGGTGGCTATGGAAGAAGCAGTTCATCAGCATTTCCAAACACACCTGGAGCTTGGGGTGGAGATGATGATGATGCTCCGAGATACGCTCCGGCTTCACCTTAGTATTATCAGTTACTCCATTAATACCTATGTTCAGATCTGTTTGCCCGTGCTATGTAGAGATAATAATAGTTCAATTGAATAGTTGCATGGGTTTGGGGTGTTGAATGCCCAGTTATTGGTCAATGTTATATATAGGATCTAGAGATGTTTTGCTTAATTTCTTTAGTGTTTGTACAATATCCTTTGACGCTCTATATTTCTAAAATATGTTCTGGAATGTATATTGGAATGGAACACATTTACAATGCGGTAGTTGCAAATGGTTTTGCTCTGAACCTTTCTAACCTAGGAACATCGGAGCGTTTTTTCGACAATAAACTGGAACGACAGCGTAGTGCCCGTGGACAGCCTGAGTTTTAAGGTTTGTTCGGGTGCCACATTAATACCAGGATTTATCCACGGCGTCGTAGTACAGTCCATGATGTTATATAGTGAATGCCTGTCCTTTGTATAGTCATTAAGAAACTGACAGGTATACTGGAATGGTCAGATTTCTAATACCCAGTGCCAAATATGAGTATTCATAATAAGTAAGCAATTGTTTGTTTGTTTGTAATCATATTGCATTCGGCCGCTGGTGGCCATGGCATATCCCTTACATATTTCCTCCCCGTTTCTTCTGTAACATAAAGAAACCAAAGCATAATCACAAGTCCTCTTCCCCAAAAACAACAGAAACTGCCAAAAAACAACTTTTACATCCTTTCATCACTTGACTTCTCATGATCTGAGTTCTCTGCCTCCTCCACCACTCCATTAATTCTGGTGAAAGCTGTAAGATAATGAAAATCCCATAGTGTCTGCAAATATTTTACTTCTCCAAAAACTTGGGACATTGGCAAACTGATCTTTGGCTTTTTCAACAGTTCTTCAACACGCTAATAGCCATCTTCACCCTCTAGCACGTCGATCCATAGTCTCTTCCATTCCCCATTTCCTATCTTTGCACCACTTAAACACATGGTTCCTAGTCTGATCTTCATGCTCATACCACCAAGGTTTCATAATGCTTCCGTTTCCAACTCATCTAAGGTATTGTGCCGTAAGTCCATGTTCCAACTTCAACTGGTAAAACCTTGCCATGATTGACTTTTGCGCCATCATCACTACACTGTTGCCACTATCATTCACTAAATCATACTGGTAACTGTGCTTGGATTGAACTCCCGTCTTTCCAATTTCATTTATAGGTTCTTCTGGGTTTGTCTCCATCAACCATAGGCTAATATGAGCGAAAGACACATATTTATAATTTCGTACGAGTTGTTGGCTCTCAGTATATCTTCCTTGATCCCTTTATGCCACCATGGTTGGTTGTTGGTCTTCTTATTGATTTCCTTTCATTTCATTTTGAGCAGGTACCCACCAGTACAGCACAGGGATTCATCTGTTAAGAATATCACTTTTCCTTGTCATCATTTGAAACGCTGGTACCTGTCCTTGTTCTGCTTGGTCCAAGAGTATCCATCCAATTGTTGGCTGTGAATCCCTAAAGATTGTAACCGCTGTAACAGCCTCTTTTGTGTAAATACTCTCTGCAATTTTCACTGCTTCCGATATTGCATACCTTTCTGCAACAAATGCTTCTTCCTGTCAGCCCTGATGAATCCTCCTCTTTTGCAACCTTTCTTCTTTCTATACCACTGCACATCCCACCCACTCATCTTCTTTTCTTGAACCATTAGTTCAATGAACTAGCCCTTCTCTTTCTTCCTCTGCTTCCTTCTAAGCTAGCTCCACATCCTAGATAATAACTTTCCCCACCAGGTGTTGTTGACTTTCCAGCCATGTTGTACAGTAGTAACTACACTATTCGAGAATCTCTTTCGGGAGTAACTCCTCACGCCCTTCCAGCCAGCACTCCATGGGTTCTTCCGGTCTCATCTTTGTCCCTCTGCCCAGAGCCTTGGGCATCATCACCTGTCTCAATTTATGGCACCTGAAATGGTTATTAAGAAGAGTTTCCGCTGGGCTCAGTGCCATATTATCCATCAAAGCTTCTTCAGGTGTTGCTCCAAAGTATTGGGTCATCCTTCTGCACTGTTCATGCAACACCTTTTGTATCTCCTGAGCTCGTTCATTTTGTCTCTGCCACTACAGTTCAACTCAATAGAACATCACGGCCTGAACTGCTGCAGCTTGAATTCTTTGACTACTTTCTAGGTTCAATCCTTTCTTGGCCATCAAACATTGCATCTAATTGTGTACGGAACTGGCCTTTGGCAGCATTTGCTTCTTATGGTCATTTAACAGTAGTATGTCATTCAACTACACTCCCAACCATCTTGTTGCGTGTTTATTGAATTGTATCTTACAATTTCCAACCATTATCTTGGCCTTCATCTTCTGTTCCTTATTACTCCTGTTTTGAGCAAATAGAATTTCTTCAGTTTCCTCAAGATCAAACTAACAGGCATTGCTCCTTGCCCATTGATGTGCTTCTTCAGTGCATCTCTCCAGTTTCTGTGTGCATTCCCCTACTCCATGATCATCCACTGCCCATGCTACAGCATTAACAAAAGTTATACCCTCCCATTCACCGTCTTCTTCTTTCTTTTCAACATCAAGGAACATTTCTGAAAGGGTCAGGACTAGTGTTAGCAACGGGTCCAGGTAACCTGCCAGGGGTCCAGATTTGGACCTGAAAAACGGTTCTGTTCAATTCCAGACCCATCCAAAACACCGAGCAGCTCTGTCTTTGCGGGGTTATTATCTGGACCAGACATATACCCACGGTTCTTTGTCCAGATTTAGCATGCCACAGTGCCTCATTTTTGTGTACTCACAACTTTGGCTCGAATTAAGTTTTGGAGTTGTGATTGTATCACATTATGATATATATGTGAAAGATGCAGTTTTAGATGCTCTTTCACCTCCCAATCTCCAATTTGTGATCGGATCACAAATTGGATATTGGGAGGTTTACAAATTGCAGATTGGAAGGTGAAAGAGCATCTAAAACTGCATCTTTTACATATATATCCTAGTGTGATATGATCAGAACTGAAATACTGAATTGGAGCCAAAGTAGTGAGTGTGGGAAACTGTGGAACCGGCCAAAAAACCGCAGATTCAGTGCAGTTCGGATTTTTGATGCGGTAAAACCTGTTGCAATGGTTCCAGTTTGGTTCCAATCCGGATCCGGAACTGAACCGCCAATTTGGAACCGTTGCTAACACTAGTCATGACTTCGATAAATCATGACACTGGTGACCACTGCAGAACTCCTGGTAGCACTTCCATAATATCCCCTTTCTTTCTGTCCATCAACTCAATCACTTTTCTGTCTTCCATGAAACTTTCCATCCATCTCACCAGATTGGCTTCAAATTTCATTTCTTTTATTCTTGTTATTAAGTTTCCCTTAGCCACATGTGCAAAGGCTCTCTTGACGTCCATTCCAAACACAGCTGTGGCATTCCCTCTCGCCCATACTTCATGACCTTGCTTCATCAACCTTCTGACTGTATCCATTGCTGATCATCTTCTTCAGCACCCAAACTGTTCGTCATGAAATCGCCTCCTCTGCTTAGACTGGCTTGGTATTTCATTGGCTGCTACTTATTTGATTACTATTTCCAGACAATGTAACACACATGATCGCCCTATATGCCTTGGCGACTCCATAATCTGGTTTATTCAGTTTTAGTATCCCCACCCCTCTTACTCCCATTCAAACTCATGGGTGAATCTGTAACATACATAGCATTATGATGATTTCAATTTTCCCTTGGAATCCCAATCTCACAATAACTTAAAATGCTGAAGTAGAAACCAATCTGGGCCAGGGTCTGTCTTTGTAGACTGATTAAACAAAGCCTCTTGAATGTCTTCCTTAGTTATCGATTTCCATATAATTCCTCCTTCTTCAATGGTCTTTCATTTCACTCCCTTTAAAATCTTTGGACATTCTACTTCTTTTACCAACTCTGCTGTCTCCTCCCAGAACTCTGCCACTGCTGCACTCTTGGATCTCAAAGATTTAGTTTATGATTGAAGCTGGTTTTGTGTAGCTCAAAGCTTGCCACAAATAATCTTGCGTAGTCGAACCCAAAATTTCCTGTCATGACTAGGTTTTTGTCCGTCAGATAACTGTAAGAACGTAGCATTGCTGTTACTTCATCTGTAACTCTGATGCCTGACCCCTCTTTTAGGATCTGATTATCCATTCCAAAATCTTTCTGTTTTCTGCTGTCGCTGCTGTCCATCCCATCTGTAATCGTGCACAAATCTTAATCTTATTGCACTGCATGATGAGATAATAAGATAACAGTGACATGTGACCTAGGCCGGGTATGTGCCAGTGTAAATAGGTCACAGATGCGGCACTTGGATCAGTATCGAATATCTTACCACTTTATTGTACAAATATATACACTCACTCTCTGGTGCAACCCTATTGCCATATTCTATGTCTGCAGACAAGCATAGAGGTATTTGCCTTTACAGTATATTCCCTTGATCTGGTATCAAATATGCCATACTCACAAGAGTAAACCAGCTATACCCCTGTTGACAACGAACGACAAAATTGACAGAAAACGAACTATCGATACAACAATTTTGCCATCCATTGTATTCTATTCCTCCTGAGAATGTTGACAGAGATCAATTGGGCTTGGTACATATACCTCTGAGCAAGGAAAATCTACAATCACCTCTCTGCTAATTTAAAGCAATTTTCACCCTACATATGTTTCTACTTGTGGAGGGGGTAATTCATGTTGAGACTAATTCCAACAATAAAGACCCCATTGCCAACATGAAAACAGATGTGATTGTCAGTCTGGGTGACAACCTGAGCGATGTTCTGGGCAACTACCCAAGTGTGCCTCAGCCTACCACATACTGGCACATCATATCCATGCAAAAGCTGATGGTGGAATAACGATATATTCTCAACAATGCCATTTAACACAATACTGAACAATGTGCACAAAGTGCCAAATGTATGGAAGCAAACTGGGAATAAGGCAGAGAGTCTATTCGACCAGATGTAACAACAATGGAAATGGGCAGTATGATCCATCCAGAATGGTACTGCAGCACAGTAAAGAAGTTTGTTAACTTCCTCGACATGTTGTGGTCTAACATCCAATCCCCCGTGCACTTATTCCGGTGCGAAGATCTGTACTCAGTTTTCTCTGCAACAAGTCTTCCCAGCAGATGGAATAATTATTGGCACGCAGCACAGAGACAGACTCAGATAACTCATCCAGTAAACTGGCATCGAAAACAATAGCTTGACTTGGATCCCTGTTTGAAATACTGAGTGGCCTTCTTGGAAGAAATGCAGAAGATGTAGGTTAAGAAGAACCGGAAATTCTACATTGCAATGTAGTTTAGGACTGACTTCATCTATGGAGCGAACAAACCAGTTAGAGTCTATATCAATCAAATCAAAGCAAATTGGAGAGCAGTGGGATTGCCTCCAAAGGATGACAGCATCAGCAAAGAAACGATTCCGTCCAGTCAGAATAGCTTTGACAGAGTGGACGCACTCCATCCAAGCCCTTAGAGACTCCCTGGTAGTGGATTACTCCATGTCCAACGACAATATCACACATTGCGGTACATATCGCCGTCTGATCGCAGTTTACCCATTTCTGCTCACTCTGTCGGTCTGTTAGTTTGAAAAACACTCTGGCATGGCGGCCAACTGGGACCATACATTGGGATGGGTTCATCGGGTATGCACTTGCATCGAGATTGCAATGCAATGGCTGACTCAGCGAAAATTTCACCTCACATTACTTCTACCTGTGTGCAAAGTGCCATTCTCTCTTTACTTATTATATACATCATTCCTTGTTGCCAGATCTATGTGGCCATTGACAATCTATCGCTCATTCTATCCGTCTCCCGTCTTACTAGTAGGAGTTATCCCTGGAATTCTGTATGTGCAACCGATGATGATTCCTACACTGAAAACTTGCAAAGCAACGGCTGCTGGTGCTTTTCTTACTAGTGCAAATTATGAGACGGAATTCAAGTAACCCGAGTTATCAGATATTGTGGTGAGCACCAGGGCTTTCCAGTACTGAACGAAAGCTCCATTCTCATTCAGGAGATTGATTTTGAATAGTTGTTGCAGTTGCCACATGAGATCCCCATTCAGCACACTATATTACCTCCCCGGACATTGCTTTGGCACACCCAGTTGTTCTGTCGGTCTCTCCATGCCAGCTATGGCTTCCTGTGCATCGACACATGTGAGATACGCGTTCGCCTTCTGAACCATCAACTTGATTCTTAATACCATGGAAAATATAGAGCTCTATTGGGTGCAGTTGTTCATCCGATATATACGTACTGTTATGACTCTGATGCTTGATAAACTCCAGTAAGCCGCTATACATTGCTAGGGGGTGCATTGCCTCTTGCGTGTTGTCCAGAAATGATCTGAAGTCATTGATCATAGCGTCAGGATGCTTTCTATCATGCCAGTTTTGGGGTCACATGAATTTGGGCTTCGCATATGGCTGGGTGTTCAGGAAGACAGGCAGATCAGCACCGGAAGCAAAGACATTGCAGGGAGCAGCGATGTTCTCCAGATGATGAGTGGGGGCTTGGAGATTCAGCTCTCCGATTTCCACGGAGCGAATGCAATACTGCAAGGTCATCATGTGTGGCAGGAAGTTGAGATTGTGATTGGAGGCGTTCCAACTGCCCTTGAGGATTGTTTTATGTGCTTGGTCATGTCACTCGGGAGATTACTGTGGCAAGGCTTCGTTTCAACAAAGCGGTTTGACTAAATGAACCATCCAGTGGATATTTGGAATGTTGATGTTGGCAGACAACGTCTTGGTAACTTCTATGTCATGGCTAATATATTCCCACCAGGCGTTCAATTTGTGCCGCTTCTGTGATGGCATCCCAGTTTCAGTATTTGATTCATTGTCTACAGATTACTTCTGTACGAGTTCCGTTATCGGGGCGTTGGCATTGGCCTTCACCTTTTCGCTGGCTCTCCCAAGTAAGAAAGAATCTTGGACGGTGTGAAAACTATGCAAGGTATTGTCCAGGTAGCTCAATGTTACATCATTATGAGATTAATCTCAAGCATACATATAGAATTCTAACAATGCCCATGTGTACTCAATTGTGTGATTGAATATGGAACACCAAGTGGGGCTTCCGTCTTATGGAGACTGGGTTACTAATCTAAGCGGGTACTGGCTGATTTGCATCATCTCCTTCCCATTCCATTGCGAAACTTCCTCATATGAAGAATTTTTTCGTGTGAGGTCGCGGTAAGCAGGCGAGGATAACCAGATTGCATTGTACTTGTTGAGCCATTCATGCGTCTTCATGAAGTGGAAATTCCACTTCTGGAGGTACTGAAGCATGCTGATCTACACTGTATGGAGGAGGTCGGGCTTCAGAAGGTCACAGGAATTACAGGTAATTTGTCAAAACCCATTAAATCCTCAGTAACCATGTCGCGATGACTGTTCCTCATTGGCTGTCTCAGTGTTGGCATTGCTGAGCATTCTATATAGGTTGTAATCCCACTGGGGGTGTTGCCTGTCTGGAGGGACATAATGTCCAAGTTCATTCTTTGGACACTTGCACTGAAATCAGACGTGCCGCTCGAGATGATATAGGTCTCTATGCTCTGGCCATGTTGCCAGCCATGCTACTAAACCGGATTGCAATGCCTGATGTTGCCATCTGCACAGGGAACAATGTAATACCGGCTCTCTGTTAGAGCCAGTCTTTGCGGAGTACGTCATTACGTGGCTGTGAGTTAGGGTGGGTAGCTTCTATATAGGCTACATACCATGTTAGACTAAGACTCAATCAAGCAATCGTCACAACAGGTTCATCACACCAGGTGATGAGCATGGGCGCGACAAGAATCCAGAAACCAGTTTCAACAACTATCAAGCGATAACAGTTGAATTGCGAACCTTTCTATAAGCGACACCGCGGCGTCTTGGATGTGTTGTAAACGCATCCGGGATCAGGACACCCTAGGGACTCACATGACCTCTCTGGATGATATTTCACACTGAAACGCATAGAGGTCTGTGATGGCTGTGATGGCTGTGATGGCTGTGATGGCTGTGATGGCTGTGATGGCTGTGATGGCTGTGATGGCTGTGATGGCTGTGATGGCTGTGATGGCTGTGATGGCTGTGATGGCTGTGATGGCTGTGATGACTGCAATGGCTGCAATGGCTGCAATGGCTGCAATGGCTGCAATGGCTGCAATGGCTGCAATGGCTGCAATGGCTGCAATGGCTGCAACGGCTGCAATGGCTGCAATGGCTGTCATGGCTGTGATCGCCGCGATGGCCACAATGGTTGTGATGGATGAAGTGATGAGTTCTACGGATATACGAGATATCGGCAACTGAAGAACAAGTCGAAAGGACACATTCGGGACATGTACAAAGTGCAGTTAGGGAGCTGTGCACCATGAGTTATGATCAATATCAGGTCAACATAGTCAGAGGAGTTCAGATCTACATCCTCGGACATCAGCAGAATATAAAATAGTCTGGAAGCCACATGCAAACTTCCCAGACACTCCGGTAGCCCTCACCAGTGCTTCTAAGTACTTCCAGATGCTCCCAGGCCCCCCTGGAGCTTTGGATAGTGCTCTCAGACTCTGCAAGAGCATACTCAGGTGCTCCTGAAAGCACCTACAGTTATAGAGGTGCATTCAGGATGCTACGAGATTTGACTTATAGAATAGTCAAATTTTGGAGCTCCTGGGACCTCTGCACAGATCTGTGGGACACTTCGAGAGCAGCCGAGCCCTCAGCGCAGGTCTGCGGGACACTACGAGAGCAGCTGAGACCACTGTGCAAGCTCTGCAGGAGACTTTGTGCCATATTCTCACAGCAGTGGTTCTTAGATTTCTACAACCACAAGGCATTTCATTTATCATATTTGTCTTTGTTACAGTCTCAAGATTCACTACATCATAATATGGCATGTATTATCTAAGTTTCTCTATATATATCCATACGGCCAATCTGGCCGCAGTTGGTGCTCGAGCATAATTGGAGGAGCACCTGGACATGCCCATTGAGAGAACATAGAGATGCACCACTTGGAGGCCATTATGGTGAAACGATGGAGCTAGATGGCAGAGAAGCCCACCATCAACACGCTGCCGTACCTCTCGCGACATCCAAACAGAATTCATAAGAAAGAGCGGTTTTGGTTCGAGCACAGTAGGAATCAGGTAAGAAGATATGATACTACCCGGCGTTGAAGATCTACGCAATTGGGTGGATCCACGAAATCTCGGACAGAGTGAGTGAGACCAAAAGTTGGAAAAGAGAGAGTGTTTATTTTCATTGTACGATAAGAGGAGATGGAAATGAGATGATGTCTTTGTACTCTGGGGTCTGCCGAATATATACTCCACGTCACTCTGTCCACCTCTGTTACCCCTGTATCTCCATACAACAGCCATCACTCCTTGAAGATGGACTTGGAGGCTGTGATGGAGCGTGTTTGGAGATGCACTTGGAGACTGAGATCGATTGAACTCAGAGATGCACTTGGAGGCCGGGATCGAGCAAGTTTGGAGATGCACTTGGAGACCGAGAGATTGAGTCAACTCAGGGATGAACTTGCAGGCCGTGATTGAGCGAGTTTGAAGATGCAAGGAGGCCGAGATCGAGTGAACTCAGAGATGCAATTGGAAGCCGTAATTGAGCGTGTTGGGAGATAAAGTTGGGGGCCATGATTGATCAAGATTGGAGGAGTACTTGGAGGCGGTTGATCTGGAGGCGATTGATCTGGAAGCGATTGATCCGAAGGTGGTCAATCTGGAGGCAGTCAGCCTGGAGACAGTAAATCTGGAGGCGGTAGATTGGGAGGCATGTGCGATGGAAGTGGATTCTCAATTCATTGGTTAACTTGTAATTGTGGGAATGTAGAGAATTGAGTACAACAAGGTCCGCTGAGAGACTCGCTGGGAGCGGGAGACGGTTGATCTTCAGATGATGCGGTATGAGGTGTATGTAGTACTCAGTGAATGCTGTACTCGGTGTATGCTGTACTCGGTATATGCTGTACTCGGTGTATGCTGTACTCGGTGTATGCTGTACTCGGTGTATGCTGTACTCGGTGTATGCTGTACTTGGTGTACGCTGTATTCGCTGTATGCTGTACTAGGTGTTAACTCTTGATCATGGCATTGAGAGATAGAGAGGAATGACATCACTTCGTGTTCTTAGGTGATGGTAGAGTTAAGAGTGAGAGAGATGAGAAGAGATGGGGCAAATCATCATGAGAAACTGGGACTTAGAGAATTTTGTGTGCAATTCGATGTTCCATCCCCCATATGGTAGGTACGAGTCCTGATCCGGCGTGTAATTACACCGATACGAGGTCTTCCCAACCAAATCAGGCAAGTCACACCCCTGATATCTCATATCCGCTTGTATCCTCCACATCGTTCTTATCTTCATCCCCTATCTCTCTCTTTCTCGTCCGCCACTCTATGTACCATCATTGCAGAACACAAAGTTAATTCATCCCTCTCTATCTCTCCATGCCATGATCATGAGTTGACATAGAGTACAGCATACACCAAGTACACCATACACCGACTACAGCATACACCGAGTACAGTATACACTAAGTACAGTATACACCGAGTACAGTATACACCGAGTACAGCATACACCGAGTACAGCATCCACCCAAGATTGTTTGTCTTCCCTTCATGTTCATGATTAGGAGTTGACCACTGAATGTAGCTTCAGTTTCCGGCTTGCCTCCCTACACGATCGACCGCCATCAGCAAGCTCTCCATGAGAGCTCAAGGTAAAGTCACATTGTCACATTCCCACAGTTGCGAGGTAACTAACTGATGAATAGAGTCTCATCACCCAGCGCGCTGTCCATCGACCACCTCCAAGTACTCGTCCAATCTCGCTTGATCATGGTCTCCAAGTGAATCTCCAATCTCGCTCGATCAAGGCCTCCAAGTGTATCTTCGAACTTGCTCGATCACGGCCTCCAAGTTAGCACAATCATGGCCTCCAAGTGCATCACCAAACTCGCTCGATCACAGCCTCCAAGCGTATCTCCACACTCGCTCGATTACGGCCTCCAAGTTCGCATGATGATGGCCTTCAAGTGCATCACCAAACTCGCTAGACTATGGCCTCCAAGTTAGCACAATCATGGCCTCCAAGTGCATCTCCAAATTTGCTTGATCACGGCCTCCAAGTGTATCTCCAAATATGCTTGATTACCGCCTCCAAGTGCATCTCCAAAGTTACTTGATCACGGCCTCAGAGTGTATCTCTGAGTTCACTTGATCGTCATTTTCAGGTGCACCTTGAATTGGTCTCAAGCACCGCCTGCAGCCAGTCCAGATATACCGTGTGTAGATTGGTAGCGATATAGATACAAAGATGAGAATACAAACTGAATACATGAGTTTTAAAAATTGTTGAACAATAAGTAGTAGCTATGATTTCCAGGCGCACCGGCAGCGTTGCCAAAGAAGATGTTTTTCCCAGACTGCTCTACTGTGATTCGAGGTGCTCCCAGAGTTGTCGCCGGCGCTCCCCGGTACTCCCAGGTGCACCCAATGTTCTCTCCGGCGCTCCGAGGTGTTCCCAAACTCATCACAATCACTCCGATGGTACTTCTGTACCAGTCATCTGAGATCTCAGTTACTCTGAAGGTCGACCTGAATGCGCTCCTAAGCTCTGGTACTTTCCTGAAATTGATGCATCTAAGTTTACACTCCACATCCTCTCAGACACTCCTGGAGGCTTCCAGTGACTAAAATACATTCTGCGGATGGAACAGTTTGGGTCAACATAGGCATCAACATGATATGTTCGAAGAGATTTCGTAACAGGTCAACTGGTGGACAACCAAACAGATCGACATACAGTTTGGTATTCGGATAGCCAATGAGGACTGGCTGGGTAGTGGACCGCAGATACTTGCGAAGTGTCGGCAGATACACAAAACCCCCAGGGAGCACTCCGGTTACCCAGGTACAGTGCACTGGGTGCGTGATTAGTGACAGATTGGGGAGACCGAAGGTGGCAAATGTTGCCCTGAATCCACGATGTCTGTGGACTCCACTACTGTGTGAATGAGAAAGCATTACTAGGAGCAGTACAGTGTGTACCTTCACCCTAAACCTTCAATGACAACCCCATTCCTCCACCTGGGAGGCTGTGTATGGGGATCCACAATCAACAGAAATGAGTTTCCTTGGGCTTACTCAGGAAGAGCTCCCATCAGAGAAACATCTCCAATTCGAATTGCTATCATGCCGAAACGTCTCCAATATCGACACTGACACCCATACTGATACATACTCGACTCTATGAGCAGCTGCAACAACCAGCTATGATGAACACTTCCACTGTGTGTGTCGAGCGGAAGTCAACATCGCAATGGAGAAGCGTCTCAAATTTCGATACCGACACAGACAAACCTTCTTATACTTATATACACCCTCGCCACCGTACAACAGGTTCTGAGCAGTGCTGATCAGAATGGAAATGAAGATCTTCCACTGTGTTTGTCGATTGGAAGTCAATATCGCCACGGAGAAGGGTCTACAATCTAGATTCTGACAGAACAAATCACGATTGGGACTGAGACGCTGTGTATGGGAATCAACAATGCTCTGGCTGAGTGGAGTGGTACTGTTGATACCAATGTTTAATGCAATACCAATCAAGATTCAACAGGACTGTGTGTCACCTTCAGAGGAGCGGTTGACTGGAACTCAAAAACAGTTGAAGCCGGCAGCACATTTGACCCGCGAGTTTAGGCATGGGCCCATGATTGACGCCCCGAACAGCATTAGCGGTAGCCATTTCGGAGGAGCTCAGGGCATAGCATGGTTTGGCTTCTGTTTTCTGATTTCTGATTGTTTTCGGTCTGTTTGTTCAATTGCCTAGTGTTTTACGGATGTGATAACACCCTGGAGGAGAGCTAGACCGAGTCTTTGTAGAGTTCGTCATCACGTGGCTGTGGCTTAGTGCTGGCAGCTTCCATATAGACTATCTGTTATCTTAGACTTAGACTCAATCAATTAATCATTTCAACAGGTTTGTCACAACACTCTCGGCACTGGGATTTTGTTTCAAGGTGAGAGGCTGGGGGTACTCACTGGAGTGCTTTGTTCAACACCTCTCAGATTGTTTGCCGTAGCTCATCCTGCCGCTTCTTATGCATATTGCGGTTCTTTATTGGAATCGGCAGGAGACAAACTATTACAACGCTGTTTGTTAAGGGTGTCTGGCAGATCTTTGAAGATAGATTGCCAATTTCCATCTAATCAGGCCACTCTTTCTTGTTGCCAGCAAAATTGAAGAGATGTATTCCATTGGACATGAAGATTATGGGAACCAGTGTATCCCCCACTCCGAGTGTTGACATAATGTCAATTAGCATGTTACTGGCCTCAAGTATCTCTCCTTACCTGTGTCTCCCACAACCAATCTGTAGTGTGCATTGTGGTTTAGAGGTGTTTCGGTGGTGTATCGCTGTTAATGCAACTCTGAGGGGTGAAAATGAGATGATCGGTGTAGGCAGGATGCCGCATCAACTATCCCTTGCTGTTGATGACATCTCGACTTCAGTATTTGATTGGGTGTTGGTGATTGTTATTCCATTTCATATCCTCCAGAGTGTATGGTTCCCACTCCCAGAGAGGCTGCCCATCTTGCATGCTCGCCACGAGCCTCTGGATGTCATCCCCATTTTCGAAGATTCAGAAATGCAGCCTGGTCTTTTCATCCTGGAGCAGGTTGTCATAGTACGTCTTCATGCCCTTCTTCTTCATCCCACACTGGGTATATTTGTAATGTTCACATGTCACTAATGAGTAGTAGAGATTGTTTTGTAGGTTCATCTGACAGTAACCCTGAGCATCAGGTTCCCATGGCTCAGCAATGTAGTCACTCCACGGAGCGCCGGAGCTGGAGTATGTTTCCATCCGCGGCAGAGGCGATTGCGGTGGTTGAGACTCATAATCTTTCATGATTTCAACATATTTGATGCAGGGAAAGGTGTCCAAGTCTTTGACTTAGTATTTGTTAGTGTTGAATGCATAACGCTGAGCGGGTTGAATACTTTGGCGCACGCTGCAAATAGTCAAATTCTTCTGGCATGCAATATGAAGGTGTTCAGGATGGTGTCATTTGATATGCCTAACTCCCCTGGTGTCTAAGGTCAACTTCGTTCGGCATGAATACTTGGGGCAATCGCAAGGGGTCTGCTCAGAGAGAAAGACAGGCCAATATACATGGGAAAGAAGCCGGCATACTCAGTGAAGCCAAGTATCACATCTGGAGACTGATGCCAAGCATCACTGCCGGGGCTAAACTTACTCCTCGGCATGGGGGCTGGTGGCGGCCCATGGGCGCCGCAAGCCACCAGCGTCATGCCCGCAGCCTGAGGCCGAACGCCACCCAAGCCATCGGGACAAATCCCGTGCCAACAGATGAGCTAAAAAATATCCTATCTTAGGGGTGAAAAGGGAAAATTTTGAGGATTTTTGTAAAGTTTATTGATGCCACCTGAGGAGTTGAGTATACACAGTTGAAAGGGATGAAAGTTGGTGCTGGGCCTGAGCAGTCTGGTGTGGGTATAAGCTCATGATACTTTCAGCTAACTTGAGCGATTCATTAAGCCTCAACATCATCGCACGTAGGTTCCTTACACACCAGAAGTTGCAAAAACGCTGCTTGCGTGATGGCCCATAATAGTATGAATGGAATAAAACCAAACAAAACCCATAAATAAATTAAACCCTGAGCGATCCAAAAACCTCGCAACATGTGTAATCATCAACATCTGAGATAAATAGTTTAGAACAAAGGAAACAAGCAAAAACGGAATGTGACCCCAACCTGGTCACAATAACCATTGCATCCTCTGCATCACGAGGAATCATGCATATGTCGCAATCTGAGCCATGCTGCGGCATTTCATGGAGAGTGACATCGGGCAGCAGGACATCGGGGAGACTGTCGCCACCTGCCACTGTGCTCAACAGCTGCTAATCCACATCCACATCCGATGTGTATCTGGCTGCCTCAGCTTCTGGCAGTGTTTGCACTGCTGGGCAAGGTTTTTGCCACCTCAGCAGACTCAAATACTCCAGCTGCCTGAAGGGATGAGTCATTGGCGTTGGTGGTCATGGGCGAGGCTCCAGCTCTTTTGGCCATGGGGCAGATGCCGTAGGTTGTGGCCACGGAGTATGCTTGTGCAATGCTGGCCATGCTCAGGTTGCATGATTGGCTGATCATCTACCACAGTATGTACATTGTCAGCCGAGGTATTTACCATCTCTCCCTGGCCAATCGTCCATGGTTCTTTGCCATCATCCTGATGCTCATCTTCCTGCTCCTCCTCCTCATCTTCCTCCTCTTCATTATCCTCCTTTTGATCATCCTCCCCTTCATAGTCACCGTCCCTTTCCATATCGACATCACAATTGAAATCAACACTGTACGGTGGGTACACATCATCTGCCATGTGCATATGCACATTAGAATCATGGTTGAAGTTATATTCACCCTCTGACTCCTCCATTGAGTGGGTATTATCATCTGAGGAAATTGATACCACGGACAATGCTTCTGACTCTAAATATACCTGTTCTAGTTAGCCCTCAGTGTCTGAGTCTGCCTTATACATTTCCTTGTACCACTGTAAAGCAACAGCACGATAGATATCATCTCCCCATGGGGTTTGTTTCTTAATTCTATTTCCTTCATGGTTTCCCTTCCCCTTCCTCTTCACTTCCTCCGTTGCCTGCCCCTTTCCCTTCCCTTTGGCCTTCCCTTTCTCATTCACATCCTTTATTCCCTTCCCTTTCCTGGTCCCTTTCTCACCGCACTGTGTGTCATCCACATGCTTGCTGTTATGATTGTCATTGGCATCGCCTGGACTGCATCTTCCAGCACTCGGCGCTCTGGGATCTGCGCAGATCCTATCATCATGATCCTCATCGATTATTTAATCTGGATTCAGTGGTCTCATGCCTAGTAAGGCGCCTGGCTTGTACTGTAGCAGCTTGCCAGCTCAATCTTTACCCTGTAATCATCGCTACAGTACCAAGAGAAGTGCTCCCCGGTGCGAATATCCTTTCCTGTGCTGGTTGTTTGACAATTCCAGCGATAGACTTAATCTCCGAGGACATGGGGGTTGTTCCACCTCCAATTGTTCATTTGGTCATGGGTTTAGTCAAACATTTGCCACATATATAACTGAAAAGCTGCCAACCACGCCCAAAAAGGCGAACACCTGTTCCTGCGGTGCTGCCATGTTTGCTGGATATGTGGAACATGTCGAGTCGTGACTGGATCAAGAAAGATTATCTCACAAAAGAGGTTCCATGAGCACTCATTCTTGACGCCGCAAAGATTGCGTATATGTCTGATTTCACTGATCTGTTCCAAGCTGCATCACTTTATACGGTCTGAACCGAATGGTAGGCATTGATTTATAACTGATTCTGGCATTTTTCCACTAGCAGTTGCCTTCCCCTTTCCTGTGTGGCTGCCCTTTGGTGCCATCCCAGTGAGGTGAAAATGAATCTACTTCTGAGGCATTCGCATTATGATACAGATGCATATAGCCGAAGGAAGCCCAGAGGTAATGTATAAAGTTGTGTAGGTTATCAGGTGTGTTTTGGAATGAGAGGGGGTGTTTTGTGCAAGTAACGTAATGTCGAAATAATTCAGGATGCTGGTGGTGTGCTTGTTACAGGATCGAGAGAGAGTTGAAATCTAGGTGGGAAGAAGGGATATATATACTCGAGTTTCTGCGATTTCTTGATTCAACTTGTGAGATATAATAATTTTGATTCAAATCCTGCGTTTTGTTGGTTAACGAACACAAAATGGCCCCGTCATTATCTTCTACAACTACCAAGCATCTCATGAATGAGCAGCTTCGAGACAAGATGAAGTAGTTGTGGAGAGGAAAGTATACAATACCAGGAGTGCCTTTACATCACAAACTGCTTTTCGCACTCAGACCTGGTGTATCTCGAAGCAAACTGAGTTGTTGTCAGGTTTTCCCAACTGCGCAACCATCCAGCGCAGCCACCATTATGCCTAGCGGTGGAAAAAGCGCATGCAACTGATGTTATGGGATAGAGAATATGTTATTGTTCACTTTGGGATAGTTTTGGCTCCTCAAAATGGGGATTTCCACCGGGAAGCTGAAGATATACACCATTGATTGTTCGAAGTATTGGGCCAAGAACAAGTATAATACTATCATTACTGCGCCAAGAAGGTATAGACACCCTCCGAGCGGTGCAAATCGACCTTCCGACATTGCTGTAACAATGATTATCAATGGTGAGGTTAATCTGAGTTTAATCAGATGGCAGTTATCCCCATACTTCAATGCTATTGAAGGGATCTCGTCCCCGAGTATTGTCATGGTTCAGAGTCGAGAGCAGTCTACACTGCATCTCCCAATTTTGTTGAATCCCTTCCAGGTTGCTCAAGCCTGAGTCTACCCCACCTGCCAGTGCGTGTGCATGGAGAAGAAACTATTCCTACATTCTTTACGTTGAACATCTCTATCAGACTATGCCTTGCCAAGATTCTCACCCTGACCGGAATCTGGTCATATGAAATGTGCAAAGTCTTGTTAACCATCAGAATCAACAAAATGTTACACCTTGAGGGAATTGTCAACATCCCCTACCTAAGTGACACCTTTCCGTACAGGCTGGTGAGAGGGATTGCTTTCAAGGAGGGAGTTCTGTAGCCTCTATAATCAAAGGTCAGAACTCCACCCCGTCATCCTCGCAGAAAAATTCTCGTTTAGCAGATATCACTCGACGCATTAATTCCACCCTGTCCGCTACTCCGCAACAGTCAATACATACTCCAATCTCCATGCCGAGTACAAGCAGTCATAGTAAACCAGCATCCGGAGCAACCTCACAGACAGACTCAATGCATCGGATTGTATCCAGCCCCGCATCTGGAATTGCTAGCACTCCCATTCTTCACAGTGGGCTGCAGGCACTCATAACTAAGGTACTGGCCGGCTTTATAGACCAAACAGGGACTGTGATACTTGCTGCCCAATTCGGTTAATGAGGGTCAACAGAGTGTTTATGAAGTTTGGTGTTATAAGTCAGGTAATTGAATAGCAATTGGTCGTTACTATACATAATCACAGTATTGGCCGTGTTATTGGTAAACAAGATTGGAACATGCTCCCTGCCCCATCATAAATTTGGGTGTCAACCGACCATCAACGATTTTGGCCTGTCATCACGGGTAATCAATGTGTGTTGTGTTGGTTGTTGTCTATATGCAATCTTTTGACCATTGTTCTAGGCTAAAATGTTCTTGAACTCTTAGTTGCAGCATTGTAAATGAAATAAGTTGTTACTGTATGGGAGGCTATTGCGGGATTGCCGCTTGATCATCGGCTTTGCGATGCTGCCAACTCCTTCTTAACCAAGGTCTGTGATCGAGTGCCACTTGGATTACCCAACTGGTCAGACCTCCAATTGTTGACTCCGTTGATGTTCATTTCCAAAAAGGGGCAGGGAGTTTGTTGCATGCTATGTTGCCTCTAAAGGCGGCCAATACCTCATTTATGACTGTCTGCAACCCATTGGCACTCAGACAGCCCAGGATGCAAAACCATAAATTGTTGATGCTCCCTTGACGCTCATTTTCTGGATGGGGCTGGGAGGGTGTCCCTCTATTTTGTGATTATAATGGCGGCCAGTAGATTCAAAAGAAACAATGATACACCATCATTAATATTTTGTGACTAACAGTAGAATAGTTGAATGTGATCATGAATAGAACACCGTGAAAAGTACAACTCAAGATTGGTTCTGACAGGTTTGAACTGTGAAGACGTATTGGATTTGGAAGTTGGAGGGATGCGGAACTGAACTGAAATGTTCTCGTGGTTCAAACTCGGACCACTGGCACACAACTCTGACCCCTTGCCAACACTAGTGATATTGCATGGACAGTATTTATTGAAAATACGGAAGTATCTACATTTCTCTTACTAATATTTGTACCTTTTTTATTATTCTTCATATTATGGAAGGTCCTTGTGGATAAGAATAATGTGGTGTGTTAATACTTTTGTTATCAGTTATCTTTGGTTATCTAGAAAGTTTTGGTTAAAACTTGTTAAGAATCTTCTTTTTGGTTCCGCTGGAAAGGATTTATCAGTGCTTATCTTTATAGAACGCACCTAGATGTTTCTGTTTTATTCTTTACGGTTCTTAGGTATTTATGTACAGTTTAAGAGTTTTTCCTTACTGCTTTACGATATTGATCCACGACCGTGGTCATGGATAATTACTCATTATTCTATGTATATATAGATACTGTTACTCCGGTCAGAGAACAGTTCTTTAGGCTTGCTCAGACATTGCTAGGAATACAACAATATCTCCTCTGGAATCCTCTTCAGTATATGCTTGCCATTTGAACACTTCTGAACTTCGTTATTCTTGCTTTACTACTTCTTCGCATACTTCTTTTGAGAATCTAATAGATCTCTTTGGACTTTCGCGGTTACATTCTATTATTATTATCATTATGTATCTCGGCACCTGGTATTAGTCTCTGGATATCTTGCAATATTTCATCGAATGTATGGCAGATGTCTGTGATTTGTATTGTGCCTGGTAAATGTCAGCCGATGACAGAAATGTGCAGTCCGAGACTCAATGTTATACTGGCGGTGTCTGAGCATTAAAATCTGAGACACAATGTCAGAGATTAGTTTTCAGAGTCAGATGATTTAACATTCTTGGATGTCTCTGCTATGTCTTGTACCTGGGTGTATGATTTGATATTTGTATGCAAAGTGATAGTTGATTTGTTGAATTCAGTTTGATATTCCTACACTGCTGCCGACCCTCTCACAAATAGAAACGATCTTCTCAAAACATCTATCACCTGGGCCATCTTCCTTACTGCAGAGGTCCTGATTTGTTGGCTTCTGCTTGAACACTTGGTAGGTAATCTCCAAGAGACTTGTGATGGATCCACTCGACTGGTTGTTGGGCTGACATCAGGGTCACTAAGTGCATATAATGATTGCTTAGTAGATATGATAGTTATTCAGCAAGTGTTATTTCATCTGAGTGAATAGGTGAGGATTGACTTGATTATGTTTCAATCTATAGAAGGTGCGCATAGACGGACTCTGAAAGGTATGACAACTCCACTACCCATTCTTAGGTTGCGGTCAATAGGCAAGTCAACACAGTTGAGTAAGTATGACCAATTGCAGTGTGGAGAGTCTGATAAGGTAAAATGTTGGTTTGTTGAAACATGTTGAATACATATAATAAAGAAATGTAGGTGGGTATTTAGAAGGCTGAATACATTACAGTTTCGATGAAAGTGAGGTGTTTTGGGGTGTAGAAATGCTGATTAGTTCACAGCAGAATAATTGGCTTACACTGCTCTGTTTAGGGAAGCTGAAAATGGTTTTCAGAAGTGGAAATTCCCATACCAGGAAACAAAAGATGCTACAGAGAGTGGGTTTTAAAACAAACATCATATATCTTGGCCATAATCGAAGACTGGTTAGGGTAGTCTATATTCATCGCATCGGAAAATAAGATGGTAGCCTTACTACAATCATTACCAAACGTAGTGGCTCTGAATCGTAACATTTGAGCTTGATTGATACAGTCTGTTTGTTGCCTTTCATGTGGTCAGGTGTTTTGCTATAATTGCACTCTCACTGATTACCACTGCACAACACATGTGCGTATTAACTTACATTCCTTCAATTGTCACCTGTTAGATTGGGTGATGTAACAATGGGAAGATAACATTTTACAATATGATGTCAATACACAAATCCAATGACCTGAGACATACATGTTCCTGTAGCATGGAAGTTTGGTTGTTGAATTTACTATTGTAATCACAATATAGAAAATGTTAGATTTAACAGTCATTGTTAATCTAAATGAATATACATTACTGAATCATATACGTAAATATACAATTTCTATTATATAATGCTTATAGTGTATAATGCTCTATATAGTGGGTATATTTATCTAAGCAGCAAATACTATAGAACTAAATGGCTTGTTTTGTCAAAGAAATAATCAAGTACTGTTTCAGCTAACCATTTACAAAAGGTTTATAACTCATTTTTCCATTGTGGTCAATATCTTCTGTATACACATTGATTGCGTATCGATATTAATTAAGTCTATGTTAAAAAGTGTGATATTGTCTATGAGTAATATCATTCCTGTCAGGTATATGTAAGTATCTTCCTAGTATGATAATCTGAACATTTATCAAGCAAAATGGAATAACATTAGATTTGACATAGTACTAGTAGATTATTGTATTCAAGTGGAGATAATACCAGCATTTGAACCATAATGGAATGCTGCATTGAAGTATGCACAAGTGGAAATGACTATTCCTAAATTACCACATGTTCACAACAGATTATGTGGAGATTGCAATGTAACTGAAATTGAAGGATTGAAAGTATGTGTGAGTAAAGATGTAGATTTCAAGAAATTGGAAGAATTGAAGCAATAGGAATTAGCTATGATAATACTTGAAAAAATATTTCATGGCCTTTATTCTTTACATTTTTGAATTGAAGTTAATGTGGTCAGAATGTAAGTTTTAGCAAACAAAAATGGCCAAAAAAGTCAACAACAACAACAATAATCGGAAAGCGGAAAGTGGCGATTGAACTGTAACGTCAATTAGAGCCTGGAACCAGGCCCCCAGCATACTTCAAATGTTAGAGGTGAGTTGGCACATTAGCTAAAGAAAACGTGCCTAGAAATCCACGCAATTGAGAGGATTTGTGCAAAGTCTTGGGGAAGATCAAAAAAAAGAGAAATCAATACAACTCAGGAACCTTAACAGGGAGCGACATACCGATACTGGCATTCAATTTGTCACATTGAACGGATCCCAGAATGACATTTCCAGCCCCCCTGGGTGATAGAAGGAGGCCAAACATGAGGGATGCGATACGATGTCAAGCAAACCAGCCACGATCGCTAACCAAGAGGATGAAACTCAGTTTCGAGGAATGATCAGAACACTCCAAATTGAATGAAGTATGGACATTGCGGATGCAGGAGAGGCAAGTGGCACTCCTGGCACAATGTCAGGAAATATAACACACCTGACATTCATGGCTGTAAGCAAGCAGTGAGAGCTTAACAGAATTGGACAAGACCAAGGAGCAAGACCTCGGAGTCACCGAGCACACTGGGATACTGGTGGAGTCGAATGGACACAATCATGAGTCAGCAGGTGTGCATGGTGACTCAGCTGCACCAAATTATTGACTGGATTGCCAGACTGCTAGAAGTACACACTGCACTTGAAGAGACGCCATGGCTTGGTATAACAGAATGGATGGAAAACAGGGAGACAAAGTGGGATAATAGCCAGAAGGATAACATAGTATGGGGGACAGGCATCGCGGACATAACCACAAAGATACTGGCCGAAGCCAGAGTAGGCACAGATGCACGTGCCCAGGATACGAGAATGGAAGAAAGAGACAAGACTGTGCGGCAGGATGGTGGATGCCTTGAGGCTTCACAGCATGCAGGTGCAATGCAGAGTGGAGAGGCAGAGAAGCGCCACCTGCAGCAGCAACCAAAACCCAAACACAAACTGCAACTCAAACAGCAGTCTGTACAGCAACATGAACCCAACCTGAACCCAGCACTCACTCTGGCTGGAAGGTGGGCGACGGTCCAACCCCAGAAGCAAAGTCAGCAGGGGCCTGCTACCCCAGGCCCGCCCTGACGACTGGATTAAACATGGCAGATAGAGGGCTCATTGTTAGGAGACTACAGCGTACCTCTGCCCAAGATGATGGACCATGAAATTGCAGTGGTGATCAACAAAGCACTTTTCAACCTGAAGACTCTGGCCTACATTCAGATCATGGATGCAGAATGGAATGTGAAGGGCACAATCACCACAATTACCCTCCAAAATGCAACTGAGGAGATTGCACTGGCATACTGTGACGTTATTAGCAATGCAGCATCTACAGTCGACAAGGCGGTGATCGATGTTGAACCAAATGAACTCTTGGAAATGTTGACTGTGCATGCGGTACCACTCATGAGGTACATGGGCAGAGCCACTTAGGGACTGCAGAAGATGCTGGATGAGATGCATGCTGAGACCGAGGAAGTGGTGATCCCTGTCCTAGTGCGATGGCTGTAAAACCCTGACAGCATGAATGAAAAGAGACAGAGGGGGGGAGATCTCTGCATCACCAGTTATCTTTGTTGTTAAGGGGATTAAGGTGGTGTAAAGACTGGTCTTAGAAGCGATCAAGACAATGGGAGTGTCGTACCGAGTCGAATCATTCAGGAATGTAGGCCCAAACAGCAAATGTGAGCATGGCTGCAGGAGGGGCCACATAGAGAGCAAATGCAGCGGCTTATCAGTATGTGGCTACTGGTCAGGGCCACACTGCACCAGCACCCATCAGTGCAACATTGTGGGGTGCATTGCAATGCAGTGTACACTCTGCAGCCACACACATGAGAAATGCCCGAAGTGCAATGGAAACCACATCACATTCAGTGGTAGGTGAGCAAAGAAGGCAGAAGCCACCTGAGAGGCATGGGAGAGGAGGCGATGAGAACCAGCAGGACAGACCATGCAGACCACAGGGCCAACCTCAGTAGCAACCAGCGCAGCATTCAGTCTGAGGGCTCAGTAACCAGAAAGTGGAGAAAGAGGCAGGAGTGACGAGAAGATGGCCAATGCAGAGTCAGGGGCAGTGGAGGCAGAGGACGTCACAATGGTGGAGAGTAGGACACCAACAACAACAGATACACTGCACCCACCATCCGCAACGAGAACTGCAATGGCTGTGGGGACTGATAGTGAACCTAAAAATGGAATGCGAGTTGTTCCTCACAATATTTGAAGCGATCCAGCATAACTGTGCGAGGACGTATATATAGAACATGGCCAAACTCGAGCCGTGGGTGGAACGGAAGGGAGTTGTAGTTTGTCTGCAACAACCACCAAGAGAACAAGCAGGAATCGGAATCAGCCACTCGGCATACTACATTAGCAACAGACAGAAGGTGTGAATGACAGTGCGCACAGAAAGCGGTCTTACAACAAACAAACAAACCGACTTGAGCAAGAATGCAGAGAATGATGTAATTGTTGCTGACATCAAAAAAAGAGGAGAGCAAAGGATGAGAATTGTAATCATTTACAATTGAGGGGCAAGTGAGACAGGAGAGAGTCCACCTAGGAGACTGTACTGGCAGAAGGTAATCAGGCAGGGGGGAGGCAGCTAAGTGCTCGTAGGAAACTTCAACTACCACAGCCAACGCCGGGACCCTTGGTCCACAGACCCGAGGAATGCCGCATCCTTCGAACGAATTATTGATGAGCATGGGCAGGTAATTGGAAATCACGAATGACCCACACACAATTGGAGGAGGAGGAACGAACGCAAGAGCGAATTCTTCATAGACCAGACCATCACCAACCAACCATTTTGACAATAGCCGATATGGGATGGGAATTATGTGATGGGGCCTGATTGTGAGATCCGAGAATGTGAGGTGGACGTGTAGAAGCAGCACGAATGTCAGCAAAATGCATTTCAGTCACTGGAAGCCTCCAGGAGTGTCTGAGGGAATGGGGAGTGTAAAATTAGATGCGTCAATTTCAGGAGAGTATTAGACCCTGGGAGGGTATTCCTGCTGGCCTTCAGAGTAACTGGGATCGCAGAGAACTGGTACAGGACTATTATAGGAGTGATTGTGATAGGTTTGGGACCACGTCGGAGTGTCGGAGAGAACTTTGGGTGCACCTGGAAGCACCTGGGAGCGCCGGCGACAAGTCTGGGAGCACCTCGAATTGCAGTAGAGCAGTCTGGGAAAAATAACATCTTCTTTGGATATGCTGCTGGTGTGCCTGGAAATCATAGCTACTACTTATCATTCAATGATTATTAAAACTCATGTATTCAGTTTGTATTCTCATCTATGAATATATATAGCTAGCTACCCATCTACACACCATATATCTGGATTGGCTGCAGGCAGTGATTGAAATGAATTCGAGGTGTGCCGGAAAATGACGATCGAGTCAACTCAGACATAAACTCCAAGGCAGTGATCGAGCAAGTATGGAAATGCACTTGGACGCCATGATCGTGCGAACTTTGGATGCTGTAATTGTACAAGTTTAGAGATACACTTGGAGGATGTAATCGAGCGAGTTTGGAAATGCACTTGGAGGCCATGATTGTGCGAACTTACAGCCCGTAATCATGCAAGGTTGGAGATATACTTGGAGACTGTGATCGAGCGAGGTTGGAGATGCACTTGAAGGCGGTAATCGAGCGAGTTTAGAGATACACTTCGAGGCCGTGATCGAGCGAACTTGGACCCCCTAACCGGGCGAGTCTGGACAACTACTTGGAGGCGGTCAATGGACCTCGCACCAGGTGGTGAGACCCTATTCATCTGTTAGTTAACTCTCAACAGTGAGAATGTGACAAGGTGACTTTACCTTTGAGCTCTCATGGAAAGCTGGCTGATGGCAGTCAATTGTATGGGGGGGCATGCCGGAAACTGAAGCTACATTCAGGGGTCAACTCGTTATCATGAGAATGAAGTGAAGTCAAACAATTTTGGGTAGTCGGTGTATGCTGTACTCGGTGTATGCTGTACTCGGTGTATGCTGTACTCGGTGTATGCTGTACTTGGTGTCAACTCATGATCATGACATGGAGAGATAGAGAGGGATAACTTAACTTTGCGTTCTGTAATAATGTTAGAGTTGTGGACGAGAAAGAGAGGGATGGGGGATGAAAATGGGAAAGATGTGGAGGATACGAGCAGCTATGAGAAATCAGACGTAAAACTTGCCTGATTGGATTCGGAAGACCCTGTATCAGTGTAATTATACGCCGGATCGAGACTCGTACCTGCTGTATCGTGGATGGTAAATTGTCTCGCACATGCAATTTTCTTATGTCCCAGTTTCGCATGATGATTTTGCACATCTCCTCTCATCTCTCTTTTTGTCATCCTCAAGTCTACCATCACCTAAGAACACGAAGTTAAGTCATCGCTCTCTATCTCTCCATGCCATGATCAAGAGTTAACACTGAGTACAGCATACACTGAGTACATCATAAACCGAGTACTGCATACACTGAGTACTGCATACACTGCGTACTGCATCATCCCAAGATCGACTGTCTCCTGCTCCCAGCCAGTATCTCATCTCTCTGCAGACCATGTTGTACTGAATTCTGTACAATTCCACAATTATGAGTTAACCAATACATAGAGTCTCAGCTCCTGTCATGCCTCCCTCCCAATCTACCACCTCCAGATTGGCCGCCTTCAAGTACTCCTTCAATCTCGCTCGATCATGGCCTCCAAGTGCATCTCCCAGTCACTCGATTATAGTCTTGAAGTGTATCTCTACACTCGCTCAATTATGGCCTCCAAGTTCGCTAGATCAAAGCCTGCAAGTCTATCCCAAAACTCACATGATTACGGCCTCCAAGGTTGCACGATCACAGCGTCCAAGTGCATCTCCAAACTCACTCAATCACAGCCTCCAAGTACATTATTAAGGAGCGACGGCAGGTGTACTGAGATAGAGGGGTAATGGAGGTGGAAAGAGTGACGGGAAGTATATATTCGGTAGACCCTGGAGTAGATAGACATTATCTCATTTACAACTTATCATATTAAACAAAGAAAATACACACTCTATCTTTTGCAACTTTTGGTCTCACGTGCGCTGTCCGCGATTTCATGGATTCTCAATGCCGGGTAGGATTATGTGTTCTCACCCGGTTCCTACGCTTCTCGAATCAGAACCGCTCCGTGTCGTGAATTCCGTGTGGATGTCGCGAGAGGTGCAGCAGAGTGTTGATGGTGGGCTCTCTGCCTTCAAGCTCTATTGTTTCACCACAATGGCCTCCAAGTGGTGCATCTCTCAATGTTCTCTCATGCCGCTTGTCCTGGTGCTCCTCCGATTATGCTCGAGTACCATCTGCGGCCAGATGAACTGTATGTATGTATAGAGAGAGACATAAATGATGCATGCCATATTATGATGTAGCGAATCTTGTGACTGTAACTAAGATTAATATCATAAGACGAAATGCCATGTGGCTATGTAAGAACCACTGCCGTGAGAATATGGCATCAAGTCTCCCGCAGAGCTGCGCAGCGGTCTTGGATGCTCTCGCAGTTTCTCACGGAGCCGCGCAGCGCTCTCAGCTTCTCTCGAAGTCTCCCGCAGATCTGCGCAGAGGTCTTAGGAGCTCTAAAATTTGACTATTCTATTAGTCAAATCTTGTAGCATCCTGAATGCATCTCCATAACTGTAGGTACTTTCAAGAGCACCTGAGAATGCTCTTGCAGAGTCTGAGAGCACATTGCTTAGCTCCAGGGAGGTCTCAGAGCACCTGCGAGTGCTTGGAGGCACTGGTGAGGTTGCCCGGAGTGTCTGGGAGAATTGCCAGTGGCTTCCAGACCGAATTACATTTTGCTGATGAAGCGGTCGGTATACAAGTGGTAGGGTGGAAACTGGCGGCAATGTTGCTGGAGGACACAGAGCAGACTGTGAAACTCTGCAGATGGTGGGTAATGGGAAGGACATACTTGAGAGTGCAGAGCACAGGCAATGAGGTCGAGAGCGAAGCAAAGTGGTTCCAGGAAGTGCTGTGCATGGTAGTTAATGCCACTGCTGATTCAATAATAATCTGCGCTCAGTCAACAAGACAGTGGAATTGCGAGATTAAGGAGAGGTGAAGCCAACTTGGAAGAGAAAAGAGAAAAAGGTGCAGATCTGCAGCAAAAGCCCAGCCCAAGGCTGCGTTGCAGAAGTCAATTTGGAGAGCAAAAGACAGGATGTGGAATGAATACCTGAAGAACCTAAGGGGAGCAGATGTCTGGAGGGCAGAAATGTATGCCATCCCATGGGAAGGAGCGACTATGCAGGCTCAGACTGCCAGAGATGGGAAACAGGCAGATACCTTCACTGGGAAAGAACAAATGTTGAGACAAAGGTCCTCTCCGCCAAATGAGCACAAGCAGTACTTCGACAGACCCCCAGGAGTGCATATGCACCAGTTCATCTCTGAGCAAACACTCAAACAAGCCTTAATTGCGCGGTTAGTCTGGAACGCTCCAGGCCTGGACACGCTGCCATTTGGAGCTGTACCTCTAGTGTCGTAGTAGGAAATTGTGAGAATCGTGGAACAAGTGAAGGCTGTCATGCGAACAGGCTAACACCCAGCCTTGTGAAAGCAGGATAGAGGGGTTGCAATCTGCAAGCCAGGATCGGATGACTACACAAAAACTCATGGTGTATTGGACCATATCTCTACTTACCTGCATAGGGAAAGTTGTCGAAAAGGTTGTTGCAGAGCTGCTTCCTGAACATCCTGAGAGAAGAGGACTGCTAAGCAAATGCCAGTATGGAAGGAGAAAAAGGCGGTCGGCAATGAATGCAGCGGCAATAAAGCTTGGAAGAGCACATGGAGACTGTGATGAGGGCAACATAGCTGGCATACTTGTGGTGAACATCAAGCCAGCCTTCAGGAGCATAGGGAGTGTTGACTAAGGAATTAAGCCCGCAGGCTATGGAGACTAAGGCATGCACGAGACTTAGTGTACTTGGTACGGAGACCATTTCCACACTAACCTCGGGCTTGGTGCGGAGGCTATTTCCCCGCAAACCTCAGGTTTGGTGCAGAGGCTATTGGTCCATCAACCTCGGGCTTGGTGCGGAGGCTATTTCTCTGCGAACCTCTTGCTTGGTGCGTAGGCTCTTTCGCCACAAGCCTCGGGCCTGATTAGTGTTTTTCTCTCAGTGCTTTTGCTTAGTGCCTTCTCTTATTAATTCGCTCTTAGTGATTGAGATGATTTCTTTCTCTATATATATGTCTATCTTCTCTCTCTCTGTACGATAGACAGTTCAATCAATCATCATCTCTCTCACCCTCATTTGATTGTCTCATCAGGTTATGAGCCTGGAGCCTTGCAAGTTCTTTGATATCACAAGTATACTTTTACGAAAGATTGTAATGTGTTCTTTGTTGTGGCGTGCCTGTTGTATCTGAACCTCCGCTGCCTTGTGGATCGACATCTGTTTGTAGAGTTGTCATCATTCCTCCTTTTGCACTGTGAGACTGGAATCGACAACTATTAGTAGAATTTTATCGTTCACTCCTGATCCTCCATCATGTCAATCTCAACCTCCATCTCCAAACTCAATGAGTACAACTACCGAACGTGGGCAATAGAGGCTAAAGATGTCCTGAAGCATCTAAATGTCTGGCGAGTGGTTGACGGCTCAGGAATTATCCCTCGCCCTCCTGCTGCACCGGCAGCATCAGGATCAACTACTACTCCTACCGCTCCAAACCCTCTCGATCCTTCTTATGACTTTCAACCCCAATCAACCCATTCTTTGTATCTGATACATTTCAATAACTTTCTCCGAGACTGAAGCCCATACTGCGACAATTAAGAAAAGGCGAATGGCACCATTTGTGCGCTCCTGTATCTGTCCATACACAGTCGATATGAAGATGATAAGTTTAATGATCAGAAGATATTATGGGAAGCCATTCAAACCGAGTTCGAAAAAATCATCAAGCATGATGGTTGATTTGAGATGGCAAAGCTAACCGATTGCAAACTCAAACTATACCCATCCATCTCTGAATGGATCACAGCGCAGGAGAAAATCATCAATCACCTTCCAATCTGCGATATCACCTTTGATGATGCATGGCGGAAGTTCTATATCCTCTGAAACCTCCCAAATAACGACGAATGGTGAAACTTTGTCTTGAAGCCCGAACTCACCGAGAAGGCTGATATGTCTGCCAACATTGCCTCCCACCTACTATCATTCAAAGCCACTCTCCGCAGAGCAAAAGGCCTCTCTCGTGATGCCACATTATTTGTCACGAAGAAGGGCCATGGCAGAACTTGAGAGGGAGATGGTAGGAAGGGTCAAAGTTGGTGTCAGAAGAGTCAGAGCATCGTATACCATGGATGTGGAGAGAAGGGACATATTAAGCCGAAATGTCGAAACAAGAATAAGTTGACCTCATATGCTGCAGAGAAGAAGTCAAATGTTGATGCTAATTTGGCTTCAACTGAATTGACTCCGGCTGCCAATACTGAGTCATTTCTTTTCTCAATTATCAAAGAGGACAGGGTGATCACAGTCAATGTGGCCACTGAAAAGCAACCTGCCGACTACAGGATCCTTGACACTGGTGCAACAAATCACATCACCGGAAATTGTCACCTCTTCCAGTCCTTTCATCTCAGGGCAAAAGGAGAGCATCAGGTCAAGACTGCAAACAATAACTTCGTCGATGCTGAAAGAACTGGAATGATCTCATTCTACGTCGACAGATCAAGTGCGAAGCCAGCAAAGCTCATGCTCCAACACGCACACTATGTGCCTGCTTGTGGCACCAATAATCTTCTCAGTATCATCCAGTTGATGGGGAAAGGAGTGAACTTCGAGTTCAATTTGGACGGAGCAATTGCAAGTGTTGGATCAGTACTTGTCTACCAAGCTCCATTGATCAACAGTCTATTCATTCCCAGAACCTCTCCTTTCACCTCATGGACTTCAATGTTTTATGATAAACTGAATGAGGTCGAGAAGACTGAGATATACTCTGGCATTCGGCAGATTGTTGATGAGAAAGATATCCTTGTCTAGCATGCTCGTCTCGGTCATCTCTCTCTGGCAGCAATCAAGCGGCTCCCCAATACTGTCAAAGGCATCCAATTGCATGCCAGGAGCTCATCGGCATGCTCTTGTGAGGTCTGTATAATGGGAAAGATGTTCCAGAGACCTTTTCAGCCCTTAACTTAGGAGGATAAAGCCAAGACTCGACTTCTTGAGCTTATTCACTCTGATGTGATTGGCCCAATGCAGACTCAGACGATGCAAGGCTATCGCTATAATATTATGTTTAATAATGACTACTTGAGATATACTGAAGTTTACATTATGAAGCTGAAGTCAGAGGCCCCTGCGAAGTTCAAAACGTATGTTGCAAGGGTGGAGAAACAACCTTCGAAGTCGAAGGTATGCAGGATCAGACTTGATGGTGGAGGAGAGTATGGCAGCAGAGAGAAGTTTCTCCACTATCTGGCACAGGAGGGCAACACTAGGGGAGTATGAGCCCCTTACTCACACCTGCAGAGTGGGATATCGGAGTGATGCAATCGTACAGTACTGGACCCGGCATGGTTCATGCTCAAGCATGCTGGGATGCCAAATAAGCTCTGGGCTGAGGCCGTTGCCACAGCAGTGAACATCAAAAACCGACTACCAACCAGAGCCCTCCCGAACTCGACTCCATATGAGAGATGGACTCGAATGAAGCCAGACATCTCACACCTTCATACCTTCGGTTGCTAAGCAATTGCCTGGATCCATGGAGATCTCCGAAAGAAGATCCATAATCACGCTTACAAATGAATCCTTATTGGATACTCGGTAGAGACATCAACGCAGTACCGAGTTATGGATATCTCCAAGGGCCGAGTCTTCATGGCCCGGGAAATCAAATTTGACGAGTCAATCCTCTACCACCAGCAGTTGAGATCTCAACCAATGAAACTCATACTCGAACCAGCCAGCGAGCTTCCGAGTAGTCAGCCTGCTCTTCCTGTTGAACCTACCCAACAGCGCTTAAAGGCTAAGCCTCAACCAATTAATACAATTGACGACTCGGATAATGATCCATCACCACCTCCTGATTGCTCGGAGTCAGATCGAATACTCAATGAGTTACAGAGCGATCTAAAATCGACTGCTCTGGCCTCATCATCTCGAACTCAGAGTGCAAGCAGCACAATCAGCATAGCCATGATGATGGAGCCAGGCCAAAAGACTTACCGTGCTGCCTTGAACTCCGAGGATGCTGATCAACGGAAGGAAGTGATTGGCAAAGAAGTCTCATCAATGGAGAGCCATGGAGTGTTTACCTTTGTTGAGAGGCCCCCTGGGGATGCTAGTATGATTGAGAGCCGATGAATAATGGGCAGAAAGCTTCTGGCCAATGGTCAGACTGAAAAAATGGAAGGTCTGACTAGTTGGTCGTGGAGATCAGCAAAAGCCTGGAGATTACAATGATATCACATCTCCAGTCATCAATTCGGCCTCAGTTCGACTTGCCCTTGGCCTTGCAGCCAAGGATAACCTTGAGATTGCCGTACTTGACTTCCCGATTACTTTTCTCGGCCGCCCTTTGCAAGAGACTCTCTATATGGGCCTCCCCGATGGCGAGTGGTCTGACTTCTATTGCCGAGCTCGCCCAATTGTCAAGCTGAATAAGACCTTGTATGGTATCAAGCAGGCGAATAGAGAGGACTTTGAAGAAGTGTTCAACTGTATTGTCGATGATCTAGGCCTCCAAGCCTCAGTTACAGCACCTGGTCTCTTCTTCGGTGGCACACTCGGTCAACCAAATGGCGTTTTTATCCTCATGTACGTTGATGACATCATGATCATTGACAGCCTGAAGCTCACATCTTCTATTGCTTCTCAGCATTTTGATCGATTCAAGGCAGCAGGCTGCGTACCTGTGCCTGACACCTTCCAATATCTAGGCACAACTGTTACTCGAAATCTCAGCAAATGGTCAATTGCCATCGAACAGATCGGATATATCAACAGAATACTTGATAGCTTTCAGATGGTCAACTGCCGAATGCGCTGAACGCCATTGGAAGTAGGCCACAAGCCCCATGCCATCCAGGCTGATGAGCAGCCTTTTGACACTGGAATGTACCAGAAGGCTGTTGGATCTATTCTCTATGCTGCCCTCAGCACTCGACCAGATATCACATATGCCATCACACTCCTGGGCCAATATGCAACCCAACCCTCCACCCTCCACTAGGAAGCGATCAAGCACTTGCTCCACTACCTACACGGCACTAGTGAGTACAAACTTACGATCTATGATCCAACATTCCAGCATAACTCCACCTCCATTGTGTGCTACGCTGATGCTGACTTGAGGGGAGAAGCTGACTCTAGTAAGTCAACCTCGGGAATCATCATTTTCGCCCTGGGAATTGTCGTGCTTTGGAGATCGAAGAAACAGACCTTAGTAGCCCAGTCGAAGATGGAAGCGGAGATGATTGCCACAGCATATGGCAAAGTCCGACTCCACTGGCTTTGAGATGTCATCTCTGAGATTGAGCTTGGAGCTGGCATAACTTGCTGTATCTTCAACGATGGGCTTGATTGCATAACTACGCTAAATTCAGGCAACTTCCAATCTGAAAGTCGACACCTACGGCTGAAGTACCACACGATTCATGAGGCCAGTACCAAGGGCGAGATCGAGATCCAGCACGTGGCTGGTACGGAGATGCTGGCGGATGCTCTCACTAAGGCCCTTCGGGGAGTACAACTCGGCGAATATGCAAAGGAAATTGGTCTAAGATAAATGAATTGGAATGGACTTGGGCAAAATATTGGGCAGATATAGGATATGGAATCTGGAGGACCAGGAGGGTATATGATTTACTATTGCTTTCGCTGTTGTCCGATTGGCTGTCTTTTAATTATGTTCCGTTGCACTTCACTCTCTTTGTTTTTTGAAAGCCTTGTGCTAAATGGGGAGTGTTGACTAAGGGATTTTGCACTCAGGCTATTGAGACTAAGGGATGCACCAGACTTAGCGGGCTTCGTACAGAGATGATTTCCCCGCTAACCGCGGGGTTCGTGCGGAGGCTATTTCTCCGCCAACCTTGGGCTTGCTGGGGAGGCTATTTCTCCACCACCCTCGAGTTTGATGCCGAGGCTCTATCTCAGCGAAGATCGGGCTTGGTGAGTAGGCTAATTCCCCGCAAGCCTTGGGCCTGATTAGTGTTGTTCTCTTAGTGCTATTGTTTAGTGCTTTCTCTTGTTGATTCGCTCTTAGTGATTGAGATGATTTCTTTCTTTATATATATGTCTATCTTCTCTCTCTCTGTATCATAGACAGTTCAATCAATCATCATCTCTCTCACCCTCATTTGATTGTCTCATCCGGGAGGGGGTGACTTATTCATATTTTGGGAGGTAAGGGGATGGATGAAGACCACATACAATCGATAGCAAGGTTACTCACAGACTGAACAGTCAAGATGGTAATTGAGAGTAATACTATAGGGAGGCACCCGGTGGAAGCAGGTATACCAGATTGTTCACCTTTGTCTCTAATCTTCTTTGCAGTTTACACGTCAGCACTCATAAAATGTGTTGGAAAGAGGGTCTCTGCACTCGAAGGTCTGTTCTTTGTTGACGATGTCAGATAAATAGCTATCGGACGTGACATGCACCAAGTCATCAGAAGACTTGGAGCCTGCAATGGACCGAGCATCGACTTGGCGAAAAGATGAGAGCTGGAGCTTGAAACTCTGAAAACCGAAGCAGGACTCTTCGTCTGTAATGAAGTTCACAATGAGCACCGGTGTCCGAAGCAATGATCAAAGATATGACAGGGGAGTGGCTTTCTCAGGTTTAACTTGAAAGTGACTAGATTGCTGGGGGTCTGTATCGATGCCCACATGACATTCAAGAAGTATCACAACCGATGCATGAAGAATGTGAGCGCCGCAGGTACACAACCATAGTTGCTCACAGCAATGAATGGGGTCAAACCAGTGTGTGTGACAGCAGTACAGAGAGCCTGCGTCCAGGCCATTGCGCTGCATCAGAGTGAGCTCCACTGAGATCCAATTGCACTCAGCTGGCGAGACAACCTCCATCATTTTCTGAATCAACATGCCAGGTCAACCCTGTGCGCTCTGCCGACAACTCTGAGAGGTGTGCTAATAACAGACTGAGGGCTTACACCTGCAGCAGTGGCTATCGACGCCAGACAACAACAGTTCGCAGCATGGCTTGCAAGCGCATGCGATGGCTCAAAGTCGAATGAGCTCTATAATTACCCCACACCTGATGCATAGGTAGGAACAGTGGCCATGATAGAGGACACAGGTGGCAGGGGAGCAGAAACTATGTGCCGGCCACACCTGGAAGAGGAGTCCGTGGTCAAGGCCACCATACTGGAAGACAACACGACGGCAAAGGAAGCCACTGTAATATGTGCAATAGCAACAGAACAGGGGGTGGGACCTTGTACTTGAATGTGGTGGATGGACAGATCTCGACCAGTTGATGGATCAGTAGGTACGGCTGTGGTGTGCTTAACCACAGATGGCTGGAATGTCTTCCTCAGCTACTGCAGTATGGGACAATTTGATGTATTCTAGGCTGAACTCTGGGCAATCTGAGTCGCATTCGAAAAGTCTGTTGCAAAGGCTGAGGCGCTGTAATCATATGGAGTCTCTATAGTGGCAGTGTTCAGTGATTCGCAGGCAGCTGTCAGATGGACGGTGCACCTTGGCCCCAGTTCAGGGCATCAACTACCCGGAGCAATCAATAAGCATGCAAGGGATCACCATGCCCACGACATTAACGCCATCGAACATTGGGTCCTGGGACAATATGGCATCCCCCGAACCGAAGGGGCTAACCTCTCAGCAACGAAACCACAAGCAAACCGAGGCTAAACAACTTGTGAGCACCGGCATATGTCCGCCATAAATTGAGCTAGACGGATCTCAGATGGGTGGACAGTGGCGAAGACGTTGTTGGAGGCCGAGAAGTGCTCCAAACAACAGCACCATAGACTGTAGTGCACAGCTGGGAGCAAGAGATCCATTCCAATGACATGAGTGAATTCACCAGCAACACGGATCTACAGACTGAAGAGTGGGCATGCACCGATTGGAAGACACCTAAAGCAGTTTGGACACAGAGAGGACAATATATTGTTGTGGTGTAGGAACATTACCTAACAGACATGGGAGCATCTCATCCACCACTGCAGCAGGTGGAAAGATCAGCAGAAAGTGATCTGGAAGGGGGTAGGAAAGGCAACTGGATGGAAAGTGGGCAGATGCCAGCATATGGAAATCTATGAGCTTTTCTCCATGGGAAAGTGCAATCATGCGGTGAGGGACTTCAAGGCAGTTATGGACGTCGGGAAGTTCCCGGCAAAATTGGTGGTGCAGCCTTGGCAGGTACAGCCTGGGCAAGAAATACATGCGCAGGAGAAGCACAGGCATGATTAAAAATGTTGGGTCTGTGGACGATCTCTCACTGTGTTCGTCAATCTTGTTGTTTCTTTGTTCTTTCCAATCATTTGCACTTAATAAATGTTCCTTTGTCACGGGGAAAGATGTGCAACTCGTGGGAGCTCAGCCACTGTGCCGGCTTGCCCAGAGGCGGAGGGGTCATGGTAAGCTCTGTCATACTGTACTTTGAGTGAATCCAGAATGAATAAAACACAAAAAACACACAGAAAATAAAAGTTAATGTGATAGATATTCCATTTCTGAAAATTATTAAAATAGAGCCTTCTTGAGTCTTCATGTGTGTATAAACTATTCTGGACAATTTTGATGGGTATATATATTCTATTGATTGTATAGTATTTACAGAACTCGAAAGTAGTGGTAAATTTAAATAGATGGCACACTTGTTATACAAAACCATACTTTCACAATGCGCAGTGATTCATCAACTGATTAATAGCATCCCGGGTAGGAATATCAAAGGAGAAATGTATTTTATATATGGTAAATATTCCACCAAAACCCAATTATGTAATGAATGGTGGTAATAGTAATTATTTTACCTTAGAAAATAGCTGGAGGAATCAAAGATTACATTCTTATTATACACCTTTCAATTCTATCTTACTTCTATATTAATATCAAATTGATATGATTAATTGCCATATTCTAAAGATAAGCCACAAATATTTATCAATTCTTACCTAGAAGGTTGATGTGAATGTATTGGTTCAGAAATTTGATTTTGTTATTGTAGCTGTTAACGAATTGTGTGGTGTAACCCCATACGGCCTAGCAATCAATTACACAAACAATCACGCAAGCACCAGAAGCAGGGATGCTTAATTGGCTGCACACAAACTTGATTAACACTCACTTTCAGCAACAATGTAACCATGGGTAGAGTGAAGTGCAGAGCTGGGGCGACTGTAGGAAAGTATGATAGGTGCACAGCCAAATATGCATACAGCTCAGGTCTTGAACCATCTATCCATGTGGCTATATCAACATCTGGTGTACCATATTGATCCTGGCTAGCCCGACTTTGAGGAGTACAGCCAGGAGTGCAGCACAAGAAAAGGAGCAGCTGCTGACTATGGAAATGGAGAATTGAAGTGTCTGGTTTTGTGAGACTCTCGATCACTTGGAACATCCTGTGCAAGGGAAGATGGTATAGGCACATGAGATGTCCCTCTTACCCCTATATTGGTGATGACAAGGTGTTGAGCAATGGATGACATGATATCTCAACCGCCATCATGCAATCACTGCACAGTTCAGCCAATGTCAAGATCAATAATGGGCCAATGCGAATGATCTTGCAATTTTATAGGCTTTTTGCCCAAGGTTTATCATTTTAGTCTACTTAATTCTTTCAAGCTGATACTGGTCAGTGTAGCTTGGAAAACTTGTCAGAAAGCCCACTGCACAACCAGATAATATTTACAATATGGATGAGGAGGGCTTTCTACTTGGTCAGGCTCTCAAAGTGAAGTTTATATGCCGGAGAAGTCAAATGAATCCACACTATACTCAGGATGGAAATCGTGAAATGGTTACAGTTATTGAGTGTATTGCTGCAGATGATAGAGTTATACTACCCATGTATATCTACAGGGGGGGTATGCATCAAGTGAGATGGCATGATGGTGTGCAAGATAAAGAGCAAGCAACATTTGCATCATCAACTGAAGACTGGAGTAATAATGAACTGGGACTGGACTGGGTGGAATTGAACTTTGAGAAATATACTATTAAGATGTTTGTACCATTAGATTGACCTCCTGCTCATGCTACCTATCATAGTGCAAAGGGCAAGCCGCATATTCTAATCCTTGATGGGTATGGCTCACATCCAACATGGCAATTTTTCGATTTTTGCTTGAAAAGCAATATTCACTCTATTTGCCTTCCTGCACACTCTGAATACATTCTTCAACCTCTGGATGTTGGGTTGTTTGGTCCTCTTTATTTCTGCTACAGCAATGAACTGGATATATGGGTTAGAAAAGGAGGGAATGCAATTAAGAAAGAACACTTTTATAAGTAAGCCCACCAGCTATAATACTCTATACTCCACTCTAACACTTTCCTACAGGCTTGTCACACGCGCTGGAGCTGCAGCATATACCAGGAACACCATTGTGGGTGCCTGTGAGCCAACCGGGATCTGGCCTCAGAACCCATAGAAGGTATTAATTCAGCAGTTATGAATTATCACTTGGTTTGAATTCCCGCCATCCACTCCCACTCCACTTCCCCATGCAACACCCAGACAGCCCAGAACTGTAAGCCGATTCGCCCATAGTGCACTTCACCTTGTCACTTGCCAATCACCTTCCTCTCTTATGCTGAAGGCTCATATAACACAGCTGGGAAGGCCAGCTGACAGTGCACTCGCAGATAAGGAATTAGAAGAAGAAATGCTCACAACGCTTTGCTCTGAGGCCAAGGACACTACAGTAGTAGCATCCAAGGACCACCAGAATGTTGGTGAATATTGTACGGTGGCATGTGCTCCAGTAGTCGAATGTGTGCAGGTATATGCTAAGGTGTGTCTATTGTATCGTATAATGATACATGTCGCATCGACAAAAGGTCGATCAATAACCAATGGCATTTACTACAAAAAAGTCAAGTTAAATTAGAGTCCTTGGCATCGTGATATCTGTACTTCCAATCAACTCAACACCCCTCCTGGACAGCTATCGCGTCTGTTTCAAACAAAAACAGAAAACAAAGAAGAACACGAGCCAATCAAACATCATGGTTTTCCTTGAATCAAATGTGCACGAACAATTTCTATTCCGACGGTAATCCAGATTCCATTTCCAATACCAATTCCGATACTCTTCCCGTAACCGTTTCTGAGGCAATTGCCAGCACCATTGCTGAGTCAATTGCGAAGGCCATTGCTGAGGCCATCCCCAAGTACAATTTCAATCATTACCATTGCAGCACACTGCTTTAAGAAGGTGGGCATTGGAAGTGGCTTTGACAAGCAGTCTGATAGTATCTCAGCAGTCAGTATTTAGCTCAACTCGATCTCTTCATCCCTAGCCATCTCTGCACCAAGATTGTATATGGTTGCAATGTGTGCAACTGCAGACCCGCAGTAGATTCTGATCTTGATGCTCCTTATCAGTAACTGATGTGAAGAATAGGTGAGGGATAGTTGGGATGCCGAGCTAGCTCAAGAGATGGGAGATATGCGTGAATCTCATGCAGCCTCCCACAGAGGCATAGTATTCAGCATCAGTTATGCACTGGGGAGTCGACTACTAATTTCTGGATCTCCTGTGGACCACTTCTCGAAAGGTGTTGACCAGTCCAGTTGTCGATTCATAGTCATCCGGGCATCCAGCATAGTCCGAATCGCCATAACATCCTGGTGCGTCTTCTCCTTTTCCTCCCAGTGTACTTTCTCCAAGTGGTTCTCCGGGTGGTCCTCCAAGTGCTCCTCCAAGTGCGTCTCCGAGTGCTCCTCCAAGTGCTCTTCCGAGTGCTCCTACAAGTCCTCCTCTGAGTACTTCTCTGAGTGCAACTCCCAAATGCACACCCCAGTTCTTCATGCTGTCAAGGTACGGAAACACACACTTGAGAGCTACCATGGACTCGTTGCTCCGGTCCTGTTTGTACCGGCTCAGTACTCCGACAACATATGCGATATTAGACCGACTGGCGATCTTCGTGTACATGAGGCTTCCGATCATCAATTGGTATATGGTCAGATTGCAGGCTCCTTCAGAGTGATTGCTCTTTTGAAGCTTCTTCACCATAAGCGTGGCAAATGGTCTGGAATAGTCCATTGTGAACTTCACTAAGATTGTACAAATATAGCTGTGCTGATGGATGTTAATCGTGAGATGCTCTCGGATGGTTTCGATATTAATGCCAAGATAGAACGAGAGACTGCCGAGATTATGCATCTGGAACCTTCTCTTAATCTGCTTCTTGATTTGGCCACTCAAGCCCACATTAGCACTGATAAGGAGATCATTGACGTACAGAACAACTGCAGCAACAAATATGCCATGATTCTTAAAAGAGAGGCCAAAATGTGCTACATTGACATGTGATGCCTCCAATCCAATCCAGATCCCGGAGTCCTCAAAAGTGCTGTACCAAACGTGCGAAAGCTGCTGCCGGCCTTAACGAGAGTTTTATAAGTGGAGTTCCATCTTCTGCGAAGTCTTTGTTAATGTTGGATTGGTGAATCGGCTCCCATTCTATAGCAAATGAATGAATCCCTGCGGTGGGTGCATATAAATCACTTCTTCCAAGTCAACCTCCAAGAAAGCTGTGTATACACCTATTTGATGGATTTCGAGCTCATATTTGGTGGCGATGGTGAGTGCCCGCCCAATGTACCCTAGCCGAACAGTCCATGCACACTAGTCCTGGTAGTCGATGCCTTAAATATGGTGATTTCCTCTGCAAACTAGTCTGGCCTTATACCGCTGCACATTGCCAGCTTCATCGTGGTCGACCTGGTGTACCCAGTGAATTGGCACAGCCTTTCTCCCTTCCAGAAATTCCACAAAATCTCCAAATACATGATGGTGACCAATTCATTCTAACTCTACATTCATCGCCGTATCTCATTTCTTGTCGAGTGGAGACTCAGTTCTTGCTTTCTAAGGCTTTGGATCGATCCCATCCACGTGATCATCGCAAATTGCACCTGCAGTGTAAATGCGAATCACATACTCCAATTGCTCCTCTTCGAGAGCCAATTGTGAAGAGACTGCCAACGTATCCTTCCCAGCACACTTTTGGAGACTACATTTGCTGGGCAGCTTTTTTGCTGATCCAAGTGACGTCTCAAGGCTAGCCAATTGTGGAGACTTCTTCATGGGGTTCAGAGAATCCGGAGGTAAATCATTGTCCAATGGCTTCTCTGATAGAGGTTCAGAACTGTCATCTCTGGTACACTGCTTCCCTGTGGGTTTGGGTTCCTCGATGACATCACTGTAGAAGTGCTCATTCAAGATCACTTCATCTGCCGCATTCGGCGCTGTGTACTGCTTTCCTTCTCTAAATGCCACATCTCTGGAGTGGTGAACCATCTCAGCCGATGGATGGACATGAAGTACTGCACAGTTGATATGCTGTATCCATTAAATATGCCGGAAGTGACACTGTAATCCAGCTACTTTTGTTTCTCTTTTGGAACATGTACGAAAGCCAAGCTTTTGAACACACAGTGATGCTTCATAGATGGCTTCCTTTCAGGTCCATCCCAGGACTCGGGCAGAGTCTTACCAACCACGGTGTGTGTTGGAGTGCAGTTCTTGAAATAGACTGCCACTGAGACTGCAAAAGCCCAGTACATCTTCAAAAGTCTGACATTGTCCAGCATGCATTTTCAGCGCTCAATGATCGCGTGGTGTACCCATTCGACAACCCTATTACCCTGAGGTGAATGAGGTGTAGTCATTTCTTTTATTATACCTTCAGATAGAGGTATTATAAAAATTTCTTCGAGGTATACTCACTGGCTCCATTTGTATGAAATCGCTTCACTTGGTGACCCGACTCCTTTTCTCTAAGAGCCTTCCATTGTTTGAATGTCCCCATGGCATCCCACTTGTACTTCAAACTGTACTCATCCGTATGCCTTCTGACATCATCGATGAACAGCAGCATATATTGACATCCTCCAATGGCTGTTTCCAATGGATCGCTTAAGTCCGTGTGTACCAGCTGCAGTGGCTCAGTGGTAGAGGAATTTGTATTTGGAGTAAAGGGCTTCCGAGCTACTTTGCACATAATCGAGCTTTCCCACTGGAACTTCCCGACTATCTCTGAAGCGTCGGCAACGAACTTCTGCAAAATCTCCGCAGCATTGAAACGGACATGTGTCAAGTGGTGGTGCCATAACATCCGCTTCTCTGCATTGTGCTGAGATGCATTCCCAGTAATCTTAAGTGACAGCAGGCAGCTGTTGTAGATGTCGGTATATTCAGTCAATTCCGGAGCTCAATCCACAACAAATAGCTCATTGACCTGAGGTGGAGTGGCAATCAACTTGCAATGACGATTGTGGAGGTTGAGGCCTTAGTCATTCACCGGTTTGACTTTGACATCCTTCTACATGATCTAAATCTATGAGATGGGATTGATGGATCCTGGCAAATGCACCACTTCTTGAAGTATGATCGTTTCCGTCTGTCCATCTGGTAGCTAGCAAATTAACCTATCACTTCGATATCCAGATGCAAACAATGTGACCCCATTGTATCCCTTCAGGTTCTTCGTATTCGGAGGATATTCGGTACAGGTGAGAAATATCAATCGACAGCTGGAGATGTGAGTCATGCCTTTGCAATCGAAGAACCAATCACTTGATGTAGCACGTCAGATGGCCACCATCTAATAGTACTCAATTGACATGGTGAGACTCGAAGTTGCCACTGCTACAGTTGATGCATTTGCTGCAGTGTCTGCAGCCTGTGGAGGATCACCACATTGCATGCTAAAGCAGTTCGAGGCGAGATGCGCTTGCTGTTGGCAATGACTGGACCTCCGCAGATTCTTCTTGTTCCCATCATCCTTATTATCGCTCTTATCCCTCCTTGGACTTTCGCTTTCGTTACTGCCTTTACTGCCATTACCACCATTACCACCTTTGCCACCCTTCTTCGCACAGAGCAGAGCATCTGGAGCGAGCGCATTCTCACTCTTGATTGCAGCTACCATTTCAACAAGCATGGTGACAATCTCATTGGGTGTGGCAGCCATCGTGGCAACTTTGTACATCATAAGCTCCAGCAAGACTTTCCAATCATTGTTCGTTGGGATCCCACGAAGGCTGTAGATGATGTGCTCCTGCTCACTCATCTCCACGGTTGTCTTTCCATTGCTTGTTGTGTTGGCAGGATGTGTGTCAGTGGTTGTTCGCCCGTGCAAAGAGATCGAAATCGTGGAGTATCCAATCAATCCGCGATGCGCAGTTGTCGACATCTCCGCACTCTTGTAGCTTGATACTACAAAGGTGTTCCCTATTCTCGAAGATGTTGCGCTTCAACTTTGACTTGTAGGGTGCTGCGAGCTTCTACCAAAGCATCTTCACATCCTCGACGACCGTGCATTGCTCTTGAATCCTCCTCTCCATGCTCAGTAGGATAGTGGATCAGGCAACACAATGGAGATTCATCCAGTATTTGAGAGAAGCATTCACTTTTGCGGTCGCGTTTGCTGCTGGCTCTTCCGGCTTGTCATCCTATACTTTAATGATACCATACACTTGCTTCTGCTCGAGAAGTACAGTCATCGGAGTTACCATTTGTGCATAGGTCGTACCATTACACACTGTGCTTGTGATCATCGTCAAACTCAGCTTGCACGATCTGAATGTTGTATCATACTTGACATTTATAGTTGTCTCTTGAGCACTATGGGAGATGTCCAGCAGGAGCAGTCAGAAACACGGCAGAATGCACAGTAATTGTTTAGCTTGTAGGGATGCTTCTCAGTGACGATGTGTGCCTCCACTCAACAACCGAAAGTGGTAGTGTTGATAGTTGGTTTGAATTTACACAGAAGGGATCATAAGCTGTTGTACGGTGGGGTGTGCACCTGTAGTCGAGTGTTTAAGGGTGTATGGGAAGGTGTGTCCATTGTATCGTGTACCGACTGATGTTGCATCAAAATAAGGTTGATTGATGACTAATTGCACTAACTACAAAGAGCCAAGTTACATCATAGTCCTTCGCATAGTGATATCCAGTCTTCCAATCAGCACAACAGTAATGCTCGTGTGAATAGAGCTTAGGATCTGGTTCACATCAGGAAACAAACAGAAAGGCTAGATAGAGACAATGTAGCCAAAGCCAAAATGCACCAAGAAACAACTGCAGCAAAGGTAGTATCCTCTGGAGAAGGGTCAAAGCGCTCTGAACAATCCGAAATGAAGATCATAGGTGCGAAGAACGTATGTGCAGTTGTGCTTAGTGATTGGGCGAATGAGAAAGATGATATGGTGGGTATAGAGAGGTGGGATAAGGAGAAGGATGGAGGGGAGAAGGTTTCTGTTGTATAGATTGTTGATATGCTGGATCTAGAGAATGCTATGGAGCATGGAAAAGGGAGAGAAGGGGTTAGTAGTCAACCCCCAGTGGTGACTAGGTCAGGGAGAGTGGTTCAGACAGAATATCTGGGTCAATAAATACCACCAGTGGGTGGTCAGGTTCCCAGTGATAGGCAGTCCCCTGGTAATATACATTATACCAGTATTTGTCCTTTGCGTGCTAGTTAGTGATAATTCTCTAGAAAAAGTGATTAAATGTACAGGCACACTGGTCACAGTGATTCAGTATGAGAGGTCAATCTACAGTTGTTCTGATTTCTCCTTTAGATACTGTATTTTGTGTTGTAAGTATATTTTTATTTTTAAAAATCTTTTCTAACATAGCCATAAATCTAGCAGTCGAAGTACTTACAATACTCTTTGTTTTCTTCTATCAGCTGCCGTTAGTCACCTAGTAGTATCTTGTCGTACATCTGCCATTTCTTCTATTAGCTCTTCTACTTATAAAAATTCAGCAGGTGTCCATTGGGCAGCTTTTATATTCCAGTTATTTCTTGTACATTCAGAGATGATTTATCAAGAATTGCCACCACTATTGCATTTACTTCATGATCTGCAGATATCTAATAGGTTAGATGCAAATATAATCTTCTGCTATTGACTTCTGTGATTACCTATTGTTGAAATGAAACCGTGATTATATTCATATTTAGTGGTGAGTAATTGTTATATTGCATATTGATAATTGTTGTACAATTCTTAGCATGTAACACCATTAATAGTTTGGCAACAATGGTTTTATTAGTGATTGTATCTGAAAAACTGTCTCACTAGGGTTGAGTGTAATAAATACTTGATTTAACCTGTAAGAAGTTGTACTATTGTATCAATTTTGATTGTGTCAATTTGTTAAGAGTACCTCTCCAAGTTACTGCAAATTATACTGGATCAACATCTTTCAAAATGATATCGAAGCTAATTAATTGACTTGGTCTATGTTTGAATAAATTTTCAAATCTCTGATTTGTAGCTTAATAAGATCACTGTATAGTCTAATTTCTGTTTCATTTTCCATTCTTTAACTAATTGGCATTAATTGAATATATCTAGTTAATGTAAATTTGCATTATTTATTGTAAATACACTCAGAATTACAAAAAGTCACTTCATATCAGATTTACACCAGTTGTCAATTGTGTGATATGGAATATTACTTACTATAGTATTATAGCTTAATAGTGAAGATATTGTGGAATTGTAAAATTAGTGCAAAGAATTCATTTGGATATTAATTACTCTATTGCAGTGTCTGGGGAATATGAATATAGAAACACTTGATTAAATATTACACCAGAGTAATTAACATTAAAGTAAATTCAATATAATTGTAGTAAGTAATTAAATTTTAACATATCATATTGTAGGATAATTAATAGTATCAGAACAGACATTACAAATATGTATCTGTATCAGTTGTGCATAATATCACCTTTATAATTATTAAAATTGCATTCTACACTACTATTTATATAATCAAAACTATTTTCAAGATTATCTAATATATAATGTATAATCTATTCATCTGATGAGAAACATGAACTAGATTTGTAGAGACTTGAACTGAATTGTAAAGTGTATCTGCAATAGTTTTGTTCTATTTCAGTTATTCAGAAAATTGATTGTTATACTATTAACTCTTATCTCTGAAGCTCTGCATTCATGGAAATCATCTTGTATATTTCATCAATCATCATATTAAACAATAGATTTTCCTTTATTTCTATTCCTTGTATGGTTATAATTTCATTTAATATCTATTTCCCATACTCTAGAGTCCTTGTTTTCATATACTTTGATTATGTTTTCTTTACCAAACACTTTTATATCGTGATTCAGTCCTGTGTTAGTACAGATTGACTTAATAGTTGTTCACTGTCTTAGTCAAAGTTGAATTAGATTGAATAAATAATTTCTCAACGTATATTATATGAATATTAGTGTACAATTGTGAAGAGAATCAACAATGCAAATCTGATATTATTAATAGATTATAAATTGTATAAGCCTAAGAACAAGAATGGAATTAAGATTGTTATCTAAAATAATTATGAATATACTGAGGTTAATTATTTTGGTTCTAATGATTAATAGTTTTGATTGTCAGCAAGAGTGCAGATCTCCAATAATTAGGAACAGATTCCGGAAACCTGCAAGCAGACAGGGTTGAGTTCAAACTATCACCTGTGCCAAGTTCTGACATGCTGCCTCTTTCCGAGCCATACTTGTACCCATACCCGTCAACTGTTGGTTTTAGCAGTGTGCAGATACACTGGTCAGTTGCAATCTCTGGTTTTGCGTTTCAGATTGTTCTATTTCTGGTAACATTCTGATATCCTACTGATAATCGCAAAATATTGACTTTGGTATGGCATTATCTTTTTTGGATATATTGGTGGCCTATATACCAAAATGGAAAGAGTCACGCTCTCAATCCCATTCTGAAAATGAGCGTCCACAGTGAGTAAACAAGTTTTGGTCTTGCATTTTGGGTAACCTGAGTGGTGATTGGTTGCAGATATTCATAAATGAGATATTGGCTGCCTTTGTAGTGAAAACAGATCACCATATACACCCTGCCCCATTCTGAAAATTTGCGTCAATAGAGCATCAACAAAACTTGGTGATGTAAGTCAACTAATCAATAAGAGACTTGGTCAATATGATGCATTATGAATAGATTGGGCTCCTTCATGGGCAAAAATGTAAGCGAAGGGATCGCTACTGTCTCCTATACGTGCGCATCAATGGAGCGGCAACAATCTTAGACCCTCCATCATCGTTAATTAATGCACGATGTGGCCATATTGTCTATAGCCAACACTTTGACCGCTTTTGTAAACAAAAACGCTAATTCACACTTAGTTGAATCTTTGTAAATGACATAAGTTGTTACTGTCCAGGAGGCTGTTGTGGGAATGTCTCTAGCTTATCTGTCTATAGAAATTGCCAACACCTCGCTTAGACATGTGTGCGATTAAGCGCCTCATTGATTGCCAAAGATACAAGGTCAAAAATGGTTGATGCTCTGTTGCAGCTCGTTTTCAGAATAGAGCGTGGAGCATATCACTTTCTCTTTTCCCAATCAAGGTGGCCAATACTTTCATTATGTATAACCACTGCCAAATTAGCTTTTAATTACCTGCCTTACAGGTTCAAAAATCATTCTAACTCCAATGACGCTCATTTTTAGCAGATAGCAGGAATGTCGTTGCTATCATATTAGCCCATAAAAGCAGCCAATGATATCATTATGTTTCAGAGCGACCAAGTCTCTTAGGAATTATCTGGCTTAGAAGTCCATAAATCGTTGATGCTCCATTGACACTCATGTTTCCACCGGCATCTCTGCAATATTCAATGATTTCATTTGGCATAGTATATTATTAACTGTGTATTGGCAGCCTTACTATCGTCTTCATGTACTTTCCCCATTATGACAAAATTGTTCTTCAATAATACATATAAATATATTCTTGATAATAGAATTTAATTTATCAGCTAATTGTAGATAATAATACACTCAAAAAGTCCATTCCATTCAATCAATACTTGTCTCCACTCGCACTTGCTCTCTGTAGGCTGCTCTGCTCTGCATATTGTATGTTAGTTGTATTGCGACACAGCTAAGAGTGTACTAACCAGTGTATGTTCCTTCATCGGTCTGCAAATCTGGAATAATATCTTTATTCTGCATGCAATTCTTGGCATATGCACCACAATTGAACATTGTGCATTGGGAAGAGGAGCATGTAAATACGCGGATTTGGCAGGCAAACAGTCGATTTCAGAACGTTCAGCTCCCTGATTGTCAGAAGGTGGCTTAGGTGGCTTTGTGTGTGAACATGGCGTCGGTTCTGCTGTCTGCTGTCCCTGTCAGTCTGGTTGAGGTGCAGCCATTCCTCTGCGCCTCCACCATATCTGCGGAGTCTTTGCTGTGCGATTTGGGCAAGCAAGGCAACCGTTTGTGTCATTTTGCAGAAGCATTGCTGGGTGTCTTGCTATCCCAGCCGTCATCTTTCTATGTCTGAAAAACTAAACTCCCTGAGTTGTTACTTCTTGTACTTCTGCGTGATGGGTCTTCATATAATGATGTGTTTTCTCTATTGCAGCATGTCAACAACCTTGTTTGGATGGTTTGGTCATGTTCAAGGCAAGGTGCATGTCAGACTCTACTTGCTGTACCCAACCTCTTTGCCATGCCATAGTGGCAGACATGTTGAAAACATACAAGAAATTAGTTGATTCTTTAAATGAGATTTGGATATTACCTCTACTACATATGCTTTGGTAGATTCCTCTATGGTATTTAATGCCAGTTTTGTCCATTGCCGGGGATGCTTCCCATCAAATTCATCCGTGCAGCTCCCAGTGCTGACAACATGATGATGTTCAATTGCCTGGACGGTGCTGTTAAATGCCTTGGTTGAGCATGGAGGTTTCCCGTTACAGGCAGCTATATCATGGTCACATAGCTCTCTGTGTGAACCCCCTTTACATTATGAACTAAGTCCATCGTTGTCTAGCACAATGTGGATTTACTCACATTGGATCGCAGGATGCTGCACATTCTTGCGACATTTGGTTTAATGGATTGTGTTTAAACGTGAATCTTGCGTCGAATCTGTAGTGGAGGTATTGAGAGCATCACGGTGGACTTTCTGGTATGTACATTGTTGCTGTGTCCCAGCAAGTGACGCATCCGATGAAGCATCTGTCATTTCGCTTGATTTGGATCTGCTCTCCCCTGGCTGAGGTGTTAATGTAGCCCTGATTTGCTGGTGTGGAAAAGGAGAGAAAGATGATAACGAAATGAAGGGGGAAGTCCTGAGGAATGTATAGTAAGCTTCAAGTCAACATGGAATGAGTAACAGCCAACATGTACATTCCATTCAGGATGAATCCTGCTGCATAAAGCGTCAGGTTGTAGGGGTTCCCAAGAGTCCCGTGATTAGAAGTATCTCGGTCTAATGTTGGGTGTCTGTGAACAGGAATATATTGACATTAACAACTGCCAAAATCTCATGTTTATCAGATGTAATGAAGAAATTATCTTATTGACAGGTTGTCTAGTACTGAATGCCTGAATATATCCGCTGGATGTTGCATGAAACAGACTGTCCAAACCGAGTCATATTGTACGGATAGCATAGCCATTTCCAAAGAATTAACAGTCAAAACACAGATTGTGTTTCATTCCTGTTAAACAAATAAACCTTCTGTGATATAATGGACGCAACTTTCCTCCGTATTGTCTACACATTGCAACATCCACCATCCCGCCCAACAACTAATTTAACCCAAAGTATAATACTCAATGCTACAAGAAAGGTCATTTCCCCACGTGTAGTGCTCACTTAGGGCAACTCGACAAAGCGGTCCACTCTATGACGTCATCTGCCGAATGAAGGCAAGTGCCACTGTGAAGTAGATATGGTCCGAGCTCTAGGGGCATTGCGCAGCTTGTGATTCAAACAGAATCTTGCAGTAGAGTAAAGACAGGAAATGAACTATTTGAGCATCAAAGATACAGAGCAATGGATTGAGGATTAGGTATAGAGAGAAACCACTGGAACAAAAAATCGAGTTGAAGATGCAAAGACAGTGATTAAGCAGAAGAAGCAAGATATGAGAAATGTTAAACCAGTGAGATTGACATCCACACAGCATGAAAATACATTTCAACAGGTGTTGAATGCTATCGGAGACAGTCTGAGCGATCTTGCAATTTCCGACTATGAGCAGATTGTGGACATTGAGAAAGAAGGTGAAGATACACAGCTGGGCATACTGAGCAAAGATGATGAACCAGGCTGGGTGATTGCCACAAACTCCAAAACAGTCCACCAGCGCAGAAAAAGAATTTTGCAGTAGCAGATGAAGTTTGACAAATTGACTCGAACAGGATGGAGGGGGTGACACGGCCAACTCTTTGTGTGAATGTGATAAGAAGTACAGGACAGTTGAATTGGGGGTTCCGGTGGTCATTACACCAGAAATGGATGATGTTTCAGCCTCACCTGCACCGACAGCATTTGCAGAGTGTATGAAGACTCATGCTATCATCTCAATTATATTGCAACTGATGCATGGGACTTTTCGACCAGGAATTAGTCCTATGAGGCTATTTCCAGGGAATGCATATTCAAAAATCCACATAGTGTATGTCCTATCTGACGTGGCTCCGAAATTTGTCATCGATAATGACAGTGGCATCTGCTGAAACCACAACCTATTACCTGTGCATATTGCCTCCCTAGCAATTCACCATATAGAAATCGGAATCAGACAAAGACATGGTGAAAGCTCATCCGGCGCGTGAGGAACAGAGTTGAAAATTGATATTTTGATTCCATATTTCATGGAAATACAATTCATGTTCATATATTGCTACGTGGCAGTATTTCTTTCATTTCACTGACTAAATATGAGAGGTGACAATTTGTCTGTGCATGTGCAAGGGTTGTACTTGCCATGCGCCAGTTCTTGAGGTCAAATCCAGGTGACACAGAGCTGGTGTCAGCAATGGTTCCGGACTGTCACTTCGAATCCAGGTCTTGGTCCAAACCTAACGGTTGCTGAATTGGCAGTCCGGGTCATTAATACACAGGAGCCGCCAACTCGGGTACAATTCAATGGTAGCTCCCAACCCGTCAGAATTAGGCGGGTTGTTAGGGGGTTGCCCAGTGGGTCCCTCTATAGAGTCATTTAAGGCTCTTATCTTTGCAGTTTGTAATAGTATTTTATGAAAATTGCGTATTCAACAACCAATACTGCGCTTTTACATATTGTGCAGTTTGCAATATCAATTAATTTGGTATCTGTATTTTACCTTTGATTTATTGTATTTTTGCCTATCAAGGTGGTTAATAGTACAGTTATACGCCCGAAGATAAGCGTGATGCCGGGATTACCAAATATACAAGATTCAAAATTGTCGACCCTCCATTGACGCTCAATTTCAGGATTCGGCAGGGACCATGTTGTGCTTGTTTTTCTGTCCAAAGGCTGCAAATATCTCATAAGAGAATGGCTGCAACCAATCAGAACGTAAATTACCCAAGACGAAAAGCTAAGTATCCAGGACACTCTGTTGAAGCTCATTCCGAGAATGGGGCAGTGATGGTGTTGCTGTTTCTTTTGCCAATGATAACTTGTTGTAATGTGACTGTATGCCTCTTTGACATTGACAGGGTCCAATATTGGAATGGCCTCATTGCTTCCATGACAAACTGCCCAGTAGTGCATTCATCTTGTGTTGTGAAGAGTGGCCAGTAATCACTGGATTTTGAATGTTGGAGCAACTCGCATGTGAATTGTTACAATCGGTAGGCACACTCAAGCAACTCCAGTGTGGAGTTCTAATGTGTCTTCACAGTGATAATTGGTTGTACCCCAATGCGGACATTGTCTGTTTGACAGTCAATAATCTCATTTCCATGACCAGGTGTTTGCATAATCAATGTAGCAAGTATTCTCTGCTCAATGAAGGTCAGTTTCAGGACATACAAAATATTTTGAAATACAAACTTTCTCAAGTATCTTTGCTTAACCTGGTCTCATGGCCAACACCTCATTAATTCTAGCATTGCGCTCTTTTCGATGTCTTTGACTCTTCCCAATGTTTATTCTTTCATTGTCTACAAATTGGTGATTGCACTCATAGGCTACCAAAGACTTGGTGCGGCCTTCTATACCGAGACTGCTCATGAATGCGCCTAAAGCCAGCTGAATGACGTGCAACATGCATGGTATGTGGTTTCTCAGAACTGGTCACTCGATTCCAGAGGCCACATGTGTTAATTAAGGCTGGTGTGTCATGGAGTAATTTGAGGAAGCATTAGCAGTCGTAAATCCATGCAAACAGCCGTTGGTAAGCTTAAAACAATTAAGTGCGTCCTTCAACAGTACGGCTTGCCTTGCTCCAGTATGTTGGCCCTTGACCTATCCTCATTATTTAGCTTTCAAAGCCAGAAAGGAATAGGCACTCAACATCATTGACAGCGAGTTGAACTTTATGCAATGCTCAATTTCAATTCAGATAGTAAGCCAAGACCAATTTTATGGCTTGTTTGTTCGTTGATGTCCATCCATCCAAAGCTAAACTAACTTTATTTCATGATGGCAATTGCTTCTTAATTGCATCCATCGTCAATGCTTATACCCTCCAGCAAATGTTGCTAAAAGTTGTAGCAGACGGCAGCACTTGGTCACTGCATAATGCTTCATTTGACCGTGGTTGTGCAAGATTCAATATAGCATTCCATGGAACATGAGCAGAAACAAAACCACATGAGGTAGTGATTCCACGTGTCTTGGTGAAATTCAGAACTTTTAAAGTCCTTAGCTGCCAGTTTGGAGTGGTTTGTCTGTCATTTTGGTCAATATGGATTAACCAGGATGTCAAATAAGATTTTCCTACCTGAACTTGCTATTGTAAATCCTCAACTTCCGTGCCTCTTCAGGATGGCCAAAGATGTTTCATTGACCATTGAACTAGTCAATTAGATAAACTCAGTCTCTGATGATTCATTTAACTTTGTGATGTGAGCGTTTGCTAGGAAGTGTTTCCACATTGACCTGGTCCAATGTTCTGATGGACAGCAAAGAACTTGATGACAATCAATACATATGATTGCAGGTCTGCCAGTCTCCGCAATTCCACAGTGCAAATCAAATCGCCAAGAAGACACATATCTACAATTATTCCAAGCAATAGAACATTTCGAGCGTACATTCATTGAAGTGCAACAAGCATCCCACATGATTTTCGAGGTAATGTTGTTCAAATCTCAAACCAAGACCCGTTCATTATTCGAAGATATCATAATCTCCAGCAATTAGGTGTTCAAAGATTTGGAATGCCACCAGGCGGTAGCTAATAGAAAGCTGGGCAATCCGACTCGACAGACTGCTGGATGTAATGTTATTGCAAAGCAGACTTCCGGTTCTTTAATATTGACTCTGGAGCTACAAGCAAAAAAATCTGATCCGTGAGACATTGCATGCATATTTGCGAAGTTGTATACAAGGACATATTGAATAGCCTGAGAGCTTAAAACTCAATTTGGGAACAGCACAATGCAGTTCGTTGCTATGTAACATACTGAGCCTGCACCAAAATTGTTGACGGTATGTGGCCACTGAATTGTAGCAGGCTGACGTGATATGGTTACTAGCATTTTGGCTAATACTGTTTTGCAATAGGTTTATTGTGGGTTCACTGCGTTCCATTGCCGTTAGATTATTCATGATGCAAAGTCGAAAATGGTTGATGCTCCATTCACGCTCTGTTGACACTCAATTTATGTCATAGGTACACTGTTGTTGCAGCCATTTTTACCTTGAAAGGCGGCCGATAGTTCGATAATGGATAAATATAGTTGCACAGCCCCTTGATTGTCCAATATGCAAGGCCTAAAATTGTTGATGCTCCATTAACACACATTTTTAGGGCATAGTAATGATCTAGTCGAAGGCATTTTTGCCTAGAAAGTAGGCTAATAGTTCGATTGTGGGTTAATGTTGTCGCATAGTGCTTCCATTTTCCAAAATGGAAGGCAAAAAGTTGTTGACACTCCATTGAAGCTCATTTTTAGTACATAGTAGCGATGTTGTCACAATCATTTTTGGCTAGAAACGCAGGCGATAGTTCAATTATGATTTAATGTTGCCACACAGCGCTCCTGATTTGGCATGATGCAATGCCAAAAATCGTTGACGCTGCGTGGATGCTCATTTTCAGAATGTGGCAATTGGAGGGTCAGTTGCCTGTTTTGCTGTTATGCCGACCAATACATTTACATTGAAAGGATGTAACAATACAGCCCTTTGATTGCTGAATGTGTCAGACTAAAAATCATTGACACTCTGTTGACACTCACATTAATCACATCAAAACAGCCGTCTTACACTCATTAATTGTAAGCAAACAATTGTATACACATTATTGACATCCAATATTACATTTGCATGTATTATTGTTTCCATCCAGGAGCTTTGTTACCTCTCAATTTCGGCTCAACAGCTGTCCACCCTATCTGAGTGAGAGATGACATGGCCTTTTTACATGCCTGCACTTTTGGCTGGCAATTTACGGCATATAGATCATTTCACTTGTTTTTGGTAAATATTGCTCGACATTCTCACCTTTTCTCATCTGGCTCCTTCTCCCCAATTTCCATGATGTACCATAAGCAATTTCATATATCACAACTATGTGCACGACGTCTGTACACAGGGTTATGCAGTTCGATAGATATATAAATACCGCATTACGGTCGTCGTTCAGACAGGTTCGTCATGAGCACTGACTGCTTATTCTATACCACATAGAACACACACTCACGTAAATTTTGTTGGTATATTTCGTCACTAATATTGCTTTTGCATGGTTACTTAACAGTGAGTTGCAGATAGAAATCAAACATGTTGGCTGTCTAATCGCCTGATTTGGAATGTAGAAATATCACAACGTGCGTTCGAGCCTTGCACATGCACAGACAAATTATCATGTATCACAATTTGGTCACTGAAATAAAGAAAATTCTGATATGTATCAAAGTGGGTAAACAAATGGCTTCTCACCAAGATATGAGGTCAAAAATGATAGTTTGGCTATCTATTACTCCGCTAATGTAGGAGCCGTCACCATGTCTTCGTCCGAATCCGAAAAGCTTTTGGATACACAGGATCATATATTGAAATCATATATTGCTTATCAATAAACACTATCTGAATTGGAGCATCCAATTATTCAGCATACAATGACTGTTAGGATAAGTTTACAGTGAGCATCAACGTAGCATCAACAATTGATACTTTTTCACTTCCTGCTGTCAATGGGCTACATTGGCACATTTTTCCAAAGGGAAACTATTGGTCATCTGTATTCCAAAAAAGGCACATGAGATGCTGGTTGCCCAATCATGAAAATGAGAGTAAATGGAGCATCAAAGATTTGGAGTCTTTTGTCTTGGAAATTCTGATGGATTTGCAATCTCATTAACCCATACTCAAAGTATTGGCCGCCTTGGTTGGCAAAAATAGTTGTGATGAGATGATGAGCACTGAAAAATGAGCCTACACCTATCATCAACAATGTTGGGTTATAAATCAGGGATAATCCAAGGGCTGTGCAATTATATCAACCCATAATTGATGTATTGGCCACCTTTGTAAGCAGAGATGCTAGTGACAATACCACTGCCACCTTCTAAAAATGAGTATCAATGGAGCATCATGGATTTCTGGTCTTCGTTCTTTAATATTCCAAGGGTGGTGTAATGACATTAATCAATAATCAGAGCATTGGCTTCCATCAAGTTCAAATATGCCACTGATGGTGTCACTACCACCTCCTGAAAATGAACATTGTCAGAGTGTGAACACTTTTTGGTCTTGCATTTTGGACAATCAAAGGGGTGTGCAATGACATTAATCCATAATCAGAGTATTGGCCACCTTCATGTACCAAAATGCTACTCACTATATCATTACCACCTCCGAAAAATCATCATCGACAGAGTGTCAACAATTTTTAGTGTGACATCTGGCATAATCCGTGGGTGGTACAACAACATATGTCTATAATCAGAGTATTGGCTGCCTGTATGGGCAAAACTTCTTGTGACCATATTGTTACTGCCTCCTAAATATGAGTGTCAATGGTGTTGACAGTGTATGTAGGGGCTCCGAAAGGTACACAACAACAATCTGCATTTCATCATTTGTAGAGTGGGATTTTAATGGTCAGTTGTTTCAATATATTGTTGTACACAATATCCAAACTACGCACAAAATATCTCATAGGTCTTACCTGTTCCTTGCCAGTAGCTCCAATGTCAATATTTAGGAACTAGCATTGTACTTCACAATGACAAATATTGTGACCGTCTCTTGTGCCAATTTCCGATGTTTTCAAATTGCTACTGCCGTGTCAGATTCAAAACCATTAAACACCTCCGGGGTTGAAGTTCTGATATCATCCAAAACTCAAAATGCCTTGATTCAGAATTTGAGCAACTTTATGTTGTGAAGCTCATGTAATGCTTGGTGGACTTCTATGAATCTGGGCTCGAAGCATACAATGGCTTGGAATAATTCAAAACTTTAGCCTTCGTGGTGTTACTATTTACACTGTGGAATTGAAAAGAACTGCAGCCCGGGCATGATAGGTAATGTTTGTCAACATGTTCTTTACGATTGATCATAACGTTGGACCTCCTCAATGAGGAAACACTTGGTGGGCAATGTGCACAACACAAAGTCAAACGAATGAACAAAGTCAGACGTTGCTAGATTGACTAGTTAAACGGTCAATGAAACAGCATTGACTTTACTTAAGAAACCAGAATGTTGAGGAATTACAGTAGTAAGTTTGCAAATGAAATTCATCTTTGACATTTAGATCTTATCTATGTTACCTGAGTTGACAGACAAAATGCTTCCAACTGGCAGCTAAGGACATAGAAACTGTCAAATTCACCAAGACACTTGGAATCACTACCTCATGTTGGGATTTGTTTTGGCTCATATTCTATGGAATACTAGATCAAACCTAGTGCTAGAATAGTCATATAATGCATTGTGAACTGAGACGGTGCTACTGTCCACCAGCACCTTTAGCAGTACTTGCTGGTGTGAATACTCACTGTCAGTGGATACAATTATGAAACAATTGCCATCAACAAATAAAGTTAGTTTACCTTTGGACAGATGCACATCAGCAAACTAATTAGCAATAACATCGGTTGTTGCATCCTATATGGATCGCAATTGGCAATTGCGAGAAGTACTCCTCACTTTCCATGACATTGATAGCCACATCTTTTCCAATTTCAAAAGCTAATTCAAGATACAAGATCGAAGGTTGACATACTGGAGCAAGGCTAGCCATAGAGTAGAAGGACGTTATTCCTAGTTTTCAGCTTCCTGATGGCCATTTACTTGGAAATATGACAGATAAAGCTTTATCAAATCACTCAATGACTCAGGAACTACTCTCAACCCTTGAGGCCACCAGAATTGAGTGTCCTCCATTGAGACACTATATGCCAGGCATAATGTACGTCATTCAGATTGCATTGGGTGGGTTCGTAATCTGTCTCAGTGTTACAGACCGCACCATGTCTTGGGAAGCCCACGAGCACGATCAGCAATTTGGCGAGAATGAAACCACAGACATTGGAAAGTGTCAAAGACTTCAAAAAGAGCGCAATGCTAGAATGAACAAGGGCTTGGCCATGAGACCAGGTGTATCAAAGGTAATTTTGAAGGTACAAATTTCAAGATATTTTGACAGTCCAGAAACTGACCTTGAAATGGCAGCAAATGCTTGTTGTGTTGATGTTTCTGACACCTGGTCGTCAAAACTAGTTCATTGAGCATGAACAACCACAAGTCAGAAATGCACCACAACCTATGATCGATGTGAACACATTCCAGAATTCCACTGTGGAGTTACTTTGACGAACCTACCAATTGTAACATTTCACCCCAAAGTTGCTCAGTAATCCAATATGTGGTTAATGCCAGCCGCTTTGCGCAATACAGGATGCATGGAAAACTGTCAAATGTGGTATGGAACTATTAAGGCCATTCCAATACCCGACCCTGTGCATATCGAAAAGGCATATGTTTACTCCGCATTATATTATCACAGTTCTCAATATCATGTGCAATCATATGGATGGCATTATGTGAACTATAGCTTTGAAGAAAACTCACTCGAAGGAAGACTTACACTTTGCCCCGAAGTTTGTACAACAGCAGCTATCGAAATATTATGCTGAAGTTACACCGACAACTGGAATGTCTATTATTTCAGTACGTAACATTAATCCTTTCAAGAAGTTGTAATCATTTAGGAAGAAGGACAAGGGAATGAATATTGATCACGGGGGTGAGACTTTATATACTGCCCAGTACCACAAGGCATTTCTCATGTATGTGGAGAATGAATACTATGCAAAACATCTACAATTGTTGGTCATTAAACCAGAAGATGTTCCAAGTGACAATCTTTTCCCCTCTGTAATAGCATCTGGATCTTGCCAATCTTGGTTTGATAAGTATGGGTAGTGCAGTGATGATGGTGAATACTTCACATGTAAAGATGTGGCTGAATCGACACCTGAACGAAGCGATTGTGCAGTATGCATATTGATAGCTGCAAACCTCTATTCGCATTCACCACCTAAACCTAAACAGATCTAGAGGCAAGTGAAACTGAAACTTGATGATCACCACTCCAACCCAATGCAGAATAGGAATACATTTTGGATACCGGATATCACTGACTGGTGATGCCAACAAGAGGAAACAAACTCGAAGTATGCCAATCACTTCCATTCGGCATGGGTCATAGTCTCTATAGTACCACATGGTGTCGTAGTGGAGGCCGGTTGTTCCCCAGCAGAGGACATTATCTGGTTTAGGCAGTCTAAAACCACAGGTGAGACCCTTCACGAAAACGTGATTGTAAGCCGGTTTGTAGGTGCCAATGAAGGGACATTGGCAGGCGATAACCCCTCTTTGGATACGACCGAACCTGAAGACGACTTGGAATTGATCAGATACGCAGAGGATTGGAAATTGCACAGAATAGCCAAGGCCCAAGACCTTTTGGAGATTTAGTAGGGCAGCCAAAATCTACTTCCTACTCAGAAGGACTCTTCGGCTCACAACAAACAAATGACAGTCATAGGTCACATTTCACATACTGAAGAGATTGGCAATGCATCCTAGTTAAATTTTCAACATGATGGTGCAGCTGTATGTAAATTGTCAGAATGATCTCCTTTGCCACCAGTTGTATCTGAAAAGGACCTCCCTGGAGGATGGACTGATGGATTAAATGTCCACCGAATACAGAGAATCAACTCTCATCCTGGCAAAAGTGATGAGAATAGTGCAACACAATGCATTGTGGACACTGGTAATTGGCTCAACAGGCATGGGAGCTGGGATACTCCCACAGTCAGTGAAGACAACATGAAGGTGGACAAGGAATCCTATGAAGAGCTAGACAATAACATCAAGGTTCGAGACAGCTCAGTGTGGTGGGATATGTGTGCCTCACCAAATATTGCCAGATTGATTCTGGCAATACAGAGGTTGAATAAGAAGTCTGAAAGGTTGTTTGTGATGGTACCTGCAATGGATACAAGGAGGAATAAGGGAAAAAAGAAAATATAGGACAGAATGTATCAATATGTTTTCACCAGGTTCTATATGTTGCTTGACCGAGAATTTCACTTACAGATATATTATAGGATAACAGTTAGCTGTGGAATGTGAATATTTGTTGATAAATACATATTTAGTGTACAAAATGTCAAACTCAGCAAGGTGTATCGATTTCGATAGAATGAAAGCAACCCGTGTAAGATTATTACTGCACTTGGCATTGCCAAAGGGCCGAGTCTCAATCAGCCAGAAAGGCAACGGACATGTTCAAATAATAATGTATACGATAATCGATGGGAGCAGATTCTGACTAGACAATATATTAAAATGAGCATCAACGGAGTGGCAACAATTTTGGGTCTTATAAGTGATGCAATTGAACTGTCATATGATTAGTATTATAGATAACCAACCAATTTGCTGCATTTATAGGCTACAGAGAATGCAATATGGTCGCTGCCGTATTTTATAATGGTCGTGGTCGGGTGTAGGTGACATTGATAACCAGAATGTGAGATCAGAAGCAAGACAGAAAGAGCTGGAGGTTAGTTTTGAGGAATCAATACCTGACATGAATCGAAGCGGTTTCAAAGTTGTAACTTGCTATGCTATACCAGAGAATGATTAAAGAGAGAAGAAAAGGACATTCTCCAATACCGAACAACCTCTCTTTATATTCAATGCGTCTACCACTCACAAATCAATTCTCATGCTCCAATGAGCCATCTGAATCTTGCTCCATGACCTTACTTATCTCCACTATGACTGTTGTCGACACATGCATGCCACATTGCCCGACATCACAACACCTCAACCCGCTTCCATATCATAGTAAATAATACTGCCACCAACTCACTGCATGCTTACCCCATTTCCCTGTCACCCAACATCTCCGTCCTCTGCTATACTAATTCCATTCACACTCTGTCCACATCTCTGCCCTTTATTCCTATATACCTCCAAATCCCCTCTGGCTGTGATACATTCACAAAATGAGTGTCAACGGAGCATCAACAATATTTAGCTATGCATCTTGTGTTTTGTACATGGCAATTTGTGGCAAAATTCAAAAATAAAGTAGTGGTGGCCATTTCAAGCAACACAGTTCATGATAACTTTCTTGGCCCAACATACAAATGAGCCTCAACAAAGCTTCAAGATTTTTGGACTTGTAAGTGAAGTAATTAGACAGTCATTGTGTAGTGGCTATATATCATAATAGTATTTGCAGCATTTATAGGCATAAGAGGAAGTAACCATCACAGCCGCAATCTGAAAATGAACATTAACAGAGCGTCAAGATTTTTGGTCTTCAAAGTTTTGCAATTGTAGACTGCTTTGGTCGCTGTTATGTATGACCGACCTATTGGCAACCTTTATAGGCAAATCAGGACGCAACACTGTCACTGCCCCATTCGGTAAGTGAGCGTCAATAGAGCATTATCAATTATTGGCTTGGAATTTTGAATTATCTAAGTGGCGACTGGTTGCAGACATTCATAAATGAGGTATTGGCCACTCTTCAGAGCAAAAACCGTAGCAACACATTCCTTGCACCATCCTGAAAGTAAACCTCAATGGAGTGTTAACAAACTTTTGTCTTGCAGCTTCTGTAATCCAAGTGTCACTTCTTGGCAATAATTCATATACGGAGTATTGGCAGCCTGACAGGCAGCACAGTGCAAGATATCTTCATTAACCCATCATGAAAATGAGCATCAACTGAGCGTCAACAATTTTTGTTTGTGCATATTGCGTAATCGAGGCATGGTGTGGATATTGAAGCTCCTAACCGAACTATTGACTGCCTTAATTGGCCAACAAACACAAATATACAAGGAAGAACACGGATTTCAAAATGATCAATAATGAAAACTGCAAAACATGCAAAGAGTGATTATTGGATGTTGAATAAGAGGTTTTGATAAGATACTATTATCAAACAGCAAAAACTCAAGCATTATATCAATCTACAAATGGACCTGCTGGACAACATGCTAACAACTCGCCCAATTCAGACAGGTTGGGAGATTTCCCTTGAACCATACCTGAATTGTCAGTTCAGGTGTATTGACCACCCAGACTGCCAAGTTGGCAAAGATTTTTCTCCAATCCGGATGCGGACCCGAAGTAATTGTCCGAAACCGTTGATAATACTCTGATCCACTACAGTGTTGTGACGAACCTTTCAAGACGAATGATTGATTGAATCTAAGTCTAAGATGACATGTAGCCTATATAGTAGCTTCCAGCCCTAACCAGCAGCCACGTGATGACGTACTCCACAAAGACTCGGTCTAATACTCCTCCAAGGCGTTATCACATCCATCAAACATTAAGCCATTGAAAAACAGACTGAAAACAAACTCAAGACAGATGACAGAAGCCAACTCATGCCATGCCTTGAGCTCCTCCCAAACGACCATTCTCCCGCTCATGCCATTGGAGATGTCGATCATATGCCTACTCCTAAGCTCAGTAGTTGATTGTGCTGTTGGCTTCCACTGTCTTGACTTCCAGTCAACCGCTCCTCCGAAGGTGAGGCAAAGTCCTGTTGTATCGTGATTTGTATCTCATTGGAAAATATACATAAACCTGCAGTACTTGCAGTGTACTGTATCGAAGGTACTGCTCCAACCAGCTGGAGCGTCATTGATTCCCGTACGCAGCCTATCCGTCCCAATCATGGGTTGTGCTGTCGGTGTCGAAATTGGAGACTCTCCTCAGTCGCGATGTTGACTTCTGTTCGACAAACGCAGTGGAAGATAGTCATTTCCCTGTTAAACGCAAGCGCTCATAACCTGTTATACGGTGGCGGATGCTCGAGTAGTCGAGTGTGTGCGTGTGTATGCGAAGGTTAGTCTGTGTCGGTATCAAAATTGGAGACGCTTCTCGGTGGCAATGGTAACTTCCACTCGACAAACGATGTGGAAGTGCTGATCACAGCAGGTTCCGTTTCGGATGCTTGAGTAGTCGAGTATGGGTGTCAGTGTCAAAATTGGAGATGCTTCTCCATGACTGTAACTCGATATTGGAGACACTTCACCATTGCAATATTGACTTCCATTCGACAAACAAAGTGGAAGTGTTGATAGTTCAGGGCCGTTTCGGATGCTCGAGTACTCGAGTATGTGTTGGTGTCGGTGTCTCAATTGGAGAGGCTTGTCCATGACTGAAACTCGAAATTGTAGACGCTTCTCCTTAGGTTGCTCTTCCGTCTCGGCTAGACCTAGGAAACTCATTCCCATAGATCTTGGATCCCCATACGCGGCCTCCCGGGTGGAGCACTGGGGTTGTTGTTGTTGAAGGTTTAGGGTGAAGGTACACATTGTACAGCTAACAAAGCTTCCTCGTCCTCACAGTAGAGGAGTCCACAGACTTCATAGATGCATGGCCACAATTGCCACCGCCGGTCTCTCGAGTCTGTCGCAAATCACCTAGTCCGCGCACTGCAGCGGGCCACCTGCAGCCATCCCCGGGGATTTCATCTGTCTACCGACATATCCCAAGTATCCGCGGTCCATTACCCGCCCACTTCTCATAGACTATCCAAATACCATATTGTATGTCGATCTCTCCTTGGCTTTGCCACTGGTTGACCGGTTACGAAATCACTTCAAACACATTCTGATGTTCACTTCAACTCCTCCGAGGGTGTTGACACAATGTTGACCCAAACTCCTCTGTTTGTGTTGACACGAGGATGAGCCAAACTCCTCCGAGGGTGTTGACCCGATGTTGACCCAAACTAGTACCAAACTGCTCTCCGTGCTCGTCCCGACCGTGTGCTTTCGACATATCATTCGGTTGCCGTAATCACGCATACCAGTAGAACTCAACACCGCAGCCATCGCAGCCATCCCGGCTATCGCAGCTATCGCAGCCATCGCAACTCTCTAAGCTGTAGAGCGAGAAGTCATGGACAGGAAGCATCATTTGCACGATGGAATCGTTGTCCTGAGTCCGTAGGGTGTGCTGATCCCGGATGCGTTCGCAATGCATCCGGGACCATGCGGTCTCGCCCGGGTAAAGGTTCACGATTCGACAGTGATCTCTGCTTGATAGTTGTCGAGAACTTTGTCCGGATCGTGGTCGCACCCGGGTTCATAACCTGCTGTGACGAACCAGTTCAGACGATTGATTGATTGAGTCTAAGTCAAAGATGACATGTAGCCTATTGAGTAGCTGCACGCCCTAACCCACAGCCACGTGATGACGTACTCTACAAAGACTCGGTCTAACATATAGCCTACACCCTGCTAACAGACACAGACACCTAGCTCATAGCCAGCATCCCGTGAACCCTTGTGCCACACAGAGCTAGTGTTAACAACAGTTCCAGACCATCACTTTGGGTCCTGGTCCGGGTCCAAACCGAATCGTTGCCAAATTGGCGGTGTGGGTTGTCAATAAACCCAAACTATTACCTCGGGTACAGATTGATGGAAAACTCCCAACTCATCTGAATTGGGTGCGTTGTCAGGGGGTCACCCAGTGGGTCCATCTATAGATTCATATAAGGATCTTGTTTTGCAGTTTGTTAATAGTATCTTATTAAAATCACGTTTTCAACAACTAATAATACGTTTTTGCATGCTTTGCAGATTGCAATATCGATTAAGTTGGAATCCGTATTTTACCATTGATATAGTTTTTTTTTTTTTTCCCTATCAGGGCAGTCAATAACTCAGTCATTAGCATGAAGATCTGTGCGATGTCTTGATTACCAAATATGTAAGAAATACAACTGTTGATGCTCTGTTGACGCTCATTTTCATGATGTAGCAGGGAGCATGTCACTTTTGTTTTTGACAGCAAAGGTTGACAATATCTGATAAATGGATGTCTGCGACCAATCGAAACATAAAGTACCCAAGATGCACAGCTAAAAATCGTTAATGCTCCATGAAGCTCATTCTCTGAATGGGGCAGTGACCGTGTTGCTGTCTCTTTTGCCTATACATGCTGCCAATATCACGGTTATGCATAACAGCGACCAAATCACTATTTAATTACTGTACTTACAAAACCACAAATCGTTGATGCTCCGTTGACGCTCATTTAAATGTATTGTCCGTTCAATATCTGCTGCCATGGATAATTGTTTTTATCATAATTTGAACTTAATGGTTGTCTTTCTGTCTGATTGAGACTCGGCCCTGTGGCAAAGCTGAGCGCAGTAACATTCTTGCACAGTTCGCTCTCACATGACTAAAATTTATATATCTTGCCAAATGATTAATTGTACCTGCTATACATTTATTTATCAACTAATATTCACAAGCTACTGCTCACCATTCGCGCATAATATATCTCTAACTCAAACGCTCAGTCAAGATACATAAAGAAGCTAGTGAATCATTGACGCATTGTGTCCTACTTTTTCTTTACCACCTTATTTCTCGTCGTTTCTATTGCATTGACCATCACAAACATCTTTTCCGCAAGTCTCTTTGACTTCCGTGTAGGCTGAATCAATCCGGCAACATTTGGCACGGCGCTCACATCCCACTGCTGTGGGCATTCCAGATCCTCAATGCCTTGGTCTTGCCCTATATGAGATTCAACATCTACCGCGCAATCGTCGTTGTAGTCATTTGGATTACCCAAGTCCGCATCCCAGATAAGCCAATTTTCAGTGTCCGAAATGGTTTCAGGTGCGCTATCCCCATCGCTGTTGACTGGATGATAGTTGATTCTTCTGATTTCGTGGACATTTAATATTTGAGTTCGTCCTCCGGGGAGGTCCTTTGCAGACACAGCTGGTGGCAAAGGAGATCTTTCTGACCATTTGAATGCAGCTGCACCATCCTGTTGAAAGAGTGACCAGGATGCTCTGACAATCACTTCTGTGTCCGGAATGTATCTAACGGCTGTTATCTGCTTGTTTTGAGGGCGAGATTCGTTCTGGGTAGCACATAGGTTTTGGCTCCCCTGCCACTACTCCAAAAAGTCGTGAACCTAGACCGTTGTGTGCAATTGCCCTTCGTACGCCTCTTTCTTCATTTCCGAGTCAATTTCTGTATTCGCTTTATCCAATGTTGGGTCAGCATCTGCCATAATCCCGATATTGGCTTGAGCAAACTGCCTTACAACGACTTTTTCGTGAAGGGTCTTGGCTGTGGGTTTTGACTGCCTCCCGCCGATCACATCCCAGCGAAGGGAAAAACTGGCCTCCACTCCGACACCATGTGGTATGATAGAGATTATGTCGCATGCGACATTGGAGAGATTGGCGTACTTTGAGTGCATTTCCTCCTGTTGTCACCACCAGTTGGTTATGTCCAGTTTCAAAAATGTACTGCTAATCTCCATTGGGTCAGAGTGGTAATCATTGAGATTTGGATTAATTTGCCCCCAGTTCTTTGGTGCTTCTGGCGGCGGATTCAAATAGAGCCTGGCGGCTGTCAATAAGCATGCTGCGTGATCACTTCATCCGGGTGTCGTTTCAGCCACATTGTCAGGCGTCAAGTACTTTTCATCATTGCTGGGCAAATCATATGGATCAAATGATGATTGACCGGATCATGAGGCCATTGCGAAGGGGAGGAGATTGTTGCTCAGTACAATTCCAGGTTTATTGACCGGCAGACACCGATATTTGGCGCAATACTCATTCTCCACATACTTCTGAAAGTGCTCTTGGTATTGGGTTGTATAGAATGTCTCGTTCTCAGTATTAATATCCATTCCCTTGTCCAACTTCCTAAACGATCGCATCATCCAAAAAGGATCGAGAATATGTACCAAAATGAGAAGCATACCCATTGATGCAGTCACTTGAGTGTAATATTTGGACAGATTCTGTCGAGCTTACTACACAGCGAAGAACAAGTCTTCCTTCCACTGAGTCTTGTTCTCAGCCAAGGCTCGCATAACGCCATCCATATGATCAAACATGTCGTTATGGACTGTGATGACGTAATGCAATGTTACTGTATGCCTGTTCGACATCCACTGGGTCCAATATCGGAATGGCCACATACCTTCTATGACATACTTGACCATGGTCCCTTCATCCTCGTTTGTGATAAGTGGCCAGGAATCAGTGTATTTGGATTTGGAGCCACCTACGGGGGTATTCTCGTGATCTGTCAGCTCGCTCAAGCATCTCGACTGTCGAGCTCCAACATGTCTTCACCTCCATTATCGGTAGTACTGCAGTGCGGAATTTGACTTTTTGACAGTCAATGAACTCATTTCGACAACCAGGTGTCAGTGCAATCAATACAGCAAGTATTCCGAACTGTATGATGGTCAGTTTCAGGACTTTCAAAATATCTTGAAATATGTACTTTCTCAATTGTCTTTGCTAAACCTGGTCTTATGGCCAACACGTAATCGATTCTAGCATTGCCCTCTTTTCGAAGTCCTTGACTTTTCCCAATATCTATGCTTTCAGTCTCTCCAAATTGCTGATCGCACACATGGGCTTCCCAATACTTGGTGCGGCCTTTTACACCCAGACTGCTCATGAATGCACCTAAAGCCAGTCGTATGACGTGCGCCCTGCATGGTATGTGGTTCCTCAATGTAGGCCACTTGATTGCGGACTCCTCAAGTGTTGAAGGCATCTGGCATGGCATCGAGTAATCTGGGGAAGCATTGTCAGTCGTAAGTGAAGAAAACGGCCATCGGTAAGATGAAAATGATCAAGCACTTCCTTCAAATACACGGCTAGCCTTGCTCCAGTATGTTGGCCCTTGACCACTCATCTTGAATTAGCTTTCGACACTGGAAAAGAACAGGAGAGCAACCTCATCGAAAGTGAGTTGTACTTCACGTAATGCCCAATTTCAATCCGTATAGCAAGCAGTGACTGAAGATATAGCAAGTTTGTTGGTTAATGTGTATCCATCCAAAGCTACACAAACTTTCTTTCGTGATGGCAATGTCTTCTTAACTACATCCACGGTCAGTGCATATTGCATCTGGCAAATGTGTCTGAGGGACGTGTCGGTCGGGAGCACAAGGTCACATCGTAATGCTTCATATGATCGTTGTAGCTCAAGATTTGATACAGCATTCCATGGAATATGAGATGAAACAAATCCTAACATCAGGTAGCAATTCCTCGTGTCATTGGTGGAATTCGGAAGTTTCACAGTCCTTAGGTGCCAGAGGAGACCGTTATATCTGTTGATTCAATCAATACGGATTGAACGGGAAGTAAAATATGAATTTGCTCCGTGAACATACTATTGTAATTCCGCGACTTCCTTGCCTCTTCAGGATCGCCAAAGCAGTTTCATCGGCCATTGAACTAGTCAATTCAGTAACTTCTGACTCAGTTAACTCGTGTAACTTTGCAATGTGAGCTTCTGCCAGCAAGTGTTTCCCCATTGAGCTGGTCCCATGTTCTGATGGATGGCGAAAAACTTGATGAGACACGATGCATATAATTCCAGGGCTGCCGGTTTCGTCCATTTCGAAGTGTAAACAAAATCGCCATGAAGACGTATGTCTAGAATTATTCCATTCAATAACACGTCTGGAGCCTACATTTATTGAAGCCCACCAAGGATTGAAGATGATTCGTAAAGTAAGGTCGCTCAAATCACGAATAAAGATATGTTTATTTTTGCAAGAGATTATAACCTCTTGCAATGAGGTATTGATGGATGTTGAATCGGACATGGCGGCAGGAATTAGCAAACTGGGTAATCAGAATTGAGAGACTGCAGAAAGGAATGTTTCAGAAACGCAGAATGCCAGTTCTCAAATATTGACTCTAGAGCTACTAGCAAAAAAATCAGATCTGTGAGACATTGCATGCATATTTGTGAAGTTGTATACACGGACATATTGGAAAGACTGACCGCATAAAACTCAATTCAGGAACAGCACAATGCACATCAGTGCTGTGTAGCTTCCTGAGCCTCCATCAGAATTGTTGACGCTCTGTGGGCGATCAATTGGAGGAGGCAGATGTGATATCATCACTAGCATTTGTGCTGATGAAGGCTACGGATGGGTTGATTGTGGGTTAGCTGCATTCCATTGCCCTTATAGTGTGCAAGATGCAAGATTAGATATCGTTGACGCTCCATTGACGCTCATTTCAGGACACAGTTACTATGTTGTGGCAAGCATTTTTGCCTACAAAGGCGGCCGATTGTACGATTATGCATAAATGTGTTCGCATAGCCCCATTTTATTCGAAGATTCAAGGCCTAAAATGGTTGACGCAGCATTGACGCTCTATTTGAGGGGATAGTTATGATGTGATCGAAAGCAGTTTTGCCTCGAAAGGCAGGCAATAGTTTGCTAATGGATTGATTTTGTGCCAAAGCCCTTGATTATCCAGGATGCAAGGCCTAAAATCGTTGACACTCCATTGACGCTTATATTTAGGACAAAGTTATGATGTTGTAGCAAGCATTTTTGACACGAAAGACAGCTGTTTAGACGATTATGGATAAATGTGGTTGCGCAGCACCATTAATTTCGACAATTCAAGGCCTAAAATCATTGAGGCTCCGGTGATGCTTAATTTTGGGGCATAGTTACGATGTTGTTGAACGCACTTTTCCCCAGTAAGGCGGCCAATCATTCAATTATGGATTAATATCATGGCAGAGCCCCTTGATTATCCCGGATACAAGGTCTAAAATCGTTGACGCTCTGTTGACGCTCATATTTTGGAAATAGCAGCGATGTCGTCACAACCATTGTTGCCTAGAAACGCGGCAGATAGTACGATCATGGGGTAACATCGCCACACAACTCTTGGAGTTTCCATAATGCAAGACCATTAGTCATTGACGCTTCCTTAATGCTCATTTTTAGGACATAGTTGCATAGTTATTGCGACCATCTTTGCCTAGAAAGGCGGCGGATAGTTCAATTATGATTTAATGTCACCACGCAGCCCAAAAGATTATCCAAGATGCAAGGCAACAAATCGTTGATGCTCAGTTGACGCTCACATTGATTATATCGAAACAGCTATTGTATACTCAATAATTGTACCCAACAAATTGTACATGCATTACTGACATTCAATAATGCTTTTGTAAGTATTATTATTCGCGTCCAAGATCATTGTAACCTCTCACTGTCTGATCAACCTGTGTCCACGTTATCTGAGTGAGAGATGACATGGCCATATCACACTCCCATGCTTTCGGTCGGCAATTTATGGCATGTAGATTATTTCACTAGATTTTGGTAAATATAGCTCGACTTCCTCACCTTTCCTCATCCAGCTCCTTTTCCTCGCATTCCCTGATGTACCATAACCAATTTCAAATGTCTCAACAATGTGTACCAGGTCTCTGCGGAAAGGTATGACGTTGGATACATGAATGAATGCAGCATGACAGTTGTGATTCAAACAGATTCGTATTGAGCACTGACCGCTCGTTCTATGACTCGTATGACATTCCCCAGTTATATTTTGTTAGCATATTTTGTTGCTAATATTGCTTTTGCTTTTGCACTTAACAGTAATCAGCAAACAGAAATCGAATGTGTTGGCCATCTTACAGCCTGATTTGGATTCTTGACCTTTCGCATGGTGCGTTCGACTCTTGCACATACTCAGACAAATTATCATGTCTCACAATTTGGTCATTGAAATAAACAAAAAGCTGACACTTAGCAAAATTAGTACACAAATTGCATTTCACAGAGATGTGTTGTCAAAAACAACAATTTGCAACATCATTCCTCTGCTGATGCAGGAGCCGTCACCATCTCTTTGTCTGAATCTGATTTCTATGTTGCGATTAGCTGGGCAGGCTATATGCAGGGGTAAAAGTTGACAGGTTCAACGGGCTCCGCTAGCCGAAAAGGTGACGAATCGGGTACTGCGGAGGGCGGAAGACCGGGTAGACTCATTTTCAACTGGAGCTTCCCAGAACCTCGCCTCATGTAACTACATCCTGGTCGAGAAGTCCCTAGTGGCATTTGCGATATTCCGGGGACAATGTCAAGACACTCCATAAGCTCTCCAAATGTTGTTGGTGCGGGTGAGGCTGCATCATGATCCATTTGGGGTTGAACGACAGCCAGAACCCTCAATTCAGTTGTGCTGTACTTTGTATCTCTTTCATGGAAGTAGTCAGCTGCATTCTACCATCCTGGTCGTGTCAATTCATTAAGCTTTATCTGCTTTTGCCGAAATCTCTCCAAGCGCTGCTGCACCTGTTTGGTGATTGTGCCCATCACCCAGCTGGGTTAGTCATCATCGTTCCGCTTGCCCTGCTCTGTGTCTTCACCATTCTCATCTTCCCCATCCTCCCCATCGTCGGAAATTGCAATATTGCTCAGATTGTCTCCAATAGCAACCATCATCGGAGGAAATGTTTTTTCGGGATTTTTGGTCGTCAATCCCACATTTTCAGCTGCCTCAGTATCTTCCTACTCATACCTAATCACTGCCTCTGCGTCTTGAACTCACTTTGTCGCCCCAGCGGTTTCTCTCTCAACATAATCCTCAATCCATTTCTCTTTCTCTTCGTTGCTTCAGAAGAGTGTTTCTCATGATCTCTAAGCCACAAGCTTCTGATTGGATCGCACACTGCGCAATGCCCCAAGGGCTCGGACTCTTTCTGCTTCGAAACTGCTCTAGCCTTCATTTGTTTGATGACGTTGTTGGGTCAACCACTTTATTGATGTGCTCTGTTTGCCCGCCGGAATTGGCGGAAAGATCTTTTTTGGAGCATTGACCATTGTAGTTTGCGTTGACTTTGTTGTTGGGCAAAATGTTGGATGTTGCAAGTTATGGAGGCAAGCTGCATCTTTTATGTCAAGGTTGGTACGTTTACTCATCTTGAACAAAGTAAAATCTTTGTTATGACAGTCAATAAAATGGGAATAGTTAAGCTAACCGTACAACATGACTTGATTGTTAGCATCAGTTTTATGTAATATCCCAGGGATTATTTGAGACAAACATTAGCAGCCATTCTTTCCCTCGAACAATGTTCCTTGAATAGCTGATATTCATGAGATTTCAGTTGTCGTACAATGCAAATTATCCCTGTAAACAAACAAACAACATCGGACCGACTTATTGCAACTTGTGGAGCAGTGGGATACTCCTGCAACTTGCAGCCATACTGAGCAGAATTCACCTTGGGTATAACGATCATGTTGGCTACTACTTATTCCATTTTGGCATTAAGCTAACTATATAGTCCTCAGGGCTTCCCACTTCTTTTTGTTGTCATCTTCCTCTTCTATTCCACACCAACAAATCATGGATACACAACCACCTCAGCCAGGTGGTAGCAGATCTTAATCCAGACAATTGGCTTGCGCTACATCCAATATGGCAATCAATGGCATACAGCAAGAACACAGACACCAGTTAGTCCACCACAACGCAGCCAATGCGGCCAACAAACATATGACCCAGGATGCACATTTAAAAATCATCCGTAAGACTGGAAGTAGCGAAAATAGGAAGTCACATGCAGTTGGATGTGACTGCATCCATATCAAGGTAAACGGCCGTCAATGAGTTGTGTAATGAACAGTGGGTGTCTGTAGAGAGCTATGTGACCAAAGTATCACTGCCCATGATGGAAATCCTCCATGGTCGTCAAAGGTATTTGTCCACACAGTCTGCGAAATCGAAACATCATGATGCCGTCGGCCTTGGGATTCTCGCGGATGAATTTCATGATAAGCATCCCCGCAAGTGGATGAATCAGGACTTAATCACCTCAGAGGAGGCAAAGGAAGTGTATATGGTAGAGGTAATAGCCCAATCTCATTGTTAGAAGCAGCAACTAATGTCTTGTAGGGTTTCAACATGTCTGCTACTATGGCAAGGCAAGGAGGTCGGGTACAGCTGGAACAATCCAACATGCGCCTGGCCTTCAATATGGGCAAAATGGCCTAAGAAGGGTTTTTACGCACAGCAATCGAGGAAACGAAATATCAGATTATGAAACCTGGCTTCGAGATCCGAGACGAGTTGAAGAGGGGTGTTGAGTACCCTGGGCATAGAGTGGTGAAGGCAGTGGTACAAACACACCCAGCTATGATTCGTCAAAACCACACGTCCGGATGCCTTCCTTGCCAGAATGGCACCGCAAAGAATCTGCAGACACACTGGAAACCCAAAGGCTCAGGAGCACCTCCACCCAATTGATGCAGACAGCCAACTCCGGAGCTGACGCCACCTCTGCCCGGCATGCCACCCACCCCAATCGGTAACAATTCTGGAGCACAAAGTTCCCAAATCGTCAACTTGCTGGCGGGATACACGTATTTACATACATATCTTCGCTGTGCTGAATGTATTTATCTTGATGCATCTGCCCAGAATAGCCAGCAGAATCCAGATTTTGATCCAGATATGCTGACTGATGAAGGAACATCCAATGGTTAGTACACTATCTGTTGTGTGGTAATGCAGCTAATATCCGTTTTGAAGACCAAAGCAGCCTATTCAGCGATCCTGCAAGTGATGACGAGCATTGATTGAAAGGCACGGGATTTTGGAGATCATTATTATATGTTTATTTGACTTATTAAAGAATGATGTAGTGATCAAAAAGAAAGTAAATGAAAATGCTAGAAAGACTGCCACAACAATGTGAATAATGGACTACGCCACATCGACTGATTGCATAATGGGGATACACTTGTAACAAAATGTACGTCAACAATTTTAGGTCATATAAGTCTGGGAATTCAAAATTTGCGTTGGTCGTAGTGATACATAATCAAGGTATTGGCCGCCTTTATAAGCAAAAATTATCACGATACGCTCCCTACCTCATCTTGAAAATTAGCGTCAATGGAAAGTCAAAGATTTTTTGTCATGCGTGCTGGGTAATCACACCGCTAATTGGTTTCAGTCAGTTATAAAGCACTTTTTGGCCACCTTTATAGGCAAAACAGATTCCAACACCATCGCAGCCGCAACTTGAAAATGTGCGTCAACGGAGCGTCAATGATCTTTGGTCATGCCTCCTGGGTGCTCACACCACCGATAGGTTGCAGACAGTTATAAATGAATTTTTGGCCGCCTTTATCAGCACAACAGATTGTAATACCCTCCCCGCACTAGTATGAAAATGATCGTCAACAGAGTGTCAATGATTGATGGTCATGTATCATGGGTAATCTGGGGGGCGACAGGTTGGTAATAGTCATAAACGGAGTATTGGCTACATTGATAGGCAAAAGAGAAAGTGAAATGCTTCCTGCCCCATCTTCAAAATGAGTGGCAACGATTTTTTGCCATCCATCATGGTTAATCACAGCGTGATGTGGCTGTTATGGTCTATATACATCATTTTGACTGTTTTTATACACTAAACGGCTCAAAAATACTTAGTGGTAGCTCTGTAAATGAAATAAGTTGTTACGGTCCCAGAGAATGTGGTGGGAATATCCCGTACATATCTGCCTATACAGGCTGCCATTTTCTTCTTTATGGATGCTTGAAATCAAGTGCCAGTAATATTACCGAAAATGCAAGACCAATAATCGTTAATGCTCCGTTGACTTTCATTTTCACGATGTGGTAGGGTGCATGAGTCTGTTTGTTTCTCTCATTAAGGTGGACAATATGTCAAAAATAAACGGTGCCGTACCAATGTCAATAATTTACAATTATCAGTAGCATATCTGAATGCCAATATAAATGTGAAACCCGAAACGCATAATGGGAGATTGGAATGATGGGTACAGCCAAACCTGGCGAAACCCGAGAGTTGATTGGTATGGATCCGGGTTTGTCTGGCCAAGAGTTGGGGGGTTGGGTTTTTGGACTGGTCTGGAACTGAAGCGACCCATTTCTGCAGTCCTAACCAGGACTGCTGCCGGGTCACCCGGACCCTTTACGAACACTACACACAGGTTTCAGGTATCGATAGTTGATTCATAGAGATGTGTATGTGGGCCAGTGAAAATATTTACAGCCTGGGGCTGGTGATAGACCTATACATGTTGTTGCTGCCTGCAGACTTCACTGCACGATCAGTCTTGTACCCAGTCGCTAAGAGTCCCATTGAGCGTATGCTTAAGACCCTGTGTGTGACACCCCTTGAGACCCTGCATAACACCCTCTTCGCACGCCAGGTTGAGAGCCATCTTGAGATAGCCTCACATTGGAAGTGGTAGAGTTTGCCATGACTAGCTTGTGGCCAATGGAACACCCTGAGTTTGTAGAAGCTGTATCCAATAGATGGCTTTTAATGTGTGGAAGATTTGGGTACTAGTAGGGTCTAAGTCTGTGGAAGCTCTGATGATAACGTTGAGATAGCCAACCCACTTGTGTAAGTGCTTTTGGGACTATGATCACCATCACCATCACTATCATCATCACCAGCTTCACAATCACCATTATTACCATTGCCATCATCACCATTGACATTATCACTATCGCTATCATTGCTATTGCGATCATTACCATTGTCTTCTTCACCATTGCTGTCACCAACATTGCCATCATTGCCATTGCCATCTGTGCCATTGATATCATCACATTCACCATCATCACAATCACACTCATCACCATTGCCATCATTGCCGTCACCATCATCACCATCACCATCATTAGCATCACCATCATCACAATCGCCAATATCACTATTGCCATTATCACCATTGCCATTATCACCATTGTCCATTTCATTGTCGCCATCATCCCCAACTTCACCATTGCCTTCATCACAATCAGCCCCAAATGTACTCACATACGCCAACAATTGGTTAGATGTGAGCTATAGATTCAACTGGAATATCGGAGTTGGAGAGCTGCCCTCCCCAGGATCCAATTTTCAACTTTTCCTGCAGAACCTCCAAATGCAATTGGCAACACCATAACCATTAGGCATTGTGATATCTTGTCACAGTGGCACTGATATTATGTTTCAGACAATGATCTTGCCTAATGTCATGATATCTGCTACCGCCACCTGCCACCCATATTCTGGTGCGCAGCACCCACTCCTGAGCAAGTCTCTGGATTCCGCATCCAGGAGCATACACCGAAGCATATAGTCAAGTGGGATTGGGAGTGTCTTGCTTCTGCAGAGTATAACTGGGAGCATGCTTCGGAGTGTATTTGAGAGCATCTTCAGAGCATACATAGGAGCATACAGTGCAACAGGCTGGGAGTGTGCCATTGAGTGCAATTGGGAGAGTATTTGAGAGCGTACTCATGACCATGCTTGGGAGCGTATTGTGAGCGTTGCTTGGAGTGCATAGTCAAGCAGGCTGAGAGTGTATGTGAGAGTATGCTTGGGAGTGTGCTTGAGAGTGTCTTCAGAGCTTGGGCACGTGCATTGTTGAGCATTTGGCAGTTATGCTGAATGCAGCATGACGTACAGTATCAAGCACACATAATCGTTGGCATATCATTGCCATCTAGTCAACCTGCAGATCGATAGGACTTCATAGCGCCACTCGTCAAGTATTCTAAGGATTACCGTCCCAAAAACAGCTTCTCTTTGAGTTATGCATTGTATAAGGTCATGTATACCAGTGATGGATGTTAAAATCTCTTAGAGTTTTGAATCAACTGTTCTTTACTTAGTTAGAATAGATACCAACAACTATTGCAGGAGAACGAATTTGTATTCAGTATAGAAACAACACGTTTGAATAATTACTATTGGTTGTATAAATTCTACTTTTGAGAATATTATGATTGTGTTCAGATTCCCACAGAGGTGACAACAGCATCTATTTTTCCATCTCCTGTGGATGGTAGTTACTGCTATTGGTGTAAATATCTGCGAGAGCTGTTAATTGAATTTTATAGTAGTGTGTAAAAATAGAGTTATGACAATTTATTTCAGCTGCTAGATCTACCTGAACTGATGTATATTGTATTACATTGTACATATTTGATAAAACATCTTGATATATTTCGGCCAGTATATCTCTATACTCCATGCACTACATTACATTTCTTTACCTCACTCTCCAAGTTCTATATCAAATTGAATTACTCAGTATAGTACTAGACAGTTACAGTGGGTTTCAATCTCCACAACATGCCAAGTGTTCTCAGTTAGATGATGTGTAGTTTTAAAAGATAATATTTTACATATTCCAAACTGATTAGTTCATTCTACACATAATTGTTATCTGACAAAACGAGGGTATTGGTGATTGAGAGTACTATGACTGATAGGTGAGTGATGGTATTACTGATGATAACTGATGGAGTTTGTAAGGGAAAGTTGCTAAGGTTGCCAGATCAAATATCTGCAATATGAATTTTTGTCATTAGGAGAATATGGTAATGGATAGGTGTAGTGAAACCAGCATTCTACATTAGTTACATCTTTGAGGTAATTGGATACGAGAAGTGGCCATCAGGTGAATGTGTTAATGCTGATAACTCATCAACAAGAATATGGAAAGACATCCAGGAACCTTGAAAGTATCTGCGATACTAAATCAGACATCTTAGAGCACATTGAGTTGCTGCGGAGCAGGCTTGAATACAATGATATATCCATTGGATATTGTGTATGTGGAGAGGTGAATCATAGTCACTACTTATTGTGAATCAAATTTTACACTCATACATATGATTTGTATTTTCATCCATCTCTCTTTAAATTGTTCATTCAACATAATTGTAAATGTATCTCTTGATGTCTAGAGTTGATTGGGATACTCCATGAACATTGTATAGGGACAGTTAGAGGTGCTCCAGGATATGTATGCTGTGCAATCATGAATCTACCCAAGACACATGCTCTCATACATTATGAAGTAAACTAAAAAATCCACATAGAGGGTATAACTAAGTGAACATAGAGATGCACTTAGAGGATGACATTGAGTAAGCTTAGTGTAGCAGAATGAAAGTGGTTATTGTATAAACTTACTGATACACTGTGGGCTAGTGATCATACAAACCAGCAGGTGTACTTGGCAGTGTTCAAAGAGATGTTAGTTGATCTAGAGGAATCAATTCTGAAGAGAGTTCAAATGTGATCTGCATCGATATTCATCAGCACAATTTGAATTGGAGTTTTGCGACAAGAGTTAACATTAACTTTGCTCCGTTGGAGGGATAGCTGAAGGTAGTCAATCAATTTGCAGTAGCACAAGCTCGGAGTTCAAGCACCATATAGTACGCAACCCCAGATTGGTTAGAATCAAACGAGACATGCTGGGAGTGGGAGATATTCAGTTATGATTGAATGCTGTACATGGGGTAAACTTATAATAATGGCATGGAAAGTTCAGATGGTAGGGATTATCACGCTATTCGGCAGTTATGAAGAAGTTGGGAATTAGCAATAAAGCAATGTGAATGGTTTTTGGGAGAACATTTGAAATATACCAATGTTGTACAGTGGCGTGTGCTCGAGTAGTCGAGTGTGCGCGGGCGTATGCGAAGGTGTGTCTATTGTATCATGTAACGAGACATGTAGCATCGACATAAGGTCGACCGATGACTAATAGTGCTAACTACAAAAGAGGTAAGTTACATCATAGTCCTTGGCATAGTGATATCCATACTTCCAATCACCTCAACACTCCTCCAGAACGGCTATCACGTCCATTTGAAACAAAAACCAGTGAACAAAGGAGAAGAGGAGCCAATCAAACAACGTGGATCTCCTCGAAGCGAACGTGCCCAATCAATTTACTTTCCGACAGCATTCCCGATGCCATTTCCAGTTCCAATCCTAATACCATTTCAGTGACCATTCCCAACACCATTTCCGATTCCATTACTGATTCCAATCCCGAGGCTATTCCCGATGCCATTCCCGAGTCCAATTCCGATCATTCCCATTACAGCACATTGCTTCAAGAAGGCGGGGTTTGGCAGTGGCTTCGTGAAACAGTCGGCGAGCATCTCTGCAGTCGGTACGTAGCTGAAGTCGATCTCTCCGTCTCTAGCCATATCAGCAGCAAGATAGTACATGGTCGCAATGTGTGCAACTGCAGTTCCGCGGTAGATTCTGTTCTTGTTGCTCGCGATCAGTGACTGTGATTCGGAGAACATGTGAGGGACAGTCGGGATGCCGAGCTCGTTCAAGAGATGCGAGATCTGTGTGAGTCTCATGCAGCCTACTCCAAAGGTATGGTATTTGGCATCAGTCGTGGACTGGGCAGTCGACTTCTGTTTTCTCGATCACCAGTCGACCGCTCCTCCGAAGCTGATGACCAGTCCACTTGTCAATTTATAGTCATCCGGGCATCCAGCATAGTCCAAATCGACATAACATCTAAGTGCACTTTCTCCTTCAATTGCTCCTCCAAAACCCAGTCGCTAATCCTTCGTGCCGTTGAGGTACCGAAACACGTGCTTGAGAGCCACCATATGCTCATTGCTTGGGTCGTGATTGTACCGGCTGGGAACTCCGATGGCATATGCGATATCGGGCCGAGTGGCGGTCATCGCGTACATGGGGCTTCCCATCATTGATTGGTATATGGTCGGATCGCAGGCTTCTTCGTCGGGCTTCCTCTTGTGAAGCTTCATTGCCATTGGCGTGGCAACTGGTCTGGACTCGCCCATTCTGAACTTCGCCAAGATCGTCCAGATGTAGCTGTGCTGATGGATGTCGATCGTGTGATGCTCCTGATTGCGTTCGATGTTCATGCTGAGATAGAAGGAGACACTCCCGAGATCATGCATCCGGAACCTCTTCTTCATCTCATCCTTGATCTGCCCAATCAAGCCCTCGTTAGCAATGATAAGGAGCTCATCGACATACAGAACAACAGCGGCAACGACTATTCCGTGATCCTCCTTGTCATGCAGCCAGAACAGTCCTCTGTCGACGCGTGATGCCACAAACCCAATCGAGATCACGAAGTCCTTAAAAGTGCCATACCAAACGTGCGAGGACTGCTTCAGGCCATAAAGAGACTTTCTCAAGCGGAGTACCATCTTCCGCGAAGTCTTTGATCTTGTATCATAGTATCGGCTCCCAGTTTGGACCAAATGAAAATATCCCTGCGGTGGGTGCATGCAGATCTCTTCCTCCAAGTCAACTCCCAAGGAAGCCGTGCATACGTCCATTTGATGGATCTCGAGATTATACTTGGCGGCGATGGAGAGTGCCAGCCTAACGTGGCCCAAGCGAGTAGTCGGTGCATACGTAGCCTGGTAGTCGATGCCTTTGATTTGGTGATTTCCTCTACAGACTAACCTGGCCTTGAATCGCTGCACATTGCCTGCTCCATCACGCTTGATCTTGTATACCCAGTGACTTGGCAAAGCCTTTCTCCCTTCCAGAAGCTCCACGAAATCTCCAAAGACTTGATGCTGACCAATTGCATCTAACTCTTCTTTCATCGCCGTATCCAATTTGTCGGCGAGCGGAGACTCGGCTGCTGCTTTGTAAGACTTTTGATCGATCCCATCATCGTGATCGTGATTATTGGAGATCGCAGCTGCAGAGTAGATGGGAATCATATCCTCGAATTCCTCATCTTCGAGAGGCAATTGTGCAGACTCTGCCAACGTATCCTTCCCAGCGCGGTTCCGGTGACTGCATTCAGCCGGTGGGTTCCATGCATCTCCAAGTGACGACTCAAGGCCAGCCAATTCTCGTGACATCTTCTTCGGCTTCGGAGGATCCGGAGGTTAATTGTCGTCCAATGGCTCCTCTATACGATGTTCGGTTGGTTGCTTCTCGATTGGCTGTGAGGTTTCAGATTGCTTGCTGGGTGTGGGTTCTTCGATGACATCTCTGTAGAAGTGCTCATTCAAGATCGCTTCGTCTGCAGCATTCGGTGCAGTGTACTGCTTTCTTTCCCTGAATACCCCATCTCTGGAGCAGTGAAGCTTCTTGGCCAATGGATCATATACGAAGCACTGCTTGGTCGATAAGCTGTATCCAACGAAGATGCCGGGAGTGGCTCTGTAATTCAGCTTCTTTCGTTTCTCTTTCGGAATGTGTACGAAAGCCAAGCATCTGAACACCCGGAGATGCTTCAAAGATGGCTTCATTCCGGATGTATGCCAGCCCTCGTAAGGACTCTTGCTGACTACTGATCGCGTCGGAGTGCAGTTCTTGAGATAGACCACCACTGAGACTGCAAAAGCCCAGTACATCTTCGAAAGTCCGGCATCGTCCAGCATGCAGCGTACGCACTCCATGATTGTGCCGTTTGCTCATTCGACGACTCCATTAGACTGAGGAGTGTAGGGCGTAGTCATTTCCTTTCAGTATGCCCTCTGATCCTAGGTATTCTGTGAATTTCTTGGAGGTGTACTCACTGCCTCCGTCTGTGCGAAATCGCTTCACTTGCATGCCCGACTGTTTTTCTCTAAGATCCTTCCATTCTTTGAATTTCTCAAGGGCTTCCGACTTATACTTCAATATGTACTCATCCGTATGCCTCGTTGTATCATCTATGAAGAGCAGCATATATCGACCCCTTCCAATGGCTGTTTCCAGGGGACCGCATATGTCCGAGTGCACGAGCTGCAATGGCCCAGTGGCGCGGGAGGTCGTGGGAGTAAAGGGTTTTCTCGTCAATTTGCATTTGATGCAACTTTCGCAATCGCACTTGCCGGTCATTCTTGGAGCATCGGTGATCGTCAGCAAGATCTCCAAGGCCTTCAGACCGATGTGCGCCAGGCGGTGGTGCCATAACATCCGCTTCTCTATATCGTGCCGAGATGCATGCCCAGTCGTCTCAAGTGCCAGCAGGCAGCTGTCGTCGATATTGGTGTATTCGGTCGATTCCGGAGCGCGATCGAGAACTCGATCCAGAACGAAGAGCCCATCGACCTGTAGTGCAGTGGCAATGAACTTGCCATTGCTATTGTAGAGGTTGAGATTGTAGTGATTCACCAGTTCAACTTTGACAGCCTTGTCCATGATCTGAGACTGTGAGATGAGATGGAACAATCCCGGCAAATGCACCACTTCTTAAAGTATGATCGTTTCCGTCCTTCCATCTGGCAGCTGGCAAATCATTCTAACACTTCCATATCCGGATGCAAACGATGTGACCCTATTGTATCCCTTGACCTTCTTCGTATTGGGAGGATATTTGGTGTAGGTGATGAACATTGATCAACGGCCGGAAATGTGAGTTGTCCATCTGCAATCGATGAACCAATCACTGGATGAAGCACTTGAGCTGCCCACCATCCAAAAGTTCTCGAACGACATGGTGAGAGTCGAAGTAGCTAATGCTTCAGTTGATGCTTTTGTTGCATTATCGGCAGCCTTGGGAGGACCGCCGCGCTGCTTGCTCAAGCAGTTCTCGGTGGTGTGCCCTCGCCGCTGGCAATGACAGCACATCTGGAAATCCATCTGTTTCCTATCGTCCTTATTATCTCTCTTATCCCGCTTTGGACTTTTGCCGACTTTGCCGCCTCTGCCGCCTTTGCCACCCTTCTTTGCAAAGAGCGGAGGTTCTGGAGCGAGCCTATTCTCACTCTTGATTGCAGCTTCCTTTTCGATGAGCTTGGTGACGATCTCATTGGGCATGGCGGTCATTGTGGCGTTTTTTTCCATCGTGAGCTCCAGGAAGACTTTCCACTCGTCGTTCCTTGCGATCCCGCGAAGGAGGTAGAAGATGTGCTTCTGCTCACTCATCTTGGCAATTGTCTTTGCAGACGCATCGGTGTCGGTAGCGTCAGTGTCAGTGGTCGTTGGCCCTGCCCAGAGATTGTAATCCTTGACTTTCCGATCGATTTGCAATGTGTAAATGTCGATATCTCCACAGTCCTGTAGCTTGATGCTCCAAAGGTCTTCCCTTATCTCGAAGATGTTGAGCTTCAGCTGTGACTTGTAGGCTGATGCTAGCTTTTCCCAAAGTGTCTTCGCATCATCGACGACCATATATTCCGCTTGTATCCTTGGTTCCATGCCCAGCAGGATAGTCCATCTGGCAACACCATGCCGATTCATCCAGTCGTTGAAAGCGGCCTTCTCTGTAGCTTTTGCATTTGCTGCTGGCTCTTCCGGCTTGTAGTCGTATCCTTTGATGATACCATACACTTCCTTCTGCTCGAGAAGTTGGGCCATCTCGGTTGCCCATTGTGCACAGTTGGTGCCATTGAACTTGGTGATGGTGATGGTAGTCAAAGTCATCCTGCATGAGATTACATCGCAATCGTCAGTGTTAGTAGTCTCTCGGACTCTAAGGGTGACGTCCAGCGGCCGCCGTCAGAAGTACGGTGGGGTACGGGGTAATTGCTTAGCTTGTGGAGATGCTTCTCTGTGAGGATGACCTCCACTCGACAAACGAAAATGGAAGTGTTGATTGTCAGTTCCCTTTTTAAACACAAGGGCTCATAACCTGTTGCACGGTGGCGTGTGCTTGAGTAGTCGTGTGTGCGTGGGCGTATGCAACGGTGTGTCTATTGTATCGTATAACGAGACAGGTCACATCGACATAAAGTCAACCGATGACTAATGGTGCTAACTACAAAAGAGGAAAGTTACATCATAGTCCTTGGCATAGTGATATCCATACTTCCAATCAGCTTAACAACCAATACATGTGGGAAATGTGAGGTATAACCTGCAGGACTAGGTTGCAAATTCCTTGGAATCAGTTTTATTATCAATATGATCAGATGTCATACTAGCTGTATTATGTTTTGTATATTATCAGGGACACAAAATTCTCCAAGTCTCAGTTTCTCATCAAGATTTCACCTATCTCTTATCTGGTTCTTCTTGCCTCTTATTGATTGTTGTCCACACCTCTCCCATCACTGGAAAATTGACTGGTAAGTCATTTCTATTTCTCTCCCTATGTAATGACAATAAGTTAACAAAGGTACACTAGCTACCAAAAAATGACTGACCTGTTCCCAGTGTGTCTCATCTCTTTTGTATTTCCTCATTTCATAGGTCTTAGTATACTATATTATATTCTTTACTGTAGATATCCAGGATTAGTAGTACACTGATCAATTCAAGCCCAGCATCGACTGTATCTTTCATTCATTTGATTCCCTTACAGTCCATGTTTAGTATTGAGTAATAATATCCTCCAAGTAAATTTCAAAGTTCACCTAATCTGCAGCCTCCAAGTGCAACTATCCACTCTCCTGATCACCATGTCTAAAGTAAATCTCTATGTTCCTACCATCACAGCATCCAAGTACTTGTCCTGACTCTTTCAATGATTTCTTCAGTGTCAGTGATCCAGGATGCCAGATTGCAGCTGGTATGTATATCTCTATGGTCGCTGTATTACTGCCGTCAAGTATGGCATGTATTGTCAGCATCCGAATCCACATTTTTGCTCAATTATATGCTTTAGATTTCTGTTTAGGCAAATTTGATCATGGTTCCCAAGTTTGTATAATTCCATCCTTAAGTGCATCTCCCAACTCACTTTATTATAGCCTTGAACAACATCACCAATCTAGTGTAACTACAGATGCATCAGCATTTCTACGTTTACTGAATTATTGCTTTTCGAACTGCTCAGTTACAGTCCTAAAATCAGATTAGTCAGTATACATGATTTCCATCACCAGGCACTTATCTGACTGTGATGAAGTACTGACTGCTGCCAGATTCGCAATATGTAAAAAAATTGACAACATTAGATTGCATTTATATAGTACAGTATGATATAGTAAAACTTGCAATTTTGAAAGAAAAATACTTAATAACGGGAAATATCATAGATGACATGGGTTGAGGTTATGACTCCTGTATTCCTACTAGCCACTATTGTGAGAATACAACACCAAGCTTAAAGTCTTCTGCAGACTTGTGCAAAGGTTTCAAAAGCTCCAGATATTAACAATACTATTGATAGTAATTTGTTGCATTTTGAATACCACTTCACTCATGCAGGGGCTGTTGAAAGCATTCCAGAAGTTACATCCACCATTTGAGAATATTTAGCTAATTTTTAGCTTGCTGTGGACGCTTCTAGAATGTTTAACTAGAAGTACTACTGAGTCTGACTGAAGCATTTAAGAGGTTGACTTGTAGCATCCAGATTATGTTATATTTTACTCTTGTACAATGTTATAATAATAGTTGGTAATAGTGCCAAAATATGTAGAAAGATAAAGAAGTCGACAAATATTATACAATGTCAGATGATGTAGTACAATTCTATTGATAAGAATTGAGCTTGAGGCAAATAAGATGAAAGCTGTAAAATCAGATGGTATCTTGTAATATAAGAAATAGGTTGGAGCTAACAAATCTATTGTATATACTGAGAGGTTTTTTGGTTTTGGAGACTTTCCTTTTCATCAAACATTTTTAATTGTGTGTTTACTAAATGGAATTGATATTAATCAAAATAATTCAGATTTACATATTATCATTTTTAATATACACTTTAACTTTGAGTTCATTGGATTATATTTTGATACTGATATATCATATATCGATCCCAGCCCATTATACTAGAACAAACCTACCAATATATGTTTCACATGGAATATACTTATGCTCTTGCACTACTGGTAAGTACTGTTCTGAGTCAGGTTTCATTGTAAATTGAATTTCAACTGCACTGATCAATACTGCTGTTCACATTTCCTGTAATTCTTTTTTAAGCAACTCTTACCACCTACCACAATAAATATTAGTTTGTACCAATGTCAATTACAATTTTGAAATTGCAAGTTAAACATCAAATTCTAAATCTGAAATCATTCAGTCCAGCCTTGATTCAATTCAATTTCTTATTAGTAAAATCTGAATCTTTTGTTACATTGAACAGTGTCAACTCCAATATTGTAGTATCCAACAAACGTCATGAGCATTAGGGTTCATATAATCCAATATTCCTACTCTCTAGATATTGTATTTGGCTACAATAATATATACACGTGATGGAATTTACTCTCATTACTTGACATGTAGTAAATATTACCTAATGTAATTGCGATTATATTATGGTTGGATTCCTAATGGTAATTCTGAAGAATTTAGTGATTTTGGATAAGATTAGTGTGCCTGATAATAGTTGAATGAGTACCAGTAATCAGTTTGAAATAGCAGTTGGGAGTGATTCTGTTAATTGTTCTGACGCCCATGGCTTTAATGGCTGCCAAAACCAATCAGGATTGTTTGGAATGGTTAATGTGAGAGATGTATGAGAAATATAGTTATTGGCAACAGATATAGAAGCTTCAGTTTCCCTAAAGTTGTTAAACAACCTGGTAATATAGACAAATCGATAAAATGGTTGTTATACTCCTGGTATTATCATCTTGAATCAGAAGGTCACTTTCCAGCACCAGGTACCTTTGAGGAAGATCATGGACAACATTATAGGCATAGATCCCAATAGATGTCTTATTGAGTCAAACTATACTACACATCCACTGAATGTGCATCTGACAGTTCGTGTTCATAGAAACAATTTTCAAAATGCCTGATGACACTTTCCTATTACTGAATTGTCTCAGATTCACTGAACCAGGCTACACCGTATTGTCCCACTGTTTTCAATACATTTAGTTATACTTGGGTCCAGTTCTGCATAATAAATTCTCATAAGAACTCTGTGGTAGTATAGGGAGCAGCGAATGAACCCCCAGAACCAATATATAAGACAAAAATGGAGATATTTAAACTACAGATATACCATAATCATGAATGGTGTTTGTTACTTTTAAACTGATAGTGACAATTGATGGACTGTATTTATGGTGTGGTTATATAACATTATTAAAATTGTCAAAGCTAAGAATCAAAATGAGCAATCATCTCAAAATGGAATCCTCAGTGAATATCATAATGTTCTAATTTGTTCACCAGGATACTGTGGAGTCAGTTACTGCTACACTAATCTCGGAATGGTTTAGAAAGCTCGGCAGAAAGCAGATAACACGCCCATGTGGTAACGATTAAAATTCAATTTTGATCAAAGAATTAGCAATGTTTTGGAATTGGCTCAATGCTAACACGTTAGAATGGTTTATACATCTGTGATTATCACATTGTGTAACCAAAATATTATTTCTAAAGAAACCCAGTAGATGATTGCAGCTTTGGATTAATCGCAGGGATATTAATAATCACATAGTACAATAGTAGAACACTCTTATACTAATTTGTGAAACTATAAATTCTCATAAACACGCAAAATTATTTTTGAAATTAATTATTCAAGATGTCTATAACCTATGTGTAGTTATGAAAGAAGATAAACAGTTACTAGTTTTTCAAATTCAAACTGGATTGTATGAAATGACTGTTATGCAATTTGGTACCAATAATACCATATTAGATTTGTATAAGTATTTGAATTATACAGTTTGAAAGACTCAAATATACTGTATCTGAATACTATCATGATCATGTAATATACAATGATTCCATGGGAGATGTTGTTGAATATGTTAGAAGGGGAATGGAACAGCTATTGAAGGCCAGAGTATAATTATAACCTGAGCAATGTAAATCTAATAAGGATACTATGAAATACCCTACACTTGTCATATCTATCAATTGAAGTGTAATATATCTACAGAAGGTGGAATCTGTCAGAATCTGCAGTAATGCTCTGATGGCAGTACATGTATGATTTGTTAACTGTGTTGACATTAAACAGTTTTTGAAAACCTTTAACGATAATCAGTCACTATTTGCAGTGTATTGAGACATGATTGCCCTCCCGACAAGGGTAACCCTGAATGATTGGTGTTGCATAATGAAGAGTCAACCAAAATTGATGTTTCACATTCTTGAAGAAGTGTTTCTGTCTGCACCAGTCATATCAGATATTAATGAGAATAGGAAAGTAACTATTGAAATGAATGATTCAAATTACCATTCTGCAGGGGGACTGCGCTATTACAATAACATCATTATTTTACCTTGCCAAGCATATTAGGTCAGGACATACTACCCAAGGGAATGTAGCTCCAATATTGTTGACAAGAAACTGATTCCTATCATTATTGTTTTAGACATGTAGAGACAAAAGTATAAATAGTAATGCTACTGAATTTAGTTAGATATTGATAATAATAATCTTATATAAATTAGGATGAAGTGAAATGTATAGTGATAACAACATTGGTTTTGTATGATTTTATGCCACCAGGATTATAAATTGCACATTAAGCTACAAAGTGAAATATGTCAGCAGGTTACTTAACAAGAATGCCAAATCAATTCGAGCTGAGCGATATTGAGAGATTGAGTATCATCAATCCAGTACTTCTACTATTGTAAAATATATTACATCCACTTAGTTAATAGGTGGATAGTACAGTCGTATAGACCAGTGAATATAGTTGCGATCTATTCTTTGAGGGAGATTAGGCTTACTAGGTTCCGGAGAAGGTAATTGAAATGATTGGATTGCAAGGATGTCTGAAAGCCATTAGGGCTAGTGGGTATATTATTAAGGAAGAAAAGGTACCATACTGTACCAGAATATATGGTCTGTAACATCACAAGTGACAGTTACAGAGACTTCTAACTTTGGTCTATACATTCCTTGTAGGTTACCTGGGTTGTTCAAAGTCATGGTAACGGCAACATGAGATCCGAGGCCGGGTAAGCGCCACTGTATATAGGTCGCCGCTGTGACACTGAGACCAGTATCGAATATCTTACCACTATACTCTCCATATATACTGACACGCTCTCGTGTGCAACCGGGTTACTGTATCATACGTCTGCGGTCAAGTGTGGGTGTATATATTCTTACGCTATATTTGATTTTCAGTTATCAGATACGTTTTACTCACGAGGATATACATGTTTTACCCCTATTGTGAAAGAACGACACAATCGACATGAAAAGAACAACTTGGGCATCAATTCTAGCTTCAATCGTCTACTATAACTTCTAAGAAAGCTGCCAGAGGTCGATTGCATTTGGCTAGTATACGTTCGAGTACGGAAAACTTACGATCTCCTGTTGCCCGAGTAACTGCTATGCTCATCCGATAAGCCTCCGTGCGTGTGGAGGATGACATTCACTATGAGAGCAATCACGCCGACGAAGTGAACTCTGGCGACATGGCAGGTGACCTATGTGACGGCTTTGGCGACAATGTGAACTACGATTTGGGCGACAACCCGAGCGAGCCCGAGCCTAGCACGCAATGTGAGATCGCGTGTACACGAAAGATGACTGAAGAACAACGAGAAATGGTCAACAATTCCATTCAACAGAATACTCAACTATGCGCGCAAAATGCCGAACTGATGGAGCCCAACAGGGAATACTACAGAGAGTCTATTCGCGTAAAAGCAATGAGAACATAAATCTCCAATTCAACCCATCCAGAATGGTACTGCAGCGGAGCAAAGAAGCATGATAACTTCCTCGACGCGTTACGATCTAACTTCCAATCCCACGTGAACTTCTTCCCGCACAGAGATCCCGACAAAGTCAAATATGCAGCATGCCTTCTCTGCACATGGAACAATCCCCGGGACCCAGCACAGAGGCAGACACAGATGACCATTTTGGTGGAGTGGCTTCGAAACCTACCGAGAGACTCAGATCCCTGTTTGGATGACTTTGAGGCCTTCTCAGAAGAAATGCAAAATATGTATTGCGACAAGGACCGAAAACTCAATGGTGGGAATGCAGTGTATGACTGACTTCCTCCAAGCAGCGGATGACCCGGTGAGAGTCTACACCAATCGAATCAAAGCAAATTGGAGAGCAGCGGGACGGCTCCAACAGGATAACAAGAACCTTTTCAAAATCGGTTGGAGCAGACTACAACCGGGACTTATGTTCAACATCAAGGCATTGATCCGAAACAATGAAAACTTTGACAGTATGGAAAACATTTCTGACCGAGCCGCAGATTCAGTAGTCAAGCTGGATGGCACACAGCCCCAACTGCAGCAGCCACATCAACAGCAAAAGTACTCAGGATAATCATCCCAACAAGGTGGCAAGAAACGCAACTTCTGACCATCTATAACTGAGCCGGTCGAAGCACAGAAGCCCGACAAGTGAAACTGCGACAACAATGATCAACGTACACCTGTGAGTTGGCTCTCGGCAGAGCTCCACGAAACTTGGAAGTCGGATGGAGAATGCATACCCTGCAGGTCACCCAAATATTAAACATTCCGGTGCACGACATATTCACGCGGCAACTTCGCCGAGAACCTAGCTCCTCCAGGAGATGGATAACAATTCAAACGCTAGTGCTCCTTTGATATTCCACAACCAAACAACTGGCTTACCTCGATCGGTGTCTAGCTCGGCGGGAGACAATGGCAGAATGGAAGCTTCGAATGATGTCATTGGGTACAAGGGCGTGGATGGCAACAGTCGAGGGAATTTAACCACATTGGATTTCACTACGGCCCAGGGTTGTCTTAGGTTGCCCGCAAGCTCTCTTGTCAAGTCAATATTCGTGGGGATCAGCAAGACCGGATCCATCACATATTGTCTACGAAGTCCAGATACGAGATCAACACAGAGAATTGCAGCGAATATGCGTAATAATCGACTGCAGCGCTAGAAGAATCTTCAGGTCTCCACAACTTCTCAATAGACTCGGATAACCTCACGACGCAGCGCACATCACAACTCATGGCCATGATGGCCAGGTGATCCTGAATGCAAGGGAGAGCCGCAAGACGGCTATGAAGGACCAATATAAGGATCATTTAGGCAGAGTCGGCAAACCAGAGATGCTGGTCATCCCAAAGAGGTTCTACCATATAGTACTGGGATTACCATGGTTCGAAACCCGCAAGCAGGAGATCGACTGGACTACCGGTCGATTAACTTCAGTAGGAACCCCAAGTGGCCAAGGGGAGGCACTCAAATCAGGTATGATAGTGCAGTGGTACAATGTACGGGATGACGACAGTAATAATGTATGGCCACCAGACATCGGTGGTAGTATGCCGACATCAGCATAATGTATTTGTGTCACTGGAAGACTCCAGGAGTGTCTGAAAAGATGTGGAGTGTAAACTTAGATGCGTCAATTTCAGGAGAGTATCAGACCCTAGGAGGGCATTCCAGCCGACCTTCAGAGTAACTGCAATCTCTGATCACTGGAACAGGAGTCCCATGGGAGTGAGTGTGATAGGATCAGGAACACCTCAGAGCGCCGGAGAGAACTTCAAGTGCACCTGGGATCACCTGGGAGCGCTGGCGGCAAGCCTGAGAGCGCTGACAACAAGCCTGGGAGCACCTCGAATCACAGTAGAGAAGTCTGGGAAACACAACATCTTCTTTGAGAACGCGGCATGTGTGCCTAGAAATCATTGCTACTACAGATCGTGCAACGATTTTAACACTCGTTTATTCAGTTTGTATTCTCATCTATGTATCTATGTATCTATATAGCTACCCATCTAGACACGGTATATCTGGACTGGCAGCAGGCGGTGCTTGAGAGCAATTCGAGGTGCATCTGAAAATGACGATTGAGTGAAATCAGAGACACACTCCGAGGCCGTGATCGAGCGTCTATCGAGATACACTTGGAGGCCGTGATCAAGTAAACTCAGAGATGCACTCCGAGATCGTGATCGAGCGAGTTGGTAGATGCACTTGGAGGCCATGATCAAGTGAGTTTGGAGATGCACTTGGAGGCCGTAATTGTGCGAACTTGGAGGCCGTAATTGTGCGAATTTAGAGATACACTTCGAGGCTGTGATTGAGCGAGTTTGGAGATACATTTGGAGGCCACAATTGACCGAGTTTGGAGATGCGCTTGGAGGCCGCAATCGTGCGAGTTTCGAAATAAACTTTGAAGCTGTGATCAAGCGAGTTTGGAGATGCACTCGGAGGCCATGATTGTGCGAGTTTGGAGGCCATAACCGTGCGAGATTAGACCAGTGTTTGGAGGCCCTTGATGAATGGTGCACCGGGTGCTGGGACTCTATTCATCAGTTCATTAACTCGCAACCGTGGGAATGTGACAAGGTGACTTTACCTTTGAGCTCTCATGCAGAGCTGGCTGGTGGCGGTCGATCGTGTAGGGAGGCATGCTGGAAGCTGAAGCTACATCCAGAGGTCAATTCGTAATCATGAGAATGAAGGGAAGTCAAACAATCTTGGGTGGATGCTGTACACGTTGTATGCTGTACTTGGTGTATGCTCTACATGGTGTCACCTCATGATCATGACTTGGAGAGATAGAGAGGAAGGAAATAAATTTGTGTTCTGCGATGATGGTGGAGTAGTGCACGGGAAAGAGAGAGATGGGGGATGCAGATCAGAACGATGTGGAGGATACGAGCAGATATGAGAAATTCGGGGTATGACTTGCCTGATTGGTTTGGGAAGACCTCGTATCGATTTAATTACACACCGGATCGGGATTAGTACCTGCCGTATCGGTGATGGTACATCGACTCACACACGAAATTCTCTAAAGTGCCAGTTTCTCATGATGATTTCCAATCTGCTCTCATCTCTCTCTTTCTCGTCCTCAACTTTACCATCACCTACGAACATGAAGTTAAGTCATCGCTCTCTATCTCTCCATGCCATCATCAAGAGTTAACACCATGTACAGTATCCACCAAGTACACCATACACCGAGTACACTATACACCGAGTACACCATACTCCAAGTACACCATACACCGAGTACACCATACACCGAGTACAGCATGCACCATGTACAGCATACACCGAGTACAGCATACACCGATTACAGCATACACTGAGTACTGCACACACCACATACTGCATCATCCCAAGATCGACTGTCTCCCGCTCCCAGCGAGTCTCTCATCTCTTCAGCAGACCATGTTCTACTCAATTCTCTACATTCCCAAAACTATGAGTTAACCAATGCATAGAGTCTCAGCTCCCGTTGCGCCTCCCTCCCGAACTACCGCCTCCAAGGAATCTTCTAGTCTCAATCGATCATGGCCTCCAAGTTCATCTCCAAATTAGCTCGATTATAGCATCCAAGTGTATCTCTACACTGGGACGATTATGGCCTGGAAACTCGCTCAATCAAGGCCTCCGAGCACATCTCCAAACTCACTAGATCTCTGCCTCCAAGTGTATTGCTAAACTCGCACAATTTCAGCCTCGATGTGCATCTCCAAACTCGCTCGATCGTGGTCTGCAAGGGCATCTCCAAACCCGCTCGATCACGGCCTCGGAGTGCATCTTCAAGTTCACTTGATGACGGCGTGGCGCAACTGTGGAGGTAGATGGCAGGCAGCCCATCATCAACCCTCTGCCGCACCTCGTATGCTATCTCAAGGGAGAATTCGTGGGAAACAGTGGTTCCAGCTTGAGGAGCGTAGGAAGAGGGTGAGAGGATATGAGGGATACCCGGCTATGACGAACCATACAAATTGTGTCGATCTATGAACCCTTGGGAAGAGTGCATGACAATGCACAAAAATTGCGTGGATCCACGAAAGCTCGGCAAGAGTGCACCAGACCAATAGCTGGCCAAGTTAGAGTCTGGATTTCGTACAATGAGATTACGTCAATATACCCCGAGGTCTCCCGAATATATACTGCCTGTCACTGAGTCCATCTCCATTATCCCTGTATCTCTGTATGTATATATATAGAGAACCATGGATAATACATACCATATTATGATGTAACGAATCTTGTGACTGTAAATATGACCAATATGATCGATGAAATGCCTTGTAGTTATGGAAGCCTAAAAACCACTGGTGTGAGAATATGGCACCAAGTCTCCCGCAGAGCTTGTGCAAAGGTCTCTGTTGCGCTCGAAGTCTCCTGCAGACCTGTGCAGAGATCTGAGCAGCTTCAAAATTTGAGAATTCTAATAGTTAAATTTTGTAGCAGCCTGAATGCACCTCCATCACTGCAGGTGCTTTCAGGAGCACGTGGAAATACTCTTGCAGATTCTGAGAGCACTTTCCAAAGCTGCAGTGGGGGCTGAAAGCATCTGGAAGTACTTAGAAGCACTGGTGAGGGCTACCGGAGTGTCTAGGAGGTTTGCATATGGTTTCCCGACCTAGTTACATTTTGCTGATGGTCAATCAACTCGACATCGGAGATTGCTGTGCATACCGGTGAAAAACCAAGGGTGATAGGTGAGGACTGCTGTACTCCAGATATTGAAATACTTGGAGCAACTGCATTTGACTATTTTGTAGTTAGCAATAAGATCATTGGGACATTCGCTCTACGAATTGGGGAATGCAGGGGACTGCTGCAAGCGACTATGGAGGTCACCACATTGGAAAATGCAAGTGAGATTGGGACTATCAACGCAAAGCGCTGGACGAGCGAGCAGGAAGCATCAGCGGTAGTTGCAGCAGAGAAGCGTCCTCAGATCCTTGAATGATTGCTACCGGCTCGCTGAGTCACGATGGTAGTTCTGGACTAGCGGGGTTTGGTTCGTTTCTGAGTGAATTGCTTGACCTGCAATTCCCGGGTCTTCCTTCCTATCATTCCAAATCCCAGGTTGGAGATATAGGCTAACACAGAGATGCTGAAACAGGTACTGTACTTACTGATGATGGAGGTCATATCCCGTTAGATATGAGGACAATGTGGACATATCCAGTAAAGATATGGCAGAGACTCTTGCACCGTACTGGCCAATTGACCACACGATCAATCTCGAACGAAGCCTCAATTCACAATCTGGCCGAACCTGGAACCATTCGGAAGTCGAGTTGAATACTGTCAAGGCCTACCTAGAACCAACCCTAGACAATGGAATCATTATGGGATCATTATCGCACCCGGCAGCAACGATTATATTTGCAAAGAACAAGGACCGCGGCCTACCACTGTGTGGGGACAATCGAGCTCTCAAAAGAGTCACGGTGATGAACCCATATCGTCTCGAATAAATCTCTGGGATACATGACAGGTTCCACATAGCTCAGATCTTTACAAAGCTGAATCTTCGGAATGCCTATCAACTCATCCCAATTGATGATGGTGACATGTAGAACACCCCATTTCACACCGAGCACTAGCATTTTGAATACCAAGTCATGCCGATAGGGTTAACCGACACACGAGCTCCATTGCAAGCTTATATGGACGACTGTGTATGGCCTTTTGTTGACAACTTTGCTCAGTGCTCCCTTGAGGACAGACCGATATGCTCGACCAATGAGGAGGTGCACGAAACCAAGGTATAAAAAGCGCTCAGACAGCTACGAGAATATGGCCTCTACGCAATTGCCGTGAAGTGGCATTTTGGAGTCTCAGTAGTTGGCTTTGTCAGATTGGTCATTAGCCCCAATGGGATCAGCGTGGAAATGGGCAGCATGTGCACAATGCAGGATTGGCCAACCCTGGAGTTTATTCGGGACGTGCAGGTGCTTCATGGATTCACATAGTTCTACTGGCGGTTGAGTAGAAAATATGCACAGGTAACGACACCGATATCAGACCTGCTACAGAAGGCAGCGATATCCAGGCTGCCAAAACAGCACAAATGGGTAAAGACTCGGGATGCCGAACTTGCATTTCGGAAGTTGAAAATGGCCTTCACTTATTCACCCGTCCTCAACTATTTTGACCAGGTAAAGCCAATCATGCTGCAGACTGATTCATGCGGCATCGCCATAGCCCGCATTCTCAACCAGTATGACAATTTAGGTATACTCAGGCCAGTCAACTTTGACTCTTGAAATCACTCGGGTGCCAAACAAAACTATGACATATACGATCGGGAGCTCGTGGCCATCAGGGAGACATGAAGCCATGGTGTTACTACCTGGAGGGAGCGAATCATAAAGGCCTCTTACAATGCAACTATAGGAACCTCGAGTAATTCCAAATCTCAAAAGCGCACTCCCGGTGGCAAGCTGGATGGGGGGAGATCCTCTCTTCATATGAAATGATTATCGAACACCTGGATGGCATGAAGAACCCAGCAGACGGACAATCAAGATGACCCAACTATAAGCTCGGCTATGAGAATATGATGCCAACTCTCCTGGCCATCTGAGCAGCGACCACCATTACCGAATCATATGGTGACTGTCTACCGGAAATTATGGCAGCCCAGGAGACCGGCGTATTAGCCACAACAATACAGCCAACCTTGGTTGATGTGTCAATCACAGATGGGAGGCAATGGATATCAATCGACAGAGCTCTGACCTATGAGAGGAGGATATACATGTCTGTGGCACTCCGCAGTAGAGTGACCAGTCTGTTTCACACGAACCCGAAATCTGATCACTTCGGAGCCCTGAAGCCTGCTGAGCTCGTCTCACATGATGCTCATTCCCCTGCAATGGAGTCCGACATATGGAAGTACGTTGCCGGCTGCGAGTTGTGCCACCAAATCAAAGCACCGCGTCAAACACGCGATGGGCTCAACATGCCAGTGTCACCGCAATATTGTCCCAAGGTGGGACATACCATGGATTTCATTACCAACTTGCCAGAGTCAATGGCATCAGAATACACTGGGATCTTGGTAATCGTCGACTGTTTGTCTAAAATAGCAACGGACCTCCCCTGCAGAAAGGACATTGACTCCCAAACTAGCACGAATGTTTTTCGAACACGTGATGTTCAAACAAGGAGTGCCTGACATTATCACCACTGATCGCGGCAAAGAGTTTACCAGTTGATTTTGGGACCGAGCTCGCTCGCACCTCAGTATCTATCACCGACTCTCATCTGCCTTCCTCCCACTAACGGATGGTCAAATCGAGTGGCAGAACCAAGAGATGGCGCAGTACCTCCGAGCCTTTGCAACTACAAGCAGGACAACTAGCTCAAATTGTTACCGCTGGTGGAATTGGTGTACAACAACTTTATCCACTATTCCATGCTGGTGACACCCTTCTGGGTGAACTACAATTACCATCATATGATGCAATTTGAGCCTCCCAAGGACCCCAGTTTCAGATCTTAGGTGCAGGCAGACTCGTGGATGGCAGGCAAGGAAGAAACTAACCCAATTCTGTGGGAAAAGATAATGGAGGAGCAGAAGCGACAAACAACACACGCCGGCCGAAATGAGAGGACCTTTGGGGTTAGAGACAAAGTATGGCTGTCCACCAGGAACTTCAAAACATCCAGACCTTGAAAGCAGCTCAATTACAAGTGCACACGACTATGTATGGTAAGGAAGATCATCAATCAGAATCCGTACAAACTTGACTTACTGAGTACATTTCGGAACCACAATGTTTTCCCTGCATTGCACCTCGATCATTACACACCGCCAGTCGGAGGTCAACCATCCTCAGAACCAGACCCAGTGATAGTCGAGAAAATACAGAAATGGGAAGTCCACCACATACTAGACTCTTGGCGGTGCTATTGGAATCTGCAATATGTGATTCAATGGGCCAGTTACAACCACATACGCATGAGCTGGGAACCGGCAGAAGACCTTGAACATGCCCAAGACCTGGTTGATAATTTTCCTCAAGACGTTCCGAATCTGCCATGGAAGTAGAGTTATTCATATCGGCGGTGAAGCTACTGAGTACACGGAAGCACTGTGGACGTATCATTCTGGTTGTTCATCATTTCCTTCTCTTCTCTTTTGATTGGATTTTGGCCTGGTATAAATGGCGTCGGCATGGGTTTTAGTACCTACCAACAAAATAGGAATTTCTGAGTGCACTGAATACACCGAACGGTCATCATTGAGCTTTACCGATCGGTTGTGGGACATATGGGCTTGTCTGATTGCGTACATGGAGTAATTGTGTCATTCTTTGTTTCCCTTCCCTTTTTTTCTCTGATATACTGGCTTTGGCTGTCCAGGAGGTCTGCGCCTAGAGAGGCGGATGATGGAACGGTGATACGTCACCCGAGGCCAGGTATGCGCCGGTGTATCTTGGTCGCTGCTGTGACACTTAGATCAGTATTGAATATATTACAACTATACTCTCCACATATACTCACTCGCTCTCGTGTGCAACCTTATTACCATATCATATGTCTGTGGTCAAGTGTAGCCATACGTGCCCTTACAGCCATTTGATTTTGAAATTAGATGGCACAATCAGAAGATGATTCAGAGGATATTGAATAATAAAGTTGGAATTGCAATATTTGCCAACATTGAAGAAGTTTACAATATACTACATGTGGCATCAGATGGCAACTACCAGTACAGGTGTTTTCTTGTAAAGCATGGAAACTGAATTATTATGTTGGGTTCTTTGTTTTTTTTTTTTTTTTTTTTTTTTTTAATTAATAAAGTATTCACTCTAATTTGAGTATGACAGAGTATAATAAACACCCCCTCTGCCTCAGGGCGAGTCGGCTAGATGGCGGAGCTCCCATCTACTACCCATGATCCCCTTCGATTATATTGTATTTCAAAAGTGGAAATGATATGATAAGAGTGGTGTAGTAGTAGATTGACGCTCAGAACTGCAATAATGTATCTCTTGAAATGGCTTAATAAACACATAAGTACTGGCCAATATGTTTATATCAATGGTTGTAAGACATGACGAGTCACTTTTAACTATAACATCAGATTCCAAACTGGAGTGTGGAATTATATTTGGAAAACTGTTATATGAGAGACTCAAAATCAATTGGGAATTGTCCGGAGTATTTCATTCACCGGCAGATGGACTGACAGAATACCCAAATACCAGTATTGAATACTCTCTCTAAACCTTTGTAAACTACCAGCCACATGTATCAGAGAATTCGTATTACACATCCAAGTTGGTAGCCAAATGATTGATCTGACAAAATCCAATTCAAAGTCATTATCACACTACATCGTAATAATCTCTTGCTAAGATTTGTCAATTACAATATATCTAGCCAGGTGTACTGGAAAGTTGAGACCAATCGATACAACAAATAATAATACGAATTTACATATACCCTGTATGGGAATGCATCAGATTTGAGCTGTTCAAAGCAAATATCAAATTGTATATAAATACTCTGCCCAATTATACATGGAAGATTATATGAACATCTCAATCATCAGGAAAGTTGCAGTTGCCTTATCTTGATGTCTCTACAATATTGCAACATACTTCCATGTATACACATACACTTGACATATCAGCTGCAGTTCAAATTCGCACTGTCACATCCAGTATCATCTGTGATTCAGTCTAGGATAACATAATGTCATGACATTTTGTCCAGCTACCATTTCCTATGGAACTTGTTGGAGGGCAGGAATCTAATAAGGAGAGAGCTGAGAATTCTGAAGAGTATTGAAACTAATCAGAGTACATGGTTTGTTAGAGCAAGGATGAATCTGTTATGCGGATAACTGCAATATAACTTAATGCACTTGAGACTAGAAACAGATTTCACGCACTCTATACAAGGGATGTTGTGCAGATCAAGATAATTTCAATATAACATGTTTTCAATAAGGGGATTGTTATATGGAGGAACATTATAACTGATTGTGCGTTTACTGATAAATAGTTATGGAGGTTGTTATGGAAAGTACCTGGCATTGCAGAATATAACAAGGATAGAATACAGTTGATGATGATAGCTAGATTATTTTGAACGATATAAATGTGCTCTGCTATATTGTATAGTGGGATAATACAGTGTGTGTATATTGACAAGAGTTTTGTTTGAAGTGTATAAGTTGAGAGTTAAGAATTTGGACACTAAAATAAAGCATGCAACATAGTTTAACCATAATAAATCGTTTGTGTATGAAACATAATTAACACACCTTGGAGGGGTTATTTATATAATTTTACTTGTTCTCTTGCTAATAAATGCAACCAACAACTTGGAATATGATTTCACCTATTTGGATACATTTCCAAATACAAATATCGACTTGATTATTATTATACTATGTTTTAATTTATGAATTACCAAATTTGACCCAGTCTAAACCAGGCTTTCAACATTTCCATGTATTGCCAACTCTCTACTTGTAACCAACAGTGGATATCACCTTGTCTCAAGTATAAAAAACGTACATAAGTATTATCCAAAATGATATTGAAGAGAAGAAGTTTACTAATTCTATAGTAATGCTCAAAAATATATCTGGTAGTTGGTTTTGATAACTCTACCAAATAACTTACTAAAGTCACACTTTATCAGAAAATAATTTAGTGGTAAGGTTAATTCAGCATTCAATTTCCAGTGTTGGAATTTCCCATTACACGATGAGTGTGTTTGCTGTATGATAGAATGTATTATATTCACAAATAAGAAATTTTACAATAACTTATGAATGGTAACATATTTGAATTAATAGCTGATAATATAGTTATTGGGTGATACATTATATTCAATATTTCATTTACTTAAAAGTTGTTTTGCCTAGATAGTAATATTAGTTGAACTGTTTAATGCTTAAACAGTATAACAGTCTACTCATGATATTATAATATGAACCTGGAATTTTATTTAATTATAATATTTGTGAAATAATTCAAATCTAACATGTGTTATTATTATCAAATTGTCTCTGCGCAAGATTTCATCTAAATGCATGTTAGGATTATTCCTCTAATGGTGTCTACAATACTGGAATGACTCAATCGGTACATGTCACGTGACCCAGGTTATGTGACATGCAACATATGTACTAAGGAGGGCATCTCGAAAGAATTACTAGTCACCAATACCATTATCTGGGTTTGTCGGACACATTTTGATTGGGTATGCAAGTTTAAATACTCACAGGATTCATTGAAAGCATCCATCATGAGCAGCTGATTTGATGATGCAGCAACACTGCCAGATTGAAAAAAGCTTGCTTCTGCCGAGCATGTTGTTTTCAACCAGATCCATGCCTGGATACTAGCTGGGGTTATGTCTGATCGGACTGAGGAACATCTCATCTTGCAAACTTGGCAGTCATTAGCCAATATGCAATTACGTGGCACCTTAGGCATATCACTATGTTGTGATAGGAACACCCTAGGTACAGTCCAGCCAAAGAGACTAGTCTCAGCCTAAGCATGGTGTGACTGAGAGATTGAGACATTGGCTGTTGATATAAGATCAGCAGCTACCCTGCTCACTGGTTTGAGTTCAAATAGGCAACTGCAACATCAGACTCGAATGTTCATGTCGAGCTACCTGTCTTTAATCTACATTGGTATAGTATTGGTTGGTCACCGATTAAATGTACGATGCAAGCCAAATAGCCTGTACGGTAAGGAACCAATTTGTGGAAGTACTGTCTGGGTATGATTGGTAGATGTATCAATTACCTAACCGTAGGTGTCAGAAGATGTCAAAGTTGAAGTTATGATCTGATATATTGTCTGGCATGATATGGTACAATGGATGGCATCATTCGTGAGCGTAATGCTTTAGCAACCACATGCTCATATGACACAATAACCTAAGGGATGTGTGGCAATTAATTATTGTTGTATTCATTTGAATGTAAGTCGCAGCCAGAATATTGCTGTCAAAGATAAGCGATAGACTTATAGTATGGAAGTATGGGCGTACAAACCCTGGAACATAACTATAATGATATTACATTGTTCCGGCAATGAAAAGAACAAGCTCTAGCAGCGAATAGTCAGAAACACCTACCAGCAAAGAAACCATCTGGAATAATATTGTGTTTTATGATACTTATATGTATTATTATCAAACATAAAATCTATTAGCTTTTTGTAGCAGCAGCCCCGCACTGTCGGCAGCCTTGGTGTTCTACCTCAACCACAAACAGTTTCCTTTACTGCTCGTCAATATGGACAGTACGAGGGCCAACCAGGCAGTAGTATTTTCAATACGTGAGTATTTAATATGACGATGTCTTTCGAGAACGATCACAAAGTCATCATATATGCGCTGAAGAATATTATATTCTTTGCCAGGAACAAACAGTATCTCTTTGTTGCCCAGTGCGTTTGGTGGCTAGTATCTATTATCAGATTACAACAAGGACAGCTTAACCATATAGATAAGCTACATTTGCGTACTACAATTAGGGAGATATCTTCAGTACCCAGGGATATCGAAATTCAACTGAGCACTAAGAATTTTCAATATCAAGATTGAGTTTTGGAATCTGCAGAAAGGTTCCGACAAAAATCTATACAAGCTAGGAAAGCTTATACTAGCGATTCATTACAACGAACTCGACAAGGCAGGATTTATCCATTACCCCAAGCTAAGCGTCAGCTAAACAAGTGTTGGAAGCAACAGCATTTAAAGGAAGCCCGTGACTAAGCTGAGTTGTCACGGAAAAAGAGACTTCAAGAAAATAGACAAGTGATTATTAACAATCTTTGCAAAGAATAAGTATGATAGAATCAAGGGCCATGTCTAAGTATTTTACTATACTTTAAAGCACTCCCCTAATAATGCAGATAGATGGTATATCTTAAAAAGAGAAAATATGTAGCTTGCAAGGATTTGGAGATGGAATGCTTTCAGAGATGCAAAATCGGAAGTCAAATATGATTGTATTTGAAAGCCTTACAACTGATGTGAGGATTAGATTAAATTTAGTGTGTAATTGATATTATTCACTATAGAAGACTTTAATACTCTTCTGAGTAGACAAGTATTTACATTAGTAAAATTTACAATGGTCCAGAAGTTAAAACTGAACTATTCAGCTAATTAGAATAGCTGCTTCAATGTTTCCTGGTGCCAACAGATCCTCCCAGGCTGACCGTATGTGAAATAGTACAGTTTGAAATGCTTCAAGAGTACTTTCAGGTGCTGCTTAATCGTTCTGAAGCAGCGGAACAGACTTCACAGGTATTGGAGAGAGTATGAAACTGAATCCCGATTGCGAGAAAGTAAACCATTCAAGGTAGTAAAAATTTTAAGCTGTATAGACTGTTACACTTGTTTCGAAGACAATTCCGATGTACCACAAACTCGGACCCTAGCCCTCTGGGGGTGATTATACATTACATTTATCAATCAGTATACTTCAACGAACCTCCTTACAGCTAAACATGTATATCAAATATTTAATTTAAGATTCAGTCCTGTTGGTATCTGTATCCACATGATTATTTTGAGGCTGTATGAACTTGATATCACCTGATGTAGCATACTCCCGCAAAATGTTAGCTGATCCATGCACCGCTCCAACCAGCAATGTATGTATCTTATTGTCTGTTTCACCACTCAAATGTATCTGTCAATACAATCAGACAATCCATGTGGAGCTTTGTACATTGTTAAATCTGCCATGGTATATCGTTCAGCGAGACAATATCATACCCAGCGTTGCGCGTTTATGTACCATTCAGACATGGTCAATATCGATTTTCCGGATGGTAAGCACTCTAGATGGACGGCTCTGGGCATGTTAAGGTGCGGCTCTGCGGGAGGCTCGTGTAGTAGTTAGTTCAAGTGAGATGTCAGGTCGATCATCCATAACATTCACTTCCATGCGTACTGACATGCTATTTGCCCTCTTTGGTAGCTACACTCGACTGCAGATGGCATCACAAGCATCAGAAACGTTCGAAACACAACACACGACGGCGGATTCATTTGGTTTATCTTCTAACCAGTGGACTGCTGGTGGGTCGGAGACATCGCACAAGTCTTCCGACTTCATGGCCCTTCCTGCTATATACAACACTCACAACACCCACAACACCCACAACACCCACAACACCCACAACACCCACAACATGCACAACAAGCACAACACGCACGCCCCACAAGATGTCAGTTTTACGGACAAAATCGACAAAGCTGAGTGATTTAGGTTTAGCAGCAGGTATATGACCTCAACCACCATGGGTTTCCAACCTACAGAACTTCTCACAACAGAATGCGTCACAAACCGAATGAAGGTCATCGACGACGGCCCCGGGCTCTTGTCTAGCCAAGCAATTAACTGGATCAGGGCTACGGAGAATGTCCAACTGGAGATCATTCATGCCAACCTCTCCGGGAGCCTTGAACAAGGCGAGAAATTCGCCAACATTTGTGACCTCAACAAGAGCTTGGCCGCTACAGTCAAGGACTTGGAGGATACTGAGCCCGTCCAAGATGGCCCAAGTAGGGAATTAGTGGCCGCTAAGCAAGAAATTGAGGAGTTGGACAAAGCTCTCCAGATCGAGAAATGTCGATCCACCAAGTTGGACAGATGGCTCAACAAGTGCAAGACGGAGCCGGAGACAACGGAGCAGACAGACTTCGCACAGCTGCGGCTGGAGAAAGTCATGCAGCTGCATCAAGTCAAAAATCTCGTGTCAGAGAAGAGTGGCCTGGAATCCGAGTTGATAGTTTTAGAACGTGTCATTCAATGACTGACGACTAACCAAGTACAGGCGACTTCGACGCCAAACACCTCCCAACCGCCTCCAGGCCCATTCAGCATCCGTGGCTCCACTGAGCCAACCTCTGGCATATTTGGCATTCGTGGCTCTGCCGAACCAACCCCTGGCCCGTCTGGAAACCGTGGCTTCACTGTCAAGCCATGTAACCTTCTGACATATGAGGGTAAATGAACCTTGGACGATGTCACTGCCTTCCTTTTTGCTTTGGAACAACACTTCAAGAATGCCACCAAGGCCATTGGATGGGTCAGCACAACAGGCTGGGGAGAGCAAGCAGTGCTACAGCTCAAAGGCGATGCAGCAGTCTGGGCCATACACCGTTTCCCAATTAGTACACCCATCGAATGGTCCAACTTTTGCACAGTGTTGAAAGCTAAGTATATTCCATCCAACGCCTTGGACCTGGTCAAACGCGAATGGGGAGAACTGAGCCTAAACAAGTGAGAACGTGTCACAGAGTTTAACGAGCGTTTCCGTCGCCTACGTTCGGAGTTTTACCCGCACCAGCCAATGCCTGCCGGAATGTTAGCTGACGCTTATGGGTATAAGATCGAAAAGGGCAACCAAGGAGTTTATAAAGACTTGGTTCGTTATATTGGCATGTGCGATAGGACTCCAACCCTCGAACAGCACATGGAGCACCTCGCCGCGTTGGACACGTCTCTAAACCAATCTCAACCTGGAAGGGGCTCCGACACAAACACTGACACAACTACAAAAACTACAGCTAGGAAAATGGACTTTAAGGAAGGTGGTACAACTGGCAAAGCTGGCCCGGCCAAAGACGACAGCTTGACCTGCAATAACTGTGGCCAGGTGCGTCAAATTTCTCGCAATTGCCCAAACCGCAATTTGATGAAGAACCTACTCGAACAAGCTTTGGTCGGCAATGATGCCCCTAAAGCCAAGTCACGATGCCCACGTACAGACAAGAAAAGAGGAGGTGCACCAACTGGTCGAAAGGAGTGTGGACAGCTTCCCAAGGAGACAGAGGCAAGGTAGGACACGGACAGTGAGGCAGAGAGCGAGTTGGATAGTCTGTCAGACTCAGACTCTGAGGCGGGAAAAGGCAAAGGAGGTCGGTAGCTGCGGCTGTATCTCCCATAAAACCACCATCATGTACGGTATCGCCAAACAAGAAGGGTGGCAAATTGGTGCCAGATAGTCAATTCAAGATTTTCACCCAGTACCACCACTTGAAAGTTAGTAAACTAGATAACCCAGTGGTCGACCGACAAAGATTTAATGGGAAAATAAGATACCAAACTAAAGGAGGATGATAGAGCAGCAAAAAGGCAAGGGTGGTGAAGGATGATGGTGCGCCAGAGATTGATGTGGGGCGGAAGTTCATTGATGAAGTGAAAGGCCAAGGGGCCACCCTGTGTGCAAAGGAGGCGGGATGGATGATTGTGGAGACAGCCAATATCAATGAGGAGGATGACATCGAAAGACACCAAAGAGTCAAATTGAAACTACGACTCGGTTCGTCATACGTCCATGAGGCCGAAGTTACGATCTATGACGTCCACTGCTTTGATATTGTGCTAGGCAAAGGATGGATGCGTGATATAAACCGACAATAACAAATCGACCATGACAGCAATGAAATGTGGATTTCCGATAACCTCTGGGAGGAAAGAGAGGATGGCCGAGTACATTACTTGCCTGGCCTATGCCCCTTAGACATCGACAAAGGAATAGTGGAGCAGGTCAAATTCATGGACATCTATATCATACGGAAGACAGAGCTTAAAAATGTATCTACCTGCCTGTTGAAACAGGCGTTCCTAATTTAAGTGCACCACCGTGGCGATGGCAACACACTTCTGACAGACGAACCACTGGGGGAGTTTCAAGACATGTTGGCAGAATTCCAGGGTCTTTTCGGCGAGCGAACTTATACCAATTCGCAGAATGGAAGGCTGGCCGATTTCGAAATCAAAATAGGCCTGAATGACTAATTACTGTTCTGCTCACCATGCCCCATCTCTCCACGTGAAGAAGAAGTGCTTCAGAGGCAGATAGACAAGGCGATTCGCTGCAGTAGGATTCAGCTCTCTCGAAGCAATTTTGGCTCACCAGTATGATTCTTTCCAAAGCTTGACAGTACGCTGTGTATGTGTATAGATTATCACGCAGTAAATGCCATAACCATCAAGGATCGTTATCCTCTTCCGCAAATCGAGGACTTACTCAACTCCACGCACGGCTTCTGCTGGTTCACAAAATTTGAGTTGGTGGCTGGTTACCATCAAATTCATATCGCAACAGCCAACAGGCAAAAGATGGCCTTTACCACTAGATTTGGTTTGTACAAGTGGCGAGTCCTGCCGTTTGGCCGGGCGAACGCACCCAGCCAGTTGATGCATATGATTAACGGCATTATGAAGGAAATGAAACGAAAATTCCTTGTCGTATACCTTCACGATATTATGATTCACAGCCGCACCCTGGCGGAACACATCGTACATGTCCGAGAAGAGCTTACCTTACTGACAGAACATGGTTGCAAGGCCAAACGAGCAAAATGCTCCTGGGCTTGTCAAAAAGTTGATTTTTGCAGCTTTGACATTGACAAGGACGGCATCCACGCCCAGGAACATCAGACCCATGCGGTAATGGATTGGCCTCATTCTGAAAACATTAAGGACATCAGGGGCTTCCTGGGCCTCACTACTTACATTAGAGAATTCGTTGAACACTACGCACACATTGCAATGCCGCTGTACGCTATTGGCACCCTGCCGAAAGGACAAAGAGACCTTGGGCCGTGACGAGGACAGCCAAGGAGGGTGATGGGCACTACATTTGCTTGGGACAGAGAATGCTAGCAAGCTTTCGACACCCTCAAAAAGGCACTCTGCATTGCTCCAGTCCTTGCTCTACCGGACCCCAAAGCCAACTATTACCTGCATGTCGAGGCTAACCAATATGCATTGGGCGCGGTGCTCTCTCAGGTTCAAGACGAGTCAGAAAAAGTATTGGGCTATTTGAGCCGTAAATTACACGATGCAGAGATGTGATACCCTGCAGATGACAGGGAACTATTGGGCATCCGAGATGTAATATAATACTGGAAATTCAACATACATGGAGCTGAACAACCATTTATGGTACACACGGACCATGCGACCTTGCGTTGGACCCTCACACAACTCCACCTCACCGTACGACAGATGGATATTCTGACGGTCCTACACAATTTTGACTGGGAGGTGAAGCACATCCCGGGTGTCAAGAATCATGTCGCGGACATGTTGTCTCGCCGCCTGAATTTCTGTTGGGAGAGATGCAATTTAGTCGCACGGGACGTTACTGCAGCTGGAGAATGGATTGATGATATCAAGGCGGGCATAGTTGATGACAAATGGTTCAGGTCTATTGCACATTCTTTGGCCAAACCAAGTCCCCGCCCCCCGCCATCCACTGCATCAACCAAAGAACGCAAACGATGGGTGTCAACGCAATGGTAATATTTGGAGGAGAATGGCCTACTGTAGCTACATGGAGATTTGAAAAAGAAGCAGGTGGAGAAAAATGCACTGGCAAAGAAGAAGGATGAAGAAGAAGAGGTGGAGATAACCGTAAGGGCAAGAGTGAAGGAGGAAGATGGAAAAGCAGAGAAGAGAGAACGATTGTGTATTCCAAAAATGATGCAGCGACAAATTCTTCATGAAGCCCATGACACTCCAGCTAGGGGACATTTTGGTGCGGACCAAACGTACTTACGCATGAAAGACCGGTATTTCTGGAAGCAAATGTGGCGTGATACACAGCGATATGTTGCGGGCTGCGACTCATGCCATTGAACCAACCACCTGAGCAGCAAACCCATGGGCCTCCTGCAACCACTTCCTATCACCAAAGGCCGTTGGCAAAGAATTGGAATCGACTTCATAACCAACCTGCCGACCTCGGAAAATGGGCACGACTGCATTGTAACGTTTGTCAACCACATGACAAAGAGAGCACATTGGCGTGCCTGCAAGAAAACAATCAACGCCCCAGTCTTTGCTCCAATATTCATCGATGACATTGTCCTCTTACACGGAGTGCCTCGTGAGGTTGTATCAGACCTGGATGTACGTTTCACAGCAGACTATTGGAGAGAAGTTGCGAGGATTCTGCAGACGAAGCTGCTCATGTCTACGGTGTTCAATCCAGAACTGGATGGCCTATCTGAGAACTCGCATACGATGGTTGTATGTTATTTGCGTGGCTGTGCCACTCACGATGAAGCCAATTGGGATGACTACCTCCCATTAGCGGAGTATGCTTACGATTCCTCAGTACACCGTTCGATGAAGCAGACGCCTTTAGAACTCGACCTTGGGTATGAGCTGTCTATGCCGCTCGACGTAATTGAACACCTCAAGCGGCCGCAGCCCAATGAATCAGCGGAAACCTTGGAGAGCCGTGAATTTGTTGAACGATTGCAGTCCATATTCGTAGTCACCAGGGATGAGCTGCGCGAGGTTCAGGATAAACAGACGGCGGAGGCCAATAAGTCATGATGTCCAATCGACCCCGACATCACCGCTGGTGCGAAGGTATTTCTAGATACTAAGGATCTGTGAATCACATATGCCAACGTCAACCCTACGTGACGCAAACTGGTACATCGTTACATTGGCCCATACCAGATCCTCCATATACACAGGAACGCAGTCGAACTAGACCTCCCAAATGACATGATGATTTAGGACACACTCAACGTCAGCATGGTCAAAGTTGATAGCACAGACAATTGTAGGGTCGTCTGGCGGCTGCCGCCTCCACCGGTAGGGACAAGCCGTGCGGGTACAAGTAATGTCGTTCAATCAATCGCAAATCACAGCGAAAGCTCTGAGGGAACTGGGTGGGAATATGAAGTGAAATGGGAAGGTTGGAATCAGAAGGATAATACATGGGAGCTGGAGGGGACTATGGCAAAAGCAAACGTGATGGTGAAGAAGTATTGGAAGGAAATAGGCGGGCGGCCAAAGGCGAAAAGAAAAAAGAAACAAAAGGCGTGAGAGACAGGTTTTTCATTTTGGATGGTTGGGAGACATCGCGATGGCATGTTTGTTTTTGGATCAGGGTGTTTTGTTTCTTTGGGAAGTTTCTCAAAGATGATTGGAAAAGGTTGTGATGTAGGCGGACGGCTCTGGTCATTTTAAGGTGCGCCTCTGCGGGAGACTCGCGTAGTAGTTAGTTCTAGCGAGATGTCAGCTCGATCATCAATAACATTCACTTCCATACCTATGCAGAGGCTATTTCCCCACAATCCCTGATGAATACAGAGGTCCACATCAGGTGGAGCCATGCTGAAGTATAATTTATGCGAAGTCAGTATTTGTAATTAGGCAGTGATTATGGGATTGCATTTATCAATTTGTGTATATTAGATACAGAAGTTATATGCTTCAGAACAGATCTTGTACTTGGCACCAGGATATTCTACCAGGCAATCCAGTCCCAGATGCTAAATATGAGAATCATTGTTCAATCATTGATTGAAGTACAACAGCCAATTGAGAAGTTTAACATGAATATTATCTATAAGTACAATCTAATCCTATCTGAGCACCTATCCACCCAATTGATGTCCTCAATCCTCTCGATGCTGTCAGCAGCATACAGTACAGAAGATATACATTTTGAAACCATCTGACAAATCACTGAATGTGTTTTGATTGGTACTTCCACAGACTCCCTGGATGTGAATTTCTTACAAATATAGTACCTCCTATGATGCAGGGTACAAAGAACATTAGATCTGTTAATGCTTGAGATGTTAATAATGCACAGTGCATGCAATCTGCTCATATTGGGTGGTGGACAGTGTGTTGCAAACAATTCAATAGTCAATATCGTACAGGTATTGTTGTACAGCAATGTACAGTTTCCAATTAATATTGTCATAACCAGTACAGCAGTCATTATGCCTGAGCATATGTCCAATGTTGCAGAAATATTGCGGCAAGCAGAAGCTTCTTTCATGTTGATTATATCATTCTCTTCAGAAATCGCAGTGGTAAAACTGTTGGCAGAACATATTTGCAGAATTGGTTTTGATATGTTGCTCACCAGATTCATCTTTGGATATCTGAAATGTATTAAATGTTATGCACCAATCTCCTAGATCTCCATAATCACAATTATCTCTCACTATGCATTAAACTCAAACAAGTGGACAGAGTATCTCTTTCCTTACTGCCATTTCTCATTGAAGGAGATGCGATGAATTCCTCCCTTCTGGTAATCCGATGCACACTCAATCGCAGCCAAACTCTATGTTCTGGCTGCCATGTCATCAGCAGAAAAGCAGATCAGAAATAACACCTGTGTGTTTGGGGTTGTGTTTGCCACCCCATTCACCTTGACTCCTGCAGTAGTAATAGTTTGAGCAGTGCTTTTGACCAGTATGCATCTGAGACGATATTCTTTAGCTCTGACCTCCTGCTATTGTTGTTGCTCATAACTTTGGAGTTATTTTCCAAATAGATTGCATTTGGCATATGTTACCTGATGACTTTCCCCTACGAATCAATCCATTTCGATCTGACAATCAGCAATGGACCACTTGGTTTTGGCTTGTTAGAGTCTGTTCAGGTGCACCTGTAAATGTTTATATTATATGGTAGTTACCTGTTTAGTATGGTACATAAATACTTCCATTGCAATCTGAATCTTAAATAATGTTTGATTTGGTACTTAAGTCCATTCTCTTGCAAACGGTTTGTCAACATTTGCGTTCACCGACTTTAACATATTGCATTTTGTTAAAATACATATTTTCTGGTCAAATCACTGGAATGTATATGCAAGTTCTTGGAGGGATTGATCATTCCATGGCACACTATGCATTGCCAGGCTCATGGGGCTGATGAATGAAACTGCTTGGAGAAGCAATGAAGGCCAGGATATCAGGGTACCAATGTGAATTGATTGTATAATTGATCTTGCACACTTCTAGCATTCTGGTCTTTAAGCAGACAGTTCAATAAGTTAATAACTTTTCTTGGATGCAGCTTACACAATTCACCTGGCTGGCAAAGCCAGTGGTCTTTGCAGAAAGGGTATTGCCAGAACTGGTTGCAAATTGTGTGAACACCCCAAGTGTGTAGGGAATGAATAGCAGAATTCTCCAGCTACTTCTGGTAAATATGCTAATATCTTGAGTTTTCAACTGGTTAAACAGTTGAATACCCCATGGGTGCATTATTTGGAATTTGACACATTGGGCATGAGCCATAGGAGAAGTAAGCAGCAATGATATTGACCTGATTATCCCCAGTCCAGGAAGCCAACCAAGAGCAACATTGTAATCAAAATCCATTAGTACAATCTCATATCATGCCAGGAACAGAGATGTCAAGAGGCATATGTGGGGACATTACAGTCCCAACTGCTGGATGCAATACTTGATGAACTGACGGTCACCGTTCAGAATTCATGGGATCAGTCTGACGAGAACCTATACACATCATTTGGATTTGCAGTAGCTATGTAGCAAATAATGTCCATGTTGTAAAAAAGCAGCAGGGCATGCTGATTGCTAGCATCGTTGTGCAAATGAGTCTTCACTGGTACCCAAATAACTGTCACAGTTGCTGTATACACTCCACATGGAACAAGTGAATTCCACTACCACTCATATATCTTAATCATACTGTTGGTTTGACACCCCTTAGTATCAGTGATATATTATTGTTCCAAACCAAGGTGTGTATTAAACAAGAGATAACCTTATAGCAACTGGTTAGATTATAAATAGCCCTATCTGATATTCAACAGGAGATATAATAGTCATATCCAATCGAACTATCTGTACTTAGTCCAAAATCTACTATTGAGAGAGGCATGTGCTGGGAAACAGCTCATTGGACTGAATTGATTGGGATGATATGTAGTCTACATTTCAGTGACCAAGGTCACCCCCAGTAAATTTAGATGAATGATGATAGAGCATCTTGATAATGATGCATGAAGCAATCCTAATGCCTAGATTACATTTATTTTAATTCTTTTGATGGTTGTTGTATTATTCTGTTGCTTTGTCATATACTATCCACCCCACACATTACACTCCAACTTCCTCTGTATACCTCTTTGACTTGGTTGGATTATGTTGGTATTGAAATCTGGCTACTGGGGCTCTGTTAGTTTGTTGACAGAAATATCTTCAGATGCCATTACATGAAGTGCATCATCTATGGGTAGATGGTTAGATGACTGGTCATTGTTCACTAGTCAGGTGCAGCTACTGTATTTAATGCATCATAGCTTGGAGTGATTGCAGCATTCAAGTGCTAGAACTTTATTGGGTAACAGTTCTTCCTTCATTCATCAGGTTGATGCTGTGTACATTGTTCATCCGGTTAGATTTCATTGCATAATTTCTAGTTGTACCTGGCACATAATACATATTACTGGCTGGTGATAACAATATATGCGGAATAGTTAATATTCCAATTAATTTTAATGCTGCTTTAGAGCATAATACTTATTTGCAGAATTGCAACCACAGGAAAACTTATTTTAGAGTGAGCTAGCTCAAGTCACTGTATCACGGGAACAGCTGTATCACATCCAACTCAAGGTGAAGAAGGGATAAAACAATACTATCTGATGATTGGATTGCTATATAAACTATTATATATCTACGAAATGACATAGAATAATTCTGAGCAATTACTGCACAACATCTTCAGCCGAGAAGAAAAGGTATCTTTTATCACTCCAATTAATACTAGATACAGTTCATCAAAAGCGGCTGCTGCCGTGATCACAACAAGCCAAATCGTATGCAACACCATTATGGCATGCTATCTAATATATCTATTCTCACACCTGCAGCAGTTGATAATGAGAACATATTACCTTGACACAACGAATGGGAAACCATTCTACTGCACAGTCGGCTCACTCAGTGAACATTCACAACTGATGATTTCTCCAGATGGATTCTTGTAGAACAATGTTTAAACGGAATGTGTATCAAGTGGAGATGATGCAGATTACACATGATGCTTGACACGAAGCTAGCGATGTTGCCACCTGACTGACTAGCCTCTTACTGACTTAACTTGCATGTCATCAAGTCACATTGTATGTCTCAATGTTGCTGGCATGCAAACATTGAAATGTGGTAATGTTGTAGTTCATTTTCTGCAGATAGCAAACCATATTACTCATATGACCATTACAGTCATCAATGGTAAATCAGTGACAGTCTATCCAAGCTCATAGAATACTGATTTGAGCATATAACAACAAAACAGAGATTCTAAGCAATAAATATTTCTTTTTCTAAGCTGAGATTGTTTCATCTAAAGTGTAGTGCAACACTAATGTTCATGATTACATCAAGGGATAAAAGTTGTATTCATGTTGCTTAATGTCACTGTCACCTTCGATACATGCAACTATGTCTTTTTTATTCTATTTCACAAATTGAATTTATCTTAGTTTACTGCCTCCATGTGTACACAGAATGCTGAAAAACAGATCTCTGCGGATGACAACCAATATGGCTCCAGCTGCAGGGCTACTCGGCAGCCAACAATTCTCCAGATATCAATTTGCCATTATTAGATAGCATTCCGTGAAATATAGTATTCAATACGTGTCAATTGGGGCAACTTGGAAATCGTATTCATCTACCGATCGCAAATTTTTACCTGTCTTTATATCAAATATTATCTTCTGCTGGCCATTTCTACTGCCTTTCCTATTTATCATTATATTACATTGTTAACCAAGCTGTAGTAACATGCAAGCATTGCGGAGTAATTGGGCGCAGTAGGGAGGATTTGAATTTCTGCAAGGTGGTTATCATGGACCTGAAATGTTCCCACCTCTATAGTAACAGGCCATGGAATGTCATCTCCAGGTCAATCTTGAGTGCCTCCAGCTTGCCTGACAATAATGCAGTCAGTTGGTAGATATCTTCATCTTCTATTCCACCGGAACATCATTCCCAGCAACATTCAAACCCTATTATATGATACTCACTAATATGATTTTATCTGAAAGTGGAACTGCACAGATCACAAATTACACAGAGTGCAGACCAAATATTAATACTTGAGCAATCTAATCTCAAATATAATGCCATTGATGGATGTTATAATTGAATTGATTGGTATGGTGCTGAAGAGAATGCATTAAGCTGCGTAACGTACAATGAATTGTGCTTGAAGCAATTTGCAAAACATATGGGGCAGCCCAACTTCTGTATATTCAGCCAGGAGAAGAGGGTATGAGTGGCTAGGTCTCTGGACAATAAGCATCAGGGGATCATCTAAGGACTGAACTAATTGAGACATCTTCGAGATGGACCCTAGCACAGGGAGTCACCAGTTGCAATTATTTTGACAATTCTCAAGAATTGGTTGCTTTGAGAAAATGATGACAATGTTGAATAGATTTGGCATTGGTAGATCAAGCTGTTATTGAAGTAATATGCAACTGAGCATTGGGAGGTGAGATAGAATGGAGAATGAGGGACCAAGTGACAAGGAATGCATTCAGGAAAGGACATAGGTCTAAATGCCAGAGGTCATCTCTTAGAGTTGCCAGTTGTGACATGCAGTGGTGCAATTCACTGGGTGCTGAATACTTACATGGAGTATACATTTCACATGTAACTCAAAACCATTGTATTCAGATTTCAAGAACATGGAGGAGCAATTTGTATTGATTGAAGAAACATGGTGTGCTGAAAGAGCTACAGTGTCTGACTGGCACATATAAATACTGCTTAAAGCAGATAGCAGTTACCAAACATTCAGTAGAAACTTTCACACTGAGGTAAACAATCCACCAGCCCATGAATGATCAGATTTTGCAAAATAGTTATCGTTCTAATACATTCAAGTTGAAACTGGGATACAATTTGAAACTATGGTCAGTAGAAATAAAGAAAGTTATAGGAAAGAAAAATGCAGTGCACATAAGTAGACCAGTCAATACAATCGCTCCTATGCTTATTACCGTTGGATATTCCCCCCTGGAAATCAGAATCCTTGGACTTTGATAGATCTGAATAGAATCAAATGGTGTATGATAAGCAGGTCAGTGGGCCAGTGAATGGTACAAGAAATCATGTAAGTACTGATTGAGAGAAGATAATTGATCCTGCGCCACACATATTTGTGTGTTGCAAATTCCAGTAAGTGACATCCCCAAAATTGGTATGAATTTCACAAGCATAGAACTATAAGCCTATCCGGACAATATATCATGAAGTATATCAGGAAGATCTTGGATAATAGAAATAACACTTTGTAGTGACGAAGGGAGAATTAAAAGGGGGTAGATGCTGAGGAGATTCAGGATTCAGATATTGGCAATTCAGTATGAAGCAGAGTGCTTAACATGATTGACAACAAATCTGAACATGAGTATTGGAATGTAGCACATCGGCAAAGCATATTCTTGTCACTTGCAGCCTCAGTTAGTGCCTGGGAGTGATTGGACTGGAAACCCAGGGTAGCAAAATCCCACTGTATACTAGACCAATGGAGTGGCATTTAAGTGCACCTGGGATTACCGGAAATAGTTTGGCCCGGACATGGAAGGTATTGAGACATTCAGGGTACCACCTCGGAGGGCCGAAGAAAAGGCTCAGCACAGCTGTATGCGCTGGCGACAAGCAGGGTAGTCCTGATGACAAGCTTAGGAGTACCAACAAAAAGTTTCAAAGCGCCAACAACAACCCTCAGAGGGCCAATAACAAGCCTGGCAGAGATATACTTGGGGGCTGTGATGCGGTGGAGTTGGGGATACACTCAAAGGCTGTGATTGAGCAAGTTTGAAGTTGCACTTGGAGGCGGAAATGGAGTATACTCAGAGATGCACTTGCAAGCCACAGGGGAGGACGGTTGCAAATGCACATGGACACTGAAATTACAAAATTGTGAATGCCATAATCGCGTGCGTTTGGAGATATGCTTGGAGGCCATAATCGATTGAGCTGAGAGATTCACGCCCAGGCAATTGTTGAGCAAGCTTTGAGATGCTCCTTCAGGCTATGATCAACCAGGATTGCAGTAGTACTTAAAGGTGGTCGATTTGGAGGCAGTGGATACGAGGTACACTGGGTGCTGAGATTGAATTTATCAGTTAGTTATGTTGCAACTGTGGCAATATGACGATGTGACTCTACTTTTGATGCTTATATTGAGAGCAGGCTTGTAGAGGTCGATCCGCTGAGAGGAACAGCAGAACCTGATGCTACATACAGAGATCAACTGGCAATTGTGAGAATGATGCAACCACAGACAATCTTGGTGGTATGCTGTACTTGGGGTATGCATTATACGATGCACACTGCACTTGGAGAATGCTTTGCTGACAGTATGCAGCACTCGCTGTACCAACATACTCACTGTTTAATCATGATCTTCGCAGTGTGAGATTGAAAGTGATCATTAATGACATGTTCTACAATGATGGTGGAAATGTGGCCAGAAAGGAGCAACGGGGAATCAAGTTGAGAATGATATGGAAAATATGAGTACATGTGAACAATTAGGTGTACAACTTCGCTGATTGGATTGAGAAAACCATCTGATTGTGTTATTACTCGCCAGATCATGACTTGCAACTATCACATAGGGGATGCTACATTAACACTCAGTCGGTATTCTCTGAATCGCCAGTTTTTCATCACGATTTGCCGCATCTCCTCTTGTGACTCACATTTGTATTCTGAACTATTCTCTCACCTATAAACACAAAGTTATGACATCTTTCTATATCTCTCCATACCATGATCCTGAGTTAACGCCAACAATTGTATCATTCAAAGCTCAACAGTCTCCCACTCCAAGCCAGCCTCTCATATCTTGGTGGAATTGATTGTACTCAACTCTTCACAATCCGACAATTACAAGTTATCCAATGAATAGAATCTCTGTTCCTGTCACACATCCCTCGCGGTCAATCTCCTGTAGATCAACCACCTCCAAGTGTTCGTCATATGTTGATCGTCCATTATCTTGAAGTCTATCTCCATACTCAGTTGATGATAGGGCTCAAGTGCATCTTTCAGTTCTCTGCATCTCACTTGTTTATGGCCTCAATGTGATCTCTGAGGTCACTCGATGTTGGGCTACAAGTTTATCTCCAATCTCCCTCAATCACAGCCTCAGAGTGCATCTTGGAGTTCACAAGATCTTGCTCTCCAAGTGCGACTGGGAACTCGCTGGATTGTACCTCCAAATCCATCTGCAACTTCCCGTGATTGTGGTGTGGTGAGGCAGTCGAGCTTGAATGTGCAGATCCCATCATCAACCTTCCACAGCACCTCTCACACCATCAGTAGGGAGCTGGTTGGTAAGAACGAATCCGCCTTGATGGTCTTAGGTTTTAGGTCAGATGATATGAAGTTGTACACAGCTGTAATAAACCACCCAAAATCTGGGGATCTATGATGGTTTGGCATAATTGTCTGGCACCAAGAGGTGCAAAAGTTAGAGCATGTATTCTGTATAATGAGATGATGTCTATCTACTCTGGGGCTACCCAAATATATACTCCCTGTTACTCAGTCCATCGCTGTTTGCCCTGTATCTCCACATGGCCCCCACAAACATCCCTTGCCACAGTGAACTGCAGTGGAAAAACACGGATCTTTCCGCCCGAATAGCCTCCCCGGGAATCCATAAGTTCTCCCAATCGGCTTTGGCTGGTGCTACCACAATTATGCTCATATGCCTTTAGCATTCAGACTGACCATATGTATATGTATGGAGAGACACAGACAATTAATGGCTTATAATGTTGTAGTGAATCATGTAACTTCAATAAAGATGAATATGATAGATGATATGCATTGTGGTTTTTGTACCCTGAGAACCCCTGCTGTAAGTATACAGCACCAACTCTCATGCAGAGCAGTACACAGGTCTCAGCTGCACTTGAAGTCTTCTGCAGACCGGCGCACAGGTCTCAGCGGATTCAAACAATGACTATCATATAAGTCAAATCTCATTGCACCCATAATGTACCTCCCTGACTTCAGGTTCTTTCAGAAGCACCTGAGACTGCTCATGTAGTGTCTGAAACCACCATGCTCAGCTCCAGTGGGACCTGGAAGCATCAGGATGAAATTTGGACTGGTGAGAATAACCTGAGTGTTCAGAAGTCTGAACTGTAGCTTTTGGACTGACTAATATTTTGCGGATGCATTAAGGTTGATCAATGGCCATTCGATTCAGCAATTGCATGATTACAAGGTCCATGTCAATCTGTAATCAATTCCAGCACTACCTTAAACATAATATCTGTTGTACCAGGTTTGAGCTAGATGGTTGATTATAACAAGTTGGGATTGGTAGTCGGCTGTGCCAGATGTACTGGAGACAGCTCAAATTGAGCTGGGAAACATGTTTACCTCTTGTGCAGCATCTATGATGTTCACATCACAGAGTTTAAACATTGTGGTGTGGTTGTGACTGTCAATATTGGGGGTAAATACACTTGATGATTGAGTAAATATAACTCAGAGTAACTAACCAAGCATAATTGATGAAGAATTAGTTAGGGATTGGGTATGGAGTCTGAATGTAGTTCCCTGCAACCTTTCAGAGATAAAAACAACTCCTCCTCTGGGGTATTCTGCACTTGTTACAATTCTTGTATTATTCCTAGTGGTCCCAATGCCAGAAGTGACATAGACATTCATGAATGTCATTGGCAAAATGACTGATGCGACCTTGGTCACACAAATGAGCCTGTTGGGTATGGGAAATAGAAATCTCTCTCACAAGAAGCTGATAACACATGTTGATGAGTTAATCAACTTATCAAATACCTGCCATGAGATGTATGTTGACCCAATAGCTGGAGGGAAACCAGCCAGCAACGGCCAACTGTTATACTGGTTTTACAGTATAGCACTATTTGATAGGTCTGATCAGTAGACATTCAAAACAACTGCAGTCTGGGCAATCATGTCTCATGGTTGAATCAGATTCAATCTCCAAATCACCTGAATGCAAACATTCCATTTATTCATTCATTGGTGTCAGCAGACAAGGCAGTGCTAGTCAGGTGAAATTGAATAAACAGTGGATAATTAACGGATGGAAAATCACAGTGCAATGGCATTGCAGACAGTGAGGAAGATTATAAGACATGCCAAACATCCTGAAGACAATCTAGCTAAACAGGATGTGGTGAACCACCTGATCGAAATTGACAATCCTTGGGCTGACAGATTGTGGATTCAATTAATTATCATGAATTGGCCATGACATTGCCAGAATCCAGGGGAGATTACAAGCCATATTGATGTTGAATGGACTGAGCCAGAGCCAGTCAAACTGAAGATGCTTGTGGAACAAATCACAAATGGAGGTGTTGCAAGAATTCAGAGGGTACATAGATGGGACCTAGCCTGTATCTCAATTGGGTTGGGAGACAACACGGATCTTAACAATTTTCCTGATCCAAGATATGTCGAATGGCTGCTCAGTAGTGTATGGATTTCAGAATTGTCCAATGGGTCAAAGAAACCATTCCAGTGATGATTGTCAAGTAATCAGTGGATTATTCTGAATTTGCTAAAGATGAAGAATCAAGTAAGGAATTGTTTCCCATTTTGCAAAATAATCAAAACACATTGCGGAATGAATCTCTAACATGAAACGAGTTGCAATTGTTTTCTTGACCTAGTGATGTCTATCATTCAAAGTTAAGGCTGACAATGTATTCTGGCAAATGATTTGACATTTAGCTCATATCTGCCAAAAAGCACAATAATGAGTACACAGAAATGTTGTTGAAATTTCAAGTTTACTCAAATTTCTCTTTGTTTCTAATTTCACAGCATGTGGGTTAGACAGATCTATATCATGTAGTGGCATGCCATGTGTTGACAATATGGAAGTTCTAGAGACTGAATCAGTTGAATCAAGTATTGAACGAGCAGTAGCAGGTGTTTGCATAGGTGATCTGGCTCGGCTAAAACTGAGAACCACACACTGGAATACTGAATTTGGGTCCCAGTAGCCATTTTTACAACCAGAGAGAATCTCACCCATCATCCTTAGTAGCACATATGTGAGTCCTGCATTGCCTGATGATCTAACCAAACATCACAATCTCAATGGTAAGCTGCATTCTAGAGTCTTACAGCAACCATTCCGAGTAGACTGAAAAGTACAAAGACATCTTGCTGAGAGATTAAGAGGAAATTGAATAAACATCTAGTGAGTGATATCAAGGTGCACCTCTTTTATCATTCAAATAACACAATCTCATCAATGGATGCAACATAGTTAAATGGATTCGAATGTCAGACACTCCTGTGGAATATATTAGTATTTTGTAAATGTTGGTTACATTTTATATTAGTTAATTATTTGTGATGAATATGAGATAAAGTGGATAATAAACAAACCTTTGGTAAACTGAAATTTAGCCTTCATTGAATAATCAACTGTGTAATGAAATTTGAGTGCACCAGTTGAACATGGAAGAGTGTACTGAAATTGCTCTCATTAATTGATGCACTGAGTCATACTGGAATGGTCCAGAAACTCAGTATTCAGGAACTATTTCGAAGGTGTAGGCTCGTTTCATCTCCTCATGTATACTAAGTGTGATATTGTGATATCTCAATCAGGGAATGGGATAGGATGTATGCATCAATGGTATATTTCAAGTTGACAGCAAATGGTGACAGTACATTGAGTGATATTTCAGTGGCAAGTTTCAGATATAGTGGAAACTTTGGAAGAGTTTTGAATAATGTGTTACCATTATATTTTAGGTGCTCTGGACACTGGTGTCAGATACGAATTATAATATCAAATTTATCTTGAAGATGGAACTTCATACAGTCAATTGCACAGGTTGATATCTGTCACTTTTCAACTTGTTATTGCAGTGATCTGGCAAAGCATATTCCAATCAACCTGGTATGTAAAAATGTTTTGCCACTATTGAGTTCAAGTGTTATATTCTGACATATGGCTTGCACATCTCTTGTTTACCGGATGAATATGCGGCTATATATTTTCTGGCAGATAGTTCAAGTTTAGATACATATTTGGAAACTCTTTTTGTGTCACCAGTAATCTACTATAAGCCATATCACTCACTGTAATTTCCCACAATACTGATAATACCCAATAACCCCAAATTACACCAATTACCACAGAGCTATTTCACATAGCTCTCAGTAATATGCTAAAACCTTTGCAGTAGATCATCTGTAATACTTGAGAAGTGTACTTCTATTTCACCACTAGTACTACTGCAAAGTGCAGTTATTCAAGGTATATACAATACGTTTTTTACTCGATGCAATACCCTGCAATGTGCACCTCTTACATGTCATAATACACTGGATATTGCAATTCTGACATGGTTGGTTTTGTAATTTTCACATCCAGTAACAACTTCCAAATCGCTGCTCTCAAAACAATAACTTTCTTACTACGAATTTGGAGACACACCCACTATTATAATAGAGCCATGCACACTCCCATCATTCTGTCATGCTCACTCAATGAATACTGACATGGTTAGTATTAAACCTCTGACAAAGTCTTTATCTGAACTCGGTCATGCTTAGTCTCACAACTCTGGCATTCTCACTTCTCCAACTGTGAGTTGCTCACCATTCCAACTATGATATTGTCCGTGTCGCAACTCTGCAATGCTTGCTATTTCAACTCGAATATGCTCTCTGTCACAACCCTGTCAAGGTCACTTTTTCAATTCTGACATGCTCACTTTTGGAACTTGATTATGTTCACACTTTTGACATGGTAGCTGGCTGTTCATGCTTGCTGGGAGCTGAGATTAAACAAGTACAGTGTAGTTGAATAGCGCAGATGGTACCCAAATGAAGCTTGCTGGGAGTGGGGATTAATTAAGTGAAGTAGAGTTGAACAGTGCAGTTCTTGATCATCCAAAGCTGGCTGGTCTCAATTATACAATCCAGATACAGAGCTAAATGCAGCCAAGTGAAGTGCAATTACAGTGGGAGAATAATCAAGTGAAGCTGGCTGTGGACTGGAAATGACAGTAAGAGAATAAAGCAAACATGAACAGGCTGTCGAGTCAATAGAGTAAAACTGACTGAAAGTTGGTGGGTGATAATTGAATGAAGCAGACAGTCAATGATTGAACTGAGTGGGCAGTTGAAGATTATGGAATAAATGTGGGTAGACACTTGAGGTTATCAATGGAGTGATGATAACAGGTACCGAATGAGCTCAGCAGCGAAGCGATTTGATAGGTATAGAGCCAGAGAACCTGGTTCGGTCTGTTTGCACAAAGGTAATTTGACAGTGCGGAGCACACAATGTGGCAATTGGGGGCAAGCAGATTGGAGCTCATAGTTGTTAATCATGGGGAGATGGTGGTAATTGAGTAATGCTGCAATGGAGCCGTCAGCTGATGATGACTTCAAATAAGCACAGCAGGGTAGCAGCTGTGCAGGGTAGATGGTGATGATTGAGCGAAGCTAGATAGCAACTTGTGGCTGCGGATCAAGTGATGATGGTAGTGATTGAGTCACAATGCATAGGAGTCGGCAGCTGCTGATCAAACTGAGATGCTGGTGTTTCAGTTCTGCGGGCTAGGAGCTGGCGGCTGTTAATCAAGTGAAGATGGTGGTAATTGAGTGAAGCGGGGTAGAAGCTTGCAGTTGTTCATTGAGCAACGTTAGCTGGCTGTAATTGAGAACAGCTTGATAGGAGCTTGCAAGTGAAGATTATGGTGATTGTATGAAGCTGGGTAGAAGCTGGTGGCTGCTGTTTGTGTGAAACTGTGTGGCAATAATGGAGCAATGCTAGATAGTAGCCAGCATGCATGGATGATGTATATTGAGCAAACCTGTGTTGGAGCATGTGTTGGCTGACAATACAATGATGGTAGTAATCATGCGAAGCTGAATTAGAGATTGAGTCTTGTGTTCAAATCAAGTTGGCTGTTATGAATGAAATACTGATTGTGGCTAATGAGTGAAGATGGATAGGTGATGGCAGCTGTTAATCAAGCAAAGCTGGCTGCTGGAGGTTATGTGTAGTGAGGTAGAAGATGGTTAACAATGTAAGATGTTGGCGATTAACCCAATGCTAGGTAGATGCTGGTGAGTAAATATCATTGTGACTGAGTGAAGCTGGGTAGAAGCTGGCAGCTATTGTTTCAGTGAAGCGGGTTGTCGATAATTGAGTGTAGCTAGGTATGTGCTGGTGTGCAGAAATGGTAGTGATCAAGCAATGTTGGGTGGGAGATTATGGCTGTTAATCAAGAGAAGCTGGCTGCTAATTTTTATTCAATGTTAACGTTAAGCTGACAATTCATAATTGAGTAGAGCTTTGTACCAGCTCACAACCTTACATAGCAGTGTTGATGGTGGGGATGGTGCTTTTAAGGGTAATGGTCCTGATCGTGGCAATTATAAACATGTTATGTGCTATGGGAAATTTGCATTGACCTGTAAATGGCTATAACATATGGCAATACACAAATAATACTTTTAAAATACTCCCATTAAGATCCAATTACAAAGTATATCAGGAAAGGCTTCTGTCCTACCTCAAGTAAGATATACTATAGCCATTGACTGAATATTACACTTATCTACCAATTATGATAGTCCCATACTGTATATCTGGACTGCTATGAGAGTATTATGGGAGTGTTACAAGCACATTAGCATATGTTACTGTGTGTGATAACCATTGACAGAATAAAGTATATTTCTCATACTGTATACCATTTTGTCCACCCCTATTTTTAAATTGCTACTATTATCACCATCACTGCCACCATTACCATTACCATCAATACCATCGCCACCATTACCACCATCACCATTACCGTCACCACCATTACCACCATCACCATTACCATTACCACCTTTACCATTACCACCATTACCATTACCTGCACTATCATCACCACCATTACCATTACCACCACTACCATTACCACAATTACCATCAGCACAATTAGCATCACCACCATCACCATCACGTCCAATACAAGCAGCACCATCGGTCAGTTTACCCATTGATAACTCCACACTAAGTGATCTGTGATCGGGCAGTGCCAAATCTAAGCAAGAACTAATTGACAATTACATTTGATGCCAGATCGACAACTACCTGCAATGCAAGACCCAGTGTGGCAAGTGAAGTCTCATTCTTTCATACAAACTTGGATAAAGCAAATGCTACTCTATTGGTTCTGGCGAAGTTCAATTCTTCCATGCCAGCAATTCTAGATACAGTGCTACTGGTAAAGACAGATCCTCCACTACCATCTTGCTCCCAGCAGAGCCAGATACATTGCTTCTTGTCTGCATCTAGCTTATCCAAATCCACCACTTCCAGCAAAATCTGTTTCATCCCTACCAGCAAAGCTAGATTCACCCCTACCTGGTTGTTCCCAGCCAAGCCAGATCAAATACATCTTGTCAGCTTATAGCAAGTCCTAATTCTCAGTTAGCAGTTACACCACATCCACCTCTATTACCACTTTACCAGCAATTCCAGTTCCACTGCTAATGGCAAATCTAGATCCACCCTTATCTGCTTGCTCCCAGCGAAGCCTGATCCACAGTTTCTTTCTTGCTATGAGGAAGTCCAGACCCACTGCTACAAACGAATTCCGATCTATCCCTACCAGGGAACCTTAATTCACTCCAGTCTGGTAGCTTGCTGAAGAGCCAGATCTACATTTTCTTGGCAGTTCAAAGGGAGTTTAGATACTCTGCTACCAGCAACTCCAGATTCACCACTACCTGCTTGTTTCCAGTGAGTCCAGTTTTACTGCTAACAGCAAAGCCAGATCCACACCTACCTGCTTGCTCCCAGTGAAGCCATAGCCACAGCTTCCTGCCAGCTAAATGCAAGTCAAGATCCACAGCTACCAGCAAAGCCAGACTATCAAAGTGGTTAGAGTGTGCATGCCAGAGAAGTGAGACTCAGAATGTGCAAGTGGTACAAGTGACCATGTCAGAGCTTTAAGAGTGAGAATATCAGTGGTAACAGAGCAAACATATCAGCTGTGAAGGTAAGTTTGTTAGAGTTGTGCAAGTACGCTTGTCAGAACTCTGCCCCTGAATTATATGACTTCATCTGGTCTTTGGTATTGGTTAATGCCGATAAGAAGCATGGTACATAAGGGGTTGGCAGCCAACTAGATAGTGATAAATCTGTAATTACTCAATGTGCACAAAGACTCTGATGGTTCAATACTAAGCCTTCCGTATCAGTATGCATTGGTATTATCCACCTAATCATTTTCTTGTACAACAACAAAGATTATCTGTATCACGGCGCATTATAGGTCTCTTGCTTTTTAACACTTGTTCTTTGTCTACTCGGAATATTCGTCAGTACTGACCTGTACGTAGCCATATATGGTTTTTCATCTGACACCAGTCCAAAATCACTCTCACGGCATTCAGCTCAAACTTTTACTACCTCAGATGCATCTGTAGTACAGTATGTCAATGTCTTAGCCGTGATCATTTTGCGCAACATTCCACCATTTACCACTCGAAGTACTACAACCTGTGTATGCCACCTGAAATCATGTTGTATTCAGTGATACCCAGTAGTATCCGACGATGTGTTCAGTTCATTTTGCACAGATACAGAGTATATTGCAGAAGGTATTTGGGATTATATTCATACTGCTGAGTACTACAGAGTAATGATTGGTACACTGCCATGTTGAACAATGCATTGAGTTCACACGCAACTTCATATGTTCTTCATACCATTGATTTCAGTTGTAGTGCCCAGTGCTTTCCAGTATTTGCATGTATCAACCAATATCAATATATTTTAGAAGTTCATTCAATTTAATTTTAGCCTTTTGTCCAGTTTAAATCAACATTTTCCCAGACTTCATGTCACTGCATAGTACTGCTCTATGCTCATTTTCACTGCTTGGAAGTATATCTTAGTGCTCAGTCTCTTGCCAAGTACTACAAGTGTATTCTGCAGTATCAGTGTATTGTAAGACTTCTCCTGGCCTGTTTGAATTGTAAATATCAGGATTTCAACCATCTCAAATGAACTATTCACCATAGTCTTTTGTACCAATTCCATACTCACCATTATAGTCTAGTAGTGGTCAGTACTAACATATGTTTCTTCAACTCAGCCTCAGCAATGTTATTGAGTCGGAATTTCTGGTTTTATACAGTGCTTTGCGTGTCAGTATATCCCAGTATTGGCTAATTACCCAAGCATGCTGTATTCATGATCCGTTTTCGCTGTCTTGAGAGCACTTTTTCATTCATTGAAGGTTATTTCCTGCCATTTCCTGCTTATAACTATCAACAAATAATGTAGTCAAGCCAAGTTCTACAAAACAGTACACCATCACTCAAGTGATGTCTAATATTTTAAGCAAGTACTTAGTTACATCTACTGGGACATACACCTCTTACCCTGGCTTGAATGCATTTTTACCTCCCGACACTTAACAGAACCTCACCCACAATGTATAATCCACCAAGCCCTCTATAGTATGAACCTGGCTATTCTTTTCGGCCATATTTAGGTTGTTTATTATCTCCAAACTGCTTCATTGACAAGGACAGTAATGCTCACATCCTTGCACTGCTGACTCTGAAGGACCAGTGTTTGCCAAGGGCTGTTGATGGTCTGCTGTACAATATCAACGCTGACAAGGATAGTGAGGTGTACACTAGTGGGGTGGTAAAATAACCTGCTACTGAGGTTGATAGTAAAGCGGTCAAGAGGCATGATAATTTACAAGTCAATTAATCCGCTACTGTCACTGAGCATTTTGCCCACAGAGGAGTTAATGTGCAGTCTTGAAGTGTTGACAGAGACACTGATGGGAGTGATAACTGTCTTGCCGCAACAAACAGCCCTTCTCCAACAGATTGATGCACAGAGTCATGAGCCGGTACTGCCAACCTCTTCATTTGGAAATTATTCATAGTCACAAGTACTCAGTGCGACTGGCTTCAACATACTGATACAGTAATTTGATCTATTTTGCGCCCCAGTACATCAACAACAGCATGCGTCAGGAAAATCAAATTCTGTTATGTGTAATTAACCACAGGCTGTATGGCCTACCATAACCTCCCATTATACTGATAACACCAAATAATGTACAACACCCCAGAGCTGTTTTCGGTAACCCACGATAATACACCTGTCATTTACCAATGGCATTACCGAATTATTACTGTAATGCAACTGTAGCACATGTATTATATACTGCAATTTATGGAATATACTATATATTCAAGAGTTTCTTACTTATTTACTACACTGACAAGCATACACTCTGACTCTCATAACTTCAACAAGTTCACTCCCACAACTCCAACATACTCGCTACCGCCCCAACTGTGACATGCTCACTTTCACCACTTAACTGCTTGCTTACACTACTCTGACATATTCACTTTCCAACCTCTCATATGCTTTGTCTCACTGCGCTGACATTCTCACTCTCACCTCTGACAATCTGGCTTTGCTGGGAGCAAGCTTGTAGCGGCCGAATGCTCATTCTCACCTCTCTGACAATCTGGCTTCGCTGGGAGCAAGCTGTTAGCAGTGGATCTGGGTTCGCTGGTAGCAGAGAATCTGGCTTCGCTGGGAGCAGTGGATCTGGCTTCAATGGGAGCAAGCTGGTAGTGGTGGAATGCTCACTCTCACCTCTCTGACAATCTGGCTGTGCTGTAAGCAAGCTGATAGCGGAGGATCTGGCTTCACTGGTAGCAATGGATGTGGCTTTGCTGGGAGCAAGCTGGTAGTGGTGGATCTGGCTTCGCTGGTAGAGGTGAAACTAGCTTCGCTGGTAGAAGTTGATCTGGCTTTGCTGGGAGCAAGCTGGTAGCGATGGATCTGGCTTTGCTAGTAGCAGGGAAACTGGCTTCGATGGGAGCAAGCTGCTAGCGGTGGATCGGGCTATGCTGGTAGAGGTGAAAGTGGCATTGCTGGAAGCAAGCTGATAGCAGTGAATTGGGCTTCGCTGGTAGGGGTGAAACTAGCTTCGCTGGTAGCAGTGGATCTGGCAATGCTGGGAGCAAGCTGGTAGTGGTGGATTGGGCTTCACTGGTAAGGAGGTGTTACATACAGTTGGTGGAAGAATAATTGAAGAGCAAAATACCTGATGCTGGTGATTGTGATGGTGGTGATAGTGATTCTGGTGATGATGGTGATGGCAGTGATGGTGATGGTAGTGGGGATGACGATTGAAAAAGGGGGTTGATGGAATGCATGCAGTATGAGAAAATTGCTTTATTCTGTAATTCGATATTACATATGATAACACCCGCATATCATTCTCATAACTCCTCTCTAATGTCCAATGAACAGGTCAGGCAGTCATAATCTATAGAAAGCAACCGTAACACAGTGGTAACAGGGATAATATATGTCGGTTACAGTTGTATTGAAGAATTTCCCGACATGGTTCACACCATGGGAAATGCTCACAATTTCGGACAGTCAGTCAGCTGACTAACCGTTGAATTAACCAAGTGATGGTCATCATCAGCACATACTGAATGCAAATCACTGGGACAGAGATATTTACATTCCAAAGCAATGCATGGCCAATGGAAGAAATCAGAACAACAGCCATCCATGTCTACTGAAGATGATTACAGCAACTGCTGGGAGATCCAAGAAGGTAGTTGAGCTAGGGGACGTTTTGGAGGAAGGCATCGCAGCTGGCGAGCGACCCGGGGCTGGTATCATAGATGATAATCTACTCGATCTGGGAAAGAAATTGGAATGATTCCTTATATCTTTACAAATGGTAGGAACTGAGCTGTGTAAGGATAGGATATTCAGATTGCCCATTACGAAGTGAAATCTATATGTCATTTTCTATTCTGTTATGTACTTCTCGTCATGATGTAGCCTTCTGCAATGCAGTGTTGTGCTTAATATGTTGGAAACAAATCTAAGAGCCTGTCTATTGTATAATACTGGGAGACACATAATACATAGTTGCAAGGAGACTAGCGTAGGATAATATTGAGTTCTGCAGCCACACCAGCAAGGCAGAACGGCTTGTAAACAAGGCCTCTACACTGACTAATATGAAGATAGGCAAAGGCAACAGGTGAAAGGTGGTAAAAAGGTAAAGAAGGATGACAGTGATAGCAGTACTAAGTATAGTAACGAAAATGGTGATGATAATATTAATGGTGATGGTTATAGTGATAGCCATCGCAATTAGATTGTACAGCCATAGACCCCAACACAGAGGCTGGTATAGAAGACAAAAATGAAGGTGGTCAAGTAGGGGGAAATTTAGGCATAGTGTTATACAGATGACAAAAAACATCTTGTGCAGAATGGTTCTTGTGTATACTGGCAGGAACAGAGAAGTATCGAGTTTGATTGAAGTGTAACAAGCATGTTCATAATTCCTTTAGATGACGAAGCGATACAAACAATCACCAGTCAGTACTTACAACTACTACTCAACACTGTCAGACTAAAAAACCCAAACTAAATTAATTTGAGTGGGTAAACATAAAGTAGCGTAGAGCATAATACTGAAGAATGCCAGCCAATACTTGTTAGTACTTATTGACCTAATTGCTTATACTGAGAATAGCAATAAAACTATAGATTTCAAGAGTTTAAATAGTAGAACAGTGCCAATTATCCGACCAATCCTTAACACGTTTGGTTGCCTAAAAAACAGTTCCTCGCATGCAACAATGTTCGTATCAATGGAGATTGCCGTCACCTCAGCAGCAGTGATACAATCATTAACATTTGATTTACAAATGCAATGAACAATGTGCTTAATCCGCTTTGGAAGCATCATAGTTTTGGAATCCTCATCCTGGAGTTTCTGCAAGACCTGGCGATGTGATTGCATTGTGTTGCGGTTCTTGGGCAATTGAAATCCATTGTAATTAGTTCTTCCAGTCTTGCATGAACTAAAGAAGATTTAGATTGAGTTTTTCCAGGCAAGCAATCACACTCTCCGGAAGTTTACAGGTAATATAAAGCTTCTTCAAGAGTCACTTGTTCTATATACTGTGATGTCCTGCAGTCCAAATGTACTCAATAATGTTGTTGAATTCTCCTTTGCTGATTACATAGTTCTGTTTCTCTGTAAGTATAAGGATATTGAATATAGTGGAAGTTATTCAAACGATTCCACTCTACTCTTGAATGCAGATACGTCTGTCAACCTCTGCAGGGTGGACGTAGGCTCCCTTACTAGCTATTGTGGAAAGGATATTGGATCCAATGTTGTCACTATGTGACGTGACAGCTTTGCTGAGAGTCTCGGTAGGGTTCAGTGCCACTGAGAAATTGATCAATGGTGAAGTTATCAGTGATGATCAGTAACAGGTAGTATGTGTAGGTAGCAACATACTTTGGCTTGTGCCATGTTGGTTCTGATTCGGTAATCATGCTTGTCATTCAAAGTTTGATAGTGTGGTACGTATGCAGGAGACGCCATGGTAAGACAGCCTGTATTAATTGCTGTAGCTGGGTTTGCATTCAAAGTATCGTCAATTGCTGTCAGAACCCCTTAAACATCAATAACCAGTGTGTGACTGTGAATACCCAATGACAACAATGAAAGGTGAAGCCTCACCAGCTCCCAGCATTTGGTGCCCAAGATTTTGCTGCAACCCCTACAACTCTGCAGGGCCATGTGTATAGACCACCTTGCTGCACTATGTATTAAGCCGGGTGGTGGATGCACAGCAGATGATGTATGGGATGCTCATGAGAAGTTGAAGATTGTGAAGACAGATACCATCCAGGTATGTGAGAAATCGATCATTTGAGAACTGATGGGATCACCACTATGATGTGATGGCTTGATGCATGATTTTACATTTCTGAACTCTTCAGGCCATTCTCTGTCTGTAATGGCTTATTATCCCAGCGCTGTTCAACAATCCCATGTCCTCTCTTCCGAGCTCTGATAGGTCCTGCTTGATTCCAATCACAACACCCCAACAGTCATCCAACCAGAATATGCCTTTATACCATCATCAGAAATCAAGATTATAATTTAAGCGTCAGTATCAGCAACCACAGGTAAGCTGACAATGTGAAATTTGACATTGGTAATGGGGCTGAGTACCTGGATGTGAGCCTCCATTTCAGCAATCGGATTCAAGACAGCAATGCGAGCACTGCTATTGAAAACAGCAATCTAGGTGGAGAAGTGAGCTTCACCATACATGACAGAGCTCGGAATGGCAGGGATGTGATTGATGGAGTTGATGCCAAGGTTGTGGAGCTGGCTTGAGTGGATCAGAGCCTCAGTACTGAAGGAATTTGTCAATTGGCATGTATTTATACTGCTCTCACCCCGATACATGCTAACTGTTCTCTAGATGTTGGCTGTATAGCACAGTCTATTCTGTAAGTGGACAGGGTGCAAAGCAATACTTTTGAACACAAATGATTTGCCAGTACATAGGTCAGAATAGTGGAAGAGAAAGAAGGAAATGAAGAAAGTGCTCTTAGAGGAATGCATGGAACAGGCAAAGAGTAGGTGTGCGAACATTCAGCAGCAAGATGATCCCCCTCGCCTCAGGCGTGAGAGGAAGAACATGGGAGCATGCTGGTGCCTAACGGAGCTCTTTCATCGGGATTCATCCTCAGATTTACAATCTGACTTTTAGCACCCTGGGAGTTTTTGTATTCTCAGCTGACTAAATACCATATGACTATGTTGGAAATCATATGTCAAGTAACTGCCATTACTGTTCAGTATATGCTTGTATTGAATTACTTGAAATCATGAATCCAGTGCAACAAAAAGGCTAGTGGATACTGTACAATACAGGCCGATTCAGGTTAGTATTTGTCAGAATCTAGCTACTACCTCTCTGTGGTGCAATCTCTCAATTAAGTTCCAGACGCACAAGCCATATCAGATTCATTCGGTGTGTTTACCAGACTCCTTAAGCAAGTGAACACAGGTGATAATTCTGTCCACAGGAAACAATGTAACCATTCTTGACCAATCACATAAAGATGCAGGCAAACTGTGGGTAATGCACAGCCTCCAATTCAAGCCCTCACATGGGATTTCCTCATAGTCCCATTGATTTCTGAAGGAGTACAAGCATTGTTGGAGCAACGATATCAGTAGAACTCCTGTGAGCAGCTGGAATCTTCAGCTAATATGTGCAAGTATACAACTCTCTTTGTTTTGGTCAACTCCCACTTGCAGGTGGCATGCAAAGTTATAATATGTAATCCAGATACTCTCATCAAGTGTATATGTTCATTCAAATACTAACAAATGCATCAATTTCAAATATTGCAGGCATCACGAGAAAAATTAAACATCTTGCATGAATTACAGACAAAGTCAATGAATATTCTACAATTCGTACCCAAACTCGTCAAGGAAAGTGTTTATAATATCCCAGTGTTGAACTAAGTGTCATTGCTCCTCTACTTCATGCTGCCATTCTGTGGGCACATGTACCGCAAACCTCACCAAGAGTTGAATTGGGTCAAAATCGAACAAATTGTAAAAAGTGATATAATACTATGCAAGATCTATTTACCTCAAAAGTATTGCTCAGCGGAGACTACGTAGCTTTAACACAGCAAATTGGTGTGTATGGAGCAAGCAAGTGATAGTCAGTGAGAGAGGATTTCACGCCGAGTGACAGCCATTTAATTGTACCATCTTCTAGGCAAGTGAGAGCTACATGGCTATTCTATACTGGTATTGGACGTTATTGGGTATGACCATCAGATACATATTGCTATTTGCCTAGCAACTAAGAACATGATACATTATTTTTTCCCATGTGTCTTGGCCATTGAATCTATTCTCCAAGCTCCATCCTCTTATTATCTTCCTCCTCCTCCTCTTCCTTCTCCTCATCCTTCTCCTTATCTTTCTCCTCATCCTCCTTCTCATTCTCCAACTACTTTTCCTCTTCGACAGTATCACCCTCTGCCTCATTCAGCACTGCTGCCCATTCAGGATCTAGATGTTGTATGATTTTGCTGCTAGCAATTGAGCTATATGGTGGTAGTAACTTTCACCATCACCGGTATCTGCCACGCTACACTTGATGGCATCAATAACATCCAGTCACACAACACTCTGCCTGGCATCCAAGAATTGTAATCTGTGCCCTCCAGTAGATTAGTACTCACAAAAGTCATACTATATTGGTGAACAACAATAAAGCTTTTTTCATTGATGAAGCGGAAATTCGCCATCGTACTCTATAGCAAGAAGGGAGTGCAAAATTCTGAACTGGCAAAAGAGGAGTTGTACAAGATGATGGCTCTCTCTCCTCATTTTGTGGTGTAGGAGGTTGAGATGCAGATTTCCTTGATGTTTGAGCTATTTCAGCAGCCCTAGATTATGCAAATGTGAGTCCTTCTCACCTCAACAACCTGTTGTTAAACAAAGTACCACTGGATACCATCCCTAACATACTGATATACCACACAATCAAAATTTGATATAAGCCTTTCAATATCCCATATCCCAGCTTGTTCTATAACATTTTGGCATATGCTTTGCTGATAGTTGCCTCATGTTCTTACCACCAACTATGGGATTCTGTGTACTGTATTTCTTCACCCCATTGTCGAGCCGCTTCAATCGTCCATTAATCTTCACCAGAATTTTGTTTACCTTCAGGTGGTCTCTAACTCTCTTCTGAAACACATCACCGTGCCCTGACCCTTCAGTCACAATCTCCATGACCTCTGGCTGTAGGTAACAAACAGGTTTCAATGCATGAGCATATCAATGACCAATTAGAAGTTTACCAGTATTTCTCCACACTTCGAGTGTCCAGTCAGGCAATATGAGGAGTCTCGTCACCCTTGGATCTCATTTTTATCACCATTCTCACTTCAGTGAAAGCTGAAAGATCACATCACTATTGGACTTTTGAAGCACCCTGCACTAGATTTAGCATTAGCAACGGGTCAGGGTAACCCACCGGCGGTCCGGGTTTGGGCCACCAAAATGGATCTATTCGCTTCCAGACCCGTCCAAAAACCCGACCCGCCGACTCTTGACGGGCCAAACCTGGACCCATACCTATCAACCTGCGGGTTTTGCCGGGTTTGCCTAGACCCGTCGGTTCAAATCTCTGGTTCTGCGTTTCTGGTTTCACATTTATGGTAGCATTTAGATATGCTACTGTTAATCGTCAAATATTGACATTCGTATGTCACGTTTCATTTTGAATGTATTGGCCGCCATAATGATCAAAATGAATAGAAACACGCACTCTACCACATCCTGAAAATGTGCGTCAACAGAGTGTCAATGATTGTTGGTCGTGTAACATGGGTAGTCTGGGAGGGCAAAAGGTTCAATACAGTCATAAAGACAGTATTGGCCGCCTTTATAGCAAACAGAGAAAGTGAAACGCTACCTACCCCATCTTGAAAATGAGCATCAAAGGAGCGTCAATGGTTTCGGGTACTGCATCTTCGGTAATATGACTGCTGTTTGATCACAAGCATCCAGAAACAAGGGTATGGCAGTCATTGTAGTCTGATATGTACGGGATATTCCCGCCACATCCTCCATGACAGTACAAACTACATTCATTTACAGAGCCACCACTAAGTATTCGTGAGCCTTTTAGGGTACAAAACCGGTCAAAACCATGTATATAGACCATAATGGCCACCTGGCACTATAATTGATCATAATGGAAGGGCAACAATTGTTGATACTCAGTTGACGCGCATTTTCATGATGGGGCAGGGAGCATTTCACTTTCTCTTTTGGCTATAAAGGCATCCAATATATCGTTTATAACTATTTGCAACCATTCGCCCCCCAGATTACCAAACATACATGACCAAGAATCGTTGGCGCTCTGTTGACGCTCATTATGCCAGGGGTGTATCCATAATACGCAATAATTTGATTTTGGCATAGTCCATCATTCACGTTGATTTGGCAGCCTTTCTAGCCATTTCATTTACTTTCTTCTTGATCACTACATTGTTCTTTAATGATACATATAAATATATCCTTTAAAATATACTGCAAAGTATTCGCTAGTTCAGGATAATAATCATCTTCAAAATCCCATGCCATTTGATCAATTCTAGTAATCACTGCCAGGTTCGCTCAATACGCTGCTGTGGTCTTCAAAATGAATGTTTGCTGCATTATCACACATCAGATAGTGTACTAAGCAGTGGATAATCCTTCATCAGCCAGCATATCTGGATCAAAATCCGTATTGTGCTGACTATCCTGAGCAGATGTATTGAAAGTAAAGGATTCAGCACAGGGAAGAGATGTATGTGAATACACATATCTGGCTGGCAAATTAACAATTTGGCAATGTTGGGCTCGAGAGGTGTTCCCACATGTTGCGAGCGGTGTTCCAGGCAGAGGTAGTGTCGGCTCGGGAGTTGGCACTGGGGTAGGCTGTCTGCGTCGGTTGGGTGGAGGTGAACCTGCTCGTTTGCGTCTCCATTGTGTCTGCCGATTTTTTGCAGTGTCATCTGGCCAAGGAAGGCATCCGACCATGTGGTTTTGACGAAGCATAGCCAGGTGTCTTTGTATCGCAGCCTTTAACTTTTTATGACCAGGAAACTCAACACCCTGCTTCACTTCTTCTCGGACCTCGGTGAGTGGTTCCAGGGTCAGATATTGCGTTTCCTGTATTGGGGCGTGCGAAAACCCTGCTTTGGCCATTTTGGCCATATTCAACGCCAGGCGCATGTCTGACTGATTCAGCTGTACCTGATCTCCTCACCATGCCATCGTAGCAGACATTTTGAATACCTACAAGAAATTAATTGCTACTGCTAACAATGAGATTTGACTAATACCTCAACTATATACGCTTCCGTAGCCTCCTGAAAGTTAATTAAACCCTGTTTCATCCACTCACGGGGACGGTTATCACGAAATTCATTCGCAAAAATGCCAGAGGTGGCAATGTCATGATGTTCAATTTCGTGGACTGTGTGGACAAGTGCCTTGGTTCATCATGCAGGTTTCGCATTACTGGCAACAATTAATTGGTCAAATAACTCTCAACATACAGCCGCTGTACATTGTATCGTCAATTGATTACTATTTCACACGGTATGGATAGACTAGGATCCAACTGCATGCTACTGCTTATTCGTGCTACTTTCAGTCTTATATATGATTTTTAAGTGTGCATCCTTGGTGAGACTTTTGGTGGCTGCATTAGAAGCATTGCAGTGGACTAACTTCGGTCTACATTCTTGCGGTGTACTGATGAGTGATGTATTTGACGAAGCGCCTGCCAATTCGCTTGATTTGAATGTGCTCCAACATGGCTCGGGTGGTTGTGTATCCATGATTTGTTGGTATTGAATAGGAGAGGAAAATGCTAACGAAAAGCAGTGGGAAGTCCTGATGACTATGTAGTTAGTGTCATGTCAGAATGGAATCAGTAGCAGCCATCGTGATCATTATACTCAACATGAAACCTGCTACATATCGCTGCAAGTTGCAGGGGTTTCCCACAACCCGAAGATGTGCAATAAGTCAGTCCGATGCTGCTTGTTTGTTAACAGGGACAAATTGCATTGTATGACAGCCGAAATGGCATGATTGTCAGCTATAAATAGAACATGATTCGAGGGAACAGACGTCTGCTGATGTCTGTCTCAAATAATCGATGGCATAACATGTGCAACTGACACTAACAATCAAGTCATGTTGTACAGTTAGCCTAACTATTCCCATTTGATTGATAGTTAAAAGGAAGATTTTGCTTTGTTCTAGACGAGTAATCATACCAACCTTGACATAAAGGACGTAACTTGCCTCCATAGTGTCGATAACTTGCAATATCCAACATCTCATCCAACAACAAAGGCAACTTAAAGTAAATTGGTCAATGTTCCGAAAAAGAACTTTTCTCCACTTCCGGCGAGCAAATACAGCAAGTTGACAAAGCATTCCGCCGAACGACGTCATGAAGCCAATGAAGGCAAGAACAGCTTGGAGGCAAAAATAGTCTAAGCACTTGAGGAATTGCGCAGCTTGCAATCCAAAAAGAAGCTTGCGACCGAGACACAATGAGAAACCCAATTCTTACCCAATGAAGAGAAAGGAACATGGATTGAGGATTATGTTGAGAGAGAAACCGCTGGGGCAAGAAAGCGAGTTGATGACGCCGAGGCAGCAGTTGAGCACGAGCAGGATGATATGAAAAATGCTGAAAATGTGGGATTGACGATCATACAGCCCGAAATGACATTGCAGGAGATGATGGTTGCTATCGGAGACAGTGTGAGTGAGCTTGCAAGTTCCGACGATGGGGTGGATGGGGAAGATGAAGATGGTGCAGAGACAGAGCAGGGCAAGTTGAGCGAAGATGATGAACCTGGCTGGGTGATGGGCACAATCACCAAAATGGTACAGCTGTACATGGAGAGGTTTCGGCAGAAGCAGATGAAGCTTGACAAATTAACTCAACCGGAAGGGGAGGATGCAGCCGTCTACTTCCGTAAAAGAAATGAGAAAAATGGCACATTCTAATTGAGGGTTGCGGCTGTGGTTCAACCGCAAACGGATGATGAAGCTGCGGCATCTGGACCAACAACATTTGGAGAGTATACAGAGTGTCTTGACATTGTGCCCGGAATCTTGCAAATGCCGCAAGGGACCTCTCGACCGGGAAGTTGTCATATTAGAGAAGGTTCAGGGAAGCCACATTCAAACATGAGTATTTCTGGTGTTGAGCCCACTAGGGAGCTCAATGCACCTCCTTTGCTTCATGCGAACGCTGTTGAACCTGTAAGCTTTTACCCCTACATATTACCTCCCGCTGTGCACCATATACATTTCGGATTCGGCCCGTGACATGGTGATGTCTCCTGCAGCTGCAGTGGAATCGATACGCAAACTGCAATTTTTGACTTCATATCTTGGTGAAAACCAATTTGTTAACCAATTTTGCTACTTGTCATCTCTATCTTGATTTCAGTGACCAAATTGTGAGACATGAAAATTTGTCTGTGCATGTGCAAAGGTCAAATGCACCATGTGGAAGTTCTAGAATTCCAATCAGGCAGTAGCAGGGCCAACACTTTCGATTTCTATATGCAAGGTACGGTTAAGTGACAAAGCAAAAGCTATATTAGTGATACAATATACTAACAAACTTTAAGTGAGTGATGTCAAACGTGTTATGGATAGAGCAGTCAGTACTCATCACGAACCTGTCTGATTGACAACCGTCATGCTGTATTTATCGATGAATCCAACTGCATAAAACTCTACACAGACCTCATGCACATGGTTGAGATATTTGGAATTGCTTATGCTATGTCATGGAAATCGGGGAGAAGAAGCTGGATGAGGAAAAGTGAGGAAGTTGAGCAACATTTTCCAAAAACTAGTGAAATGATCCACATGCCATAAATTGCCGGCCGAAAGTGCAGGAATGTGATAGGGCCACATTATCTCTCACTCAGATAGGGTGGATAGCGGTTGAGCAGAAATTGAAAGGCAACAATACTCTTGGATGGAAACGATAATACATAACAATGCAATATTGGATGTCAATAATGTGTATATGATTGGTTGCGTATAAATATTGAGTGTACAAATGCTGTTTTGATGTGATTAATATCGGCATCAACAGATTGTCAATGATTTTTAGTCTTACACATTCGGCAATCAAAGGGCTGCATTGTCCTATCGTTCCAAAGTGAATGTATTGGTCAGCATTATAGCCAAAAGGCCAATGATATACTCATTGCCATATGCTAAATATGAGCGTCAATGGAAAGTCAACAACTCTTGGCCTAGCATCTTGGAAAATGCAAGGGCCGTGAGATGACATTATCACATAATCTAACTATCGGCCACCTTGCTACGCAAATAATCTATCGTTGACATCGTCACTATACCCTAAAAATGATCGTCAACGGAGCGTCAACGATTTTAGGCCTTGCATCTTGGACAATCAAGAGGCAGTGCAACCAAATTTATCGATAATCAAACAATCGGCCTTCTTTCTAGGGAAAGATCCGTACAAGAACATTCTAACAATATCCTAAACTAATCGTCAACAGAGCGTTAACGATTTTTGATCTTGCATCATGGATAATCAAAAGGCAGTGGAATGCAGTTAACCTACAATGAACCTAACAGCAGCCATTATTGCCAAAAATGGTAGTGATGATATTGCGTCTGCCTTATAGAATTGAGCGCCCACAGACTGTCAACAACTTCTGTGGAGACTGTATACGCTACACAGCAATGAACTGCATTGTGCTGTTTCTAATTTTAGTTTCACGCGGTCAGTCTTTTCAATCTGTCCTTGTATAAAACTTCACAAATATGCATGCAATGTCTCACATATCTGATTTTTTTGCTTGTAGCTCTAGAGTCAATATTTAAGAACCCACATTGTGCTTCACTGTAACGTTACACTTGGCTGTCCCTAGAGTCGGATTACCCAGCTTGCCAATTCCCACTGCCATGTTGGATTGAAAATCTTTCAACACCTCATTGCTAGTGGTCATGATCTTTTGCAAAAATGAACTTGTATTTATTTATGATTTGAGTGACCTCATTTTACCAATCATTGTCGATGCTTGGTGGGCTATATTGAATGTAGGCTCCCAGCATCCAATTGGTTGGAATAATTCTAGACATGCGTCTTCGTGCCGATTTTATTTGCACTACGGAATTGTGGAGACCGGCAGCCATGAAATCATATGTATTCTTTGTCATCAAGTTCTTCGCCATCCATCAGAATATGGGACCAGCTCGATGGGGAAACATTTGCTGGCAAAAGCTCACATCGCAAAGTTAAATGAATTAACAGAGTCAGAGGTTGCTGAATAGACTTGTTCAACAGTCAATGAAAAATCGTTGGCCATGCAGAAGAATCAAGGATGTTGAGGAATTTCAAAAGTAAGTTTGCAGAGGAACATCATATTTGACATCCAGGTTAATCCATATTAGCTGAAATGGCAGACATAATGCTCCAAACAAGCAGCTAAAGACTTGGAATCTTCCGAATTTCACCAAGACACGTGGAATTGCAACCTCATGTAGGGATTTGTTTCGGCTTAAATTCCATGGAATGCTATATCAAATCTGGAGCTACGATGGTCAGATGAAGCATTGCGTAGTGACCTAGAGCTGCCGTCCGCAACAACTCTTAGCAATATTTGCCGCAGGGTATAAATACTAACGGTGGATGCAATTACGAAGCAATTGCCGTCATGAAATAAAGTTAGTTTACCTTTGGACAGATGGACATTAATGAACAAACTCACTATAATGTTGGTCATTGTTCACTCCACGGATTGAAATTTGGCAATACCTGAAGCTCATCTTGCATTCGATGAGGTTGATTGCCTATTTATTTCCGCTTTCCAATGGGAATTATGGATGATAGGTCAATGGCCAACATACTGCAGCAAGGCTAGCCATACATTTGAAGGATGTGCTCGATCAAATTGGGCTTACCAAAGGCCAGTTGCTTGGTATTTCGACTAATAATGCTTCCTCAAATTACTCGATGACTTGTAAGCCGCAATCAACACTTGAGGCCTCTGGAATCAAGTGGCCGGCAGTGAGGAACCACATACCATGCATCATGGACATCATACGACTATCCTTAGATGCATTCTTGAGCAGTCTCGGTGTAAAAGGCTTCATCAAGTCTTGGGAAGCCCATGAGCATGATCAGTAATTTGGAGAGAATGAAACCATAGACAGTGGGAATAGTCAAAGACTTCGAGAAAGGTGCAATGATAGAATCAATAAGGTGTCGGCCATGATACCCGGTTTAGAAAAGATAATTGAAAAAGTATGTATTTTAAGATATTTTGAAAGTCCTAAAACTGACCTTCATATAGCAGAAAATGCTTGCTGTATTGATTATGCTGGCACCTGGTCGTCAAAACAAGATCAGTGACTATTGAAAAGCCAAAGTCCGCATCGCAGTACTTCAGATTTTGGATGTGACGACACATTGGAACTCAACACTGGAGTTGCTCGAGCGTGCCTACCCATTACGGGCATTCACACACAAGTGGCTCTATAATCAAACATACAGTGATTACTGGCCACTCTTCACAACTAAAGATGAATGGACTATTGCGACGTATATCGTGGATGGATTGAGGTCATTCCAATATTGGACCCTGTGGATGTCGAAGAGGCATATAGTCACATTGCATCACGTTATCGCAGTCTACAATGACATGTTTGATCATATTGATTGTGTCAAGCACGCTCTGGCTAGGAAGAATACTCAATGGAAGGAAGACTTGTACTTTGCAGTGAAGTCAGCTCGACAGAAGCTGTCCAAGTATTCTGCTGCAGTGACACCAATGACAGTTATGCTCCTGGTTGCTGCAGATATCCTCGATCCTTTCTGGAAGTTGCAATTGTTTAGAAAGTGGGACAAGGGAATGGATATTAATGCTGAGGACGAGACATCCTATACTATGCAATACCAAGAGGCCTTTCTGAAGTGTGTGGAGAATGAATACTGTGCCAAACATTGATATGTGCCAGTCATTAAACTCGAAACCTTACCAAGTAGCAATCTCATCCCCTCTGCAATGGCTTCAGGATCCTGTCAATCTTGCTTTGATCAATATGATTTGTTCAGCGATGATGAAGAATACTTAACACGTACAAATGTGTCTGAGATGACACCCGGACAAAGCAATCACCCAGCACTCTAAATGACTGCCGCCAGGCTCTATCCGAAACTGCCACCTGAAGCACCAAAGAACTGGGGGCAAATAAATCCAAATCTCAATGATTACCACTCCGACTCAATGGAGTTTTTGGATACCTGACATAACTGACAGTTGGCGCCAACAAGAGGAAACACAGTCAAAGTATGCCGATCTCTCCAATGTGGTACATGACATATTTTCTTTCAGACCACATGGTGTCAGAGTGGAGGCTAGTCTCTCCCTTGGGCGAGATGTTATTGGCTGGAGAAAGTGAAAAACCAGAGGCGAGACCCTTCGCAAAAAAGTCATTGTAAGGCATCTTCCTCGAACCAATAACGAGATTTCTGAAGGCACTGACCCAGCATTGGATACGACGAACTAATAAAACGACACGGAGATGATGAAAGAGGTGGAGGAAAGCAAAATGCACACAATGGCCAAGGTCCATGACTTTATGGAGATGTGGCAGGGCAGCCAAAACATCCCTGCTACACAGAAGGAATCTTGCACTCAGAACACCCAGATGACAGCCGGAGGATACATTTCAGACATGGAAGAGATTGTCAAAGCAACCTGGTCACTCCTTTCACTTGATGGTGCGGCTGCATTTAAACTGTCAGAAAGATCACCATTGCCACCAGCTTTGTCTGCAAAAAACCTCCCTGGAGGACAAACTCAAATATTAAATGTCCGCCAAATCCAAAGAATCAACCGTCATCCAGTCGAAAGTCATGTGGATTGTACACCTGAAAGCATTTCGGATGCTGAAATTAGGCTAAACTGGAATGGTGACTTGGATAATCCAATTGACAGTGAAGACGATTGCGCGGCAGACAATGAATCTGATATAGAGCAAAACAATGGCATCCAGGATCCAGACTGTGCAGAGCAGCAGAATGTGAGTGCCACGCCAATTGTTCCCAGATTGATTCAGCCAACAGGGAGGGCAAATAGATAGGCCGAAAAGGTGATGGTGATGCACAATGCAATAGAAACGAAGAGGAATAAAGAAGTGAAGAATACGTAGGACAGAATGCGTCAATGGTTGACCAGCTTCTTTATGTATTTTGACCGAATGTTTCAGAAAGAGATATATTATGGGCAAATGGTGAGCAGTAGCTTGTAAATATCGGTTAATAAACAGATGTATAGTAGGCGCAATGAATCTTTAGGCGAGATATATCATTCTTAGTTGTGCGAAAGTGAACAGTTCAAGAATGTTACTGCGCTTGGTTTTCCCACAGGGCCGAGTCTTGATCTGACAGACAGACATCCAATAGGTTCAAATCATGATGAAAACAATAATCAATGGCAGCATTTGTTAAATGGACAATACATCAAAATGAGCGTCAATGGAGTGTCAACAATTTGTGGTTTTGTAAGTATGGTAGTAAACCAGTGACTTGGTCGCTGTTATTCATAACCGACATATTGGCAACTGTATTAGGTAAAAGAGACAGCAATATGGTCACCGCCCGATGCTTAGAATAAGCCTCAATGGATCGTCAACGATTCTTAGCTTTGCATCTTGGGTATTTTATTTTCTGATTGGTTGCAGACATCCATTTATGACATATTGGCAACCTTTGGATGCAAAAACAGTTGCACCATGGTCCCTACCGAATCCAGAAAATGAGTGTCAACTGGGCGTGAACAGTTTCAGATCTTGCATATTTGGTAAACAGGGTATCGTGCAGATGTTGGTGCACAGAACAGTATCATTAGCCACCTTGATAGGCAAAAATACCATATATCCAACGTAAGACACAGATACCAAATTAATCGATATTGCAAACTGCACAACATGTAACAGGGCATTATTGGTTGTTGAAAATGCTATTTTGATGAGATACTATTAACAAACTGCAAACACAACAGCCTTATATGAATCTACAGGTGGGCCTACTGGATGACAAGCTGATAACCTGTGCTATTAAGCCAGGTCGGGAGTTTACCATCGATCAGTACCCGAGTGGACAGTTCAGGTGTATTGATGGCCCGGACCGCCAACTTGACAATGGCCTGGTTTGGACCCCCACCCGGAGCTGAACTGACGATCCGGAACCGTTGCTAACACTATCTAGATCAGTTAGTATCAATCTTTCATGCAAGATTCTAGTACTCACCGGTTTTGAATATAGTACGTGTTATGATATTCTGATTGCTCCACCAGTTAAGCAATTCTAACCTTCCACCTTGAATGCATGCACCCTGATTTATCGATTCACTCTGTCTCTACCATAGTCGTTATCTGTGCAAGTGCTTCCTTTGCTTCTTTTGCCATTTTAACCATCTTTGTGCAGCGTCATTCCAGGTAATTGCCCATGACCTCTCTAGATCATTCAGCATGGTACAGCCTTGGAAAATGATTCCATCAGTATTTTAATGAAACTGGTCGTATTCGCCAGACCGTACCAAACGTGATTCTTCTCTGCATTCAGCAGGAACATTATCAACATTTTCCCAACTGGTTGAGATGTTGTATGATATATTGCACATGCACAGATTCTTCACTGACCATGAGAGCATAAGTTGCAATGGCAAACAGGTTGTACAAGACCTGGCACTGGTACGCTTGTCCATATATAGGAACCATTCCAATTTAATCTTCAGCTCAAACCATTGTGTCCAGATTATCGCAGGACCGAGCACTCTGAAACACACACCCCACATCATAACATAACTTCTGCTCAGCGAAGTGGGGAATCTCATGCAACATTGGATTTCTCAGTCTTATACTGCGGCTCTGCCATATACTAGCACAGTAAATATTCAGAAACCTTCGATTTAGATACTCAAAGCATGCAACCCCAACAGTGCCACTGTTGTCATATTCTTTCATTGTAGTGGTAATAGATTCGGGTCAATGCAATCCGTCAGTGGGCTTGAATCTGTGCCCATACATGTCTGAGAGGATCATTGTGTTGTCCTGCTCATTCGCATTCATTGCCCTGTTGAACTTCCTACTGCCATTGTCGAAAAAGTGTTCTGGTTTGAAGATCTTTAAGTTCCAGAGCATATTGCTCTTCAGTCATGCATGCTGCATGCTCCCGTGCATTGTTTTTCTTATGATACAGTCTTTATCTCCATCCGAGAAGTTAATGCAGGGTGGACATATATTCACAGGTTGGTCTTCCTTCCACACAGTCCCTTGGTCAGCCTCCTTGATTGTTGATGGTATGAATGAATATACCTGATACATCATGGCAACGGAATGATGGTTGGTGTCTCCAAGCTGAATGACCATATCCATTTGTATGAAAGAGTGTTGGGCTAGATCTGGGCATTCTGGGCATGAGAAGTCAGACAGCACCATCTTGTACTGTGTTTCAAAAGCTGCTCAAAGGCCTCCAGCCCAGGCTACGTTGGTAATAGAACTCCTCGTATACTGTTCATATCCATTCGAAAGTAGCTTTTGTGAGAACATAGTACAAGGTTGTATTCGGCTCGAAAGGAAGAATCAGGATGATATGAAGGTGTTTGCTGATGTCACATACTGGCAATACGGAATCTCTGTCTAAGTTCAGCTCTGCAAGGTAATGTGCCAAACAATGATGACATCATGATTGTCGCATTGGCAGGCCCTCTCTGACCTGGCTTTGAGAGCATCTGATACAATCTTATCAACCTCTAGTATGCTTCATGCAAGCAATTGCCACTCACTGAGCCCTAATCTCCTCTGAATGAGCCTAGTGCCGAGAATCACTTTGAACCAATGTATACAATAGTTTTGAACATATGGTTCGTCATCGGGCTGGTTGCCCATCTGCTGTTGGTTGTAGTCAAGCTGAAGGCATCGGAAACGGTTTTGGCCTCATCAGTTGGGGCCAGTTCTGTCACTTTCAATCAGTTTTGGAGCTTAAAGTTGGATCCTCTTCTCTCCTTTCGGTTTATCCATCATCTGCGCCTGTCAGCAACATTCACTGTCCAAAGGAACTGTCATGAACACGACCGCTATGCTCTTCCTAGCCATGATGTCTCACAATCACAATATTGAGGGTATGGTGATTAGATATAGATCAGCAAAAGTGTGACCTGCGATCACAGATGCAAAGCGGTATATGAACTGGGGCCATGTGTGTTGATATGGCAGGGTGACTGACGGATGGAATTGAGGTGTAGAAGTGACATGGAGGTTAGCCTGCGGATGAGGCTCCACAGGACCCTAAATACAACTTGTTCAGGCCCAAATGGACTATTTCACGCTGTAGTTTTTACATATTTGGTTGCAGGTAATTATAGTTCAATCTTTCTTGGTTGAGGCTAAACATAGTTCAACACTTCAGTATGATGCAATAAGTGCCTGATTACACAGAACATTATCAATGAGTATTGGTTGATACGAATTGAACTCTTAAAGTTCACATTAATGTTACCAAGTTTGGAGTGTATTGCGAATATGAGGCAGTACTGCATTGCAGCTAAGAGTTGTTGCCTGTCCAGTTAGTATCAGTCGTTGATTCAAATACAGAGCAGTACCAGTCATTTCTCTACATGTACATACTATCAATTAGAAAAGTTGTGCTTTATTATCCTGCAGTGGCAGTTAATCTAATATAAACATTATTCTAAAATATCTTACTTCTTCACATGAATATCATAAGCAGACCGGCTTCAACTCCTTTGGTTAACCATTTGGGGAGGGATACGAGATTGTAAGCTTTTCCAGCATCATTGAGAGAATATTGTTATGGATTCTCTACTGAGTGCCACCGGACCCAACACTGTAATCTATGGGTGCTGGTCATTCGATCTTCATAGCAGACAGACTGCTCTGCACCCTGGGAGATGGAACTTTCTGAAGATGCTCCATACAATTTGGGGTCTGTGCATCTGTACATTGTGGTAACAATGATTGTACTTTCAGCCATGTCATTATGTGCTGCTTACTGATGGTTACAACAATTACAGAAGAACCCAACATCTGGAGAATATCTTTCCAGGCTGTTCTTTCTAAGGTCTTAGGTACAGAGAGCAGCTAGCTTGGTTACTGGTGTAAATCTGAGCCATGCCACATAGTTTTAATCTCTTCCCATCTTCTTCCGCTATTGAGAATGAGCTGATAAATGGCCACTCCATAACCAGCAGTATTCAGAACTCCTGCAGGAATCTTGGTCAGTAGAACATGCAGGACTGTATGTATGCCTTAGTTTCTGAGGTATGGCACCTGCTTGGTCAGTACTGTATATGTTCAAGTTGGAGAATCAAGAGAATTGCTGTTTATCGGAATAGCTTCTCTCTCTTGGTTTACCCCCTTTGAGGCCCTCTATATTGCCTATGCAGCCCTCTTCATTTATCTCCTTTACTTTTGCTTCATACTACTCCCTGTACTCTTCATAGACCTTTACAACCACCTGTGTATACTCTCCTGTAAACCCAAGCTGCCCCTGATAATGAGACCATAACTTGCATCTGCATAGATCGACTGAAACTGATTGCTTGTCCATCCTCATCGCAACGTTCGAAAAGCTCATGTTGTTACAGGGCAAGTGTAATACTGTAGAAGTGATCACAGCATTTGCACCCACAAGGATCTGTATGGTGATATACTTTACCATCATTCAGGCGGGATCACTTGCCATGGCAAGTACATTGTTGACAAAGTCCTCGAAGATACAGTTGTCTTCATCTCCACTAGGACCAGATGCTTGGTTTACATCCTAGTCTACTGCAACATTTGCATACTGAACAAATCAGTCAATGTAGTTGTAATTAAGCAATGGAATCTCCAACATGAGATCTCTTTGTGGCTCTCAAATTCATCTCCATACATGTTTTGTTTCTCAATTCCCAAGGCACTTGTGGCTCATGTTCTTCTTTATTCTTTCCATCTCCATCATTGTCAGCTTCTTCTCTGCCATGCTCCTCTTCATCCCCATGCTATAGTTGGGAGTAATAATGGGTATGAAGAAGTAATGAGAGCTCTGATGCAGAACCTCCTGGTTGCCTCCTTCAAAGTGACCATCATGTTTGGTCTCATATTCATCGGATCAGACTGAATTCCACTCATAGCATCTGGTTCTGCTCAAACCAGGTGTCTTCCTTCGTTTCCATTCAATTTCATATTGTGACAAGTTTCCATATTGTCATGTAGATACCCTCTCTTATCATCATCATTATTATCATCATCATCATCACAACAATCATAATTATCAACATTCGCAGAATCACAATCTCCTTGGTTTCCATCATTACCTGGCGAGAATCGAAAGATACCCAGCCCAAACAAATCGAGCGATGAATCCCTCCTTGAAACTCTGTACAAATACGTAGAGATAAGTTGTATAACGTCAAACCTGAGATTGCTTTGCAAGTATGTTGTTTGAGTTCCTTGGTGACTTCTCCAGAGCACAGTAACCATCATCACCAACATGAAAGTCTGCTTGGGGTACATCAAACTTATGATAGTCCTGATTAACAGGGTCAGGACCATAGGTACACTACACATCCAGTGACACCAAATGACGAGGGTCCACACAGGGCAGATGGCCAGTTTTTGAGGTGGGGTGCATATCGTTGAAGCAGAAGTAGATGTTGATGACTGTTGAGAGTGGAAGTCATTGTGGCTGGCCGTATACAGGGGGAATGCTGTGTGGGGTTAACAATTAGTTTACAGTTCAACATGTGACATCACCTACTATACTGGCAGGTTAAAGTGTAATTGTTAAATAGATCAACCAGAATGATTACACAGAATACTAACAGATCATCAAGGAGGTTGAAATGTGCAAATCGAAAGGTCTATAAATCTCTTTTAATGTTGGTATGGAGATATACAGTACAGTTAAACATTGATAAGTACTTGCTAGTATTGTACATTGGTGGCTTACTTGGAGGGAACACTAGACATGGTAGTGTCATAAGTTCAGTGAAAAGAGAATCCTGGTGGGTTAAATGCTTAGCAGTCAGGTATTCCAAAATACCTGTATCTAAGTCTAAATGAGATGAATCCAAAAATTACTAAGGCCGCAGGCATAAGAAATCTGGTATCAATAAGTACAGAGCCATACAGTAAGGTACTGAACAATACAGATGCCACTGTCTAACTCGGACAATACCAAATTTTCCTTTACAGGCTGAGTTCACGAAGTTATGTAGTATCTAGAGCTACCTGCTGATTCAGTGCAGTATGTTCCAGTATGATAGCGCTATTTAAATGCCAGCCAAGCCAAACACTTCTTTCAACATACTGGATTGGGAAAAGCTGGTATTGATATGAACAATGCTATATAGAGCATTATTGGGAAGATACCATAAACATAATTAAGCCGAACTGAGCAAAGGATATATTTGAAGATGGAGGGTCCAAATATAGTTGCATTAGTAGGTATAGTGCCATTCAGACCAGCATTGGGATATGCAATGCCATTATTCAGATGTCCCCCAAGCCAAGGATTTCTTTAAAACATGTTGATTGAGAAGAAGGCAGTTACTCATAAACATGGTGCTATGCAGTACAGAAATGAGTTAGACACTGAGTTTCATCATTTTCAACAAAGCAAAGGATCACGTTCAAGACTATCACATTGAGGAAGATTCCATTATCATTGGGTGTGGTTTTGTATTGAGTTGCGTTGTTATCTATCTTGAACCACAACAGCAAAAGAATAATGATGGCAGAAATCATGATATGTACTGACACAAACCACAATGTGTGACTGAGCATTCAATTAAAGTCAGAGTGTGAGGGCGCTCAGAGTAGTGTCAATTAAGATTGAATTCTGAAGACACTACTGATGGTGCTGAGCACAGGCAAACACCAGAGGCTACTGTAGAGTACCACACAGGCAGGTATGAAGCATTACAAATTTATTACTACCTAGCATGCTGACAGCTGCCAGGCACTTATAGACAACTTTCTATAGATGCCTTTACCAATGCCAAGTATAATATGAGGTCATGGAATTGCCTACTATTGGTTAAATTGTGAGGGTTAGTAGGTCAGCGTTGTGGGTGTACACTGGTCAGAGTGGTGTGATTAAGTATCTCAGTGTTGCAGGAATAAGCATGTCAGAGGGAAGAGTCCAAACATTGTCTAGGGTTAAAGTAAGTGGTTGGAATTGGGAGAATAGGTGTGTCATAGTTGTCGGAGTAGGCATGTCAGAGTTCTGAGACAGAGTCTATCTGAAATTTCAGTGCAAGGATGTGAGAGTTAGAAGAGTCCATGACTAATATTCCAAAGAAGATATCAGAGTAGAAAATAGAAGAGTAATTGTGATGAATATATAGTTTATTCCATAAATGCAGTACATAATACATGTACTGCAGTTCAATTACAGTAATATTCCAGTTGTGGTATCAGTAAGTTACAGGTGTATTGTTGAGGGTTAAAGGACATGCCTCAGGGGTAGTGTGTATTGGTTGGTATTATGTGGTGTTATTCGTATTACAGGAGATTACAGCAGACCATATGGCATATGGTAGATGACTGATAACAGAATTTGTTTTTCTTGAGATTGGTAACAACAATGCATGGTAGGCAATGATAATATGAGAGTTAATGGCCATCGTAAATCACATTTATCACAGGGTAGACTAATTTCCCAATGCACCCCTTATTTACAGTTCTGTCAAGTGTGAAAGTTTTAGATTTTACATCACATGGAGAATCCATTTATGGTGTCAATGTTACCTCACTGCAAGTCATTCGTAATATACATTGCCAGTCTAGGTATGTCACAAAGCCTCCAAACCATCCATTGTAACTAACGATTGCCATTGTACAATTCATTTTAATCTATTTACAGTGTAATTTGTTTATTTCAGGATGTATTTGATTTATTTTCAGCATGCACAAAGAGATTGTAATTATTTGGACACATTACATACATCTGCATATTGGGGCAATGCCATTTCATGGTGTGTAATTCATTGTAAGCTATATAACCACAGATAGTCTCTAGTAACAGCTGTAATGGTGGATAATAAAATGCAGCCCAGAGCCACTATATGTAATGCAGACAACAATTGCAAAGCACTGTCAGCATATAGTAGTGTTTTGGCTTCACCCCTGTATTATAGTGTACAGAATACGATCTCATGGGGTGATAGGAATAGTATTTTTGAATGTACAGCATAGTGACGTATAGTCGATCTGTACTAGGGGTGATATAGCAGAGGCTTCTTATGCAGTTGCACTGTGTGTCCCGATCTCACAGTCAGCTGTCAGAGTAGTCAGAATGATCATGTTGCTGCCTTTCCATGCTAGCTCTTCATCCTTGCCAGAGTCCATGATCAGCTATTAGAGTCAATACATGTAGCCATCTAGATCTGATCAGAGGCATCTCACCCTACACCCAGGTCTTGATAATGCCCGTGCCAGCTGCCATAGGCCGTGTTAATCACTACCATAAACTTGTTAGTGGTGTCTAGTGTTAGCAACGGTTCCAAGTTCCCGGGACGGTTCCGGGTCCGGTTCCGACCCGGAACCGAACCGTTGCAACGGGTCTTACCACACGAAAACCCAGACCGTTGCAATTGGGCCGGTTTTACCACCAACAATCCGGCATTTCAACTTCACAAGTTTGGCTCCAATTCAGTATCTGAGTTCTGATTGTATCATGACACGATCAATATGTAAATTGTGCAGATTTATGCGCTCTTTCACCTCCCACTTTCAGATTTGAGATCTGACCAATATTAGTTGAGTCGTGATTGAAAACCCGCGAATTACGCTTGAAATGTGGCGTTATTTCACAACAATTCTACGAATATTGGTCGGATCGCAAATCGAGAAGCGGGAGGTGAACGAGCGCATAAATCTGCACAATCTACATATTCACCATGTCACGATACGATCAGAACTCATATACTTGTTTGGAACCAAAGTTGTAGGAACCGGATAGTTCGAACCATGGTCCGGTTCCAACCTGGCCAAAAACCTGCGTTTCTATTTCCGGTCTGGGTAACAACCCTGCCAAGACAAAGTGGGTTGGGTTTTTGGCCGGGTCTGGAACCGAACTGAACCGAACCACCAGGCAAAAACCGGACCAATGGTGGGTTACCCGGACCAGTTGGTAACACTAGTGGTGTCTCATTCTGTCCCTCTGATTCTGTTGGAGTACACCATCAGCTGTCCCAGTCTGCATGTATCATTGCCGTGATTTTCTTACAGGCTTGATATTGTATTGTCCTTGTTAGGTCCCAGCCCACCATCAGTTGTCAGAGTTTGCGTATATACTCGCCATAATTATGTCAGCAGCGTTTCATGGTGCCCCCATGGTCTTGTCCGAACTCACCAACAGCTGATTGAGTCTCCACATATGGTTGCTATGATATTTGTCAGACCTCACAATTGAATATCAGAAACTATACATGACTTTCACCAGTTGCCATTCTAATGACACTTTTAGTACAATTTTCACAGGCAATAGATTTTGTCTGTTTTTTGCTTGTTGTAATTAAATGACACACAATCAAACTAATTTACAGTATAGTCATCAGAAGCTTTACATAATGATTACAGATTACCCTCTCAACTTCCCACAATGAGCCAATCAGTGCTTTTCGATCTCCACCATTGATTGCATCAACTCTGTCCATCTGTATAGCCAGAATCTTGTTTTGTACCAGTGGTGGGATACATTCTCATTGCACAAGTGAATTCCCATATTTACCTACTATAATGTCACATACATGTGTCAAAAATAGTGTTCTACAAACAGTTGTCCCTAACTGTATCAAATGGGACACAGCAGAAACTGCCAACTGCCCCGCTGTCTGAGAAGTACTTCACAGCAGTTGTAGCAAGTAACAAGCAATCTCATATTACTGCATCAGTGAAGTGGGACATATATGGCTGTTGTGTGAAACAATACCGACTCAAGGAAGGTTTTTGCCATAGTATTCGATTGTGAAAGATGCATTCACATCTTCTTTGGTAACTATGTTCAGATTCATAACATCACTGAAAATGATCGGGTTCAGTCTTCCTTGACTCTTGCAGTCAGAATGATACCAGCAGTTTGTACAAGGAGATATTTGCCTTGATACTGTGGTGGTTACCATTTGAATTGGTCTGAAAACAAGTGGCATTCTGGCTGGGTATAATTTCACATGGCTGATCTGTGTAGTACACATTGGCAGCTGTTAGGAGATTCGCGAGCTTGGTTGTCAGTGCTACTGAGCAGTGCTTCAAACAAGTAAACACTTACTCTAGGGAAAGCTGCTTTTGAAATGTCAAACCCCTTGATTGCAGTACTCAGATTATTGTACACTATATTGTAGTATTCCTCACACAGTGTGTCGACATCGACTGCATAGGGGTCCTGTCAAAGAATTTGGCGAATATACAGATCACAGGCAATCTGGAACAAATTATTTCGCACCCAGATGTAGCCAATTTGATCCATTTGCCAACTGCCATCATTGTTGGAGGATCTATTGCATCTTGCATCTTGATGTTGCCTTAGTGTGTGAGGTCATGCAAAGTCAATGCCAATCAGGGAATGTTTCACTTCCCGGCAGTGTGCAGTGTTCCTGGTTCACTGGAGGTGTATTATAAGGTGATTGTAATGACCATGTAATGCCAGCTAGACAGTTTAATATTGGATGAAGGTGTGGTGAATACCCCCTCGAGTTTCCAAGAGAAAGATAACCCATCATGCATAGCAATCATCAGTTATGAGGGTGAGGCGACGTTTGCTTCTATCTGCCTGACGCTAATGTTCGGATCAACTGGGTGTTGGAAAATAGAGATAGCCAGAGTTACCAGCTCGGACATTGATTTCTCCTTCTTCCAACCTGTAACTGGTTGTTGCAAGAACTAGGCATTCACACTTAAAAGTTGACAACATCAGATACAAATATTGAACTAGATGAATCATATCCCCTCCTTTCTTATTCAAACCGTGAAAACAAGTACAGATATTATATATGCAAGATGTTCACCTTAGGGATTGCAGTTCATTGCGATCAACATTGCAACCAGCTGTATACTTTCTATTCAAGCTGTCGATGCCACCATAATTGCCCCAGAAGTAGTGCCATTTTCAGAGGTGTTTTTTGCAGTGAATATCACCACCAATTGAGCCGGAGTTTTCACGATCGTGGTGGCTTCTGCTCACCTGGCACCTCCTTCTGCCATTTTGATTACTGTAGCCACTGCTGCCTCAACATTATCTAGAAATGTTGTGGGTGCTGCTGCCAGATCTGGTTCCGTTTGCCATTTTGTACATTGAACTATGTTGGGCACGTTCACATTGGGTGTATTCACTTTATATGTATACGAGATTCATGGCTCATCATCATATTTCCCTTAATGTACATGTATCCAGCATGATTTAGTGGCAACATTGTCAGTGTTAAAAATATACCCACTAATATCAGTTCAAATGTCAGAGTAATAGTCCATGTAAAGGTGGAAGTTATGCTATAAACATGACAAAATCAAGCTCATCACCAAAGATCATATTGCACTGTATACACTCCATCTGTGCTGTCAGTGTGAATGGTATGACCGCATTAGCGAGATTGTGTTCAGTGTCAGAGTGGAGTAGTTGTCAGTCAGGGAGATTATGAGTGTTAGGGTGGTTGTCAGAGTCATGGTGATTTTCAGAGTTATGGTGATTGTCAGAGTTAGGGTAATTGGCACAGTTAGAGTAATTGTGAGAGTTAGAGTGATTGTCACAATGAGGATGATTGTCAGAGTTAGGGTGATTGTCAGTGTAAGAGTGAATGTCAGTGTTGAGGTGATTGTCAGAGTTATGGTAATTATCAGAGTCAAAGTTATGCCATATACATCGGGTCTTCAGAGGCAAAGTTGAGGTAATGCCATACTGCAGGTGTGGTTGCTTCTTGTATCAGAGTAAGGTGATTGTCCAAGCTAGCATAATTGTCTGAGTTATGGGAATTGCCAGAGTCAAGATTGAAGTAAAGTGGTATTTTTGGTGAGGTTGGTATACTTACCAGAGTGGAGTTGTTGTCACAGTATGGGAAATTGTCACAGTGAAGGTAAGTGTCTATGTTGAAGTTATACTGAATACATTGGGTTCTCCTGAGTCAATATCGATATAATCCCATATTATACGTTGGGGTGCTTTCGATATAAATGTAGGGTGGCTGTCGGAGTTAGGCAAATTGGGAGAGTTGAAGTTATACCATATACATTGGGTCTTCTGAGACAAAGTAAAAGTAATGCTGTATTATACGGAGAGTTGCTTCCTGCATTGGTGATGGGTTGTTGTGAAAGTTACCGAAATTGTCAGAGTTAAGGTAATTGTCGGAGTTGAAGTAATCCTTTACAAGTTGTGTCTCCCATGAAAGTCCCAGTTTTACAGTACTTCCCATGATTAGAGTATGTTGAATGGGTTCTACAAGTGAGAATTAAGATTATACTACTTTGTTAAGTTTCAGTAATCTTCCAATTATTCCAAGTATATGCTTGCTTACACCCTCCAACATTAAGCCACACAATGAAACTGTTTCCTCACTATCACTCTGTGATTTTGCAATGCGAATCTCACCACCAAGATGAATCCTGACATGGCACAGTATTGTCTTAACAGCTATGCGAGTTGATGGGGCAGAAACAATTGCAAATGGTGTGCTATTGCAAGTCTAGCTAGCACAGTCTACCAGTACTTCATGGGCAATGGCTGCTCACAAGACCTGGAGGTGAACTAACTGAACATCTGATATTTCAACTATTGAATTGCAAGTGGGATAGCATCAGGAAGCTGCACATCATAGGAGGTCAATGAAATATGTGGCACAGCTCTGAAATATAGAAAAGTAGGCAACTCACAACGTTTACGAGGTGACTTGTATGGTTAAGTGTTGGACAATACATATCCCTACTGGTAATAGTTTGTATTGGTTACACTGGATATTAGTCAGTAGGAACTCATACTACAACATAGATAGCTCTGGATAGTTTGGTTGGACTCTGTGGGCAGCTTATATCGCCAGCTAATCCTCAAAACGGGTCTATCCCTACAGCTGAGGTGTATTACAATTGAACTAAAGACACTATTTCGACAATGAAATGCTTTAATTTGCTCTCAACCACTGTGAGTCATAGAGACTGTGAGTAGTGTTAGAAATTTGTTACAATTCACAAGGCTACAGTGGTAGATAGGCGCTATCCACTAACAGTTCTGAATTCCAATTATGTAGAATCATTGATTTGGCCACAGAAGTTTCGGATCAGGGATGTTCACAGATCTGAAGTACAGTTAGTAGCAAGTGTCAGCAATACACAATTGGCACTGTGCATATCAGAGTAGGATGTGCTTCTCTAGTGGTAGCAACAGTTCTGGGTTAGCTGGTTGCAGTCTGGGTTCAAACCGAACCGCAGGCCCTGGTCCAGGTCAGGAACCGCCAAGAAACCTGACCTGGGTGACTAGAGCCAGTTTCTTACCCTGACCAGACATAAACCGAGGGGTTTTTAGGCTGACTCGAACCGGACCATGGTTTCATCTTGCGGTTCCTTCCACTATGGCCCCAATCAAGTATCTGAGTTCTGATCATATCGTGACATGATTAATACATAAATTGTGCAGTTTTATGTGTTCTGTCACCTCCGGCTTTCATATTTGTGATCCGACTAATATTCGTAGAATCGCTGTGATATAACGCGAAATTTCAAGCCCAGTTTGCGGGTTTTCTATCACGACTCAACGAATATTGGTCAGATTGCAAATCTGAAAGCGGGAGGTGAAAGAATGCATAAAGCTGCACAATATACGTATTAATCATATCATGATACGATCCGAACTCAGATACTTATTTGGAGCCAAACTTGAGAATTTCGAACTCCGGGGTTTGGGTGGTATAACCGGCCCAATTATACCGGTCTGGGATTTCGTGTGGTATGACCAGTTGCAATGGTTCGGTTCCGGGTCGGAACTGGACCCGTAACCGACCTGTGATTTTGGAACTGTTGTTAACACCATGCTTGTTAGAACAACTGATTGGAACAATCTGTCAGAGTGACATTGCTAGTGTGATATTGTCAAAGTAACCTTCTTAGTGCGACATTGTTGAAGTGACTTTGTGAGTGCGACCTTGTTAGAGTGTCCTTGTTAGAGCAGCCTTGTCAGAGTGACCTTGTCAGAGTGACCTTACTAGAGTGACCTTGTCATAGTGACTTTGTCAGAGCAACCTTGTTTGGGTGACCTTGTCGGACATTAGCAAAAAGTGAAATCACTTTTCGAAAATGGACCCCACGCACCAATCTTTCTCCATGTTCTACACAAATAATCTGAGCCACAAATTTGCAATCTTCCACCAGGCTTCAAAGCGTTCAATGATGTGATTGCATCGTCACGACATCTCAATGATGTGTTTAGTCACTTAAGCTAATTTATTGCACGTGTTTAGTTCATGTTGGTCCTCTAGATTTCATTTGTTTCGATGATTTTTTGAACTATTCCATTGATTTCAACAATATTCTTAACCATTCAATCCCTTACGACATCGATTATACACAAGCTTGCACAACTCCCATTACAATAATTAAGGCACCCAGAGTAAACACTCATCGGATTTCTATATATCACTGCAACGATTACTTCAGGCATCGAGTCGAATAATCTACATGTAGAACTGATTGAAACTATTATAGTCAATCGTGTGGCTCAGGTAATATGGCGAGCTATCTGGCTGCGGCGTCAGTGGAAGAAGGTGTACAGCTCCTTGGATCGCACATAGAGGGACAATACAACTGGTTCTGACGCAGAAAAGAGGGTTATGATGGTAGTTCCAACATGCAAGGGTTGCATCGGAGGTTCATGCCTCTCCTTGACACTCACCATACCAGCAGTCTGATGTATCGGCACTGTTGCAAATGTCTGAATGAATGCAACAATCGCTTTAACGCTCGATTCAGCATTGTTGATGACGAAATGATACTTCCACAGTGCGGGAAGCCATCCAGCACTCTAGTTAATATGGCTATCCCAACACATCCCCATCCCAAGATGCACAGAACTATTTCTTGATCGCTTATGCTTTGTCCACCTTGTGAACCCAGTGCAACAAACCATATGAACTCCTGGCTCGTCGCATTGAAAAGTCGTCACCAGAATTGCTACTACATTGAACCGAATGTAATTTGCATTGTTGACACAACTGAGATACTGATCGTGATCAACGTAGTCAATGAAGTCAGCAATTCCCTTGAAATAACAAACAATGTGATTTTGTATCTTGTCTTTTGCCACAACACAGTGCCCGGCCAAGTCATCAAGGGTCTTGATTTCCGGTTGTGGATTTTTCATCATTCGCTTGATAGGCACTATAGTTAGAGAAGTATCATTGTTGTGACATTGATTTGCAGCATTTGCATTCAGCTCTCCATACTGAAACACCTCCTTTTGGGCTTTCGTTCGCAACATATCAAAGGCGGCCTCATGATAATCTGATAGTCGGTATGCCTGTTTAAGATCGATGATCGCTTTTTCTTGGAGTTCAGAGCTTATATTCAAAAGGTAGCCAAGCTGGCAGATATGATCAGATAATTGGTTCAGGAGATGCATCTTGACAAAGTCGAAATCCGACTCGTCCACATGATGTTGTGCAATGTCTGACTCGATCTACGGTTCATCTTCATCAATGCGATGATGCTTTGCAGCCGCAGACAGATTGTTCCACATGGTGTCACTCTCCCGTTCTTCCGGTTTGTTCAAAGTAAGCTGCTTTTTCAAGGCTTCTGAGACCAATTTAATCTATTCACTGCTGCGGAATCCACTGAAAACATCCTTCTGATGCGGAAACACCCCCAGATGATTCTTCATTTACTCGATTGTGGCTTCAGTATGATACCGGTACTGTGCCATAAGGTAATACTACACAATGTTTTTGACGCACAACAGGGCGTCTGTGAAGGGAATCCTGTGCCTTGCCGTAGGGTTTAAATGAGTCGCCACGAAATCTGGAACAATCACATGCCCAAGTGCGTTCATACCTTTACCACTCAACTGCATCACTTGGCTATATGGCTTGTGGAATCAAGCGGAGCCAGGATATGGAGGCATCATCGCTCGGACCTGTTAGAAATTGTCGATCCTGGAATGCGGTTCGAGGAAGAACGTTATGCAGTCCATCAAATGCTGAACCATAGTGAGATAGACGGTATGAAGAATATTGGGTACAATGATAGTCGTCGGAATGATGCATTCCAAATTCCAGAAGACACCTTCTGAAGTTCCAACCGCTTGATCTTCCTGATTTTGTCTTGCATTCCCTCTCCCCATCTCATCTCCTTGAGTCACGAGTATGATCTTTTGGAAGTGTAGCCCATAGTCTCTCGATTGCCACAATAATACATTCCCCTCCTTAAGCTATGATTTCGGCGCTTTGCACACCGAGCAACAGAGCTGCTTGATTGAGTGCAAGGAAATGTTTTCAAAGTAGTCTGCCATCCATGCACAGATGATGGGATAACATTGCTGCATCTGACTGTCCGCACAAAGCATTAACTTTCCAGTATTGAACAGTGTGTGGGGAAGACTAAAAATAAGCATGAAGACATTTCTTAAAACCTCTCGAATATGGATTTGTTGTTCCTTGACAGCATTTAATTATCCATGTCCTTTAAAGTGATATTTCTGAGGAACAGGAAGAAGGGCACCAAGGATGCTTCTAAGTTTGGAAGGGTTTGATCAAATTGTCGAGTCGATGTTAACAAGACTGAAATTTAATGGCTATTCCATTGTGTCGCCTGAACAGTTTGTAAGTTGTGTCTGGTCTGAACTGCTGAATAAAGGGACAATCGTAGCTCCATACAACCGCTGTAGCTATTGAAGCGGTCAAAATCATTGTAGCGATGATGAAATTCAACTAACGTACCTGTTGATGCCACCACCAGTCACTTGATTTCACCTCTGAGTAGATAAGTTCCTCAGCATCAGTGAATTCCTATACTGGATCCTGCATCATATGTTCCCTGAACACAGGCTGTGGAATGAGAAATTCAATGTATTCACCAGAAATGCGGTAAAACAAACATGTGTAATCAGCGTTGCAAAGGTTGTTTGGATTGGCCAAATGATTTCAACGCACTGTGCTGGATATCCAAGAGTCACTGCCCATCATGTAGGACATTTCATTGAACCATTTGAATAAAGTGTTGGGCAAAGTAAAGTTGCTGATGGTTTCCATCGTAGGGTTCCTGAAATGATCGTTGATAGCAGCTCTACTCGAGTTGTGCTTGACATACCAGTGTGTTACACCATACCCCTCTTCACAAGAAAATGGTGACAACAAATCACTTTCATCATTGAATATATCGAAGTACTCATTACTAATAGGCTTGCGGGCTAGATTGTTGTCCAAGTGTGGAGTACCATAAATAGGTGTCCAAACTGGAGCTTGCTCCAGATCGATACACACATTCTCGCTGTCAGCTTCTGTATCGCTGGAATCATCCTCGGAATGGTGTAGGAAAGCTTTGCAATGCGGTTCAGAAACAAATGGAATGAGAATACAATTGCGCTCGATCGCAAAACCATCATCTGGCCGTTGTTGGATTGATATGTATACTATCCTTTCTTGTGGTGACGACAGAGGTGAGTGATGTAAGTGCCAATGTAGGAGTAAGTGTTCGAGCAGCAAAGACACTGTTGAAGACGAGCCATGTCAGGTTAACAAAATGAAATGTTGCAACAACGTTAAGAAGCTTCTCAATGGTCTTTCAGCTACTCATACCGTTACAAACCAGCTGTTCCTTGTAAAAAGCTGCACCTTATTTCATTTTTTCCCAAAAGGGGTTCTACCAGTCTCATAGGATTTCTCCCATCCTTCTTGACACGTTTGGAACGTGTTTAATCACTCTCTCAATTTCAACATCCATTGAATCTCGAAAATCATACTGCATCTGCTTTCAGCTGGTCATGGCGATTGATATGCAACCTCCCAAGACCCTCCTATGTCCATTGTGTACATGATGGTTCTCGATTTTTGCGATGTTCATACCTTACATGAACTGTGCAATCCCGGTAAATGCCGACCCAGCGACGTCGTCACCGGGCACAAGAACTAGAGCAATGACAAACGAGTGAGATTTGACTGCAGAGTATGCTTTTAGTTGTCTTTGTGATGAACTGAAGCATTCAGTCGACGAATCAGGGTGCTTAGATAATGCTTTGCCACTTGTCTCCTAGCCGAATTGCAGCCAACATGATGTCGCCCGATCAAGAAAACCCTCCAAGCGCATATATTTATTCACTGTGCCTACTTACCTCACTTACAATCTCCAGAACCATTGACACACCCTCCTCACCTTTAGTACCACATCGCATCACCCTTGATGGAATATTTAACACTTCTGACGCTTGTTTAGAGTACCAAGCATTTGATTTCCACCACTCAATTATTGACCACCTTTGAGAACCTAAAATTCATAGTGATGCCTTTTGGTTGCCAAAATCAATCATTGCAGATGCCAATACAATGAAGATGCCGACTCTACAATTCTGCGACTGGGCTGAGAACGCCAGTGTTGGACTCAGCAAATGGGCAGCAGAAAACATGCGCATTTAGCAGGATATGGGTGGCTGGACAAAACAACCGATAGATAACAATGTGTTGGAGCGTGTCTGTGAGATTGCCCAGTCCATGAGAATCATCAACAAGCAAGGCGCCGACCCCGAGAAATGGGATCTTCACATTGATCACTGAGTTACTCAAATCAGTGATCTGGCGTCCAAAAGGCCGCTTTGGAAAGGTTTCATGGTAGAGAAAACTAACCCCGATAGTCAGAAACTCAAGGCAGCACTGGATGAGTTCGTGGAGGTTGGCCTTCACTGAAGGAAGAATAGGCATGAAGAAACCCCAACTAAGAAGAGGAAACTTGTGCACGTTGGTTGTTACGCCTTTGGTGTTACAGGTATACTTTCAGGATCATACAGGATCACTCGACAATCCAAATATGTATACTCAATTTGACAGCATGAATTATCACTCGGATTTCCTAATTGTATCAACCTTCCAGATTCGTTCACCTATTGGTAATATCTCCGTTACCATACCTTCATACCACTTGATCAACGACTGTGATTGAGCCAAGCACAGATAAGATATGCATTATCGTTAACTCGGTATTGGTCCTACGATCTCTATTGTTAATGGTCACTCCTTATTGACAGGAAACAATATTCCTAGTCGCCGAACAAATGACTATTCTGTCAAGCACCAATGGTTCATTTCTTATGGGATAAGACGTCGTCACCATCAGAGCAATATGACATCTCGAGATATGCAGAGTCATATAAGAGATAAGTTGAAAACCAATGATTGATATATTGGAGCACACCTGGCCGAATGGACTTGTATGAATCAACCCTTATTTCGACCACACCTTCCAGGATTGGGGCAAATGGGACTTGCGATTCATATGACCCGAGTGGCGCGGGATACTCACCGTCCAATATATGGCAATACAATTCAGCTGCAGAATACTGTATATTTGGCTCCAATAAAGCGTAGTCAAATTAAGAGTTCTGTCGTTTGCCGCAATCATTAAACCATTACATACCCGGTGGGTATGAGTGGAAACTCTCACCAGGTCTTGGTGACACGAACCTATTTGTGGATAATTGACTTCAGATAAGCTCTTATCTGTACAAGGTATTGCCAATAGCAATAGTGTCGCATCACGAGCTCATCACCTTGACGATGTAGTTAATACTGATGAGAGTTAGAACTCGACCATCAATGGTAGAAGACATGGATGATGAGGCAGTTACGAATGTTAACTCCGAAATAGGCTGTGACAGTCCTAGGATTGTTAAGGGTGTAGATTGTCTGATATATATCAGCAGTACCGACATGGACGAAGGAGATCGATAACATTCATTCGAACATACAATCTACATTAAGATTTATCTCCGGACACCTATTGACCTTCTTGACCTGGAGGTTAAGCCTTAACTTTATTCCTGTGTATTAACTGTTAGTTCTGTATCGAAGTCAACGACAATACTTCTCTTGGTTGAAGTCCAGAGTAGTATGTTCATCTTCAGTTCTACATCACAGATAAATCCATCATTCTTTTCACTTGCTTATTCTTAGTACCTTTGTTGAAGCAAGTTGTTGATGGGGAAGAGAGCTCGACGATACTTTAGAGTATGAAGGAAGTCTGAGGAACCCGTCCAATAACGTGGTGGTATAAAGGATACTTCTGCTAGGATACTCTTTAGTCGGCACTACTCCTTTTGCTGAGGCGAAACTACTTTGCTGTTTCTTATAAGACAAGTCGATACTTGGAGTCATCATACGTGAAGACTGTCAGTCCTTGGTTAGACATGTCTGTTGCTGGGACGATACTCAACAAGTCCGAAGGAAGTCTGGGAGCAAAACAGTAGTGTGTTTGTTCATGCTTCTTGCAGGAAACTCTTGAGTCGTGTACATCAGTATACTGATATCGTAAGATGATACTCTTCATTCAATACTATCTTTTGGGAGCAGAGAATGGAACCGTTACCTTGTTGCCTTGGGTGGTAATCCTTATACACATCCTGAGAAAAGCCTGAATTATTCTTCTCTTTATTAGTCCGGAAGTCATTAGGGGCTTTTATTAATTAGGACTTAGGGTAGATCTCCCGGTGTTACATTGCTATGTATTTCATCGCCCAGCCGCTTCATTTGCTCTTCCGGATAATGTATCAATACAAAAGTTGTCAAGCAAAAAACCTCGGATCACTGGACTTCGGAAACAACTGTACGTTGCAACTCCTTGACCGATCTCCTTGTCGAGCCATTTAGCATTACCATCACCAATGTGGATACTGACATTGCTGGGAAGAGGGTGGGTGAAAACAATACTCAGGCATTCTGATAGGATTGGCCTGGGGATAATGAATTGATACTTTTGATAGTGGCCTCATTCATCGATACAAACATTTTGTCAATTCTGAATGCTGCAATCACCAGTCTGCCAGACCACAGCCTAAAAATCCGAGAGCTTTGGGGCCGCCAGGAGGAGGCTAATGGAGATGGTGGTCTGTACACTCGTGATATTACCCCAATCTTTAATAGAAATACTGCTGCCAGATGGGTAAAGGTGACGATGAAATTAAGCAACCCAATAGTTTTTTGCATGGTTTATCATGGCCAAGAAGCTGACCATACAGCTGGTGCCCAGACACCTATGGGTGGTGGCCACAGCTAGCTTCCACTGGATATTATCTTCCCACATCCAGCCGAGGATATGGTAGACGATATTGTGGAGGAATCGGATGATGATGGTGAGACGTGGCACCCAAATCCAAGAAGCTTTCTGAGAAGGAAAACAGGCTTCCAAAAGTTTGAACAGAACCTCCCAAAATGGAATATGAGACAGCAGCGATTTCTTGCGGTCATCAGAGACCGTGGTGTTTTTCTCTTTGCCGATTACGAGTAAATTCTTATAGCTGATAGGAATGTGGCTTCAGTGAGCGAGCACGATCACAATGTGAATTCGCCAGCTGCCGGGTATGTGGCCAATATGAAGCGTACACACCGCCGCCCAGCTGCAAAGCAGTCATTGTGAGGATGGAATGCAGTCGTTGTGAGAATGGAATGCACTGGGTGGATGGTTGTTGAAGGATTTGCGTTGTGGGTGCGTATTTTTCTGACACTTTGAAGGGTGGACAGATGGGTGATAATGTGGAGCTTTTTGGTGAGGCTTTGGGCCTCTATTTGGTGTTTTGTTTATTTCATTATTACATGATTCATGTACCTGCATGAAGGGCTGTGTTAAAAGTGAACAATGTTGGGATTGCTCATGGAGACGTTAGTTCTGAGGAAGGACATAGTACCTGCGATAGGACTCCTTGTATGGTTATCATGTGATTGGTAGTTCAGAATCTTTACCCAGCGGAAGTTAGCCCGTGTGATTAGTGAAATACAAATACTTTTTAGCTTATTGCAATAACAATTTTTCTCAATGGAAGCCAATCAACAACCCTGCAGCATGCTTGTCACCTGCCATTCTTACTTCCGAGTTCCTATCAGTACATGGAGTTGGATGTGTGGGTGGTGGGACAAGCCAAGATCCTTGAATCATGGACAGAATCAAAAGATGCATCACGATAATGCTTTTTATTATATCAACGCTTTCTTTCGTTTGCACAACGCTTTACTTCACTTACTCTACATTCATTCACATTTCCTTTAGTCACTTCTTTAATTTTTTCGTACTTATCACTCACTGCCTTTTTAAATCATACCAAGAAGGCACCGCACTTCTCCTCTTCCATCTCTTCCTTCCAGCACCAGGAGAGGCAGACGATCTATCCGTTAAGAGGATCTCTCTGACTATCACAGAGAGATACCTGACAATTACAATGATCATCAAGATGACAAATCATATTCAGACTGCAAGCCTTTTCGGCGACCATCCAGGAATGCAATTGGGAAACGGCGATCAAAGATTCCTTCTTGTCAGCACTTCGAATATGAGTTGTGGCAACTCAACTTACTTGCATGTTGGCGCAATGCATACATCCTGACCATCGGGAGGTCTATATTTTCTAGCAGGAGGAGGATGAACATCAGGTTGCGCCGCCGGCATCCAAGCAGGTATGCGATTAAGTGTTTGAATGATTGAATCTGCCCCGTAACATTTATATTTAGCTGAGGAAGCATTCTAATGAAGATGGTGAGCAATTGGTTCCACCGAACGCTCAAAATCTGTGGTGATGTGAGCCATCTGTTGAAAACGTGACAGGCCTCATTGTTGGGGCAGAATACTCTTTGCAGACAGCCCTTTCAGGCATTCCAGCGGTGGTCATGGCACATGTGAAGCCTATAGGTATCAATTATGTGATGTGTGTGAATCCCTTTGCCACAAATGCGGTGAAGACCGGCCAGATTCATGGTTGGTGGTATGAGGAAATGGCCAGGATTGATCCAGCTCAGAGAATCTCGGATCCTCCATGTGCCTACATTTTAGTGGTAAATGAATTATCTAAATGATTGATTCAATCACTGTTACTGTGCATCACGATCTCGCAAAGATTACTCCCTTCTGTGTAGCAATGGCATACCACAGGAAGCCCTGAATGGACTGTATTTCCGGAATTCAAACACAGTTGCCTACAAAGATCCGGAAAATGGTAGCCTGGCTATTGGCAATGGACAGGTTTACATGCCCCACAAACATTTGTGAGGTATGTTCAAAGTTTCCTTCCTGTTTAATCGTGGTCTGAACAATCAATTTGGGAGTGCAAGGTTCCATTTGCAGCGACCGAAATTGTGGATGTTATTCAGCGGACATACTTTTATGGCATACGACAAATGGGAATGGCAGATTTTTCATTGATTGACAAAATCAACCCGACATTCATTGCCCTCACCATGACAGCCATCCACCATTGTCTGTTCGCCTCGAAAACAGGCGACTTTAGGGTTGCGCCAGAGTTTCGTCCAGCAGGTGGAGCACAATATAGGTGGGATACAAGACACATTACTCACATGGTTAATAATGCATGCATCAATATTTTTTGTCCTCTAGACATGGATTTTAGTTCTTTCTCGCCAGAGGTTCAAGTCAAAAGAATAGACAATATTTGCAGAATGGTTCGCTGAAGGATCCACTCAACTGGTACAGTCCCAGTGATGGCACAACCTCACCACGAATAGGGCAGTGTTGATGAAAAGTTCCTTGATTACGTCCCAGAGGAGCTGGTTGAGCAGCCCAACAATTCTTGTAATTGTCTCAGCAGCTTTGTTGCTGATTCTGAAGCTAGCATGCAATTCTCAGCTGTTCTGCCTATGGGTGGGTCTGCCATCGCCAGCACCAGCCAGCCTGTCCCCTGCAGCGACTGCAACACAACAGCAATGATATCACCACCATCACCAACATGACCAGCATTGAGAATATGGGATTAGTCGATGGAAGTACGATTGTAGAGCGTGCGATATCCCTTGGAGGTTAGGAATGGTGTCAGTAATCTGATTTAGGATCTCCTTTGGGTGCTATTTTATTTTAGGTTTTGTTGATACATCATAATAGTAGTAAATTCAATAGAATTGATGGTTAACTGAAGTCTGTTCTCAAACATGTGAAATTATAATAGCGATGATGCATAACCCAACCATGACAGTTGAGCTCCCATGTACTGACGATCTTGCATCAACCAATTAATTATCGTGAACCATTTCTGCATGGGAACTATCATTTGTCAAATCTAGCCATACTGGTCATTCAAAACAAAAACTACATGCATCATCAAACGAATGCAGTGAGTATGATCATCATCGCGAGTACAAATTGAACTGGGCCACTTAGAACTATGCCGAGAGATGATTTGTGATATTGCCATAGGAAGTATGAACTGTGCATTAAGTGTCTGTTGTCACATTTGCAAAAGTGGGTACACTGGTTGTGACACTTGAAACCAGCATCTCGATGACTCAAAGAACACTCTGGAACAGTCAACCAATGCCATATTTGAGGGAAACCTTGATTTCAATTTTTTGAGTTTGTGGGTATAATATACTAAATAAATTTTTTGAAGGAAATTTAGTTTTTGCTGATGGAGTAGTCCTGTCAAAGCAACCTTTTCAGAGCGACCATGTCATAGTTAACTTGTCATAGCAACCTTGTTAGAGTAACCCTGTCAGAGTGACCTAGTCAGAGTAACCTTTCTGGAACAACATTGTCAGAGCTACCATCTCAGTGCGACCTTGTCACAGTGGAGCTGTACTTAAGTCACAAATAATACTCACACATGACTAAGCAATTGGAATCAATAACTGAAAGGTGGAGGATCATTGTAGTTTACTGTGTAGCATGGTGATTGGGCAGATATATGAATGTGTTGGATCCAATGTCAACGACTTTGTGTGACCTTTCTTAAGCTTGGCATCGTGATGTTGGGAGGTCATTTCTGTTGTAATTATAAGTGCTCAGAACATGTTGTACGGTGGTTGCTGTGTACATACCTCTCCGAAGGTGTGTCTGTGTCAGTATCAAATTCGGAGATGCTTCTCAGTTGTGATTAGTGTTAGCAACAATTCCAGTTTTGGACCCGGCGGGTATTATAGGTCTGCGTCGCAACGGCCTTACCCCATCAAAAATCGACGATATTTTAAGCGAACCATCACTTTAAGGCCACAAATATTGATTAGGGAGTTTAGTATTTGGTATGTGAAATATGCAGCTTTGCACGGCGCATCTTTTGGCCGTCTCCGATTTTCGATATCTTTAATTCTCAACAAGCGGCAGCCCAAAAACCTCGTTTTTACGCCAAAAATGACAATAATTTCAAAGCAGCTTGCTGAGTTTTAAAGATATCAAAAATCGGAGACCACCAAAAGATGCGCCGTCTGCAGCAGCATATTTCTTGTACCAAACACAAAATTATCGGATGAATATTCGTGGACTTAATTGAGGGAACCGTTTGCCACAAACCCGGACCGAACCGGCCAGGTCCGGGTTTTCATGGAACCGCTATAATAGAAACAGTCCGAAAACAGAACCGTTGCTAACACTAGTTGTGATGTTGACCTCTACTTGACAAACAAAGTTAAAATGTTGATTGTAGCTAATTGCTGCGGCTGCTTGTGAAGTCGAGTATGTATCGGTGTCAGTGTTGGGGTAGAAATTGCAGCTGTGTCTAGATGACCACAATTAGAATTGGAGATGCTTCTGCCAAGTCACTCTTTCCCAGCAAGGTATAGGCAACATAATCCCATAGATTGGGGATTCCAGTACATGGTCTCATCAGTGGAGAAATGGGGTTGTCGTCATTGAATGTTCAGGGTGAAGGTATACACCGTTCAGCTTTTATTAGTACCACCTCCTCCTCACAGTAGAGGAGTTCGCAGACCTGGTGGATCCATGAACATAATTGAAATGCCAGTCACTCAGGTTGCCCTAATTCTACTCTGTGCACTGTTGCGGACGAACCACTCTGCTCCCTGGAGTGATCGATCGGCCGACATATCCCAACACTCTGTGGTTTATAACCCACTCACTTTTCCTGGACTATGGACATATGATACTGTATGGTGATCCAGTTGGCTGGCCACTATCTGAGAGGTGACAAAATCGTTTCGAACAAGTCCCTACGATGCTGTTGATAACCGGATCTCATCCTGTACTTCTTCCAACTGGCTCTCCGTGGATGTCCCAAACCTGTCGTGTCGACGTGTCATTCAGTTGCCGTATTCACACATACCCATTGAAAGAAACACCTCAGCCATTGCAGCCATTGCAGCCATTGCAGCCATTGCAGCCATTGCAGCCATTGCAGCCATCACAGCACCCTACGGAGTTGAATGTAAGATTTCGTCCAGAGGAAACATCATTTGCAATATTCAATCATTGTCCGGACTCTGTAGTGAGTCTTGATCTGAGATGCGTTCACAACACATTCAAGACTGTATGTCCTCGCTTGTATGAAGGTTTGTGAGTTCACTGTAATCACTTGATCATTATCGAAAATGGTGTCTGGATGGTGGTCGCGCCCATGTTCATAACTTGTTGTGACAAACCTGTCAAGATGATTGATTGATTGAATGTATGTCTAAGATGACACGTTGCCTATATAGTGGCTGCCAGCCGTAACCCACAGCCATGTGATGATATACTCAACAAAGGCTTAGTCTAACATAAACATGGTGTGGAGTCGTTTGGTAGCACGTTTGCAGGCACTAGAATTCATACTCTGGCACAGTATTGATTGCCATTCCCTATCCACGATGTACTTTACATAGCTTGCCAATGATATCTGTATCGACTGGCCACTTATCCCAAAACCCCAATTGGTAGCAGTCAGATGATAATATATCACATAACAAGTCCAAGAGATGGGTAGCTACTCCACATATTGGCATTGCAACGAAGCCCATTAAACCCATACCAAGTTTGCTCTGTTCTCAAAAGCATTAACACTTCACTGTTCAACACTGTGGGTGGGTCTCCTCTCTCCCAAGTAAATGAACCCCAAATTTTCACATCAGACTCCGACAATGCAGCATGCATATCTTGTTGGATATGACAATTGTGGTTTGATACACTATGGTCATACTAGTTGCTCATTTAGGTCTCCAGGAGCTAGTCTTAGCATTTCTCACAATTTACAGATTTTGATTTGATTTAACTTGGCCATATCCCTTCATTATGGTTTCAGCAAGTGCCAAAACTATTGTATAATGTCACCTTCCCTGTAGAGCACTTGCTGGGCGTTATGCTTGAAGAGTACTTTCTAGTTAAGAATTTACAATATGAAATGATGAAGACTTTTTTTCCACCAAGCATGGTTAGTGTTAGCAAGAGTTCTGGGTTACCCGGCTGCAGTCCGGGTTTGGAACCGGACCGGACGGTCCAGCCCGGGTTGTTACCCTGACAACAGGGGTTGTCACTGGGTTCGGTGACGGATTGGAACTGGACCGCAGTTCCATTTTACGGTTCCTGCAACTTTGGCTCCAATTAAGTATTTGAATTCTGATCATATCGCAACATGATCTATACGTGAAATGTGCAGAATGATGCCCTATTTCATCTCCCATTTTCAGATTTGTGATCAGATTAATATTCATTGAGTCGCTGTGAAATTAAGCTGAAAATCACGCCAAAATGACCGGGTTTCCATCGCTACTCCACAACAATTGGTCCGATTGCAAATCGGAGAATGTGAGATAAAAGAGGGCATCAAACTGCATATTTCACATATAGATTATGTCACGATACGATGCGAACTCCAATACTCAATTGGAGCAAGATATGTTGACTTTTGACGAGTGGGTTTTGTTTGGAAACCAGTTGAAACGGTCCAGTTCCGGGTCGGAACAGGACCCGGAACTGAACCAGGAATTTGGACCCGTTGCTAACACTAAGCATGGTCATGGCAGACTTTGTGAATAGTCACTGTTAGAGCACATGTCTGATTGTTGTCAGAGGGGTGATCAGATTGGAACTGTCAGAGTGGTCAGAGTCAGAGGGATGCTGTCAGAGGGATGCTGTCAGAGTTGCTGCTCTCAGAGTGGCTGCTGTCAGAGTGGCTGCTGTCAGAGTGGCTGCTGTCAGAGTGGCTGCTGTTAGAGTGGCTGCTATTAGAGTGACTGCTGTTAGAGTGGCTGCTGTCAGAGTGGCCGCTCTCAGAGTTGCAGTCAGGCTGGTTGGCTGTCATGGACAGCAACTATATTAGTCCATTTGTCGGTACTAGTTGTCAATATTGTTTGAATTCTTTCAACTATGAAATAACCCAAAAGTGATCCACAGTCCAGCAGAGCAAACCCAGGGACGATAACAAACACCAAGAGAACTGATACAAAACCGCAACTGTGGCTATAACTGTGTACCCAAAATAGAGACCCCAAACCCAGAAATCTACTCAGAAGGACAATAATGGCAGATCCAAAAGAGGAAAGCAGAGAAAGAACAAAAATTAACTAACATTCATTTTGTTGTTATACTGACCAGCCATACCAGATTACAATACCAAAGGGGAATGATTCCGAACAGGCTAGTATATTCTTGTTCAGCAGTGATATTGATGCCCTCACAGGCAGTGTTTTTGTAACCACTGAGATCATTGATTCTTTGTGATTAGTTGATCTGCTGGGTGATGTCAATCCACCACTCAATCATTCCAACCTTATGTAATGGATATTTGCATTGATTTTGCTGTTAACCAATCATCTAATCATTTAACTAAGGCTGATGTTACATAAGATGATTTATTCCCTGTCATACACTGATGGAATTTTGGCAATTGTATTCTGGGTTCAAGCCCTCATAGCTTCCCAGATGGACCAGGACAAGAACTTTCACCTTCCGCCAGATGTTTAATGTCGGCTGTACAGAGTGTCTCAAATTGGCACTGATTGGGCTATGGATACCACATCACCTGTTGGCTAAGACCTGGCCATACAGCATACAGAAAGTTGTATTATTGTCATGTGAAGTGTCAATGCAGCAGTGAAATGCCAGAGTTGATATTGGTTAGAGCTTCAGGTCAGATTTGATGTCAGTGGCAGAAATTTGAGTTTGAAGAGCATGAACCAGTCCAATAAGCCACAGGGTAAGTGGCCAATATACCTGCTGGTTCACCTTCATTCAATTGTCTAGCACAGTCAAGGTGTTCCAGAGATATTGCTTGAGCCAGCCAACCTTTCAAGACCCACACTGCGATGCAGCCACAATGGGATCATACATGATACCCTTGATCCTGACAGGTGGGGGTATTTGGTCAGTCTTCACTGGGAATCCTTTTACCCATCCAGTAATTACTATCCACAACATGATTAGGTTAGTTCTTCCAGTATATGCTACAATGGAAGGCAGAATATATGTTTATTTCAACAAAGATATTTCTAGATCCACCAAGGTAGGGCCACCAATCTGATCTACAGTGATGATCTGAAGAAGCCACCAATGAGGGCCAAAAATCATACTCTTACCCATTGCTGAATCCTGTATGGAGGGAACTGTAGTGATTCTCATTCAGAGCCCCAATTGCTACCATATGCAGAATTGATGTAAAACAGTCCAGCTTTGAAAGAATTTGTGAATGTAACAAGTTTGGTGCTTACCAGTATAAAAAGAAGATTGGTGATGGGAATTGGGTCCTTGAACTGGGTATGGTTCACCATTGTTTGCAATAGCATTAGTGTACCTGAAACTGCAAAAGCATGTGTTGAAATAGTGATAACAAAGTTATGCGGTCCAATAACTATATCCATTATTGAAGTGACCATTCGGAATGTCCCCACTTCACTGATTATGGGAACGATACAAGGATCAAAGTTATTGTTGAGCAGTTAGCAAGTAATCCAAATGCTGGACCTCTCCTGAATAGATTAACCACTGGGGTACATCTGACACTACATTCAGTACATGACACATAATTCCCATTGGTGACTCAGTTGTCATTAATATTGAAAGTATTATACAATGTATCTGACGGCAGCTTTAGTGTCGACCAGCATCAACTGTCCAGAAAATGCCAGATCCGTCACAAGTTGTTGATTGCTTTACCAGTGGGATTGCCTCTGACATTAACTTGTGTCACAACTGCTCACTGATTATTCAGGGTGCCATGGACATGTTGCAATCACCGGAGACAATATTTAATAATTTACAAATAGTTTTTAGAAACTAGCCGATTGGGGTTCTAGTTATTCCCAATGTGTGGGCTTGATTCCGGTTATCCTGATGAACTCCGGTTGGGCCCCACAATTCCAGTATGACATTCTCCTTTCAATTCAATCATTGCTCAAATCTCTCCAAGGTCGAGATCATAACTATTCTCCTGGGTTTTGCATAAGGTGCTGCTCAAAGGGATTCACTCCAACAGTATGAAGCACCATGAGGCAGATGTGGAGTTAACTCAGTGAACTTTATCACTGCAGCTTCCCATTCTGCTGCCATTTGTTCAGGCCATTTGAATGTTAGCTTGAAGTCACTATAGTGGTATATCTTCCTGTCATGCTATAGAATAAAGGTCGGGATGTGGATCTTCCACTGCTGCTGCATTCGGTTCCTTTGGAACATCATGTTGAATACAACCTTTGCTTTGTGGTTGTTCGTATTGTACTCCCATTCATGGATTCCTGGAGTTGGATTGCTGAATTTGTTTTCCTTGCCATTAACCTGGTGACATATGCATGCTAGTGCTGTCAGCGACTGATCATCATTAGTGTGGGGAACAGTATATATTCCAAGCGTACAGCAGGGTCTTACCTTGCCAGAACCGGAGTCAAAGGCCAATGAACTACTCTTCGCCAAGCTTTACTCCATTTCTACCATCCCATTCACTGGCCTAACGTGGTATGGTTGTTACTGTGTGGGGTTGGAGAGTGGCTTGAAAGTACAGATCTCCATGGTAAGGCCTAATGGTGCCACTGTCACATCCTAGGATTCACTCCGAAAATCGTAGTTATCAATCAGCTCTACTAACCTTTGAGTTAGAATTGGCTTCCTTCTCGTATTCTGACAGCGGCTCTGTCAGTGGCTGAGTACTGACAGCAGCTCTCACAGCAGCTCTGACAGCAGCTGAACTTTGACAGCAACTCTGACAGCTGCTCTGACAGCTGCTGAGCTATGACATCAGCTCAGACAGCTGCTGTAACTACTGTTCAGGTCTGACAGTGGCTCCACTGCTCTGAGAGTGACAACTGTGACAAGGGCAGCAACTCACCAGTCCACATTGTGATGATCTGTCTGGTCGCCCATGTGTTCTTAGGCATCGGGGGTCTTTGGTTCCATCTTGTTCCCTTCAGGGAATGTTGTTCCTGTCAGTGTCTATTTGATCTACTTCTTCCACGTGTTGAATATTGAAATCTTTATCTTCGAGCCCATCAGCCTGGCCTGAGGCAATTGCTCTGTGGTGCATTAATTGTAAGTGACATGATCCCCCATTCAGATGTTTACTGGCACTCTGGCATCCCTTGAAGCCCTTTTTTTAGTTCTGCTTTCCTACTGTTGCTCCATATCATGCAATTCATTGGTACTGATTTTGACCCTGGAACTGTGCAGTAAGTCAATCAGTAAGAGCTCCCCATCATATACTTCTTCTTTCACCCTGATGGTTGATATGCATATTTCGCTGAGGGGGTGCATCGTGATAGATTAGATTTCATAGTACATGTCATCCACCATGATGCTGGCCTTGATCAGAGTCAATGTCACATCAGATTGCTTTTATTTGTGCTCAGGTCAGACAGTGATTGCTGCTCCTTTTATCCAATGCACTGGCAATCAATACACAGCTGAACAATGGAATGTCGCCCTGGTTCGACTTTGTGTTCAGCAACCAGGAGTCAACAACCATCCGGTATGTATCCAGATTATAGTGCCAAGTACTTCGTGACACATGTCAATTATCATACTGGCGTGCATCAGGATTCGTTGTGAAGTCTCTCAGAACATGAGGCCTCTTCAATACTTTCACAATACGCACCCTGCTATTACCTTCCATTCACTTCTCATGAAGATTAGTTATGTCATCTCTGGCTTTTTGCTATCGACTTCCAGGTGAGGTGCCTTTGGCCACAAATTCAGCAGATCACTGGGATGCACCATGTTCAGGTAACAAGCAGATGTGAAGAATGAGTGAATACGGCAATGGATTCAGTGAACCATTGTCACTGAAAAAGGGTCTCTGGAATGTTTTACACCTGTTGTTAATGTGAAATGGATCCAACCTGGGTAACTGCGCATCTTGTGAATCAACCAACACTGCTGGAACATTAGGCAACGATATTGCACACCATACCTTCAAGTATGTAGTGCCTGTTCAATTGGTACTCCTACCCCACACTACCAAATATTCCCTTTGTTGCAATGAGATTGAGCTTTAAATTGCAGGTTTAGTAGACCCCATACAGATATGGTAAGTGCAATTCTTGGTTGGTGCTGAACAATAGACCGTGATGATATTCGCTGAGTCAACCCCATAAAAAGATCTGAAGTGCGATTATTGTTTGGTGCCACAGAAGAGATCATGATAAGGTTCTCTGATGGAGGTAATGTGATTTTTGGCATGAGGCTTGATGTGGTTTTTGCCTTTGTGGCAGGGCTCAGTGAAGTCTCTGACTATCTGGTGTGGCTTTGTGGGGATTGAGTGGTCATGTTAGTGGCCCTTTGGGTAATACTTCTTTGTAACCTTGTGATGACTCTTGCATTGTAAAGATAGTATCATCATCTAGCTTCATGTCTGGTGTATGTTTCAGGGGATATGTAGAGTTATCAATAAGTCGCACGCAAGTGTTGGTAAACTTCTATTTTTTTGGTTATTGTTTCTGGATATTAGATACTAAATGTTACAGACTCAAAGTCAGAGTTGAATTTACTATATTGGTCAGGTGTGTTTTCTACTCTCCAAACCTGGGTGAGTAGTTTGATATGTGTATATGAATGGATAGAGGATTTGTCCTGGTTGGTTGTTAATCTCTGGACAGCTCTAAAGCCTTGAGTTGATGCAGCCTGGCTACTCACAGAATCTATATCCTTGGTCGTCCTGTTTATAACTGACATACAGAATATTTTGGTCATATTCCACAACCTGATTGGCAATCTCCTTGGGACATGTGCTGGTGCAATAATAATTGTTATTTGGTAGACGTTAAAATCACTGAGTGGATCTGAGGGTCGCACAGTGGAAATAATAGTAGTGGAGTGGATTTGATTGTCACTGAGTATATATGACAGTGATCAAGTAAATATTGATCGTTCTCATTACATAGATTAGGATAGCATATATAGTATACCAACTAGAACTCGATTTGCTCTGACCAATACTCCATGGCATGACCACTCCAATCCAAGTTGTCATCATAATGTGAATATGCAAGTCAATTGAGTTGTAAAACAGCTGCAGGTTGAAATGAACAGTGTCTGGAAGAGAAAAATGGTAGATTGTTGAAACAGGTCCCATGGGTGCATGCAAACACATCGCTGGTTTGTGCAAGGTGGAACAAAATGAGGTTTGGAAGAAACTGCGATGAAGTGCGGTATGGAAATGCCAATCGTTTTACAACCATAACATCAACTCTGACTGTTATGATTAGGGAAGTTTTAAATTGTACTTAGAAACACAACTTCCCAGAATTCCACAGAAGGAAACAAAGCAGAGCGTATAATTGTATACTAGAAGCCTAAAGATAGTATGTTGTATAAGAATATCATGAGCCAACACTAGTATCCAAGACTGTTTAGGCTGGGCTGGATAGAAAGCATTTCAATATGGGATAAAAGCTTCATGATGATTAATTTACAGGGGTAGTGATAGCAATGGGTACAGGTAACCTGCCAGCAGGCGGAGTTTGGACTGCAAAAATGGTTTCATCTGGTCTTAGCCCAGTCTAAAAATCCACTGCACTCCCACTTGGCAAGTCAAACTCATACCCATACATGTCAACCCACAGGATTTGCCAGGTTTGGCTAGACCTGTGAGTTGCAATCTCCAGGTCTGCCTTTTGGGTTTTTCTATTGATGGTCGCATTTGGATATTCAACTGATATTTGCGAAATATTGATTTTGGTAGGTGATTATGTTTTTTATGGATTGGCCAGGTTTATCATGTAGCAGAGCCTCATTTTCGCGAACTCAGAGCTTTGGCTCCAATTAAGTATTTGAGTTGTGATAATATTACAATATAATATATACATAAAATATGCAGCGTTAGATGCACTTTCACCGCCCATTCTCGAATTTGCGATCCGATCACTATTCGTTGAGTCGCTTTGCACAATGCCAACTTTTTGGCATTATTCCACAGCAACTCAACGAATAGTGATCAGATCGCAAATTGGAGAATGGGAGGTGATAGAGCATCCAAAACTACATCTTGTACACATATATTATATTGTGATACAATCACAACTCAAATACTTAATTGGAGCCAAAGCTCTGAGTTTGCAAAAGTGTGAAACCAGCCAAAAAACCACGGGTTCAGTGCGGTTCGGTTTTTTGATTGGGTAAAACCCAGTACAACGGATCCAGTTCGGTTCCAACCCGGACCCGGAACCGAACCGCTAATTAGGAATCGTTGCTAATACTACTTTGTACCTACAACAACATTTGATACTATCACTTTGAAAATGTGTTATTATGTTGCCCTTTGAATGCGAGAAATGTATGACCAAAAATCATTGATGCTCCATTGACGCTCACCTTCAAGACAAACTCACACACATTTTATGCTTAACAATTGAATGCAATAATACATACAGTCAGTATTGAGAGCCAATATATCGTTTCTGTGTATAATTATTTGAATCCAAAAGCGTTAAGGTCTCTCCATTTTGAATCCACCACAATGCAGTTTTTCTGAGCCAGTTATGATGTAGGTCTATGACATTCCAGCAATTTTGGCTGGCAGTTTATGGCATCTGGGTCCATCTAGTAGTTTTTGATATATATAGCTCAACTTCCTCATTTTTTCTCATCCAGCTCCTTCTTCTCGATTTCCATGACCTACCATCATCAACTGTGAAAATCTTGACCTTGTGCACTACATATGAGAGGACAGTTATGTAGTTGGATGCAGGGATGGATGCAGCATGATCATTATGATTCATATAGAGTCACATTACGTATTGACCACTCCTTCTCTAACTCGTTTCACAACACTGATTTAAATTTTGTTTGTAAATTATGTCTCCAATTCCATTTTTACTTTCTCACTTAACAGCAATAGGCAAGAGGCTATCAAATTCATTGCTCATATATCAACCTTATTTGGCGTCAAGAAGTTTTGCATGGCCCGTACAACCCTTACACATGCACAAACCCATTATTATTTCTCACAATATGGTCACTAATATCAAGAAATTATTGACACATAGCAATCTCAGTAAACAGATTGCCTGTCACAGAAGGTTGTTCTTTAAATAGCTATTTGACTGTCTATCTCTCCGGAGTCGCACAGCTGATCACCAGTTCTTCTTCCAAATCCAATTCCTCCATGGTAATTTGCTAGAAACACTAGATGCATCTGTGAATGATTACAGGTTAAACAGGCTTTGCTGGGTGAATCAGTGAACAATATGGTGCCACTTTGTGGGGTACCAATGCTATGCTTTTGTCTGACTGTGGTTTCTTGGAACCTAGCCTCATACGGCTTCTTACTGCTGAAGGAGTCCCTTGTGGCATCCGTAATTTTCCAGGCATGATATTAAGAGTCTCCATCTGGTCTCCCAATTATCTCCGTGCAGATGCAGCTGCAACATGTTCAGTTTGCTACTTAACAACTACAGGAACCTTCAATTTTGCCATCCAGTACGTCTTACCACTGTCAGAGATGCAGACGGCTGCATTGCTCGATCCCGGTTGCATCACGTAGTCAAACATTATTCACTTCTGCCGAAAACCCTCCTTGTGCTGCTGTACCTTCTTGGAGTTTGTGCCCATCACCCAGCTGGGGTCGTCATTTTCGCTCAGCTTGCCCAGCTCTGGATGTTCTTCATCATCGATCTCATCTTCCCCATCCTCCTCATTATCAGAACTTTCAAGATTGCCTTGACTGTCTCCAATACCATTTAACATTTTCGTAAATGATTTTTGTGCTTTCTGGTTGTCAATCCCGCCTCTTCAGCATCTCTCATATCATCCTGCACTTGCTTAATTACTCTCTCTGGATCTCCACCTTGCATTTATGCCGCAGCAGGTTCCCTATCCACATAATCTGCAATCCATTTCTGTCTCTCTTCATTGTGTATAAAGTGCGTTTGTTGTCTCGTCTCCGCCACAAGTGTCCTTTAACATCCTATGGCACACAATGTTCAGTGGGCTCGGACGATTTCTACTTCAAATGCAAGCCTGCGTTCATTTGCTTAATGACATCATCATGCAGATCTTCTTATGGAGCAGCTGTATTTCACAACTGCAAGTGGCAAAAGGTTCTTTATTGGAGTATTGCGGTTTCTATTTTGAGTTGACTTTGTTGTTGGGTGACATGGTGAATGTTGCAAGTGAGGAACCACATGGACGCAAACTGTGACTTTTATGGCAGGGTTGATATGTTTAATCAACATGAACAATGCAAAATCTGCATTTTAACGGTCTCTACATGGGGAATACAAATGCGAACTTTACAACATGACTTGATTGTTAGTGACTGTTTTATGTAAGATCCTGGAGATTTCTTGAGACCAACATCACCAGACATCCTTTTGGTCAAAGAAGGGCATTTTTATTTTTGACAAACATGAGCTTTCGGCTGTCAATCACCTCTAGTTTTCACTGCAAACATACAATCATTGTGGCACCACTGTACTACATCTTATGGGACGGTTGAAAACCCTTGTAAACTGCAGATAACTGTAGTAGGATTTATCTTGAGTAGAATGTGCAACTTGCCTGTGACTCATTCCATTTTGACTTGAAGCTAACAAAATATTCCTTAGGACTTTGCACTCCTTTTGGTGATCATATTCCTCTCCTTGTGTACAATAGAAAATTCTGGCTCGAGCATCTCCTCAGGAAAGTACAATCAGATCCGAATTGCGCTGACGGACAGGTCCTTCATCCACTGAGCCGCCAGCTGGGACAAAGCAACAATGCAGACACCAGGAAGTCCACAGCAACTTTACCAATGCAGCCACCAACAATATGACCAAGAACTGATATTCCAAAACAGTGAGTGAACCCAGATGGAGCCAGAATACACAGCAGCTTGCGATCGACTGTAACCAAATCTATGTCAAGGTTAATGGCCGTCAACTTGCTATTCAATGTTTAGCTGGTATATGTAGACAGCTGCATGACCACTTCAGAGCAACCTGTAATGGGAAACTTCCATGATAGACAAACACATTCGTCCACACAGTCTGCAAAATCCAGTGGTGTCATGTCATGAGCTCACAGATTCTGCCATACAAAGTATTTGATTAGCGTCCCCAAGAGTGGATGAAACAGGCTATTAACACCTTGGAGGAGGCTACAGAAGCACATATAGTAGAGGTAATAGCTGAATCTCATTTTTAGAACCCGCAATAAATTTCTTCTAGGTTTTCAACATATCTGCTACTATGGCAAGGTAAGGAGGTCGGGTACAACTGGAAAAGTCCAACATTAATCTTGCCATGAATGTGGCCAAAATGGCCATACGAGGGTTTTTGCACACCACAATAGAGAAAATGTAGTACATGATCAACGAACCTTGCACTGATGTGCAAGATGACAGAATGCGGGGAGATGAGTTTCCCGCACCAAGAAGTGTCAAGGCTGTGATAGAATGTCACCCCACTATGGTTCATGAACATCGAATGGACAGCTCCCTTCTGTGCAAAACTGGCACAGCACTGAACCCACAGACACACTGGAGGCACAAAGAAACAGGTGCACATCCACCTGACTGAGTCAGACGGCCAATGTCACAACTGACATCACCAATATCTGGAACACTATCTGCACCACTCGGTTACAGTAAGGGAGCTCAAGGTTACCAATCCAACAGTCTGCCACTCGGATATGTGTATATTCATACAGTTCTTCGCAACCCTCAATGATTCAATTTTGATTCATATGCCAAGGATAGTATGTGTGATAAAGATATTACTCCATATTTGCTAACTGATATAGCAACATCCACCAGTTAGTACAATATCTACTCCATGGTCATACAGCTAACATCCATTTTGCAGCCAAAAGGACCCTGGGGAGTGAACTTGGAAGTGGAGATAGGCATAAATGGAAAGGAAATGGATATTAGAGTATCTTGTTATCTTTAATTAGTGGACACGTTGAAATATATTTTAATGTATATATTTTTATGTACTATTACAGAACAATGTAGTGATAAAGTAGAATATAGATCAAGACAATAGAAAGGCTGCCAAAACACTGTGGATAATCTACTATGCCAAATAAAATAATTGTATATTGTGGATATCCCTGTGGCAAATTAAGTGTCAATGAAGCCTCAATGATTGTTGGTCTTTAAAGTCAGGTAATTTTGAAGTGACTTGGTCATTGTTTGATATAATCAAAGAATTGGCCACTGTTATAGGCAATGCAGAAAGAGATGCACTCCCTGTTCCATCTAGAAAATAATCGTCAATGGAGTGACAACAATTTGTGGTCTTGCAGCTTGGGGAATCTAATTGGCACTTGATCAAAAACATCTATAAACTAGAAGTTGGCAGCCTGTATAGGCTGATAAGCAAGAGATCTTTCCGCAACAGTCTCCCAGACTGGAACAACTTGTCTCATTCATGATGCTGCACCCAACTTTTCGTAAACATTTTAGGTGATAAACATGATAAAAACTTGCTATATCGAACATACTGTGCAAATTGCGCTTCAATTAACTATGATGCAAGGCCAAGAATTGTTGACCCTCCATTGACACTTATTTTGAACTTGGGGCAGGGAGCACATCACTGTCACTTTCGCCTATAAAGGCAGCCAATTCATTCAGTATGTATAACAAAGACCAAATCACTTTTTAATTACCTGTCATTCGAGACCAATAATCATTGACTTTCCATCAACACTCATTTTTTGAAGATAGTAGCCATTTAATTGGTAGCATTTTTCCACATCAAGTTGACCAATACTTTCACTATGCATCACAACAACCAAATCTCGTATTATTTACCTGACTTACAATTACACACATGATGAAGCTGTGTTAATGCTCAGTTTCGAAATGGGGGAGGGAGTGTGTGGCTTTCTCTGTTGCCTATAACGGCAGCCGATACGTCATTTCTGAATCACTGCACCCAATCACCATTCAGATTACCCAAAATGCAAGTCAAATATTTGGTAACACTCCATTGACACTCATGTTCAGAATGGGGCATGTAGCGTGTCTCTCATATTTCGGATTATCAAGGCGGCCAATACATCAGAAACACACAATGACTTACCAAAGTCAACATTTCGCGATTTCCAGGAGAATATCACAATGTTTCCGTGGATAGAAACACCTGAAAAGCTGAACTGGAGATTAGAACCGATGGGTCTGGCCAAACATTGTAAAACCGGCAGGTTTTCAGGTAGGAGTATGGGTATAGCATCTAGCAGGCAGAGGGTCGGGTTGTTGGACTGGTCTGGGGCCAAACCCAACTGCTTTTGAAATCCAAACCCTACCCTCCAGCAGGTTACCTGGACCCATTCATATTACTAGAAGATACTGTCATGAGATGCAAAGTATTAAGATATTTTCATGTGGGAATCAATTGACAATTACCCATATGGCAGATAAGAACTCCAACAGAAGGTAGTGAAAACATCATCAGTTAAGATATTTCTTTGATTTCCCACATTGACTCGTATTTTCCATATCCGTCGCATCTTTATCTTCCCACTCTGTTTCTGGTTTAGAGCTATACTGTCAGGTGAGAATACAATGTTAAGCCACCCCGGAATGTTTATCCATCACATCGTCGTGTGTTAACACCTCACGCAGTATACAACATGTACAACAAATACCATGTGCTGTATACACTGAGTTCAGTATTCGCTGAGTACAGTATATACTGTGTTCAGCATGCACAGAGTACAGTATACATTGAGTGCAACATCTACCCAAGAATGACTGTCATACAGCAAGTCTCCCTACTATCTCTGTATTACAAGTTTCCCCTTGAATATAGCTTCAGCTCACAGTGTGCCTTCCTACAGATTGAATACCACCTGCTAGCACCCCATGTCAGCTAACATGTGAAGTCAACTTGTCACATTCCAATGGTTGCAAACTAACGAAGAGATGAACAGAGTCTGAGCCCCCATTACACCACCCAATCCGCTGCCTCCAGATTGACATCGACCAACTACTCCTCAATTTGCATTTGGTTACGGCCTCCATGTCAGGCTCAAATTTAACTTAATTATTACCTCCTAGTGCATCAATGAATTCAACTGACCATGGCCTCCAAGTGCATCTCAGATCTGACTTAATAATGCCCTACAAATTGAGAACATCATGGCCTCCAGCTTCATTGCCTAACGTGCTTGATCGTGCCATCAAAGTAGATCAATACATGTATTTGAATACTATCTTCAGGTACACCTTAATTGGTTCTCAAGCACCACCTTCAGCTAGTCCTAATTTACCATATGTAAATGGATAGCTATATAGGTACATAGATACATAGATAAGAATGCAGACTAAATATATATGTTTTGAAAATTATTTAATAATAGAAGGTAACTTTGATTTCCAGGTGCACCAGCAGCATTCACAAGGATGATTTTGTTTTGTCCCAACTGTTCTACAGCAATTCTCCATGCTCCTACGCTTGTCACCTGTATCCCCAGATACTCTCCAGATTGTCACTTGATTTCCAATACGCTTACTGAGTTGTCACCAGTACTCCAAGGTATACCTGAAGCCCAAAATGTTGGGTGTTGTACAGTGGAGTGTGCTCGAGTGGTCGACTGTGTGCAGCTGTGTACCAAGGTATATGCACTGTATTGTGTAATGAGACATGTCGCTTTGACATAAGGTTGATCGATAACTAATGTCACTAACTACAACAGAGGCAAGATTCATCATAGTCCTTGGCATAGTGATATCCTTACTCCCAATCAGCTGAATACTTCTCCAGGACAGCTATCATGTCCGTTTCAAACAAAAAACAGTAAACAAATGAGAAAAGGAGCCAATCAATCAACGTGGATCTTCTTGAAACAAATGTGCTCAACCAATAAATTTGTTTTCTGACAGCATTCTCGATGCCATTTCCAATTCCAATTCCAATCATTCGCATTGCTGCAAACTGCTTCAAGAATGCAACCTTTGGCAGTGGCTTTGTGTAGCACTTGGCGAGGATCTCATCAGTCGATGTGTTGCTCAACTCGATCTCTATATCTCCAGGCATATGTGTAGGAAGATTGTACTTCATTGCTATGTGTGCAACTGCAGTTCTGCGGTAGATTCTATTCTTTATACTCGCGATCAGTCACTGTGAATTGGCAAACACCTGAGGGATGGTCCGGATGCCGAGCTCATTTATGACATGCGAGATCTGGGTGAGTCTCATGCAGCCTACTGCAATGGCATAGAATTTTGCATTGGACATGGACTGGGCAGTCGACATCTGGGTTCTCGATCTCCAGTCGACGGCTCCTCCCAGGGTGATGACCAGTCCACTTGTTGAATTATGGTCATCCGGGCATCCAGCATAGTTTGAATCTACATACCATCCAATTGCGCCTTGTTTTCCTTCTACTTCTAAACGCAGTCACCAGTTCTTCGTGCTGTTGAGATACCGAAATATGCAGTTGAGAGCCGCCATATGCTTATTACACCGGTGGTGATTGTACCAGCTGAGAACTCTGAAGGCATATTCAATATCGGGCAGAGTGTCGGTAATCGCGTACATAAGGCTTCTGATGATCGATTGGTATATTGTCGGATCACAGGCTGCTTCGTTTGGCTACCTCTTGTGAAGCTTCATTGCAATGGCGTCGCAACTGGTCTGGACTCATCCATTCTGAACTTCACCCAAAATCGTCCGAATCTAGCTCTGCTGATGGATGTCGATCATGTGATGCTTCCAATTACATTCGATGTTCATGCCGACATAGAAGGAGACACTCCTGAGATTATGCATCCGGAACCTCTTCTTCATTTGATCCTGGATCTGCCCATTCAAGCCCATGGTAGCAATGATAAGGAGATCATCCACGTACAGAAAGGCTGCGGCAATGGCTATGTTATGATCTATATCATGGAGCACGAACAGTCCTCCAGCGACACACGATGCCTCTAATCCAATCGAGATCACAAAATTCTTCAAAGTGCCATACCAACCGTGTAAAGTCAGTTTCTGGCCATAGAGAGAATCTCTCTAGCAGAGTACCATCTTCCATGAAGTCTTTGTTAATCTGGGATCGTTTTATCGGCTCCCATTCTGAAGCAAAAGAAAGTATCCCTGCAGTGGGTGCATATAGATATCTTCCTCCAAGCCGACTTCCAAGAAACCCGTACATAAGTCAATTTGATAGATCTCGAGATCGTACTTGGCTGCGATGGCAAGTGCCAGCCTAACGTGGCCTAAGCGAGCAGCTGGTGAATACATAGCCTGGTAGTCGATGCCTTCGAGTTGGTAATTTTCTCCACAGACTAGTCTGCCCATGAACTGCTGCACATTGCCTGCTCCATCGCGCTTGATCTTCTATACTCAATGACTTGGCAAAGCCATTTTCCCTTCCGGAAGCTCCACAAAATCTCCAAAGACCTGATGCAGACCAATTCAATCTAACTCCTCTTTCATTGCCTTATCGCATTACTCAGCGAGCAGCGACTCGGGCCATGCTTTGGAAGACTTTTGAACGTCGATCCAGTCCCCATCATCATGATTATTGGACATCACAGCTGCTGTGTTGATGGGAACGATCTCTTCAAATTCCTCATGTTCGGGAGCCATTTGTGCAGACTCTGCCAATGTATCCTTTGCAGTGGGGTTTCGGCCACTACCTTTGGCCGGTGGCTTCCAGCCATCTCCAAGTGATATCCCAAGGCCAGCCAATTCTCGTGACTTCTTTGGCTTTGGCTTCGGAAGATCTGAAGGTGAATCATCGTCCAATGGCTCCTCCGTTTGACGTTTGGAACTTTCATCTCGGGTTGGCGGCGTCTGTGTGAGTTTGGATTCCTCTATGACATCTCCGTTGAAGTGCTCATTGAAGCTTGCTTCGTCTGCAGCATTTGGTGCTGTGTACCGTTTCCCTGCTCTGAATACAGCATCTCGGGAGTGGTGAAGCATCTTGGCCAATGGATCGTATATGAAGTACTGCTAGGTCAATATGCGGTACCCAACAAATATGCCAGGAGTGGCTCTGTAATCCAGCGTCGTTTGTTTCTCTTTCGGAACTTGCACAAAAGCCAAGGATCCGAACAAACGGAAATGCTTCAGAATTGGCTTCCTCCCATGGCAGAGCTCGTACAAAGTCTCGACGACAACTGATCGAGTCAGAGTGCGTTTCCTTTGGTGGATCGCCAATGGGACTGGAAATGTGCAGTACTTCTTCCAAAGTGCAGCATTGTCTAGCATGTATCATATGCATTCCCTGATTGTGTGGTTCGCCCGTCTGACGACTCCATTAGACTGAGGAGTGTAGGGCGTAGCGGTTTCGTTTCTATGCCCTCTGATTTTAGGTATTCTGCGCATTTCTTAAAGGTATACTCACCGCCTCCATCTGTACGAAATCGCTTCACTTGCTTTCCCGACTCCATCTCTTGAAGAGATTTCCATTCATTGAATTTTTCAAGAGCTTCCAACTTGTACTTCAATATGTACTCATCTGTATGCCTCATGGCATTATCGATGAAGAGCAGCATATATCGACCTCCTCCGATGGCTGTTTCCAGGGGACCGCATTTGTCCCAGTGCATGAGCTGCAGTGGCTCGGTATCATGGGCAGTCGTGTTCAGAGTGAAAGGTTTTCTCGTCAAGTTCCATTTGATGCATCTCTCGCAATCGCACTTCTTGATCATTTTTGGAGCATCGGCAATGACCTTCGGCCAGATCTCCTAAGCATTGAGACCGACGTGTGTCAATCAACGGTGTGATAACATTCGCCTCTCTGCATCGTGCTGAGCTGCTTGCCCAGTCATCTTCAGAGTCAGCACGCAGCTGTGGTTGTCAATATCGGTGTATTTGGTTGATTCCTGGTCCAGAACTAGATCCAGAATACAGAGCCCCTCGACTAGTGTCAGCAATGGTTCCGTACTGTCACTTCGGGTCCAGGTCCGGGTTCAAACAGAACCATTGCCAAACTGGCGATCTGGGTTGTCAATAAACCCGACCCATCCACTCGGGTATGGTTCAATGGTAAACTCCCAACCCATCTGAATTGGGTGGGTTGTCAGTGGGTCGCCCAGTGGGTCCAGCTATAGAGTCATATAAGGCTTTTGTATTTGCAGTTTGTTAATAGTATCTTATCAAAATCATGTTTTCAGCAACCAATAATGCACTTTTGCATGTTGTACAGTTTGCAATATCGATTAATTTGGTATTTGTGTTTAACCTTTGATATATGGTATTTTTGCCTATAAAGGTGGTAAATAATACAGTTATGCACGCGAAGATCCGCGTGATGCCTTGATTACCAAATAGGCAAGACATAAAACTTTAGATGCTCCATTGACATTCATTTTCAGGATGTCGCAGGGAGCATGTCGCTGGTGTTTTTGCCAGTAAAGGCTGCAGATATCTGAGTAATGGATGTCTCCAACCAATTGGAACATAAATTACCCAAGATGCAAATCTCAAAATCGTTGATGCTCCATTCACGTTCATTCTAAGGATGGGGTGGTGACTGTGTTGCTATCGCTTTGGCCTATACAAGCCACGAATACATCCGTTATGAATAACAACGACCAAGTCACTGGTGAGTTTCCGTACTTACAAGACCACAAATCGTTGACGCTCTGTTGACGCTCATTTGAATGTATTGTCCATTCAAGCTCTGCTGCCGTCGATAAATGTTTTGATCATGATTTGACCTTAATGGTTGTCTTTCTGTCCGATTGAGACTCGGCCCTGTGGCAAAGCTGAGTGGTGTAATATTCTTGCACTGTTCATTCTCACACGACTAAAAATGATGTATCTCACCAGAAGATTCATTGCGCCTGCTATACATCTGTTTATCAACCGATATTCACAAGCTACTTCTCACCATTCACCCATAATATATCTCTAACTAACACTCTCGGCCAAGCTACATAAGAAGCTGGTGAACAATTCACGCATTCTGTCCTACTTTTTCTTCACTCCTTCATTTCTGCTCGTTTCTATTGTATTCACCATCACAAACACCCTTTCAGTCTGCCTCTTTGACTTCTGTGTTGGCCAAACCAATCTGGGAACATTTGGCGTGGCATTCACATCCTGTTTCTCTTGGCAGTCCGGATCCTGGATGCCATTGTTGTGCTCAATATCGGGCTCATTGTCTGGCGCACAATTGACTTCGCCATTATTTGAATTATCCATGTCACCATTCCAGTTTAGACAATTTTCAGCATCCGAAATGCTTTCAAGTGGGCTATTATCGTCAATTTCAACTGGATAATGGTTGATTGTCCGGATTCGACGAACATTCAAGATTTGAGTTCGTCCTCCAGGGAGGACCTTTGCAGACAAAGCTTGTGGCAAAGGTGATCTTTCTGACAATTTAAATGCAGCCGCACCATCATGTTGAAAGGTTGACCTAGCGGATTCGACAATCTATTCCGTGTTCAAAATGTATCCTACGGCTGTCATCTGCTTGTTTTGAGTGTGAGATTCTGTCTGTGTAGCACGTAGGTTCTGACTGCCCTGCCACATCTTCAAAAAGTTGTGAACCTTGGCCATTCTATGCAATTTCCTTTCCTCGGCCTCTTTCTTCATTTCCAAGTCGTTTTCTGTGCTCGTCTTATCCGACACTGCATTATTACCCCCCACAATCCTGTTATTGGCTCGAGCAAACTGGCCTACCACAAATTTCTCGCGAAGGGTCTCACCTGTGGTTTTTCACTGCCTCCAGCCAATAACCTCTCACCCTAGGCAAAAACTGACCTCCACTCCGACACCATGTGGTATGATACAGAATATGTCACATGCCACATTGGAGAGATCGGTGTACTCTGGGTGCATTTCCTCTTGTTGGTGCAACCAGTCAGTTATGTCTCGTATCTAAAATGTACTATCAATCTCCATTGGGTCGGAGTGTTAATCATTGAGATGTGGATTAATTTGCCCCTAGTTCCTTGGTGCTTCAGGCCGGGAATTTAAATAGCGCCTAGCAGCACTCAATAAGCATGCTGCGCAATAGCTTCGTCCGGGTGTTGTCCCGGCCACATTGTTAGGTGTTAAGCATTCTTCATTATCACTGGACAAATCATATGCATCAAAGGATGATTTACTGGACCCTAAAGCCATTGCAGAGGGGACAACTTTGCTGCTCAGTAAGCATTCATGTCTATTGACCGGCACCCATCGATGTTTGGCACAGTATTCATTCTCCACGAACTCCAGAAAGGCCTCTTGGTATTGAGTAGTATAGGATGTCTCGTCCTCAGGATTAATATCCATTCCCAGGGCCCACTTTCCAAAAGATCGCAACTTCCGGATAGGATCGAGAATATGTGTAGGAATGAGAAGCATGCCCGTCATTGGAGTTACTTCAGCATAGTATTTAGACAGCTTCTATCGAGCTAACTTCACAGTGAAGTACAAGTCTTCCTTCCCTGAATTCTTCTTCTTAGCCAGAGCTCACATCACACCATCCATATGATCGAACCTGTCATTGCACACTGTAATTACTTGATGTACTGTGACTGTGTACCTCTTCGACATCCAGAAGGTCCAATATCGAAATGGCCTCAATACTTCCATGATATACTTCACAATGGTGCATTCATCTTGAGTTGTGAAAAGTTGCCGGTAATCTGTGTGTTCAGGATATTGGAGCCACTCATGTATGAATTCCCGTACTCGGTAGGCGCGCTCAAGCAACTTCAGTGTTGAGTTTCAATGTCTCTTCACATCCATACTCGGGAGTACTGTAATCCAGACTTTGGCTTTTCGATAGTCAATGAACTCGTGTTGGTGACCTTGTGTCAGCATAATCAATACTGCAAGCATTCTGTGCTATATGAAGGTCAGTTTCAGGACTTTCAAAATATCTTGAAATACGTACTTTCTCAATTATCTTTGCGAAACCTGGTTTCATGGCCAACACCTTGTTGATTGTAGCATTGCCCTCTTTTCGAAGTCTTTGACTCTTCCTAATGTCTATGCGGTCATTCTCTCCAAATTGCTGATTGCGCTCATGGGCTTCCCAAGACTTGGTGCGGCCTTTCACTCTGAGACTGATCATGAATGCACCTAAAGCTCGCGGTATGACGTGCGCCATGCATTGTATAGGGTTTCTCAATACAGGCCACTCGATTCCGGAGGCCTCAAGTGTCGATTGCAGCTCGTGTGTCATCGAGTAATTTGAGGAATCATTATCAGTTGTAATACCAAGCAAACGGCCGTCGTTAAGATCAAAACGATCAAGCACATCCTTCAAATGTACAGCTAGCCTTGCTCCAGTATGTTGGCCCTTGACCTATCATCCTTAATCTCCTTTCCTAAATGGAACAGAATAGGCGATCAACCTGATCGAAAGTGAGTTGAACTTCATGCAATTCCCAATTTCGATCCATATTGTAAGCAACGACTGACATTATGACTAGTTTGTTCGTTGATGTCCATGTGTCCAAAGTTAAACTAACTTCATTTCGTGACGGCAACTGCTTCTTAGTTGCATCCATGGTCAGTGCATATTCCCTCCAGCAAATGTTGCTAAGGGTTGTGCTGGATGGCAGCACTGGGTCATGATGTAATGTCTTATATGACTGTTGTAGCTCCAGATTTGATATCGCCTTCCATGCAATGTGAGATAAAACAAATCCTAACATAAGGTAGCAATTCTACCTGTCTGGGTGAAATTCAGAAGTTTCAAAGTCCGTAGCTGCCAGTTTGGAAAGTTTTGTCCATCATTTCAGTCAATATGGAATAACCTGGATGTCAAATATGATTTGACGCTGCGAACTTACAATTGTGATTCCTTGACTTCCTTGCCTCTTCAGGATGGCCAAAGCTGTTTCATCAACTGTCAAACTAGTCAATTCAGTAACCTCTGACTCTGTTAATTCGTTTAACTTTGCGATGTAAGCTTTTGCCAGCAAGTATTTCCCCATTGAGCTGGTCCCATGTTCTGATGGATGGCGTAGAACTTGATGACAAACTATATATATGATGTCAGGGCTGCTGGACTCCTCAATTCCACAGTGAAAATAGAATTGCCACGTAGGCACATGTCTAGAATTGTTCCAGGCAACAGGCCACTCCACGCCTACATTCATTGAAGCTCACCAAGCGTGGAAGAAGATTTGTAATGTAAGGTCGCTCAAATCACGAATAAAGACACGTTCATTTTTGGAAGAGATCATAACCTCCAGCAAAGAGGTGTTCAAAGGTTTTGAATCCGACATGGCAGTAAGAATTAGCAAGCTGGGTATTCCGACTCGAAAGACTACCGAAAGAAATGTTACAGTATAGCAGACTGCGGGTTCTTAACAATTGACTCTACAGCTACACGCAAAAAAATCAGATCTGTAAGACATTGCATGGATATATGTGAAGTTGTATACAAGGCCAGATTGCAAAGACTTACTACCTAAAACTCAATTTAGGACCAGTACCATGCAGTTGATTGCTGCATAACGTTTCCAGCCTCCACAAAACTGTTGATGCTCTGTGGGCACTGAATTGTAGAAGGCAGATGCGATATCATCACTACCATTTTTGCCAATGAACACTGCCGATGGGTGCATTGTGGGTAATGTGCATTCTATTGCCGTGAAATTATCCGAAATACAACATCAAAAATCGTTGACACTATGTTGATGCTCCGTTGACACTCTGTTGATGCTCCGTTGACGCTGAATTGACACTCTGTTGGCGCTCCGTTGATGCTCCATTGACGCTCATTTTGGGACATAGTTACAATCTTGTCGCAAGCAATTTCACCTAGCATGACTGTCGATTGTTCGATTATGGATCAATAAAGTCGCACTGCCCCTTGACCTTCCAAGATGCGAGGCCTGAAATCTTTCATGCTCCGTTGAGACTCATTTTTGGAGGACAGTGATGATGTCGTTGAATACCTTTTTGCCTAGAAAAGCAGCCGATATTTCAATTATGGCTTGATGTCGCCGTATCGCCCTTGCATTTTCCAGGATGCAAGACAAAAAGTCATTGACGCTTTGTTGATGCTCATTTTTAGGACATAGTAGCAATGTTGTCACATCAATTTTTGCCAAGAAAGTTGGCTGATATTTCGATTATAGCTTCGTGTCGTCACACCACCCTTGTATGTTCCAACATGCAAGGCGAAAAATTGTTGACGCTCCATTGGCGCTAATTTTTAGGACATAGTAGCAATGTTATCGCAACGCTTTTCACCTAGAAAGACGGCCGATAGTATGATTATGGCTTAATCTGGCCGCTCGGCCATTGGATTTTCCGGGATGCATGGCTGAACGTCGTTGCTGCTCTGTTGACGGTCATTTTTAGGACATAGTAGTGTTGTTGACGTAAAAATTTTTGCCTAGAAAGGCGGCCGATAGTTCAATTATGAATTAACGTTGCCGCACGGCCTTTACATTTTGTATGATGCAAGGCCAAAAGTCATCGACGCTCCATTGACACTCATTTTTAGGACATAGTAGCAATGTTGGCATAACCATGTTTGCCTGGAAAGTTGGCCGATAATGCAATTATGAGTCAATTTCACCGTGCAACCCTCGGGATTTTCCATGATGCAATGCTGAAAATCGTTGACACTCATTTTTAGGTTGTGGCAACAAGCGTGTCATTTGTCTTCTTTCCTATAACGCCGACCAATACATTCACTTTGGAAGGATGTGACAATGCCGCCCATTGAGTGCCGAATGTGTAAGACTAAAAATCATTGACACTCTGTTGACGCTCACATTAATCACATTGAAACAGCCTTTCTACAGTCAATAATTGTATGCAACGAATCATATACACGTTATTGACATCCGATATTGTGTTTGTATGTATTATTATTTCCATAGAAGAGTTTTGATACCTCTCAATTTCTGATCAACTGCTATCCACACTATCTGAGTGAGAGATCACATGGCTCTATCACATTTCCGCAATTTCGGCCAGCAATTAATGGTATGTAGATCATTTCACTAGTTTTTGATAAATATAGCTCGACTTCGTCACCTTTCCTTATCCAGCTTGTTCTCCTCGATGTCAATGACGCACCATAAGCAATTTGAAATATCTCAACCATGTGTATGAGGTCTGTGCGGAGAGTTATGCAGTTTCATACATGGATGCACGCGGCATGACAGTCATCATTCAGACAGATTCGTCGTAAGCACTCACCGCTCGTTCTATGACACATATGACATCACTCACTTATATTCTGTTAGTATATTTTGTCACTAATATAGCTTTTGCTTTCTCGCTTAATAGTCACTTGCAGATAGAAATCAAACGTTTTGGCCGGTTTTCCTCGTGATTTGGATTCTAGAACTTTCACATGGTTCGTTCGACCCTTGCACATACACAGACAAATTATCATGTGTCACAATTGGGCCACTGAAATCAAGCAAAAGCTGACACATAGCAAATTTGGTAAACAACTTGCTTTTCACCAAGATATGATGTCAAAAATTTCACTTTACCTATCTATTCTTCCGCAGATGCTGGAGCCGTTGTGATGGCTTTGTCCGAATCCGAAATCTGTATGATGTTTAGCAGCAGGTTATATGCAGGGGTAAAATCGTACTGGTTCAACAGGCTTCGCTTTCTGGAAAGGTGACGTATCGCGCTTTGCGGCGGGCTCAAGACCGGATATGCTCATGTTCCACTGCGGCTTCACCGAACCTAGTCTACTATGACTACTTCCTGGTGGAGAAGTCCCTTGCAGCATTTGCGATATTCCGGGGGCAATCTCAAGAGACACCGTATGCTCTCGAAATATTGTCGGTGCAGGTGCCGCAGCGACATAATATGGTTGCGGTTGAACGCCAGCCGGAACCCTCAAGTCGGATGTACCGTACTACTTATCTCTTTCACATAAGTAGTCAGCTGTATCCTTCCATCCCAGTTGTGTCAATTTGTCAGGCTTCATCTGCTTCTGCAAAAATCTCTGCCTGCACTGATGTACCGTTTCAGTGGTTGCGCCCATCACCCAGCCGGGTTCGTCATCTTCGCTCAGCTTGCCCTGCTCTGTCTCTTCATCATCCTCATCTTCCCCATCCTCCCCATCATCAGAACATGCAAGATCACTCAGACTGTCACCGATAGCAACCATCATCTCCTCACAAGTCTGTTCGGGCTCTCTGGTTGTCAATCCCGTGATTTCAGCATGCTTCATATCTTCCTGCTCTTTCTGAACTGCTGCCTCTGCGTCTTCAACTCGCTTTCTTGCCCCTGTGGTTTCTCTCTCAACATAATCCTCAATCCATTTCTCTTTCTCTTCATTGCTTAAGAAGTGTGATTCTCGTCATTCCTTTGCCGCAAGCTTCTTTTTGGATGTCAAGCTGCACAATGCCCCAAAGCCATGGACTCTTTCTGCCTCCAAGCCACTCTTGCCCTCATTCGCTTGATGACGTCGTTGGGTAGACCGCTTTGTCAATTTGCCGTATCTGCCCATCGGAAGTGGTGAAAAGTTCTTTTTCAGAGCATTGACCATTGTAGTTTGCGCTGACTTTGTTGTTGGGTGAGATGTTGGATGTTGCAAGATATGGACAATATGGAGGCAAGCTGCATCTTTCATGTCAAGGTTAGTACATTTACTCATCTTGAAGAAAGGAACACCTCCTATTTGACTGTCAATAAATTGGGAATAGTTAGGCTAACTGTACAACATAACCTGATTGTTAGAGTCCGTTTCATGTATTATCCCAGGGATTCTTTGAGACAAACATCAGCAGATATCGTTTCCCTCAAATGTTGTCCTGTATGGTTGACAATCATGCAATTTCAGCTGTCGTATACCCCAATTTATCCTTGTTAACAAACAAACAACAACGGACCGACATATTGTACATCTCCGGGCTGTGGGAAACCCCTGCAACTTGCAGCTACATGCTGCAGAATTCATCTTGAGTATACTGAACATGTTGGCAGCAAATTATTCCATTCTGACATGAGGCTAACTATATAATCCTCAGGGCTTCCCACTTCATTTCGTTATCATCTTCCTCTTCTATTCCACACTAGCAAATCATGGATACACAACCACCCCAGCCAGGTCCAAGCGGATCCAAATCCAGCCGATTGGCAGGCACTTTGTCAAATGCGTCACTTATCGGCACACAGCAAGAACATATACACCAGTTAGTCCACTGCGATGCTGCCAATATAGGCATCAAAAATATAACCCAGGATGCACATTTAAAAATTGTCCATAAGACTGGAAGCAGCACGAATAAGAAGCAGCTTGCAGGTAGATGTGAGTTCATCCATACCGTGATCAAAGGCCGTCAATTAACCATTTACCATATAGCCGGTGTACGCCGAGAGCTACGTGACCAATTTATCACTGCCCGTAACAGGAAACCTCCATGGCCGACCAAGGTAATTGTCCGCACCGTCGGTGAAATAAAACATCATGATGTTGGAAGCTCTGTGATTTTGGCTTACGAATTTCCGGAGAACCATCCCCACAAGTGGACGAAAAAGGCATTAATCACCTTAGCGGAGGCTACGGAAGCGTATGTGGTTGAGGTATTAGCCGCATCTCATTGTTTGAAGTAGCAAATAGTTTCTTGTAGGTATTCAACATGTCAGCTACGATGGCAAGGCAGGGAGGTTGTGTACAGCTGGAACAGTTGGACATGCTCCTTGCCTTCAACATGGGCAAAATGGCCAAAGGAGGGTTTTCGTGCGCCGCAATAAAGGAAACGCAATATCTAATCAAGAAACCTTGCGCCGACGTCCGAGAAAAGAAGAAGCGGGGTGTTGAGCTTCCTGGGAATAAAATGCTGAAGGCTGCGATATAAAGACACCCGGCTACACTTCGTCAAATCCACATGCCCGAATGCCTTCCTTGCCAAAATGGCACTGCAAGATATCCGCAGATACGCTGGAGACGCAAAGGAATAAGTGTACCTCCGCCCAACCGACGCAGACAGCAGACTCCAGAGCCGAATCCAGAGCCGACTCCAGAGCCGATGCCACCTCTGCCCAGAACACCATCCACCTCAACCAATAATACTTCTGGTGCTCAACGTCTCGATATCTTCAATTTGCTGGCCGGATATGCATTTTCACATCCATCTCTTCCCTGTGCTGAATCTTTTACCCTTGATACATCTGCCCAGGATAGCGACCACGACAGAGATTTTAATTCAGATATGCTGCCTGATGAAGGAACATCCACTGGTTAGTACACTATCTGCTGTGTGGTACTGCAGCGAACATTGATGTTGAAGACCAGAGCAGCCTATTAAGCAAACCTGGCAGTGATGACTAGCATTGATCGCATGGCACAGCATTTTGGAGATTATTATTATCCTGAATTCGCGGATACTGTAATGTATATTTTAAAGCATATATTTGTATGTATTATTAAAGAACAATATAGTGATCAAGAAGAAACTAAATGAAAACGCTAGAAAGACTGCCAAATCAAAGTGATTGATGAACTATGCCAAATCAAATGATTGCATATTGTGTATACACCCGTGGCAAAATGAGCGTCAACAGAGCGTCAACAATTCTTGGTCATGTATCTTTGGTAATCTGGGGGGCGATAGGTTGCAACTAGTAATAAACGAAGTATTGGCTGCCTTTATAGGCAAAAGAGAAAGTGAAATGCTCCCTGCCCCATCATGAAAATGAGCATCAATGGAGCGTCAACGATTCTTGGTCATGTATTTGGGTAATCTGGGGAGCAATAGGTTGCAAATAGTCATAAATGATGTATTGGCTGCCTTTATAGGGAAAACAGAAAGTGAAACGCTCCCTGCCCCATTATGAAAATGAGCGTCAACGGAGTGTCAACAATTCTTGGTCATGTATCTTGGGTAATCTGTGGGGCGATAGGTTGCACATAGTCATAAACAAAGTATTGGCTGCCTTAATAGGCAAAAGTGAAAGTGAAATGCTCCATGCCCCATTATGAAACTGAGCGTCAACGGAGTGTCAACGATTGTTGGCCTTCCATTATGGTTAATTACAGCGCGATGTGGCCGTTATTGTCTATATACATGGATTTGACTGTTTTTGTACGCTGAAAGGTTCAAGAATACTTAGTGGTAGGTCTCTGAATCAAATGAGTTGTTACTGTCCTGGTGGATGTGGTGGGAATATTCCGTACATATCTGCCCATAAAGGCTGCCATATCCTTGTTTATGGATACTTGTGATCAAGAGCCACTCTTATTACCGAAGATGCAAGACCCAAAATCCTTGAGGCTCCATTGACGCTCATTTTCAAGATGGGGTAGGGAGGGTTTCCCTTGCTTTTCTTCCAATACAGGCGGCCAATACTTTCTTTATGACTGTATTTGACCTGTTGCACCCCCAGATTACCCAAGTTACATGACCAACAATCATTGATGCTCCGTTGACGCTCATTTTCAGGATGCAGTAGGGAGCGTGTGTCTATTCGTTTTGATCATGAAGGTGGCCAATACATCGAAAATGGACTGTGACCTACCAATGTCAATATTTTACGATCAACAGTAGCATATCTGAATGCAACAATAAATGTGAAACCTTAAACGCAGAACCGGAGATTGGAACTGACGGGTGTAGCCAAACCCAGTGAAACCCGCAAGTTAACGTGTAGAGGTCCGAGTTTGGCCCGCCAAGAGACAGCGGGATGGGTTTTTGAACCAGTCTGGAACCGAACCGACCTGTTTTTGCTGTCCCAACCTGGACCAGTTGCTAACACTACCCTCGACCAGAGGTGCAGTGGCAATCGACTTGCCATGGCGATTGCCGAGGTTGAGACTGTAGTAATTCACTGGTTCGACTTTGAGGTCCTTCCCTATCACCTGAGACTGTGAGATGAGGTAGAATAACCCCGGCAAATACACCACTTCTTGGAGTATGATCATTTCCATCTCCCCATCTGGTAGTTGACAAAATCAACCTAACATTTCCATATCCGTATGCAAACAATGTGACCACATTGTATCCCTTGACCTTCTTCATACTCGGATGATATTCAGTGTAGGTGATGAACATTGATCGATGGCCAGAGATGTGTGTCATGCATCCGCAATGGATGAACAAATCACTGGGGGAAACATTTGAGCTGCGCAGTCTCAAATAGTTCTCGATCAAAGTGGTGTGAGTGGAAGTAGTCTCAGTCGATGGTTTTGCTCCAGTGTCGGCAGACTTTGGACGATCGCTGCGTTGCTTGCTCAAGTAGTTCTCGGTGATATGCCCTCGCCGCTGGCAATGAAAGCACTTCCGCAGATGCATCGCTTTCCTATTATTTTCTCCCTTATTATGTCTCTTATCCCTCCTTGGACTTTTGCCGCCTTTACCAGCTTTACTGCCATAAACACCACCACCTTTGCCACCCTTCTTTGCAAAGAGCAGAGTTTCTGGAGCGAGCCCATTCTCTCTCTTGATTGCAGCTTCAGTTTCCACGAGCTTGGTGACGGTCTCATTTGGCGTGGCGGTCACCATGGGGTCTTTGTCCATCATGAGCTCCAGGAAGGTCTTGCACTCGTCGTTCCTTGGGATCCCGTAAAGGAGGTAGAAGATGTATTCCTGCTCACTCATCTTGGCCATTGTCTTTGCAGAGTCCGTATCGACATCATCAGGGTCAGTGGTTGATGGTGCTGTCAGTCTTACGCAGAGATTGTAATCCTTGACTTTCCGATCGATCCGCAATGCATAGTTGTCGATATCTCCGCAGTCCCATAGCTTGATGCTCTAAAGGTCTTCCCTAATCTCAAAGATATTGAAGTTCAACTTTGACTTGTAGGCTGATGTGAGCGTCTCCCAAAGCATCTTCACATCCTCGACGACCATGTATTCCGCTTGAATCCTCGACTGCATGTCCAGTAGGATAGTTGATCTGGCAACACCATGGTAATTCATCCAGTCTTTGAAAGCGGCCTTCTCTGTAGCGGTCACTTTTGCTGCTGGCACTTCCAGCTTGTCGTCGTATTCTTGGTAGATGCCATACACTTGCTTCTGCTCGAGAAGTAGGGCGATCATGGTTGCCCATGGTGCATGGTTCGTATCTTTGAACTTGGTGATGGCAATTGTAGTCGAACTCATTCTGCACGATCATATATCGCAAACATCAGTTATAGTAGTCTCCCAGACTCCCTGACAGACGTCCAGCAGCCGCCGTCAGAAACACGGCAGAATGCAGGGTAATTGCATAGCTTCTGGAGATGCTTCTCCGTGACAATATTGACCTCCATGCAACAAACGAAAGTGGAAGTATTGATCGTCTGTTCCCTTTTTAAACGCAAGGGCTGATACCCTGTTGGATGGTGGTTGGTGCATGAGTAGTCGAGTGTGTGGGTTCCAATGCGAAGGTGTGTCTATTGTATTGTGTAATGAGACATGTCACATCGAGAAGAGGTCGATTGATGACTAATGGCGCAACTTCACAAGAGGCAAGATACATTATAGTCTGTGGCATAGTGACATCCATACTCCCAATCAGCTCAACATTGGTCCAGTCAACACTGCGATTCAACCTCCCCGGGATTCTAATCTGACAACATTGAATCGCTTCCAGAGACTCAAAGTGACAAAAATACAATTGGCTGATATCTGACTTGCTCTTAGATTTGCTCAGATTGATGCACAGTCCATTGCCCAGTCCATTGTACAGGCTTTTGCCCATGTTGATATTTTGTTTTTGGTATCACCAATCACACTTGCAGTAGAATACTTCCTATGAATATGTGCAGACTTCCTGGGTTAGAATTGGGGTTTTTATGGGAGAGAACATTCAAGGTAATTGGAACTCAGACGTACATTCGCCAAGCCCAATTCACCTCTGGCAGCTTTCATGTGAGGGATAGTAGGATAATTGACAGTATATTACAAGGTAGACTGTGTGTTGCTGTTGATTGTATCATTTTTACAATACACAGATGGCTTGTATATACTTGTAAGGGAAAGGAATATGATACCTGAATAATCGAATACAGTGCAATGTCATGTATATGCACATTCTGCTGTAGATTGATAATTTCGCCATAATGTGACACATACAAGAAAGAATACATGCATATATAAGTAGTAAAGCAGAGGATACTGATCTAAGTGTGATGACATTGTTGAAGAGAATATATTATTTACTTTCCTGGCTTTAGCCACATGCACCTTTCCACCAATTATCCTACACCTTACCATTACCGTCAAGTTTTGAATAATTCTTAATATATGCTGATATCACTCTCTGATTTCTCAGTACCAATATTATATTGTTTTAAATTGTTCAATTTCTTTAGTATTTCTAACAACTATGTATCAGTCTTACAAAATTATATATATCTGAAATACTGTCATACTGTCTAGTACCCAGAGAAACTAAATTTGTCACATTATAGATAATGGAAAAATCTACTATAACCTGTAAAAATTTAATATATATTCAATACTGCTATGATGTTGCAATATCAATAGATAATGATGATTGCAATATTTTACAAGACCCAAAAGTAGTGTAATATATGAACTAGCATTATAAGACTTAGCAATATTTGTATTAATTGAATTGATATTAAACGAGATTACAATTGTAGATTTCAAACAGTACACTAAAGTACAAAGGATCAATTCATTCTACTAATAGAACTCTTCATCTAAAGAGGTGATTAGATATTGCATGGTTTTCTGTTCTGCTGTGTTTAATAGTTTACATATTAACTAAAGCAACTAACAATTTTGTATTTGTTGACTTTGGAATTTAATAAGTTTTTCATAAAAATTTCAAATTTTAATTATATTATTCTGTTTACATTATCACCTTCTAATTGAGTTGTTACAATTACCATCCTCTACACAGAGTCACAACCAGTTCTTCAGTAATCATCATATCAGTCTATACCTTCCAATTCGGTTACTAACTTATTCACTATACTTTAACATCACCATCAACTTTCAATCCAATTGACCAGAGTACTCAGCAAGATTGCTCCTATACATCCCATGATGACACCTTGGTTAATCTATCTCCAACTATGGAATAGTAAGTATTGGCTAATGACACAATAATCTCTCTACCGGTAACTATCTCTGACATGCTCAACAATGGTAAATTTGGAAAAGACTTCACTCTCACTACTCAGCAGATTTCCTCTGCATAAGCATAATTCTGTAATTGCCTATCTGTAGCATTTTGCTGGTGTATCTTCTCTACATACCCATTTCGTCCTATCTTTCTACTTCAGATTGTTATTTGTATGGAGTGACCGGCACAGGGACAGGTCTATCTTGTCATGTCATAGTAACTCGAATGTGTATCACATAGGAAAATACATGGTATGGAAACCCCAAGCACCGAATATGAAATGGAATAAAAATTTTCTCGTAATGCTGTCTAAAGTCTTTGATAAAAATGGCTCCAAGCCAGAAGTTGTGATCATGGGTGATATTTGGCAGCTCACTCATTTTGTGTTAAAATTGGCAAAGATCATGGAGCGACAAGGATGCTCTGATTGGGTGTGTAATCTTGGTGAGCGCTAGGTTGTTTTAACCCCCTAAAAGCCAAGAAATGGGCCGATGGCTAGCACCGGCGTTAAAAAGTCGGATGACAGACTATAATTGGATTATATTTATGTAACACTAATTCACTCCACAAGGTAACGTAGCCATCAAAATTGCAAATTAATGAATAGAACTATATATTATTTCAGTTTTCCCTAACCTTATATACGTCGTTATCATTATTCCGAATCCACCTCTTGCCGCGTAGTATGAAGTAGATACACATAGCGTGACATCAAATTGCAGAACTTAAGCCTCGCATCCCTGTGTTTCCATCTCCAAGATCAGACAAGAGGTCCAAAATATGGATGGAAATTACAGTCGACACAGCAACGAAACAGACATTCTCTTTGCACAAATCCAAAAATCCTCAGCGACCCCAAGCAAACTGGTCAACGAAAATGTTAAATCATATGAAACCATGAATCCATTTATGTAACTAGAGTAAAGGGTTCGCTTGTCGTAAACTATCTGTACATTAAATCAACTAATGTCAATTATTCGAATCCAAACGGATTGTCGGGGGCTTCACAACGATGGTTAGTACTGCCCAATGTGTTCAATGATACGGAGGACCCACTAGCTTTATTCAGATTTGCTCTGCCAGTCGGTTGCTGTTTCAGCTTGGGTTGTGCCACCCCAAACCTTACTTGCGGGACGGGTCCAGTATACTGTGGTAGAAGAGTTGCAGAAGCTGGACGGGGTATCAACGGCGGGGGTAGCGTGCTATTTAATGAGTAACTACTATTGGGTGCATTTGGAAACGTTTGGAACGGAGGCAGTGACGGCGGGAGCAATCCTGTCCCAGACTGCTGGACCTCATAGCCGGATCGCTGAGAGATGCCATTGTTGGTAAGATGTCGTGTTGGATGCCCATTTGGTTTGTACAAAACCTGCGGTGTTATTCTAGATATTCTGCCCATCGCTGTTGCAGGTAGTTGTTGGGAATCTAGTGATGTCATAGATCTGTATGTCAAGGTATTTGGATCCCCGGTGAATGTTGATGACATCGTTTGTATAGGCTCCGGTGCAAAGGTCTGTGGCGCCGAAAGAGGTCGTGTCGGAGGGGGGGGAGGAGCAGGAGATGTAATTCCTAAGATGGCTAGCGCGGGTGGAATAATCGTTCCAGCCTGATATGATCCGAGAGGCGGACCAACTCCAACACGCGCCAATGCCAAATCCGAATGGATATGTTCAGAAGATGAGAAATCGCCACCGAACATGTCTAGCTGAGCTGGAGGTTGAGGCCCATGATTAAAGCGGGCAGATGTGGAAGGTTGTGATATAATAGGAATAGATGGCACGGGACTTTTAATGGTAGGTTGTATAGGAACTGTATCGGGCAACAAGGTTGCAATATCACTCAGTGCGCCAGCGATTGGGGTGGACTGTTGAGCTCGCATAGGTTGCGCCATTTGCAGTGGATGCGCAACTGCTAGCTGTTTGGGGAGATGCGGGAGCGCTGGTGACGGTTGCTTTGAATGCTTCGGAGCCCAGACGTCATCGTCGAAACAAGATGACATTGGGTGTTGCATAGGGGGAGGTGATCCTGAGACAGAAGCAGGTGCTGCAGATTCGAGACTTTCCTTGTGTGCCTGGAGAGCCTTGGGATCAACTGCTCCGGTCTGTATTGCCGGTGGAGGTCGGGCTCGCAACGATTTCAGATTGCCGCTTTCATCCGTGAACATATTCTTACCTTGATTGGTATCGCCTTCATCGCGAATGTGTATCTTCTCCACTTGACCACTATATTTATCATCTAACTTCTTGATAACTCTCAAGATGTCTCCTTCTTTCATCCCCAAAGTCCTCATGACGTCAGAACTGATACTTTCCAACGAGGACTCGTCCATCTCGTCCTTCTGGAAATTCATTGCATACCGCTGACAGTTATTAACCTCAACCCCGCAACTCAAAAAGAAATCGAACCAATCGTAGTCGCTCTTCCTAGTTGACCAAAATGACGTTGATGTCACCGAAGTACCAATCTTACTTGGGTTCGCTGTGCGATCTACCACAATGCCTATTTGGGAGTTCTTTTTTCTTTGTTCCTTTAGAATTTCTGAGAGTGGTTTGTCCTCATCTAGGGATATCCCAGTCTTATCTTCAACATATTGAAGATCATTCATGGACATTTTTAACACAGGAACCGCAATTTTAACTCCATTGATCTTATGTAGGTGAATTTTTCCGTCCTTGCAACCGATAAATTGGGCTTCGACTTTAAAAGAGCCAGTTCGATCCGTCCAAGTCCGAATTTGGGAGGTATCGGGCTCTATGAAAGGTATTGTCAGCAAGATCTCGCTTATAGGTTGTTCCTTCCTGTAACGCAGGCGGGGTAGTTGAGGCATACTGGATTTCACTGTTGCAGATTTTCGACCCTGTGTAGGTTGCGCAAGGCTACTTCTCCTCTCCGGGACTTTCGACACACCAACATCTCTGCTTGTACTAGTAGAGGAAACGTATTGTGCTCTTGGCATATTTGTCCCAACCGTGGGTGAAGCTGAAACAGAAGTTATAGACTTTCTCCCTCTTTCGACATAGCTGCTCGGAAGTACGCCCTCTGTCCCATTGACCTGACGTCGAACAAGCCACCATTCGTCGTTACTGTCGTCCAAAATTATAACTTCATCACCCGCTGTAGCAGATACCTCGTCATCTCCCTGAGAGGGAAAATCATATAGCACAGTGCCAATATCAGTCTTTTTACTATCATTGGCGGCAGCGATGACCTCGTCTAAACCTACAGCCTTGCGAATTCCACGCAATTCTCCCAATGCCGACACGATTTCCTCTGCCGCATATGTTGAGCCAGCATGAAGATCAAGGGACTTAGTTGGATATTTGACATCCAAAAATACGTGTTTTCCTTCATGATTGTACCCTGTCATGTTGTCAATGGCCCACTCTTCCCGTGGGCGGGTGCTCTTGTCGGGAACAAGTATTATGCGATTTGGTCCAAGGCCTAAAGTCGCGGCTCGTTTTTTCTTTGCATCGACCTCGAGGACAGGATAGGTCCGAAACCTAGGAGGAATGGGAGGCGAAGAAGCACGTCCTTGTTCTCCTAAACTTCGCAATGGCAATTTGGGGCCATCCGAATCGTCCGAGTCAATTGAATGGGGTGACTTTGGTGAATTCATTTGACGACTGGCATCTTCTCTTCCATGATTTTGACCACGTTCCCCATGGCAAGACGGTCTTGGGTGAATATACGCACTTACGGGAGATGCCACACAACTTTGTGGGGGTGGAACAGTGTGGTTATATAGCTGGTATCCATGCGAGTGTGAGTGATCCGGAAGAGATTGCGATCCATGCGAAGATATGGGGCGACTGCTCGAGAGGCTCAGGAGGGTTGATGGCTCCTGGTTCTCTATATAAGCAACATGCTTTTTGGTGGCGGCCACTGTGGCAAGTCTTTCGGCCGAGGCGGCGTCATGAAAGCTCTCAACCGCCTTCTCGATATAATTGGTGGGAGCGTATCCATAATGGCCATTCAATCCAACCAGAGCCCAATCAAGATCAGAGTATTCGTAGACATCTACCAGGACATCTTCAGTCAAGGAGAACTCTTCTTCCGTTTGTCGTGTATAGTCGTACAAAGCTTTATACTGTCCGATCGGCCTTGCCTAGGTGCAGGTGAGACATGCCTCCATTAGAATATCTTGACTAGCTACCAAGACAAATAGATATGATCATAAGCCTACCTCCTCAATGTAATTGTTTGGCACAAGCCCAATGGGTTCCTCATCATTCACAGAGTTTCCTTTTTTCTTAACCTTCCACCAGTGATCGTCTGTAGGTTTGTCGAGCACGCACAACAGATCTCCTTCGCTAAAAGATAGCTCCTTCTCACTCTGCGCGGCGTAATCGAAAACTGCAATATAAATACCCAAGAAGGGAGATAGCATAGTGGCGGAGGAGGTCGAATAGGTAACAGAAATGGGAAATGTGCTGTTGGGCCGGTTGACGATAAAATGAGGCCCGCAGTTCCAGAAAGAAAGATGAGGAAATAAAATGTTACCCGTTGGCTTAAGAGGAAAAATTATATTTGATTGGATGACTAATACTCCGGTCAGTCATAGGGACAGCGCTGATTAATTGGAGCTCAGACGGGAACACTGATTTACTCGGTAATTGATTACCAGCAAACAAAGACAATCTCTTTAGGATTCTGCTGTATAGTGCACACAGAAAGTGGCATGGAGGTCCCTGAGGAGATTGTTTGGTGCTCACAGAGGTATGCGGCTACCGAGGAGTCTGGGTGGAGTTCACAAAGAGTGGGGTTACTTACGTGATATTTGCTTGTTACTCAAAGTCACGGGTTCAATAAATGCGTACACGATTCACATCAGGCGTTATATTGATCACGTGATAAGATCTGTAATTATTTAATTCTCTCATCAGCAGAGTAAGACTAGTCTTTTTCTACTACATATCTAGTACTGAATAAATTAGTACATTCAGTACTCAATATGCAGTGGGAAAATAACTGGTCATACTTGAATTTACAAAGTATATAACTTTCCAAGTATCCCTTGAATCATAACTTTCGATTACTGGACCGTTTGGGCCATGGCAACAAGCTCCACCCACCCGAAAACCATGGTTATGCAACTAAAATATCGACTGAAGACCTGAGACTTTGTAAATTTATTTAAATGTATTATAGGTGTATTCTTGCAAGTTCTTGGGAAGCTGCCATACTGGGGAAGTAATAAATAGAGCTGATCTTGTAAGGGTGTAATCCTTAGATTCGTGCTTCAAAAAACTTAAAATGTCAACCAGAATACTGTGACAGTGCAACCCCAATACCTCCTACCAACTTGTACCTCTTGAAGAGGATGGAGAAGCAACTGCTAGTGAACATACCTTCTCAACAATATCCAAGAACCATGGAAAATTGAAAAAATGGCGAATCACAAAAAATCACTTCCCCACTCCTACAGACCCTCAAATTCAGTTCCCCACCCCTCAGATCTTTCAGAACCCTCCCACCATCCACCCTATTGTTCCAAGATATCACCCACACACCACTTACAATAGCATGCCATCTAATATCTGTTTTCAGTGTACTGTAGAACCCTTCGAAATTTCAGCCTATTTTTGACACAATCACCATTGGTTGATAAGGCTGGCAACAACAATGCATACACTACTGCCAAAGCCAGAGAACGACAGCTTGAGGGTGGTAGAGAGTGGAAGGCAAACTCTTCATTAGAACTAGGGGTTGTGTTCGAGATTGTATTGTATATGGCCATGCATAGTTCCTCTGCAGTTAACAACCACTGGAGGCAGACTGGGCTGAATCCTACCCACTCTATCTGGGAGTATATAGGCGAAATACAATTTGAGGAGAGTTAAAAGTACTTCCATGTATCCTCCCCTGATCTCACAAAGAGAGCACCAACAGGAAGACTACAATGGTACAGTAAGGTCAATAATATTTTGAAGCAACTTACAAAGGTTCACAGCAATGTTGCATGCCTTCAATACATATTTCCTTGGATGAGTAAGTGAAGAGAGCTACCTGTCAGTCCCCTGACACATACAAGATACCAAGCAAACTCATCGAACAAGGATTTAAGTTTCACGATCTTGGTAATCTTAGTTACATCTGGGAATTTAATCAAACCTGAATCCAGGCTGGTCCCAATCTTGTTCCATCAACCGATGGCTTGACCGCGACAGGAGATATTGTTTACCATCTCTTATGAAGGCTCCCTGGTACTGTGTACTCGATAGTCTATCTGGATACCTTTTAGACCACAGTTCCATTGTTGGGAAGATTGTATCATGCTTTGCATATGGAAGCATGTGGAACAGTATGTCCTTCCTTGGATAATTTTACACCAGAACTCAAAATTCCAAAACACGATGTTGGGAAATGTGAGTATCATGCCTTGAGAGTACTTTCCATTAAGGACAACTTTTTTGGCCAGCTGGTTGGTGCACATTTGTGATTTGATAATACACCACTTACAATTTACAGTACTGTACATCACTTTGAATCTCAGCAAGACTGGCTCGGAAAGCCACCAGTGAAGAAGACCACCAATGCGAACATCAGCAAAATGTAAAATGGTTTGGAAGTCATCACTCAATGACTCTAGCTGTTCTGAACAGCGACACTGATCTTTTCAGAAGCTCCCAGAAGCCCCCCAACGGGCTGAATGCAAAACGATGTGCTTCTCAGGTGCTCTGAGAGTACATTCAAGTGCTCCTCAACACTTCTGAAGTAGCGGAACAGAATACAATACTATTCTAACGAGTATGAAGTTGTCATCAGAATGCTATAAAGTCATGCCTTTATGTTGGTCAAATTTCGGAGCTGCTGGGACTACGACACTCGCCTCCAAGATGATTCTGGTACACCTGGAGCCAGACTCTCCATGAGTGATAATATATAATGTCTATATCGAATAGTAAAATTGGATAAACCTTCTCACAGCTATACACCTGAATCAGGCATTTTAATCTAATTAATATACAGTCCAGTAAGTATCTAAATCAACATGATTATATACACGCCATAGGCTATCGATGCCGCACCATGCACCATTCTCCCGCACCAAATGCGCCAGTCCATCTATTGCTCCAATGGGTACAATATGCATCTTGTTTGTTTCTTTGACAACCCAGATGAACCCGTCAACACAATAAGCCCAACCTTGAAGATCTTTGTACTGTGTTGGAATCCCCACTGCGTATTCTTGAGCGGGAGGACATAATACCCGTCATTGAGTCTTCTTGCACTGCTTAGAAACAGTTGATTATGCATTCATGGCTGGCAGGCGCTCCTAACATTGGAGGATCTGATTTGGTGGAGTCCAGCTGTAGTATAATACAGGAAAAGAAGGAATTCGTCCTTGGAAGGTGTTATTGAGGTCATTCTCTTCACTTTGTGTATACTTGACCCAGATGTTATGAGCTTCAGACATGATCCCTTGTTTGGCATTGGTATATTCTACCTTGCAATCAAGTCCCAGACGCTCAATACAAGTAGGGTTGTGAAATGGTTGACGGTAATACAACAGCCCATTCTGGAGTATAATAAATGTACTCTCTAGGAGTACATTATGATCATATCCGAGCACGAGTCCACTAACTTAATCTCCCCAGTACTCTTCAAATTGCGTGTGGAATAGCTGTCCAAAGTTGGGTATTCCGAAATCTTCTAATACATCGCTGAGTGCGGTTAATTTGATACTTTTGCACACTCCGCGGACATGCGTTTCTCTCAAATCATATACCTGCTATGATACAGGTCGGATAAAGGGCTCGTCGTCAATTGTTCGGAGACGTAACAGGTGCGCTCTGCATGTACTTGGCCGTGTATCGATAGCGGACAGTCAGTTGAAAACTTTTGCAGAGGCAATATCATACCATCCTTGGAGTGCAGGATATGACAGTGTCCCCTCCATATAGTGAAGACCAGTACGCCAGTCATAGTGCTTGAGCATCGGTCGAATGTAATTGACTTTGTTACTAAATCGATATGCCTCTTTCACATTGGCGATATGTAGCCTTTCAGAAATATGAATGGTGAAATTGTCACCGGAACCCATTTACCGAATTGACTCTAATATCTGGCTTACAAGATGCATCTTTGGATATCTGAAATGTTTTACACACTGTTCCATAGTTTTCCGGAACGACTGAATGCCGATTGTCTTCCACCAGGATTGAAACTTGATTAAGCAGATTGAGAATTCCTTCTTGAACTGGTTCTGTTCATTCGAAGTGATGCCATAAATATCCCTCTCCAGCTGGTTAGTGACCAGCTCCTTGTCAGCGAAGCCCCAGGTTGTGACTTCTGTTGCAGCAACGGATAGGTGGATCTGAATTTGCAGTTGCTTGTTGGCGGTCATGTTTGCCGCCCCGTAAGCCTTCTCTTCGTCGACAGTGTTCATTATGGCAAGTTCTTTGGCCAATTTGCATCTGGGACCGGTTGCCCTAGTCCCGACTTCCTGTAATAGTTGTCGCTCATGATGTTGGAATAATTAATCGAAAATCTAGCGTTTAGTATGTGTTACCTGACAGATTTCACGCTTCAATCACTTTATTACCTTCTGACGATCAGCATCTGACCAAGTGGTTGCCGCCTGTCGGACTCTGTTCAGGCACACCCGAAATTGCCTATGTTTTGTTGTGGAAACATTTCATCCCCATACACAAGGGCTTCCATTACAGCATGAATCTTATAAATCTTTTCGTCGGGTAACTGATGGGATTCCCTTGCCAACAGGTCTTACACTTTGGCCTTCGCAGAGTTTGCTATTTTCTGTACTCCAAAAATACCCTTCTTCGGTTAAAATCGCTTTACTGCATCGTTTAGTGCTTTGAGGGATAGATCCGAGTGATTTTGTTTGCCAACAAGTAGAGAGAATTCACATAATGCCTGCTCTGCTCCCATTACTATTTCATTGGAGGGATTTTCTGCTGCAGGTTTCCCGGCATCCTGGGAGCAGTCAAGAATTGGAGCGCAATTCACTGCCAGTATTCTGATTATTCGATCAATCTCTATACCTTGCCAGGTACCGCTTTTCAATGAATCGAATGATTTAGAGAAGTGTTGGAGGCCCGGATATGGTGGCACCAATGTGAATCGAATGTCAAATTGATACTTAACATTTCCACCTTTCACATATTTGAGCAGCCCATGCAATAACTCGTTAACTAAACCCAGGAGCAGCAGATGCAATTCATCAGGCTGCCACAGGCGACAGACATTGCAGAGAGGGTATTGCCAGAACTGGTTGTGGATTGGATGGACACCTAGAAGGATAACAGCATCAAAATTATTGTGCTTCAGCAGCTCCGAGTAAAAATGATAGTCTCTTGAGCTATCGAGTCGTCGAAAAGATCAATGCCCCATCGGCGCACCTTGAGGATTTTTGCACATCGGACATGAACCATATGAGACTTGAGCAACCACGACTCATTTCGGATAATCCCCAACCCCGGCAGCCAAAAGATGGTAACATTGTTGCTGGAATGCATCTGCACAATCCCATTTCAAGCCAGGGCCAGTGATGTCAAGATGCCTAAGTTGAGACAGCACAGTTCCAACCGCGGAGTGCCATGCTTCATCAATATTTCTGGTACCTTTTGGGAGACAGGGGATTAGCCCAAGAAGAATCCAGGCGTGCTTTTTAGGTATATGGCAGATATCTTTTCAAATATTACCAATTGTGAAATAAAGTGGCCATGCATGTTAGTCACCAGAAAAATTAGTTAAGTGAGTCCTGTCAGATGCACATATGACTGGCACAATTGTCGCTCCAGTAGGAAGTTGATCCTGTGTATCGCACCACCAATCACCCATGTTCATCTCGCTGGAGATTTGATCACCCTCAGAGTCAGTGAGGTTCACTGGATCAAAACCAAGGTGCACCTGAAATGGGAGATATACCAAAAGGAACTGGACACATTTGAAAATATCCCTGCAGTATATTGTTCCGATGATATGTGAGTCATGTTCAATCCTACTATCATCGCCGAGCCCGAAATTGAGTTCAGAGAGGAGCTTTTGTAGGGTATCTGCTGATTGGAATGATTCGATTTTGAAGTTGCCTAGTCCACACCTGCAATGTTGATCAATCCAGGTTTTCGTTTGTGGGCTAAACTACTGAGCCTGCTGAAAGTTGTGTGCGGACCGAAATGGATGCCATGGATTCCATTGTTCTGAGTACTTTCAATGCATGTTGTACAATCCAGTTGCTTTGCCATACGCTTTCCCCTCCACATTCTCGACTCCAGCAACACGCCTATGTGCCTTGGTGTTGGTCAGATCATCGGTACAGCTGGGATCAGGCAGCGGAGGGACTATAGCTTCTTCGTTGGGAGTATCTTCAGGTTGTGGTGGTGCACCCAGTATGGTGTCTGTGAGTAGATCATTAATTGGCAGCTTGTCGATGGCCATTCAGGTGCCCTTACTGTAGTCAAACCTTCATGGCTCAGGGTGACCCCAGCCAGTAGGTGGTAGAATCCTGTTGGCTAGTCGCCTTTCATTCATTGATATTGGGTGATATTGTTGATAGTGAGCTTCCAGTCGGTTCTCGTTGCATATGTTCTTTTTACAGATACAGCATTTAACATGTTTCTGGCGAGTGTTGACCAGAATTGGGAAACACTCAGTATTCTGATGAATCTCAATAATGCTTTAGGGGGTATGGTTTGTTGCTGGATTCGAGCCTCAGGGATATTTGTTTGAAAGCGAGCTAACCCAAGTTAGTGTATCACTTTCAAAGTCACATCACACCCCACCAAATGTAGAGGAGGGGTAAAATACAGTCACCTCACGATCAGTTTTCTTCACAAACTAGGATATTATCTACTGAAAAGCGTTAGCAGAGAAAGTTTCTTTTGTCATCGCTGCGAACAACTTTTAATAGTCTTCATCAGGTGCTACTATGATCGGCCTTATAGTATACTACGTCATTGCGGTATTGTGCAGATTATGTCTAAGCTCGAGCCTCAAGCAGCAGATAACATCAGCTCAACACAATGAATAGGAAAGTATTCTAGCTGGCTGTATGCCCGCTCAATGATCATTAAGAACTGATGCGCTGGTACAAAGTTTTTGTCAGTAACGATCCTTGACTGGTAGGTGGATCCTGAGGAGACAACATTGTTTGCACAAGGAGCTCAAAAAGAAGTAATCAATGTTGGTGCTAGACAAACAGACCTCATATTGAATGAAGTAGTAGGTCGTACACACACAGTTTGAGTGTAAAATGCCTAGTCATGCTAACCATCCAACCGGATATAGTTCTTGTTGGTTTCCTGGAGATATCATATCGAATCCCTTCCATGACCTTAACAGTCATGAACCGAACAAAAGTGAGCTTCTATTCAAGATCCTAGTATATGAATTTGAGCGTATAACAAAGAAAGGCAGGATTTGTGTGACTATGATTTCTTTTTCTCACCTGGGTGTTATGGATCAAAGATGCAGTGAAACACCACAGTTCGTGACAAATAAGATGAATACATCAGCAAAATGTATTTTAGTCACTGGAAGCCTCCAGGAGTGTCTGAGAGGATGTGGAGTGTAAACTTAGATGCGTCAATTTCAGGAGAGTATCAGACCCTAGGAGGGCATTCCTGCCGGCCTTCAGAGTAAGTGGGATCTCGGATAACTGGTGCAGGAGTATCATGGAAGTGATTGTGAGAGGGTTGGGAACACGTTGCAGCGCCAGAGAGAACTTTGGGTGCACCTGGGAGCACTTGGAAGCGCCAGCGACAAGCCTCAGAGCACCAGCAACAAGTCTGAGAGTGCCAGCAACAGGTCTGGGAGCACCTCGAATCACAGTAGAGCAGTCTGGGAAAAACAACATCTTCTTTGGGAATGCTGCTTGTGCGCCTGGAAATCATACCTACTACTCATCATTCAACAATTTTTAAAATTCATGTATTCAGTTTGTATTATCATCTATGTATCTATAGAGCTACCTATCTACACATGGTATATCTGGACTGGCTGCAGGCAGTGATTGAGAGCAATTCGAGGTATGCCTGGAAATGATGAGCGAGCGAACTTAGAGATATACTCTGTGGCCGTGATCGAGTGAGTTCAGGGACCCACTTGGAGGCGGTAATCGAGCGGAGTTGGAGATACACTTGGAGGCCGTGATTGAGTGAACTTAGAGATGCACTCTGAGATCGTGATTGAGCGACTTTGGAGATACACTTGGAGGCTGTAATCAAGCGAGTTTGGAGATACACTTGGAGAACCAGATCGAGCGAGTTTGGAGGCCGTAATTGTGTGAGTTTGGAGATGCGCTTGGAGACCATGATCGTACGAACTTGGAGGCCGTAATCGAGCGAGTTTGGATGAGTAGTTTGAGGCGGTCTATGCACGGTGCGCCGGGTGCTGAGACTCAATTCATCAGTTAGTTAAGTCCCAGCTGTGGGAATGTGACAAGGTGACTTTAGCTTGGACCTCTCATGGAGAGCTAGCTGATGGCAGTCGATCATGTAGGGAGGCACACCGGAAGCTGAAACTACATTCAGGGGTCAACTTGTAATCATGAGATTGAACGGAAGACAAACAATGTTGGGTGGATGCTGTACTCGGTGTATGCTGTACACAGTGAATGCTTGTACTCGGCGTATGCTGTACTCAGTGTATGCTGTACTTGGTGTCAACTCATGATCATGACATGGAGAGATAGAAAGGGATGACTTAGTTCTGTGTTCTGCAATGATGGTAGAGTTGTGGACGAGAAAGAGAGAGATGGGGGATGAAGATGAGAACAATGTGGAGGATGTGAGCGGATATGAGAAATCAGGGGTACAACTTGGCTGATTGGGTAGGGAAGACCTCATATTGGAGATATTACGCGCCTGATCGGGACTTATACCAGCTGCGTCGGCGATGGTAAAATGACTTGCACAGGAAATTCTCTTAAGTTCCAGTTTCTCATGATGATTTCCCCCATCTCCTGTCATCTCTCTCTTTCTCGCCCTGAACTCTACTATCACCTAAGAATATAAAGTTAAGTCATCGTTATCTATCTTTCCATGCCACGATCAAGAGTTAACACGGAGTACAACATACACCGCGTACTGCATCATCCCATGATTGGCTGTCTCCCGCTGCCAGCCAGTCTCTCCTCTCTCGGCAGACCATGATGTTGTATGCAATTCTCAACATTCCCACAATTACGAGTTAACCAATGAATAGAGTCTCAGCTCCCAACGCGCCTCCCTCCCAAACTACCGCCTCCAGATTGACCGCCTCCAAGTGTATCTCCAATCTAGCTCTATCTTGGCCGCCAAGTGTATCCTCAAACTCGCTTGATCACTGCCTCCAAGTGTTGCTCGAATACAGCCTCCTAGTGTATCTCTAATCTCGCTCAATTATGGCCTCCAAGTTCACACGATCACGGCCTCCAAGTGCATCTTCAAACTCCCTCGATGACAGTCTCCCAGTGAATCTCTAAACCTGCACGGTCATGGCCTCGAAGTTCACACGATCACGGCCTCCAAGTGCATCTCCAAACTCGCACGATCATAGCGTCCATGTGCATCTCTAACCTCGCACGATTATGGCCTCCAAGTTTGCACGATTACGGCATCCAAGTGCATCCACAAACCCCCTCGATCACAGCTTCCAAGTATATCTCTAAGGAGCGACGGTTGGTGTTCGGAAATACAGGGGTAACGGAGGTGGATAGAGTGATGGGGAGTATATATTCGGCAGCCCCCGGAGTAGACTGACATCATCTCATTTCCATCTCATCTTATCATACATAGAAAATACACACTGTATCGTTCCCAACTTTTGTTCTCACTCACACTGTCCGAGATGTTGTGGATCCATGTAATTGCATGGATCCTGTACGCCGGAGAGTATCATGTCATCTCACCCGATTCCTACGCCCCTCGTACCAGAACTGCTCTTTCTCATGGATTTCGTTTGGATGTCACAAGAGGTCCGGTGGAGTGTTTATGGTGGGCTCTCTATCTTCTAGCTCCCTCGTTTCACCACAACGGCCTACAAGTAATGCTTCTCCAAGTTCTCTTAATGGGCATGTTCAGGTGCTCCTGCGATTATACTCGACTACCATCTGCGGCCAATTTGACTGTATGTATATATATTGATCGACTTACATACTGGATGCCATATTATCATGTCACATATCTTGTGACTGTAACAAAGAAGAATATGATAAGACAAAATGCCATGTGGTTGTGTAAAAACCACTGCGGTGAGAATACGGCACCAAGTCTCCTGCAGTGTTGCACAGCGGTCTCAACTGCTGTTGAAGCCTCCTGCAGATCTGCTCAGAAGTCTCAGGAGCTCCAAAATTTGACTAGTCCATAAGTCTAATCTAGTAGCATCCTGAATGCACCTCCATAACTGCAGGAGCTTTCAGGAGCACCTGAGAATGCTCTTGCAGAGTCTGAGAGCACATTGCTTAGCTCCAGGGGGGTCTGTGAGCATCTACAAGTACGTCCAAGCACTGGTGAGGACACCCGGAGTGTCTGGGAGGATTTGGTATTGCTTCTGGACTGATTTACATTTTGCTGATGTATAAGCGGCCTTCATTCTGCTGAAGGTCACTGCTACCTTCAATATTCTCAACTATACTCTGCCTTATTCGATATCACCAATTGAATTGAATAATTTGTTTACCACCATCTTTTTTTCACAGATGATGTCGACGAACAGATCTCCACTGAAGACAACCAATATGGCTCCAACAGGTGGGCTGTTTGGCTCACACCAACGCCCGGAGGACAATGTTGGAGCACCAGATAATAATGCTGGAAATACAGTGAGCAAAGACACTCAAGTGGGGCAACCCCCAAATCAATTTCATCCACCACCGGGGTATAGTTTCCCACCTTCGCAACCACCATTTCCAGGCACTCCCTAGTTCTCCCACCCTGTCCCATCCGATATGACATGAAGTTCGCAACCAAGCTCTGGTGGTGCAACCCAAGGATATCCGAGTTATGGGTCATCGTGGCAAGGATATAACTTCCCCCCAAGGTGGTTATGGTGGACTTCAAATGTTCCTCCCTCAACAATTCACACAACAGGGGCCGTCATCTCCAGCCACACCTCGAGTGCCTCCATCACCGACTGGAATCATTCCAGCCAATCGGCCAACATCTTCCTCCTCTCCTCCATATGGACAAATTCCCAGCACACCTGGGAGACCTTCCATTAGCCTCCCCACAAAACGATTTCAGCTGGCTGCGGAACTGCGCAGGATAGATGTTGCAGAGATTGCGGATTTACCTCCATCACCAGATAATTCTTATGCCGAATTCGATGCAGATGCTGAGATCAATGATTCGTTGGACTTCAGCCAGGCCGAAGGCAAAGCCCCTATCAGCTTGAAGCAAACAGAATTCTCCTTGAAACAATTTGCCAAAAGGATGGGGCAGCCCAACTTTAGTGCGTTCAACAAGCGGAAGAAAGTATGGGTGGCTGCGTTTCTCCAGAAGAAGTATCGGTGTGTTATCCCGGGACAGAACTGTTTGAAACAGTTGTGAGATGGACCCCTGCACAAGGTGAGGAGGTTGCAGATTTTGTGGTGACTATCGAGACCTGGCTGCCTTTGGAAATTTTTGATAATGCGAAATGGATTCAACTACAGTTGGTGGAGATCGTTTTGGAGCAATGTGCAAGTGAGGTTCGGTATGCGAGGAAAAAGGGAAGGCGTGGCACCAAGCGACCGGCAACAGATCTGGGAGTGCTCGCAGGCCAAAAAGCGAAAGGTAACGTCCCAGAGTTCCCAAATACAACTTTCATGGTTGTAATTCATCGAATGCTGAACGGCAACAATGACCAGACATCCAGCAATCAACTCCAAGCTTCGTACACAGATGTGAGGCACTGGGAGGAGCTGATTGATTTCATTGAAAAACATTGTTGCCCAACAGAATCATACTGTCTGACTGCGATATACAAATGCAACTTGATGCAGGAAGAATTGGACGAAGATTATATGGGATTATACGCACCTGGGCAAATGATGAATGACCCTCTATATGGTCAGATATCATAAAACAGTTCCCATTCAAATGCCTTCCAGTTGAGACTGGGACACAATGTGAAACTATTTTTGCGAGAAATGAAGGCAGCGACAGGGAAGGATATTGCAGAGCACGTAATGAGACCGGCCAAGGTAATCCCCACTAGCTTTCTTCTGGTTAGTTTTGTCAACTGCAAATCTGTATACTTAGACTTCGGAGTGATCCGATGAAAATGAACGAGTGGTGGATGAGGAGGGAGGTGGGAAAGAGATTGATAGTATTAATGTAAGTTCTGATTGAGTGAATAGAATTGATTATATGTCACATATTATTGGGTCCAGATGCTTGTCTGTGAAATACCTACCATTGCGATGAATTTCAGAAGCGCCGGAGTATAAGCCCATTAGCCCAACTTCCTCGGAGCAGCTGAAAGAGATCATTCAGGATGAAATGAAGACCGCCCAAGGTGCAAGAGAGGTTCAGGAGCAAGTGGAGGATGGCAAGGAGGTCCTCGATCCAGATAATACCAGCCCAGTATTGAGTACTGTTCTGAACACAATCAACAACAAATTTGACCATGAGTGTCTTGATGAGGCGGTCGGGCTGCTAGATGTCCATCCTATTCGCCAATCAACAGATGACCATGTTCAAGGCTAGAAGTATTCAATTCCAGGCCTGCCCGGTACCAAGGTTCTGGCGTACAAAGTTTGGGCCATGTGGTTCATCGTGAGGAGATGGGTTTGGGATGCTGATATGCCAGGAGCACTGGTGGGGGATGAAATGGGTCTGGAATGACTTTCACCTCGGTTGCAGCAGCAATGCGTTGGAAATTGTTGACTGACAAAGTTGTAATGGGGTTGCCACTGTCCATTTTATGGGTGAATACCTTTGAAGAGTGGGTGATTTTGGGGGACAATAACTTTCCCGGCATTGTCGGTGAAGAGCGGGAGTGGTATTAGCGCCAGAGATTGAATTCTGTGCCCCACCGCCTGTTGGAGATCCAGACAACTCTGCCTCATGGGCATCCAGCACTTATATAGGCCCATGAACCAATCTTGGTGGTCACAATGCCCGGAGTTGCAGAGACCTTCAAGACTGTTATCCACGAGATGACATATGGAACCGATTTTCAATTCATCAACTTGTTGCACTCCAAAAACGCGAATCTCACTCACGAGGATCTGAATACCAGTATTGATGAGCCGGAACACCGATGGAATATTCACCTTGTGCCGTATGATACCTTAACATCCAGAATGAAACCATCAAGCAATGGCCGACTCTCACACTGTTCATGGAATTTTGGGATTTTTGATGAGTCTCATCGGTACAAGAAAATAAATTGCGCGGGCTGGAGAATTGCGATGAATGTGAAAATTGGATTCAATCTTCAAGTGACTGCAATACCGGGATTCCATTCACTCTATGACTGGTGTTATCCGACAATGTGGCTGTTTTGAGGTGCATCTGAAGATCCAGAGGACGAGACTGATGGAAATTCACAGCGTCGATGCACTGTATGCCGCAGTGAAGAGTTGGATGTATGCCATCCAAACTGAAGACAATGACGCTCAACAGGATGCAGCACACCGGGCAATCCAAATAGCAAAGCCCTGGATAATGAGGAGGTGGTCAGAATCAAAACTCACAAATGGGAAACCAATTGTTCGGATACCGAAGGAGAATCCACACCTTGTTGATCACGAATGGAATGAGGCCAAGTTAGCTAAACTGATGACCTTTGTGGAGAGATACACTTCACGGGGTGCTTCAGGAGCGTGGTGGGTACATAGATGGAGGGTGGCATATTTCTCATTGGTATTGGGAGACACCGAGGATCGGAATGATGTTTCAAGCCTATGGTACAATGAATGGCCAGTTGTTACTTCGGTGGATTCTCCGATTCTCCGATGTGTGAGAGACACATTTCTGCCCATGCGTCTCAACGAATCTGTGGAGTATTCTGAGCCTGATGAGGATGAAGCATCAAATGAGGTGCTCGTGCACGAACCGGACTGTCTTAAATGCACCTTGGCTTGTGCACTTCTTTCTCAAAAGGCGGTGCAATTTTGTCCTCTGCCAGGCCAAGTTTGTCATTTGAAGTGGTTGCTCACAAAGTTTTTTGCGGATTATTTGGATATATTCTACATTTTTGCGGAAATGGGCAACGATGAGCAAGCAGAAAGGCAGCTCAAATTCCTCTGTGTTTGTAACTACACCCAAAGTGGGTGGGACAGGCCTCAATCTCACAGCAGCAAACCATGAAGTAATAACTCAGAAGTTCTGGGTATTGAATGAGCAGTGGCAGGCATTTGCATGGGTTGTCTGATTGGGGCGAAACAGAGTTCCATACACATGGTTACTGAATACTGGATCTAAAGGTTATGATAACACAGTGAGTGATCTCCACCAGCTCTCTGGAATGGCTCAAATGAGAGTCCTGCATGGTCCGATGAACCGACTGAACATCACGACGACGATGATATACCAAATTCTGGAATGTCGTCCGGACCATGCGAAGCAGCTTACAGAGCATGGAGACTTCGTGGTGTCACATGGTGAGGATGAACGATCATTATCAGAGTGGTGAAATCAAGGTATGCCTCTTTAAACATTCAACCAATACAATCTCACCAACTGATGCAAAATAGCCAAATGGAATGGAGAATAAGGTGCAATTGAGAAGTACAGGAGTATTGGTTAGAGTTGGATTCAATTTCGTGTTAGATGATTATTGTGATGAATATGAGATGATGGCAATGGTAAACAGATATCTGATAAACTGAATCATTGCTTCGTTTGGATAAACCAATATCTGATCAAATGCAGGTGCGCCAGTTTTATGGGAGACTAAGTGAAATTCTGCGGTGCCGTATATTTCTCTGTGTGAGAATCTATTGATGCTGCAGTCACTGCTCATCTTCATCCTATATTGTCCGTGTGGCATTGTGATTCCGAAATCTGCAAACGAGATCCGTGTTTTCAGGTGGGCCTGAACTTCCAAGTATGATTCCAATTATTTGTTGCAAGTTTATTTCAGGCTCACCGGATACTAGAGTGATGACAGAATGCGGGATATTCACTGAATCGACAATGTTGAATAATTTGCAGTCAATTGCACAAGAGAATCACTGTCAACTTCTCGAGTTTCCTGAGACAGATCTAGGACATTATATCTCCAATCATCCATGAATAGACAGACTGTCTAGGCGATATCGAGGTGATGTATTGTATTCTAAGACACGGCTCGAGTATTCCAGGCTTACCCAAGTATACAGCCGAGTATTTCCTCCCCCTGGAATGAAGTTCAAGTACACCTCAAATCCACTCTCCTGTTGACGTTGATGGTCTCAGATTTGACACCGCATGCATATTCTATTCACCAGCTGATTTCGACAAGCCGCCACCCATTATTAATGTATGATTCCACACCACAATATGATCCCACTCCAGACACGCCTCGGAACCATGTATACCCACTTCGCATTGCCCTTAAACGAATCATTTTGCTCCATTCGAAGCATATTTTTCCCATCCTGGATGTTTTCAATCTGTAGCTGCCAGCACACACAGAGTGATATCTTTCAGTCACTAAACATTCAGGTGCCGGCGCAGATCATCCTGCTCAGCCTAAGCTACTACCGGAATCTATGCTTGATCGGTATGTGAAGGCCGCCGCGTTACTTCCATAACTGTCACACTGTGTGTCAACATATCCTTTGGAGAAAGGTGTCCATTACACCCTTACCGTAGATGCACAGCCCTGGGGGATGAGTAAGGACAGTTAACTGGATTTTGACTAAGAAATATATTTGGACCTTACATTTCCAAGATCCTAAAATAGCTTCTGTTGTTCACACTCCATAATCGAGCTGCTGCTTGTGAGAGTGAACAGCAAAAGACAGTTTCTGCTAGGCGATTCTGCAGATGACTGCCATATCGTGCTCACTTGTATACCACACTTCATCGAATAGGCTTAAATTCACAACACTTCTAATCGTGACTTAACTACATTTTGACTAACTTGTATGTTTGGGCCACCAAAGACTGTATTGTCATATAGATTATAAAACAATTTCCATCCAGAGAGCTCGAAGAGATAGAATCTGAATGCAAGTCTCAGCTCAATGGCTTAATTGGTGACTGGCTGGCTCCTGCCTACCCTATATCTTGAAAGCGTGAAGTTCGTGACAAATCATAAACAGACTATATCTGATTTCCGCCAACGTCCAATCCCAAGAGTGCATGAAGAACAAATTGTGATAAAAGCTTCAGTTAAGAAAAGTCAGTTTCTGAGAGTACAAGTAACTGTCAAAGTAAGGCGAGCCTACAATCCCAGCCATTATATTAGATTGAACCCTGCATGCCGATTGAATACTCGCAGCACCTCAATTGGCCGGAACTGCATGCTGTTATTAGTCTTTCTGCTGTCACATGAAGCCTCATGACGCATTCATCTTGTTCTTAAAAGATATTATACGCAACATTCTAATGTGAGTACCTATTAATCACCCATTCGCTAGCAATCTTCGCATTGACGACAATTGGAATCAATTAGATTACCCCTGAATCTTCATGGTATCTTTACCATTCTTCCTCTATATTGAATCTTGCCTTTGTAAACCCAAATCCTCTGTCTTCTCTTACACTGACTGCACACATATTATGATTCAGCAGACTTGGACCGCTGAAATTGAAGTTCTGCACATGACATTGCCTAATCGACCGCTAACTTTACTCCAGATTCCTAAAACAACAGAATACCATGAAAATAGGGTTTCCTTCTGACTGGTATACCGCATTCAGAAATTCATATTTATCCACTATCAGCAACAAACTCAGTTTGAACTTATGTAACTTCAACTGTTGCCACTCATCAAGGTCCCAACTCTATCCTCCGTCCAAATTCTGCAAGAATCTTCAACACACCAACAATTCTATGCCACGCGGTTAGCACTCATCGGCTTGAACTAGATGCATAATGAACTACCTTCGGCGGAGTCATATGCAGGGTTGAGTATGATCAATCCATCTCTTAGTTTCCCAGGTCCGGTTCTGAGAGTTAGTTAGCAATACAACCATGTTAATGTCTTGAGTTCTTCAGGTGCATCTGGTTCAATTCTAGGTATGTTGGCGTAAACCAACCTCCAATTCTTGCATCAATAGCATGCTTGGATACAAGTGCTAACATGTGGCAATTGGGGGAATGAAGAATCCATTTAATCCGGTGCAACTGATGCTTCCTAAATCACAACAAAGCACTAGCATCAGGAATACAAATATGAACAGCCGACATGACTTCCGGACTCTTTCTAGGAACATCATGAATTGCATCCTGCTCGACCGCGTGTTACTTTGTTGCCCTGTTTTCCTGTTATTCTATTAAACTTCGTACTATATTTACCCTTATATACTTCACTCTACATTCCCAACTTCACTTCATCAAGCCTGGAGCCTACGGCCAGCCAGGTGAGGAATCACTATTCACAGAATCAACAAGAAGCACACCTTGGGAGAGCACTTGCACATGCATTGCAGAACACAGCCAATCTTAATTGCCAATCAAATGTTTGAACATCCAACCCAGCATTCGAGTATAGTGTTGAAGATTGCTAATGTCAGGCGTATACTTCTGATGAAGCAGAATGATGACGATACCAATCCAGAGATCAGCAATGACAAAACTGAATGCCCCGGAGAGTCCACCTTGTCATCTGATATTGAAGGAGACGATTTGGACATCCGGCAGGCAGTCCTTCATCTAGACCAGGCATGCTGTAATAAGACAACACGAACTACAAGGGTTCCACTGCCAAAGAAATGGAGCCATGCCGATCCTGTTATTGCCCCCAGTCCACATCCAAATCTACGATATCCAGTCGGGGCCTGAGCACCACCATTGCTCAAACTCCAAAAGTCAGCAATCAACATATCACGCAGGCCTGATGTTGTACAGGCCCTCCCGCTTCCCAAGGCCGGTGGAGACCACAATGTTCCCCAACAAAAGGCCAGTGCAGATCACGAAATTCCTCATTGCCAAAAGGCGACTTTTGATGTAACGAAACGGTTTAGGGAGGCAATCGTATTCACAAAGACTCCCTGGCCAATCATTCCTGATGAGAAGTACTCGATGGGTGACGAAGCTTGAAAACTAACCATTGAAGCGCAGGATCATCACCAGGCATTAGCAGGTGCTCCTGTAGGTACTCCATCTGGGTGTCAATTGCCCGGTGGTCTATCTTTTAAAATTGATCCGCCAACCCGAGAAGTTGTAAGTGTATATTCCATTTTCTGTTCCTCGATTGGACTAATGATGATACTAAACATCCAAAAATACATAGTTACAACTTAAGATTAGTTTCATTCGAGGGCGTTTGGCAGATGGAGCTCATCGGACAATTGTGTGTCCATACCTGTTGGATTTGGGATCAGAGACTGAACTTCGAATCCGAAATAAGGAGCTCCTGTTCGACGATGCTTATCCCTCAAAGATCATTGATGATGAGAAGTCCTGGTTCACCCGGATGGAAGTGCTTGACTTAAAATACCATCAGTTGTACTTCACCACCAATAGCTTTGGGCAATAACCGACCACTTCGCAGTTCTTTCAACCTCTAACACTGCAGACATTAGTGCTTGTGGCCGCAGCTATTCATTGTGCACTGTCTGAGTATGCCACTGGAAAGAAGTTACAGTTATGTTTTGTCAAGATCAATATCGAGGTAAATTTTGCTCTTCCATGGTGATAGATTGCATTACTGCAGAAGCCATTGCACTCATCAAATTCAAATTACACATAGTGGGGATGCATAATACCCCCCCCCCCCCCCCCAATGGTGCTCCTCCACTACAATAGGCGCTACTCAATCCCCATAGGCACTCCTCAATCCCCTCAGCGCTCCTCAGTCTGGATTGCTGCTTCAACTTTTCATTCAGCACCCCTTACTGCCTTTTCTGTCTGCACTCCTCCTCTAGGATGGGCGCTCCTCAATCCCCTCCTCATCCACTATTATCAGCGCCTCTATTTCATTGCAGACTTTTTACCTCCCTCTTCTTGCGGCGCTCCTCAATCCCTTTCAGTGCTTCTTATCCTCGATTTACGCCCCTCAATTTCATTCTGCACTCCTCTATCACCATCAGCACTCCCCTTGCCCCCCCCACACAGCACATCAGGCACTCCTCCTTTCCTCGAGGTGTACCTCTTTTTCCCCAGAATTCACCATAATGCCTTTCAAACCCCATTATGATTCACCGCAAGCTAACCTCAATTCCAACTCTTTTAGATATCACAAATCGAGCCAAACGACGTTGGAATTCAATTTCACCCACTCGCCTGGCCCGAATTATTCGGAAATACAAGGAGCTCCTCCAGTTTCGTTGTGCCGGGGATGAATTGTGTGTTCCTGTGTTTGTCAGCCCTGATGAGATGTGAGATTCAGTGGATGACATTGAGACTATGTTTGATTGATATCATTCCAATCGCTTAGTCGGGTTATTGTCTCAGTTTTACCTACTTTCATTTTTGAATCACTCACAATTTTGTTTGGTTTTTCCTTAATGTAGCGATGCGAACAATAGCTTGTTCATGAGATGCTGAGTACTATAGTATGATGTAGAAGTTGATGATGAACAATAATCTACACATCATACGTGGAGGATATTCTTATTGCACGTGTACATACAGAGAATCGCAGATAATGCCTGCAGTTCTTCGAATAAATATCCATAAGAACCTGGCATCTCTCAGAGTTCATTTGGGATTCCCACATTCGTTGGGCGACAGTCCAACGTGCTCCCAAACATTTCACAAAAGCTCGCATAGTTCACCCGTACCAGTCATCAGAGATCCCAGTTACTCCGAAGGCTGGCCGGACTGCCTTTCTAGGGTCTGATACTCTCCTGACATTGATGATTCTCAGTTTACACTTCACATCCTCTCAGAAACTCCTGGAGTCTCCCAGGAACTTAAATACATTTTGCTGATGAAGAAGGCCTGTGAAGTCTTTTGTAATTTGCAGGAGACAGAGATAATGATTCCTCTCTGAATTGATGACTACAATCACAACATGGGTGCTGTAGATGTAGCAGATTAACTGCACAGCATCTATGATACAGAGCTTATCTCCTTTCGCACATGGTGGCCAATGCTCCTCTGGGCATCTGATATCATGGTCACAAATGCCTATTTCACCTACAAGAATATGCCTCAGAGTACTAACTCCATCACACATAGGGAATTTTGCCTGCAGTGTACCTGGTGGTTGAACCAGACTGGGTCTGGACCAAGTTCCACCTCACAGATTGTACAGTCCACTACAGCCAAATCCACCTGGTCAAACATTCAAGAGGGTACTTCTGTACCCCTAGACTAGAGCAGAGACTGTGTGCTCCTTCCAGTCCATCTTGGAAAGGGACAGCGATTGGGGGGTTGGCTTTGCTGCTGGAAGCAGAGATACAGTCCCACAAAAAATACCAAATCCCAACCCAAAACCCACTAGGCTTGCACCCAATGTGACTGCACACTGTATCTGAACGACGAAAGGAACTATTTGGTTGAATTCCATTCGCTGTAAACCAGTGGGGTGGGTGGTCCTGCAGACAGAAGGGGTAGGGTGGTAGCTGAAAGGGACAGATTTGAAGGGGTGGCGGTGTATACAAAGCCACACTTGATGTAATTTACAATTTGTTCGAATAGAAAGTTTCATTTGCTACTAGAGAAGACTTAATTCAAAGCAGAGCCTCTGGCAATCATGTTTGGGGTGTGGTCGTCATAATTCTGCAGGTGGACCATACAGACCGGAAACCAGTTCTATCCAAGGGATACTGCATATTAATACTGCATATTCTTTGAGACTATAACTGTGAATACATAGTAAAAATGATTGCAATATTAGTATATTTAATATAGTAAACTTTATGGATATTTAATTGTACAGTTAGATGAAATACATTATGATACAGTTAATTTCATTAGTTCTTTAGATATTAAACAAGATATTTATCCAAGGCATTTAATGATCAGTGAAAATGGTATATATAGAAATATATCAAAATAACTTTAAAAGTAAAGAATAAATTTTAAGTATTGAGACATTAATGTTACATTACAATTGCAAACATATATTGTATACTGCTTTAAATATAATCAACCAAGATATATATATCAATTGTTTTCATAAATAATAGTTTCAACGTATTATTATTAAGTGAATTAACTTCCAATAAAGATTCATATGCCAGTATGTGCAAATATTGATATGTATATGAAATGTGGTAAGTATACATTATTACGTAAATCTGGACTATTAGAAATATCCTTATGGAGATAAAATCATCTTGAAAGATTACCAACTCACCAAGAAATCACTTTATTGTATTATACTTGCTTATTTTTCAATATTTTACTGTTTTTCAATAGTAAAATTTGGTAAAAAAGGGACAAAACAATATAGAAACAGTTATTATCCAACTGTACTCATACAAATTCATGCACTCCATCACTATGCGACATGACTTAAAATCTGATTTGTGCTGATTTGTCATAAAATATCCACTGATCGCCATTAATCTTTTTGTTTATAATCCAAATCAGAATTATTACACTGTGTATTCTCAACTGAACTTCTACTATTTCACAACTTGATATTTAATAATAAACAGATGATTCAATTTATTATATTTCACTATGTAAATACCAATCAACCAGTGTAGTAACCACGTACCATATATTCCATTTCTATTTCAGGCCTCTAGTGGATTATATATTAAAAGAATACGAATAATCCAAGTAAGGTAAGTATTGACAATCTGTAATATATTTTGACTCTGTGATATTGATGATAGCTTGTACTCTTTCAAATATAGCTGTAATTAGTATTTAATTGTATATATCTTTATAGCTATTTAGAAAAAATTTCTCATAATATTTTACATATTTTATTACATAGTATATAGTTAAACTCTATATAGCTTTTGAATGCAGTAATATAGATCAATTCTACTTTATTTAATACAATGAATTGCTGCTAGTAACTGTTATTCAATAACATCAAAGTTATTAGTGGTTATGTTTTGATGATTTGAGTAATATCAAATGATAAGTAATTTATGAGTAGATGTTGGACTTGAATATTTCTTTTCGATTTGTTGCTTCATGTAGCTGATGGTTAACATACAAATTGGTTCCCTTTCACTGCTTTAGGAATACAATCTCAATTAAAATAACGAAAAACGGTTCAAAATCCACAACTGAACAATTGAGCTACTCAGAGTCACAACTCTCATTGTTTCAGTTACTTCTATATGCGCTGCCACAAGATAAATTCAAATGAATGTATTCTTGGATACTCTGAACATTTTATCAATTGGTATTCAATGCTACAAACATTTTGAAATAGAATCCATGAAAATTTGACAAAGTTTGAAGTTGTTTTCAACATGCAATAAAGTCAAGTGTTGAGATGGGTAAATTTTCAAAGCTAGTTTGACTCCAATACTTGGCCTCAAGACTGTTCAAATACTCTTCAAACTTGCTTCCAGACTCTCTGGAAGTGATACTATTAATTTATAAGAACAAGTACTATTTCATAAGCTATCTTATAACTGTATATCATATTCAGACATCTCAAATAATCCACACTCTTGTGACTGTACATCCAACGGATGATTTTGAAGCCATACACTGTCAATACTAGCCAATGAGCTATTCAGTTGCACAAACTGTGGCAGTCCAATGGTAGATTCACCAGATGCATAGGGTATTTTATTACTCTATGTAAAAAGCCAGATATAACTTATCAGTGCCATTAAATGAATAGTATTTATTTTTGTAAAGTGTTGAATTCGCCTGGATAAATTCTGGTAACTGACAATGCAATACCCATTGATGAGTCTACTTACACCCCAGTAAAATGTTAGTTCTTCTATTTCTAACTTGCAGATAGTTATTAAATTGAACAAGCTGACTCTGTGCAGTCCAGTAGAGGTATAATACCAGAAATAATACAACTTCTCCTCAGGAGAATTTTTTGGTTAATTACTTCACATTGTATATTTGGACCTTGACATTATGAGCTTCAAACATGATCCCTGTGGTGTAATTGAGTAATGCTATATTAAATTGAAGTTCAAGATTGTCAACAGAAGTAGAGTGGTAAAATTGATGACCAACAGAATTGTTCCTGCTGGAGATTATTTACCATAGTGCCTATAAGTATGTTCAAATCATGATTGCATACCTATCCACTTACTCTATGTATTCAGGGGTTTAAAATGTATACCTGGACTTGTAGTCGCATATGAGGAATTGTGAAATGTACTAATAAAGCACTGCACAATACACATTTGATACTTCTGTACACTGCATAAATTTGCATCTATTCAAATACTATTCATATTGTAATACAGAGTGGAAACACAACTTCCATAAGCTAAGCTGGTGATATTTGAGTTGTCTTCGCATGTATTTTGCTATTTATCAGTAGCAGACTATGGGTTAATATGTTTTACAGATTCATTATCGTATGAACCTAAAAGTGCAAAATGGAATATTGTGTGAGATATGTACTAATGCCTGATATACCTCTCATTATTGATGACCCTCTGTTGAATGTAATTGGGCTCATTGTTAGATTGGTATATGTGTTTAACATTTCCAATATGTAGTTATTCAGATATATCTGTTGTAAAATTTTCACCACCACCCATTTTCCAAATTTACTAAAATATATATAGCTCAACAGATAAATCATTCAAATTCTAAAATGTATTCAATACTGTCAGATCACTTTCCAGAGGTTGTGAGCGCTGATGGGTTTCTACAAATCGTCAACCTGAACAAAGGTAATGTTTGACTCCTTCCTGAACAGCATAATATTGTCTGTACACTTACCATAACACGCGATTTGAAGCTGGTTAGTAATAAGCTCTGTATTCGCAATACTCGAGGTTGTAGGTTTGGTTCCAGTGTTGAACCGTGTGGCTTGAAAGTATGCAGATATGTTGAGATTTATATTTTGCACCCCATAATGCTTTTGATCATTTGTAGTTTATATTTGTAAATGTTTTCTGCACAATATGATTGTGGAGCTTATTGTTTCAACCCAACTTATTGCATGGTACTGACTCACAATTTTGCAACAAGCAATTGACAAGCATATATTGTACTGATTCCTCCTGGTGGATTGTGCACTTCAATCACATTATTACCTTTCATCAATTGGGATGTGACAACATTTCTAATTTTCAAGTGCACTATGTATGTATTTCAATAATTGTATATTTTATAGTAGTTTTCTTTTCATCTTTATATAGGACAATTATAGCACCCAGAATTTATCAATCTTTTCTCACTGTAACTAATGGAATTTTGACACTATCCATTCTCTGGTTTGGCATTGGTAGACTATGATATTTCAGCATTCGAAAAGCACCTTTCTTTTGGTAAAGTTGCTTCATCACATCATCAACTGGTTTGAGGAATAGATGAGAGTAATATAGCCAGCGAACAAGTAGAGGGAATTCGTATTGCACCCACAGTACTTCCAATACAATGTCTTTGAAGGGGATTTCTGTTGCATGTTTTCTTTCAATATTTGAATGGACAAGTATTGAAACATAAATTACAGTTTATAATCTAATTGTTTCCAGTCTCTTGCTCCCTTCAAGTTTGCATATTTCAATGAACTCAATAGTTTGGAGAAGTGCTGGAGATCCAGATACCATAATACTAATGTGAACTGATTGTCAAATTGATTTATGGCAATATTTGATATTAGATCTTATGGCACCAAGTTCAATGAGTTCTTGAAGAATCCCAGAAGCTGCTGAAGATAAGTATGATGATGCCAAAACCAGTAAATTTTATAGAGACAGTACTGCTAGAACTAGTTGTAAATTGAGTCAATATCCAAGGTAGACTAACCATTTATAGTAGTTTTCTCCAGTAGCTGGAAATAAATCTACTAATCTCTAATGTTATCAAGTGGTCAGAGTAGTCAATACCTTAACAGTGCACCTTTATGACTGTCACTTAGTTAGTATGTACAGGATAAGAGTCCAGCACTGTGAATAATCATTGACAATTTACGATCCAGACAGCCTCAAGTGCATATTAGCATTGCGAGAATTTTTCATTATGACTGTATTTGAAGTGAAAACTGAAAATGCCGATAGTGTTTGATGGAGACTGTACAGAATTATCTGCGTTATATTAAGAATTGTAACTTAGTTGTCAATGTTTTTACAGTTATATGCTTAGTCCAACAATACCTTGGAACAAAATTTTTACATGTTCAGTAGTCCTTATTTCAATGTTAAACAGTGGTGAGATTCAGTGGCGAGACATATTAATTGACCATATAATCAGTCAGTTGAATCTTGTCAAATACACCATTAACTAGTACAAGCATTTTCCTGACAAGCAGTCAATCCCGCCTATCCCAACCCCAATCCCCTATCCTCTGCCTATTATATAATCAATTACTTACTAAGACGGTATGGTACAGTTGTCAGATAGTACAGTGTTGCCGAAATGGAAGATATCTCAACAGAAGCAGATTGTATTGACGACTAAGGTGGTAGTATAGTGCTCTAGAGATATATGAATCGTTTGCATTCTAACTATCATTGTTGAGTCCAAAATCAACTTCCAAGATCATTGTGTACATAGAGTTGGCAAATTGAAATGATTCTTTTCTGACTTTATCCAGTCTAGAGTGCAGATATCGGGCAATTTGTTATTTTATGTTCTGAATACATAATTATCTCTATTAGTGGATACAGATGCACGAAAATAAATACCATGGATTCCATTGTTCTGGGTACCAGCAATGCTTATTGTATAATTCAATTGCTTTGTTGTACATATTCCCCAACTTATTTTCCAATCCAACTATTTGCAGCTAAGTCTCTGTCTTTGGTGGATTAGTAGTCCATGTTAGATTAGACTTCAAAGTGTCCATAAGCTCTTGGTTGGGTGTATCTTCAGGTAATAGTGCACTAGATAGATCCTATATAGAATTGTTATTAGTTAACTTACAGGTTTACAGCCCATCAGATACATCGACCAAAGTTGAATAATGAGAGCTAGGGGCAATCACAGTACGAAGTGTGTAAAGCAGTAAATAATAATTGATATTGTTACATTGGTATGGGGTAATATTGTTGATGAGAAGCCTCTAGTCAGCTCTAATTGAAATAACTCTCATTTCAAATGTAGGATGTAACTGAGTTGAAGTTAGTAATGACTAAATTTGATACTTGGTCAGTGAACTTATTTTAATATATATGGATCATACTAACAGTGGTGATGGTTAATATATTACACAAAGTATTTGTAATATTTGGTCAACAGTGTATTTACTAAATTTAATGTATCGAAACTAGACTTATATTATTCTGTCTCAGACATTAATGGATATATAAAATACACTTAGTTAATAAGCATAACAATGTATTACCTACGATATATAGTTTTGTGCTGTACAATAATTCAAAAAATCTTTTGCTTGCGATCATTATCAGCCAATACAAGGTTTCACTCATGACACTGTAATCTACTATTAAATATTATTTATCAGATACAACTGCAATCACAACAATTGGCATCATCATATTCCACAATATTGAAGCATTCTATGAATATACCTACTTGCCAGGTTGCATGAGGTAATAATGAAAATAGATAGTTTCGAAACAATAAATAGGTAAGCATTGAAGCTGACTGTATGTCTACGCAGTGATTATCAAGAACTGATTGATTTCTTCAATGGGTTCTTCAGAAACAATACTGAAATGATTTATGAAACTTGCTATGTTAATAAACCTATTGGAATAACCTTGACATATAGCAATTACTGAGGCGACTTGATTTATGTGCCTTATGTTAAACGCAGGTGGAGGTTATACAACCAAATTTTCCATATAATATTCCAAGTTGAGTTTACCTTGATACTTAATATAGTTATTGTTGGTAATCAGTTGATATTATATTATATTTCCTCTATGACCTTTACAACCTGGAATAGGACAACAGGGTAATGTTAATGAGGATCACACTTTACAAATTCTAGTACAAAATAAAGAAAGGCAGCTTGTTAATAAGATTGCTATTAGTCAGTTAGAAGATATATATCAAAGGTATAGTAAAACACCACAGATTGTAACAACATTGAGGGATATACTATCCTTCAATTCTGTCATTGGTTACTGCTATCTGCAATTTAATCAATGGTGCTGCAGGTGAGTCTAAATGAAAACCACATCTATATTGATTTGCAATAGTCTTGTTCAGTAACTCTAGGTCTTGTCCAGTAACTCTAGGTCTTGTCCAGTAACTCTATAAATAGATACATCTCCACCACACACAATCAATACAGCCCAAATGTGGCATCTATTTGGCTCACAACCACACTAGGATTGCAATTTGGTATCATTTGTTAACAATTTTCGATCTCCTGCCAACTAATACTGTCTATTTGTATTACTTACGAATTACTATTATCTACCATTTTGGAATGGATATACTCCTACCCTGCAAGTGGTTACACAAATTCCCCTCCTCTTCCACCCTATCCGATTCAATATGACACTCACTTTGTAGCCAGGGACTATTGCAAGCAAAATAATTCACAGTAATAGACTACAGCGGTAACAATATACATTGAGTGAAGGTGTTTATGGAGGACCTCAAATAAACCTCCCGTCAAACCACTCTGAGCTAGGCACATCATCTGTATATCTACTTGTATACCCCCGCTATCACTCACAAAGAATGCAGTCATTTCCCCATTATCATCCAGCTTTGTTCCATTTGAATCACCTTGCACCATACTGACAAGACCTCATATAACCCACCATGTTGAATCATTCCAGCCAGCAGCTGGAACCCAGGAGACTGCGAATGTCGCTATTGTGTAGTTGGCAGTATTAGCAAAGCTTATCCTAAACAGAATACAATACACAGAATTGGAGAGAGGATTTTTAGATATTGGGCAGTGCTAAAGGCAATTGCCCAATCAGCCTCAAGTAAATCAAATTCTCCTTGAAACACTTACTCAAAAGAGTAGGACAGTTTACCTCCATTATATATAAAACATGAAAGAGAGTAACTGCGGCTAGAATTCAGCAGAAAAACTACTGAGAAATACTATGATGATAGAACTATGTAAAACAGCTGAGAGATTGTCTGATGCTGAAAGAGACTGCAGTTGAAAATTTGTTGGTATCACACACTAAGTGACTGCGATTGGGATACATTGACAATGCTGTATGGAATTGGCAAAGGTGCGTGGAGATGTTCTGGAAGAAATGTCCAAGTAAGATTTAGAAACTTCAAGAGAAGGGCAGGGATGTCAAGAAATGACCTGCAATCTAAGTCAGAGTGCACTTATACAGATATGCAATAATTAATTTTCAGAAGATGCCAAGTGTGATATTTATAATTGTAATTCAGTTGTTGGCAATTTGTAATGACAACCATTCATAGCGTAGGTATCTTGAACCATTGTTATTGACTGTGTAGTTCATGGAGGAATATGTTCTGTGAATCATAAATAATACTGGTTTAAACAAACTGTACTGACTCACAGCAATTTCCCAATTCATCATGGATAAAGAACAATTGTTTAATATCTATATGGGAATATGTACACTTAGGTGAATGATGAATAAACCCAAGTATAGTCAGATTTCATACAACGGTAGCTTTTCAAATACCTTCAAGTTGAATCTCCAAGTAATTGTGCAAATACTTTTATTCAAGATGAAGGATATTGTATTGAAGGATAGTGCAGTGCACACAATTAAACCAACTCAGATAATTGCTACTAGCCTTTGTATAGCTAGTTTTACTCTATTGCTATTCGTAATAAATAGACTATATCTGGTTACAAGGAACATAAATGACTACAGGTTAGAAATAATGAAGGATATGAGAATGGTAGCAGTATTAAGGTAGTTCTGATTGAAACCATGAAATTGATTATATTTTACACAGTGATTGTTTTACTGTTTGTCAGCGAAATAGATAACATTGTTAAGAATTCACAATGCAATGGAGTGGAAGCACATCAGTTCAACATAGCATGGAATGACTGAAAGCGATGATTGAGAACTGATCAATAATATGAAAATGTACAACGAAGATCTGGAAGTAACCAGTTCACACAGTGGTCTTTGAGTCAGATAATAGTTCTGTTTTCTGTACAGTTTGTCATCCAATGACAGACAAAATTAAAAATCATATCTTATTGATGTGGACAAGCTGCCGAATGTCCATCCAATTTATTAATCTATAGATATCTGATTACTTTGCAATAAGTAGTCCATTTCAGAACTACCTCAAAGTGACTTTGTACCAGAGTCAGTTATGATACTGTCATTGATTGTAAGCCAATGGGTTTCGGATGTGTATATGGCAGAAGATTCAATACCAGACAGAATAGGTCCTAACTGGATATTTCCATCCATTCTGGTGGTGATAAGATTGACATTGGTGACTATAGAGATTGTTGCAAGATTGCTGCTGACAATGGTGTGGAGGAAGACCATTGACAAATTGGTTAATATAGTAGGGAATGACCATTCTCGAATAATCATTAAACAGTACAACTTGTAGTCATCACAGATAACAGCCACGGTATTCTGCTTCAATGTAGAGAATCAGACAACTTCAATTCTGCGGTATGCTGCTCCTACTTCAGCTCTTGAATCCATTCAGGTTGTTTCAACACCCTGAGACATGTAGAAGTACTGGAGTATATGCAACCAGATGATGTATTGGACCAAATGCAAACTGATGGACCAGTTAAATTTGGAAAATACGAATATTGTCCTACAGGAGTAGAACAACAGTACTGACATGACAGAATACAGCGGAAATATCGATATTGATTCTCCTAATAGCTGAATAATCAGAGTGGATTTATAAATCAAGTACCAACTATCCCACTGCTGAAGAAGTATTGGAATTACAGACAAGGATCATCGGTACAAGCTGAAATCAGTATAAATGGGGTAATTGTGATTTATACTTGAATTGAATTAATGCTTCTTATTATATTAATAATGGAATTCAATTCATTGTTAGTTTGTCGTTATCAGATAATATGGCTGCTTTCGTGATGTTTGAAAATTGTATAAGAGATCCTGCAATGGACAAGCAGAGTGGATTGGTATCGTATTTTACAGAACAGAATAAGATCCATATAGTTTGGACTAAACATAAAGAAACCCAAAATGATACAATATACAGAATTATACAAAATATCAAGCCCATGATAATCAGAAGGTAGTCAGTATAAATACTGGAAAATAGAAAACTGCCTATTCCAATTCCAAAGAACTCAGCACACTTTGTTCGTAGTATGTAGAATAAACAAAAGCAAACACAATGGGAGATAAATATTGTTACATAATCTTTGCGAGGTGCATCCTAATCATGAAGGGTGGATTGATATCAATTAGTCAGTTGCTTACAACTTTTGAAACATACCAAGGATTACCACATACTTTCTGGATACTTATACCATTAAGGTCCGCTGGATAGTTAAGGGGATTCACTAATTTTCAAATGGGTGAGACATATATATCTGCCAATGTTTATTAATTACCTTGCAGAGTCTTTCAAATTTGACCAAGAGGATATTGCAAGCCATACAGTCCTTCCACAATCCAGAAGAAATTATGTTGGTCTTCCAATTACACCGACTCTCCAATATGTGAAATGAAATTGGCTGCTCCCTAACCTGCCATGTGATTTGAAGTGGTGGCAATTGAACATTTTAGCTGATGATGTGGATATTATCTGTATGTACAAGAAAATAGGCAATGATAATTGTATAGAAAACAGGCTTACATTCCAAGGTTCATCAAATCCCTTTGTATTTAACTCTGCAGCTATTGTGTGTCCAACAGACTATGATATTGCAGTAACAAACAATTAAGTATGAACTTAGATATTCTGAATCTTGAATAAGTAGTACTTGGTATTGGCACAGGTTGTCTAGCAGGGGCAATACAGAGTTTTATAAAGATGGCTAGCTAATAGCTTAATACAAACTCTGGAGGTTATAATATCAGAGTGAGTGATAACCACAAAGACTCTAGAGTGGCCAAATTGTGAGTTCTGCATTGCCTGAGGGGTTGATATGACATTTGAACATCAATGATTTATCATTGTCTGGAGTTTTGGGAGGACACTATACATTGGCTCCAGCAGAAAGAAGATAGCTTGCTATTGGAATGACATTGTGAATAAAATTATACATCATTGAAATATTCAATTAAAATTACACATCTCTGAATATTCAACTAATACAATTATATTAATGCATGTAAAATAGTCAAAACCTGTTATTATTTATGTCTTCAAGAAGATTAACAACTGATTTCTCTTAAATTTATTCCTAGAAATCAAGTGTTAATGATAGATTATTTCTGGAATTAGCATTAATTGGAGTGTAACTACAATTGATATTTCTCATTGTAAGTGACGAATAAAGGCCAACGTCAACTGATATAGTGTTATGCAGCAATGTGAACTGTATTTTGACATCGATGATTATGTTGCTGCCTAACCATGGATGCTATATATATGGTAGAGAGCAGATGATGACATTTGTTTCTGGTAATGCATAATTAATGTAAACTCTCAACCATTTCATAGGGACAATTCTCTGAATGTTGGTAGAGGCATACACCGGCATATGGCCACATATAAATGAATTTGAATAGATACGATTGCAAAAGTGGATGTCGATAGTAAAGACAAGTATACAGTAGTCGAAGTATGATTATCAGTAAAGATCTAAGGTTTGTGGTAACTTGACTATACAAAGATCGTGTTACCCAGCTCTGGACACAAAACACGCAGCAGTGCCATTACATGTTCCCCTTTTTAGATGCAGGCCTCCTGGTCAGTATAACTACATAGAAGAGTATGAAAGAAACAATTTAACAACCGTTCAACCTATGCAAACTTACAAACCCCTAAGTCCCACAACCAACCAGTATGATACGGTAGCCATTCGATGAGTCAGGAGCACAGGGACACTCCACCTCCACTTGAATTGTCTCAAGGGGTGGCATATATCTATGTCGACGCCATTTGTACCGGGTTGAGATCAAAAAAAGGCAAAAGGCAAGACAAGTGAACGGCAGAGAAAGACAGAACATCCAAAGTGACACCGTCCTGCATATCTCCATGTCCAGAATATCTGGCATCTGACCATCAAGACTCTACTGTTAGATTATACAAAGTGTAGGCTATTGTCGGAAGTTGGCAAAGTAATCTCTGTGAAATCTCCAATCAAAGCATGAGCCTTGTCTTGACTGTTCAGCATGGATGGTGCCTTCCACCCTCAGCTCATTGTCATCATTGCCATCACCATTGCATTGGTATATCGAATACGTAAGCAGTTTAGTAACCTGTCATACTCACTATATGTTCAAGTGAGTTAGCAGTTCAGCACTCTCAATTCTTCATCAACAACTCTGTAGGCCCATCCTATCTGCGATTAATGATGCTGTATTGGATGTTGCTTTGATTGCAACAGTCGTGCTCAGTGTGCATGGATTCAGTGGGCTTGGGTTCTCTGCATGGATTGTAGCATCTGCTCTTGGTATCAAAAGTCATCCATGAAGGCCAATCATACATGACCTCACATTTATCCCATAATCTTCTTATGACATGGTCATTCATACGACATATATATCCAAGGGTGCTTGCACTCCCCTGCACCTTTATGTGTAGCTTGGTCAGGCAATCTTGATATATTAGAACATCTCTTGCAGTGGGTGGCTCTCACCCAGTGCCCATCAGTAGTCATATTCATCCTCCTTCCACATCTGCTCAGCTGTCATGGATATCTCCAGGCTGATTATTCAATATCGAGTTTGGGAAGCCCTTGAGTAAACCTCCTAGTTGGTACCTTCGGTAGGTAGAGCTCCCAATCATACCAAGTTCCTCTTCTCTCCATTCAAAGCAATTTGGTAGTTGTCTTTTGTTAGTTGCCTCAACTGGCTTGCGATGCCATTTGGTGACTGTCTCTTGTGATGCAGTTTGGTAGACCATTAGGTATGTTTGGAGATAATGATCAGTCTCATTTGGAACTGTATCAGTAGACATAATTGTACTAATACAGCATATATCAGACTCACATAATCATCTCATCATCTATCTGGTACTTTTGCCATTGCACTGATCATCCTCCACATTGTTGCTCTTGTAGATACACTTGACATCTGCCATGTATTTTGTGCAATTATCATCACGAATTGCTCACTGCCTGCCCTCCGGGTATGCTTTCCATTTCGACTGCAGGTATGCTCGCTGTCACTTACCTGCTATCAATATCGTTGTTTTTGCTTGTCGTTTCACCTGTGTACTGGTTGACTTTTCACCATGAATGTTTGTTGACTCTGCTGTGATCACTTCCATGATATGTTCATCCACTAATTTTGAGCTACAATTCTCTGTTGGCAAGCTCACTCCAATAAGTGTCCTCTCAGCACTTCCAGTATGGTGATTGGTTGAGGTAGGGGTTGTTTCTAATCCTGGTATGTGCATCCTTCTGTATATGTTGTACCTCCCCCAACAACTAATCTATTACGGCTTTTTCTGGAGCCATATGGGTTTGGTAGGCTTGATTGTACAATCGATCTCCAGTAACAGCCGTTAATGTTAGGATTGTAACGATTTAGTTGAAACCTCATTCAGGATTGTAACTTGGATATGTGGCTTCTGGATTGATTTGCTGGTGTATTGGCCATCCATTCTCTGGGTGGACATTTTGCTGTTTTCAGAGTACCATTGTTGTTTCTTCTCCCTGTGCACTTGCTTATGTCAGCCTGCTCATTTGGTGAATGAATGTCACAGTACTTCGTTCTTCCAAATCCAGTGCGGCAATCCGCAGCAGGGGTTGTTGCGAACTCAGTAGTATTATCTCCTTCTTTGGAGATTGATTCCCTGTGAAAGACTAATCACATATTAATTCCTGATATGCAGTGTTGGCATTGTTTATCTGTGACTCAGGATTACAGTATTGGAGGTCGGATCTCATTGTCAATCGTATCTGGCATTGATACTGGGGCATGCAGTGGCAGATTTTGGTATATCTGAATTGTGCGCAACATTTTACTCGGTTGAACAATACCGTCCATAGTACAACATGCAGCTGCATATCAACACTTGATTGTCACTTTATAGGATGATATGACAGTAAGTAATTGCGAGAAGGGTATGACTTCACATAACCACAATATCTTGTTATACGAAATGACATTGATCAGCATTGGTCTCCCATGATCAATCTCCTGCGATCCATCTCTGATCATCTACCTCCCTTCAACCATCCGTATACAGCCTCGACAAATCTCATACCAGGCTTGATCTCTGGATGGGATCAAATACTTGTCAACCATCTCCTGCCACAATCTCGCTCTGGCTTTTATTGTTCTCTGGCTGGGATCCCCCTCTAGCCATGATCCATGTGATACTGTGATGCCGTTGGTTCCAGCCATTCCTCTCCACGTTGTGCATAATTCTACACAGATGGGCAGTAGTCCGTGACTTCTCCTGTAGCTCTGTAAGCTCTCTAAAGGTAATTGTGACTGTCCTCCAAAATGTCCCTCTGCCATTGACTCTGTGTGGCTGTCCCATGATCCATCCGGTGACATATTGTCCATCATAAGAACCTACACACTCATCGACTCATTCATATGGTATGGAATCTTTGGTCCAAATCGAAATCCATCATCCAGCTCTTGAGCATGGGATCTTATTATATAACATTGCAGGTATACTGCCCTGCTGCTGACTTTGTTCTATTCAACCCAATGAATTCCAACTCTGCCCATATGGCAAATTGTAGCTGGGCTCCAAGTCGATTGCATGGTCAATGCACCAATGTGGTGCAAGTGACTCTACCTTGGCAGCATTGAAATCCTCTACAAAATATCTGTATATTGTTTGGATATGGCCTCTGTTATCTATTGACATCGTCTTGGTTATTGTACCACCTCCAGCTGCAAACATTTGTTCTCAATTTGTTCTTGATGTGGAGCGGCAAGGAGGAGTATGTTGAAAGCTGGAAACGAAATGCTTCACTGCAATTGGTCCAAGCCCCAACACTCGGTTCCTTTCTTCATGTCCCAGCAACCTGCCAACGTTTACTCAAGTATACTCATGGGTTTCTCTGTCTGGCAAAGGTGGTCCCTGCTCTCAGCTCGCCCGTCCAGCAGCCGGGGCCTGTTGCACTTACCATCAGTAACTCCTTCCATGGTCACTTCCAGCAGCTCAGTACAGTCACCCTCAGTAGGCAAGAATGACCAAATGACCTGCTCACTGTCCAGTAGATTGTCATTCGCAATAGCTGACAGTATTTGAATATATGATCCACAGATACCTTCAGAATGCGCCTCCTCCCTGGCAATGATCCAGGTACATTCCGGGGGCATACCTCATGGGGTGCTTGGTCCACCGCCGTATTATCCACTTACCCGAGGGTTGCAGAGCGACAATTCCAATACTGTGCAAATTGACTCTAGGATTCTGGACCTGGTACCAAGGGAACTTCTATTAGTCTTAAGCTGATACTGTGGATAAACTGCGGCTGCCACTATGTGTACCAATAAGCTCACTGAGCAAATCACCAACTTGTCTCAACCAATTGGGAATAGCTGAGATCCAAATAAGATTCATACACCCATGCCAATACGACACAACATTTCAATCTGCATATAATATATTTACATACTTAATCGGCTTGTCTTCTAAGTGTACGCAGATGATTCATTCTCTGGTTGCCCCGTGGATCATTCCAATCCCGGCTACACATTAAAACCATCTGCATTGTGATCCCAAGTACCCTCTGCATATGCCATGGTATCAGGTACATCTGTGTTCACTTGTTGCATACATGTGATGAAACTGAATTGAGGTGGCGCCGATGGCTCTCTGTTCTCAGAATGACTTGATTCCATCGTCCAATCCTGCCACGAATGTAATAATTGAATATGGGAATTCCGAATTGTACCTGCTTGCTACATATGAACATTTACAGTTATTGTACTTTCCTGTTGGAGCTGCCAAACAATCTGTTGTTGCTGCTTTTCTGTTGCATCGATGACTCATTCTGAGTCAGTGTTGTTGACCTCCCACCGCCATTGCTGAATCTCCTAACCATCAAAAATGCAGATAATGTCATTCAGTGGTGTAGACGGCAAATGCCATTTGGACTGCCATTGGAATCATCACAAGATGTGAATCATGTGTATCATGTAAACCCCCCATGTTCCCGTGCAGGTTGATGGAATGCGATCATTGGTGAGCTTGAGTGTGCAATTGTGGCATGTGTCAGCTCGATTGTTCCCATGCGATTGCATATGTTAGACGGAATTGAAGATCATTTCTAAAGAACAGACAGCTGAGGCAAAGCTGGCGATGCAACTATCCGAGATGTACGGGCTCTGGCATTCTCCCTGTAATCATCAATTGATGCAGTTGGAAGGTACCTTATCCAATGTTATTGATGCTGTGATTGGTAACGTCTGAGATTATTGATGATGAATTTGTTCCAATCGTCTTCAAATGATGTGGTCATGAAGGTGTCTTTTGGCCAGTTGGCCTCCATTTCAAGCTAGCAATTTATTCTCCCATTAGACTCTGTTTGATGTGCTTATGGTGCCTCATTCATTAAGAAATCAGTTGCTGTCAAAGCCGGACAGATTGTTGTTTGTAGGTGTGGCAACCTGTTTCTGACTGATTCGGCTCTTCAGTTTCTTTGACATCGTCTCTACTACTGGTAACCTCAGTTCGACAGACACAACTAGACACTTCTCCGATGCACTCAGTGTGCCCAATTCTGTATCGTATCTCCCGCTTAGACAGCACGTTGTAAGACTTGTGAAAGATACACTGATGAAATCCAGCATTTGAAATGTAGCCGAAATTGAATTTGCAATATCAGTGTAATGATAAATACCCATATATGGCCTTGGCTGAATGCATACATCAGCAAAAACTAAATTTCCTTCATTAAATTTATTTGACTACTTGTACCCACAAACTCAAAAGAATGAAATTGAGGTTTCCCTCAAATACAGCATTGCTTGACTGATCCGCTGTGTTCCTGGAGTTGCCGTGATACCGCTTCCAAGGATCACGACCAGAGTACCCGCCTTTAGACATGTGACAATCAGCACTTGACGAAAAGTTCACACTTACTTTGGCCATATTACAAAGCCCTTCTCAGCATAGTACTAGGCCCCCCAATTCCATTTGTCCTCGTGATGATGATAGTACTAGCTCTATATATGTCAGGAAGTATGCAGTTATAGTTGATACAAGATCCTTCAGTACCTTGCAGTTCAATACATGTGGGAGGGTTATGCATCATCATGATTATGATTTCATGTGTTCAAGATTAGACTTCAGTAAAACATCAGTTTTATCACTTTTACTACAATTGTGATATATCGATGAAACCTTGAATAGCATTGCAAACATAGGAAATCTTTTATCCCATCACTGACACCATTCCTGACCTCCAAGCAACATTGCACCCTCTACAATTGAACTTCTATCGCCTAATCCCATATTTACAACGTCGGTCATATTGGTGATGCCAGTAATGTCATTGCTGGTGTTGTTGCTGTCTCTGCAGGGGACAGACTGGCTGCTGCTAGTGATTGCAGATCCAACAATAAGCAGAACAGCTGAGAATCGCATGCTAGCTTTAGTAGCAGCAATAAAGCTGCTGAGACAATTAGCAGAATTGTTAGGCCGCACAATCAGCTCTTCTGGAATGTAATCATGCAAGTCCTCATCAACGCTGCCATAGTCGATGTTAAGCTGTGGCATGGCTGAGTCCGTACCCGTCCAGTGAACTGTTTTGATAATCATGCAGCGCCTATGGTCCAGTTCTTTGGCTTGAACCTCTCGCGAGGAAGAAGGAAAACCGATGTTGAGACGACAAAATACATCTGTGCATGCACTATCAAGCAGGTGATTGATGTTTCTTGTATCGCACTTATGTTGTGCTTCACCTCCTCGACCACACTCTGGTGGGATTCTAAATTGGGCTGCTTTCCAGGCTGACAGTCAATGGTTTATGGTCTTCCCGGTGAGGGGAACCAATGTTGAGTTGATTTTATCAATCAATGATCTCTTATTTATTCCCATTTGCTGTATGCTGTGGAAAGATTTGCAGCGAAAAATATAGACAATTTCAGTTGCTGTGACTCGAAACTTGCACTCCTCAATTGATTGTTAACTCAATAATGAAATAGGAAGGGAAGTTTGAACTTAACTGGTCAATGTTTGTGGGGCATGTAAACATGCCTTTGGCAAATAGTTGGGTCACCATTTGCCGGATCTCGGTAGGCAGCTGCATTTGAAATCTGTAAATCAAGTTCATTGAGGTCTTGCAGTAATATACTATTGTTACACAGCAGTTACTGATGATTGTGAGTTGCCTGATCCATGACGTCAGCGATGAAAACAAGGGTTGAGATGATTCATATAGCACCTTTAAGTAAGCATGTGGAGAGTCGGAGTATCTCTGGGCTAGATCAATCCAGGCAGTTTACTCATACCACTAACTATGAATCTGGGCAGTCTTCACTGCATTTGGCACAAAGGTATTTACAAACATCAAATAATTGGTAGCGATAGCCTTCGCACGTGCCATGACCATTGCCGGAACTGCTGAATGAGTTGTCTGGGTATTGGATTCTGCACCGACGATGAGGCCTGTCATGTTGTCAACAAAAGTCACATATCACAACTGATTTCCAGCTTTGGATCGAAGCAATTGCCCACTGGCTGTGTTTTAATCCTTCCTGTAGTTAATATATACATTACAAGGCAGATTCAATCATTTGAACATATAATTATATACCATCTTCGATGGCAGAAGTACAGACCTGCATTCATCCACCTCCTCCAGGACAACATATACCTGCCGACACTCAATATATAGGTGTTGTGTCGACACTGACGTTATTTCAGTTGCCGAGACTTGTTTCCCAAGTGTAGAGATGAAGGAATTTCATGATGGGAGCTTGCCCATTGCTGTCCTGGATGGTCGCCGAAAAGGCTTGTCGTTGGATACTGAATTGTCATCCAAAAGATAATTCTACTTGTCGGGTATCATACTGACATTGCCAGCAAGATCGTCGACCTGGATAGATTGCCTGCATATCCGGGAGCTGGAAAAAAGTGCAGGAGGAGGACAACTGTGGCCTCTTCTTCTCATGATTCAAAAGGGTGACAAGTAATAAGTACGAAAACAATACAGAAGTTACTAAAGCAAATGTCAACCGATGTGAAGAAAATGAATGAAAGTGTTGAGTGAAGAAAAAAAAGCATTGATATAATTGAAAGCATCGTGGGGATGCATCCTATTTTACTGTTGATGATTGAGGGATGTTGGAATTTCCCGCCACCCTCACTGCCAACTCCTTGGATGGACGGGAACTCAGAATTAAGTATGGCAAGTTAGAAGCATTCAGCAGGGATGTTGATTGGCTTCCTTTGACAAAAATCATTAATGCAACAAGTTAAACAGCATTTGCATTTCACTAATAATTTAACCTAATATCTGCTGAGCAAAGAAACTGAACTCTTAATCACATCATACCCATACATGGAGTACAATTGCTGCCCTTATGCGTTACGCAAAAACAATTGTCTGAACAATTCACACCAACATCATCAACTGTCATCATGGCTGGTCATGCATGAACATGCCCCATGTAATATGAAAATCAATAAAATACCATAAAGAGACCCAAAACCACTCCTCAAAACTGCAAATTTCATCCATCAGCCACCTTAGAAAGTGCCAGGAAAATACCCTCCCACAATAGAAATCCTTGAATAACCGTTCTGCCAGTGCAATTTATCCTCACAATGACTAATATCCAGCTGCACAGCTGCTTGTTCACATCTTATTGGCGAAAGAGCCTGTGGCTGATGGGTTCCCAATGTGTTCAATGCTCTGTAACCAAGTGACATCTTCATCTGCAACAACTCTAGGCTAATAATCGGGATACAGACTAACACCACAATGTCAGATGACTTCAAGGTATCACGGCTGTGTGAAAATCCTCCTTGGAAGCGTCCATTCGAACTTTTGGAAGCTTGTTTTTGTCATACGGAAGCAACTTTGATTTCGGCGCTGTGTCTCAGCATCATTACCTAATTCCCCCCCAATATCATCGATCATATCTTCGGCTGGAAGTGGGAGGATGTCATCCAGAGGAGGGTAGCTGTGGCCACCACATATAGGCGTCTGGGCACCAGCTGTGCAGTCTGCTTGTTGGCCATGACATACAACGCAAAATAGTGTTGGGTTGTTTCATATCTTTGTTGCCTGTACCCATCCGGCAGCTGTATTGTTATGGAAGATTGGGGTGACATTACGGGGTTGAGGACCACCATCTCCATTACGCTCATCCTGGCAGCCACGAAGCTTTCAGGGGTTCCAGCTGAGGTCTGGCAGACCGGTGATTGCACCATTCAAAGTAGACACAATGGTCTTATCAATGATTCAAGTAACTATCGGAAGTATTGATTCATCATCCCCAGGCCAGCGGTATGCGACTTGCTGAGTATTGGTATCACCCACCAGCTTCCCAGCAATGTTGGAATCCACATACATGATGGTCAAGCAACATGGCTTGACAAGGAAATTGGTCTAGGTGTTGAAACTAAGCTTTATCAGCCATGACCTGTGACCCATGTCTTCTTCCTTATTGTCTTCTGTATTGAAACGTCATCCAGAAGAGCCAAAGAAGCAAGGCAGCGATGATATACACACCGACAGACACGAATTTCCTCTTCCTTGTCAGAGTTTAGTCAAACGTATTCTTCGTTCGACGAAGGCAAACATCAGCGACCATATTCAGTGTTGGCCTGAGTTTGTAACCATTCAGAGGAGTCTTGTCTCCCATGTGCCATTTCTAAAGCAGCCTTTGGACACCAGATCACCAATTTGGGTAACACAACGATTGAATAGGACATTCTATTGTTTGGGACCGGCGTATTGCTTGTTGCTGATTCTCCTGGACTGGGCATTCTCTCAGACTCGCACCCTCACTTGATCATCTATCCATTGTATTGTCAAGCGACTCTTATCCTGCTACCTCCCCATGGTTTCTGCTGTGCATTGGCTGACTGAAACACCGGCGTTCTTGGCCCAAACGTGGACTTGTAGAGTTGGCAGCTGGATTAGATTAGTATCTGCGATGACTGATTTGGGCAACCAGAAGGCATCAAATTACATTTTTGGTTCTCAATGGTGGTCAATGATTGAGTAACAGTTATTGAATGCTCACTACTCTGAACAAGTATCGAAAGTGTTGAATATATTGTCATGTGAGCTGGGATGTGGAAGCACAGGTGAGGATGGTGTGTCGGAGGTTCTGGAGATTGTTTGTAAGGTGGGTAGGCAAGGCGTATGTATACATGGGCTTAGAGGGTTTTCTTGATCTGCTCACATCATCATGGCTGCACTTCAGCTAGGAAACAATCTGCTTAGCATCATCTAAGCATTCTGATTCGTCGACTGTACACTTAAATTCAGCAGAAAGACAACTAACAGCATGCTCTGCAGCCATATTTCATGCGGTTTTCCATGCAGCAGTTATACTACCCTGTGATGATGTCATTGAGTTGGTATCTAAGAAGAATCCAAGATTCATGTCAGGTACAAACTTAATAAATAGTGACAACCATAAATCTGGCATTGTGCGTAGAAGGGTCTTGTGATGGTGGAAAACAATCCCTGTGATGAGTTGAATGCAGATGTGGTATGATTTTCGAGATTTTCGAGATGTTGATTATGACTGAATGATGAAACACTTTTCAATCATGTGAAGGAGGAAGAGAGAAATTCTACAAGAGTGGGAGGACCCCTTTTCAGAAAATGTACATTGAGGGGTAGATATTTCCGAGGAGCAGCAGGCTGCAAATGGTATATGTACTGATAAGACCGTCGAGATGCTTCTCAACTTTGTTGATACATTGTATTTTCCTAACGTAGAATGGATATTCGTCAACAGTGTCTGTACTGCACACTGACATACACCAACATCACTGCTTACATAACTCACCTTCGTCACGACCACACTGAAAGGATGGTATATATTTTTGTCTGAACACTGGCAGATGATGGCTTTGCGATTGCGCTTGATAGTATTCCACCTCCATTAGTACATGAACTGTATTGCAACCCATTTCTTCACCATTCCGACCACGATTCCAGTTATGCTGATGCTGATTGTAATAGTGCCAGTATCGATGCAGATAAATCTTCAGTTTATTTATGTATTTCTGATATGCCACACTTCGACACCCATCAAGCCGGAAAGCATGTTCGTACTGAGTATGTTGACATCTTTGACAATGGAATTGATTTAGGGTCACTGATTTCTGCGACGAGGAGTATCGATTAACTCACTGGAACACCAAGCTCAACTTGAGCAGAGCTGCTATCAATGATTATGTCAGGAACCCTATGACGGAAACTATCAGCAACTTCACTTCATCCCACACTATATTCAGAAGGTTGAATGAAATGACCTACACGATGGCCATCGATTCTGGAACATCTGGCAAAGGGTGTTACACTCGATTGCCAGATCCAAACAACCTTCAGGACAATGATTACAGACATTTTGTATACTGCAATCCTGTTCAATGCATTAAGTTCCTGATGCAAAAGGCTGCATTCAGGGAACATATGTCGTGTACTCCAGCGAAGAGATTCAATGATGCTGAGGAATATATCTACTCAGAGGTGAAATCAAGCAACTGGTAGTGGAATGAACAGGTATGGTATTTGAATTTCTTCATAGCTATAATGATTTTAACAGCTTCAATAGCTACTGCGGCAGCTTGAGGCTTCAATTGTCCCTTTATTCAGCACTTTAGCCCAGACACATTGCACAAACTATACGGGCATCAAGATGGAATGGCCAGAATCCTCGAGTCTCAGAAAAATCAACTCGATGATTCGATCCAAGCCTTCCAATTGGGCATGCATCGTTGTTCCCCGTCATCATGTTCTTCCGAAGTAACACTTTAGAGCAGATGCAAAATCAACTCCTGTGAAGAAACAAACAATCCACAATCGAGTCGGTGCAAGGAAGGTCATCAAGCTAATTATTTGTCCTCTTGACACACTTATCAATACTGGAAAGCTTATGCTTTGTGCGGACGGTCGGATATGGCAATGTTATCCTGTCATCAGTTCATGGACAGCGGACTACTCCGAAAATATTCAGTTGCACTGCATCAAGCAACCCTATTGATATGTTTTTGAATCACCGAAGTAATCATTTGGAGAAAGGAATTCATCGTCCTGGCAATTGAGAGACTATCAGCTATAGTTTCCAATAATGATACTTCCAACTCAGGGAGATGAGACTGAGTGATGGGAAGCAAGACAACATCGTGAACATCAAGTGGTTGGACCCTAAGAAGGCAACCTCTGGAACATGAAATCTATCTGTTCAAGGACTGTTATCGTACCCAAAATTCTTCATACCATCTATCTTGGTATGCTTAAGCATTTAATGTACTGGGTAATGTCCTGTCTTGAACAACATTCCATGATCTACAACTTCAACCAGCTGTGGGTGATGATGATGGCTTCGCTCAATTGAACACACCATACAGCCAGCGGACACAATGGAGTGGTCATGAAATGAAAGCACTCGGGCATGTCATTGGTCGACTTTTCATGGTGACTGTTTTCGACTCTTTGGCGAGCGAAAGGATTTCCTCCATAGAAGCCCTGTTGTGGGTCAAGAACTTGCTGTATTTTCACCAGATGGAACATTACTGATACCATACTGAGTCCATGTTCAAGTACACGGAGAATTTTCTGGGGAAGTCTCAATTGTCACAAAGATGTTTTCAGTTGATTCCGCGCCAGTATATCTACAATGAAGGTCTGGGAAGCCTTGAAAATGCAGCTCATGTTGAACAAACAGGAGGAAAGGGAGAGTGACCCTGCTTGCAACCATCATTCTACGGCTGCCAAGCGCTGTCACATTGATAAAGCTAAAATGCAGGTCAAGTCAGAAATTGCACAACATCTTGTTGGAAAATTGGATTTCAACTTTGTAAAGTTGCATCTCCTAAACCGCTTCTCTGACCCTATCCACCAGTTTGGCAACCACGTACCTACCAACTTATAACTCGCAGACGAAGTCATGATGTATCCTAAAGAAACATACCGACAAGCGAATCGTCATGAGACCGCCTTTCAGATTTTGCAAATGCATGCCCACAAGGTGGTGTCTCAATATATAGAGCTGAATACAAACACTGTGAAACAACGTCACAATGATGATATACCTCTAACCCAAGTGCCTATCAAGTAACTGATGAAAATCCTGCAACTGGAAATTGAAGCCCTTGATGACTTGGTGAAGTGGTGTGCAATGCCAAAAGGGGAGGTATAGAATCACATCGCTGGGAGTTTCAAGAGATTTGCCGACTTCACACTCTACATTGATCACGATCAGTATTTCAGTCGTCTGAATGATGCAAGCTACATTCAACGCAATGCAATAGCAGTTGCAGCGATGTCTTCTTAATGTGGCAAGCAAGTAGTTCACAGGGTCCATTGCACTGGGTAAACAAGGTGGAGAACACAGAGGCCACCAACAAACGATACAATGCTTCACTGGATGGGGACGAGTCCGGATCCCCACGTTTGGTCACATTCTGATAGCTTTCGCAAATAGTTGAAGTGACATTTCTTTGGCAAGGATGCTGAATCGAATACTGCTGGGCTACTTGCCTTAGTCAAGACGTTGGCAACAGGGCCAATACGTTGGACTGCTGGTATGGTGATTGTCAAGAAAAGGAATCAACCTCCGATGCAACCCTTGTACACTGGGAGCTGCAGTTATAAACCTGTTCACAGCCTCGGATCCACTACTATCGTCCCTATAAGCGCGATCCAAGGAGCACTTCACTTTCTTCTGCTGAGGCTGCAGCCAGGTAGCTTGCAGTGGTACTTGAACAACACCATTGACTTGAACTGTTTCAATTTGGTCTACATGTAAATTATTTGACTCGATGCTTCAGGTAATCATTGCAGCAATATCTTGACATCTGATGAGTGTTTACTCTGGGTGTGTTGATTTTTGTTATTGGAGTTGTGCAAGCTTGTGTATAATCGATGTCTCAAGGGATTCAATAGTTAACAATATTGTTGAAATCAATGGAACAGTTCAAAAAACCATCGAAATGATTAACCTCTAGGTGACTGAAGTCAATGAAATAAGTGCAATAAATTGGCTTAAATGGCTGGACATATTTTGGAGATGTGATGCAACGCGATCACATCATTGATCGCTTTGAAGCATTGTGGAAGATTGCAAATTAGCCACTTAGATTATTTGTGCAGAATGTGGAGAAGGATCAGTGTGTTGAGTCCATTACCTGAAACCAAAGTCGCTTTATGCTGATATATGAGTACATACAGTTGCAAACAGAGCTGTTAATAGTGTTGAGTGTTGAAAGGTAACTAAAGCACGATTGTTGCTAAAAATTTAAGACACATACCAACCAGAATATCTGGAGCTGGTGTTACCTAGCCCTGGACACATAACATGCAACATTGCCATTCAAATAGAGATGGTGTATGTAGGCAGTGGCTGCACTTCAAGCTACATTATTTCTTTTTCTTGAAATAATTTGTGAAGGTGTGAATAGAATACAAGATTCAGTAACAGGAATTCCAAAACATTGTCAATCACATGTTTGGGGTCTGTCAAATATTTAAGACTTGATAAGAATTTGGAAAGTCAAGGAATCAATGGAGTTTAATCAATTACTTTGGATTTCACATGGGAACGTCTTATACTTCCTGTATCTGATTAAGATGGACCAGAAACAGTATAACCAAATTAGACTGGAAAACAAAGATTTGTAGATGTCATTAAATGCCGCAGTCAGATACTGAAATATAGCTTAAATAGTCCTAGCCCAACTGCAGATTATGTCACTAAGTGCTTTCTAAATACATAGTGTATTTTAGACAGTTGACTATTTAACTATCCGGCGCTATTTGATATTCTTTCATTTAATCTTACTTAAATCAAGATGATTTTAAGCCAAGTTTTCCTAATCATGATTTGCTGTTAATATATTACTACTGTTCAAAAATGTCTTGGAGTTACATATCTGCCACTTAAGCACATGTACCAAGTTGCTGCTGCATTTAAATATTTTGCTTTGCTTTATTCCAAGCATATTGTTTTCTGCTATCAATTGTTACTATGCAGTTGCAGCAGCTTATATAAATGGTAATCTATCAGTTAGTATACTGTTGGTTCAGTGTAGCATATTATACTCAGCCTCAGCGAATATCCGAGTCTACACATGATTAGTTTGTGAATGCCACTGTGAAAATATTTGGACTGTCATAGTGTATGCAAATGGTATTTGGTAGATGGCAGACTCTACATGCTAAATCATAAATATATAACCCTGACATATATCTAACTATACATATCTTGATATTGATTATGCAGTATATTTGGACTTCTTCTTCTAAGTTAGTAAAATAGCTTTATTGGTTGTACCTTCATCAATATAGCTGCAGCTTGAATGGCACAATCTTCTAAGCGTGATTGTGCTCAATGACAAAATTGTATATTTGGAGCATAAACTACAAGATCATAAAATGGTCTATGTTATTTACGTTTCATGGGAAATATGCAAAGAGAGAGAATAGACAGGATATTGTACAAACAGCAACAAACAAGATAACTGACAACTCCTAATCACTACATTTTCTGACATAAATATGTTTATTACTAATTTTAAACTGATATATCAGTTATTTACCACTATCTGGTAAAGTATTGGCTGCACAATAACAATGATGTCCAACAGTGTTAAGTGTATTACTACAATATATACATAATATTACCACTGTACCTGGGCACATAGTGGGTATAATATTTGTAATGACGGAATGTTACAATATATGTTCCGCTATTTTTACAGTATGTAAGATATTATGGCATGTTGTATGTCAGAGCCTCCATTTATATGAATTATTTTCAATACACATTGGAATAGTGTCATGTTCATGTCAACATACACAAATACAAAGGTACAAATACATGTTATACCAGCGCAATAATATTATTAACAATGATATATGCGACATATTAGCTACAACAGCTCATTTAGATATGTATCTATATAGTACTCAACTTTTCCACCACTTCTGCAATAGTTCTCACCATACTAGTACACTGATTTCCACGTGACGCTCATGTAGGGTCAATGATAACTGGTTGAATTAGATACTTAGTTGGTGGACACTTGGAGACACCCATGTCATATTGATCAACTAGTGGTATTGTTTACATGCTAAAATTACCGTGATATGAGTTGCTGAATTTATGAATATGTAACCTTCCTCAGATAATTGATATCTATCTTATATGATTTACACTGGAATAGTACTTTGTATTTGCAACTATTCACCAGTAACAGGGGAAGTTGAAATAATACTATTGCCAATTCCAGTTGGATTAATGTGACTGTAGAATGGATGGCTTTTCAAGGCTTAGCGTTGATATATTCTCCAATGATCCCAAATATATAAGTGCACACTTGCAGAGTATCAGATAATCCTGGCTTTGTTGACAATGGATCCAACAAGTGCAGGTCAGACAATGTCTCCAATATTGTCTCTGACAACATCAGCTCTGATAGACATGTTTCTGACAAGAATACTCTCACATGATCTGACAATGCCAGCTGAGATAAATTCAATAGCGTACACATGGACTCTGGTTGTGATATGGGTTAAAAGGTGGCAGTGACTACTGCTGACTCTGAATACGAACCATCCCTATTGAGATCATCAAATTCAATCTATTTAAAAGCCATCTTGTATAATTGCATCAATGTACGCCGCTTGATTTGGAATTTGTTATGTTTACATAACAGATTACGTTGCACAGGTATCAGAACTGAGGAAACACCTACACCAGATTGTGCTCTGCTCAGTGCAATACAAAATATTATCCAAAGGTTACTACATGGCAATGCAGCAGATAAATACCACATATGCTGTACTTATTATTCTTTGTAATAAACTGTTAAACAAATTTCAGGACAATTAGTATTGCCTTCCCCAGTATCGATTCTATTTATAAAATAACATAAGCATAGCAGTTTGTGAAACCTATGCTGTTGTGGACATACTGAATAACTATATGATGTTGATAGATTATAGTATATGAAAACATTCTGAAATTGATCACTTGATGAGCACTACATCTTCACACACCTCACCTTGTAATTCATATGTTCATCTGAAACTGAATGCTATTGTATAGTGACTGTTAGCCGGTTCTGTTGATATAGCTTTTGAATGTGTATCCATCATGTCTGATATCCAGAAGTTCATAGGTCCTGACTGGCACTCGGATGCATTTGACATTAAGCAGTATGATTATGGAGTATTGATATGCTCTGATATTCTGATAGCATCACTAACTATGAGTGCTGCTATTGTTGTACCTTTGCCTATCACAAAATTGCTAGATGCAATCAAACCAAGAGATAATTTGCCTGACATGAGAGTCTCACAAAGGAGGAAATATCTGTGGCAAGATTGAGTTTGTGAGAGCAAATTCAATAATGTGAGGGCCAGTAGAATACCGACTTTTGATTTGATAAGAAATCAATTTATTTCCTATTGTAACATTGGTAGAGCAATATTTACCATACTGCACAAATGGAGCCATCTTTGGTAAGCATTTAATGACTGTCTTTAGATATTTTGATATCTCTATAATAGGCAGAGCCCATTTCCCCAATACATGTAATATAGTGCAGAAGAGAATTAATATTGAATATATTGCAACTACTGTGGCAATGGCAGTAAAGTAGAGAGAGGTTGATAATGCCGCAAATACGATGAGTTATATCCTATCAGTAGATTAGTATAGTTTTTCTATGGACTTTGCAAATGGCTTTCAATGTGTAGTTGGTGCAACATTTGATTATAACATAGTAGTTGAAATGCCTTTGCAGAAGAAGGGCAAGTACTGGCAGCCAGACCTTTATCATATGATTATGCTCCGTATTGGTTAATGGTTTGTACAGCTAAGATATTCTCGAAATTGAAGCATATGAAATATGTGAGAAATTATAGAGAATGGTTTATTTGTAAGCTTCAAACTCATTTTTTGCCAATAATAATCATGCAGATATACAAAAATCTTTTTGCAGGTATAATCTTTAAATAGTTTTTTCACCAGCTTGTGCAACTGGTATGTAGTAATGCAAAAATAGATATTTCCATTGGTTTGGGTATCAGTAAAATTGGAACAGTTGACATGATTCCAATGCCCAACCAGATTAGCAGCCACTGTTAAGAGATGAGGGGATCATTCAAAATGGTAGTTTCTGAAACAGTTGGACAAGCTTAATTTCTTGTCCTGGCATATCTTGCATTAAGGGCATTAACCATTTTGCGCTATTCTCAGTATCTACTGCACTGGATCGTTAGTAAGAAATAATAACATTCAGGGCAAATTGTAATCAGTTTGACAGTGTGCATATGAAACTGCAAGTCTAATCTTCACTTGCTTCTGTATAGTGCAAAATGTCATAGCAAGAGATTCATAATATAAGAGATACTGGATGTGAGTTGTTGGTCTATTTGCACAGGGCAGTAAATGACAAAAAGTAATATCTATTCATCTCAACTGATGATATGTTTGACTTATATATGTTGCTAATACTGGGGTAACCAACATATTGTTCACACTACCGTTTAGCACTGAGGGCATCATTCTCCAACTGCTAAGTATAATGGAGAGCACTCTTAATATATATGGGAAAGTTTCCTAGAATGTATTTGCAATCAGGAATAGGTTTCTAATATTTGGACAAATTGTGTCCATGTTAGAACTGATACTCATAAAATGCTACGTGCCATGACATAATCAAAGGAAATCACACTATCATTGCCATTCTGACTGATGCACTTAATAAACTGTTAAATATACTCTCTGGGATACCCTGTAATGTGCTCTGTGACATGCTTTCTGACACACTCACTGACATTCTCGCTGACATGCTCTCTGACATGTCCATACGCATGCTCTGTGACATGCTTTCAGATGTGCTCTGTGACATGCTCTGCAATTCTTACTAACATGTTTACTGACATGCCATCTGACACACTCTCTGACATGGTCTCTGATATAGTGGTACCCTTTTTTTTTATAATTTCAAATACACTCTCCAATACACTCAGAGACACATTCACTGCAAGGATCACCAAGAAGTTTTCTGTTATATGTACTCTTACATCTTGGGTAACATATTGTCTCTCAGACTTCTACTCTAATGTTCTGTACTACTCATTCAGACATGCTCTATCAATCATTCTCCTGGTCATCCATTCACAATCATCCTTTCCTGAGTAACTGTGACACTATTTCCCAGACTTCAGCTCTAATACATACTCTCTGGCATGCTTCAACAAGTTTCCACTCATACTTTAAAGTGTCCAAATATAAAGATATGTAACAAGTAATTCCTTAGCTTACTAGAAACACTGTCTGGATTGTCCACCACAAATTCACAGTCTACATCTCAGCATATACACCTGTGCTACTGCAATCTATCTCAATAACCAGCATACACACAATATGAGTTATACATGGGGGAAGTTACATGACTTGATGTACTGCAACAATGTGAATCTAATCTCTAACTGCAGTAGGTTTTCTTGTACTCTTGTCATCACTTGCTTTCCATCTGTACAAATATCCATTCACTGTATCTAAGTCAACAATCAGTGGACAGAGCTCATTCGGCATTTTTGCATCGATGTGTGGTACAACTAGTTATCATGCAAGGATGTTGATGAAATTCATTTAATCTATATTAGTATCCACACATAAATCACACAGTTTCAAGAAGTTGGATGCACTACAGAAAGTAATGAGATCATATTCACAATTTCAAAAAGGCTGCATAAATATTGTGATACTGATTGGAGGGTTGACATTGGTGACTATTTCTGTTGCGGGCAACTGGCTGGGTATATCCGGGCTTAATTGGGAAATATCCTATACTAATTTGTACTCAGGACCATCTGATGAATAAAGTTCACACAAATGCGGGTGATTATATGCATCTGTTGACTTGCAAAGATGGCTGAGACCACTCTGTGTGGAAACTACAGAGTTATATAGAGCGTATATAAATGACTACATTATTGAAGGTGAAAAGTTGAGATTGAGTGCTAGCTGCTACTGGAAATTGAAACAGTCATACCCGCACCATGTGTTTCAATACTTAATTATCAGTTAATTTTTAATATAGTGATATTCCGGCCTAGGCTGGACAGGTTGTTGTACCATACCTAATTGTTGGAGTTGGAGTATGCTATCTTGTAGCCTCCTTGGTTTCTTCTATGGAAGGTTGGATCATTGGATATCAATGCACCATTTGTGGCTTTTGAACATAAAACAGTGAGATATGCTCTTTCAGCCACAAACTGCTTACCATTACTCAACAATGCAACCCTTGACTCACTGATTAATCTGATTGTATTCAGTTCTGCAAATCACCAGCTGAATTGTTGTATCAATCTATTTAACTTGTCTCAACTGACCAGCATTGTGTTGATTCCAACCCTCTTCCCTTAAATCAATGGTGATCTCTCAACAGGAACAATATGCATGGTCACATCTCTGTACACTGGTGTGTCGGAGTAGTTATCACATCTGGTCTGGGTCAGCGGGTATATAATAATAATTGGTATATTACCCATACGGTAATTAACAATTTAGTCAAATTAATCACCATCAACCAATCAACTGTAATATCCACTCTGTATTCAAAATATCTACTGAAAGCCCTTCATGTTCACTCAGCACCCCTCATGTCAGCCACACAACAGTCTGTGTTGTACCTCTTCGAGTCTCACAGATATGGCAAACTATGATTGCAGATAGAATACATCTGATCTGTAACCTGCAAATACTAACCAGAATACAGAATAGTGTTACTGTAATTAGCCAGTCTGCTTAATAACTGAATCCATTGCAGCAGTCCAGTAATAGAACCCCAATATAATACATCTATTATCTCTTCATACACCGATATAACATTGTACAGCCATATGCAATGGGTAGTAAAGATAAGTGATCAGGTTGGTTATTTAGACTTTGTCAAAAATTGTTAACATTGAGTCTCTAACTTTGAGTCATGGCAACAGAGTCACTGACATGGAGTCTCTGTTATCAACTCTGGAACACTGCATCTTCTACATTGAGTTTGCGACATTGAGCTTCTGATATCAACTGATATTGATTTCACAAATGAATGGTTACTAATTTCTGGACAATATTGACTGAACACTGTCTCAATCCCATGAGAGTTAGTTTTGGTTGAATGCCAATTCTAAATGCTACCCACACGATGCAAAACCCCATCTCAGTATTACAGTGCAGAGTCAGCCGATTGGCCAATTGCACAATGACAAATGTGCCACCATTCTCTACATGGAAGTTAGCAATCAAAATGTGCTCTGGCATACTGTAACACCGGCAGATCCACTCTAAGTTCTAATCAATAAAAGCCCCTAATGACTTCCGGACTAATAAAGAGAAGAATGACAATGCTTCACTCAGGATACATATAAGGATTACCACCCAAGGAAACTAGGTAACTGTTCTGTTCTCTGCTCCCAAAAGATAGGATTGACTAAAGAGTATCATCTCACGCTATCAGTATACTGATGTACACGACTCAAGAGTTTTCTGCATAAAGTATGAACAAACACACTGTCATGTTGCTCTCAGACTTCCTTCAGACTTGTTGAGTATCGTCCCAGCAACCAGCACATATAACCAAGGGCTGACTGTCCTCCAGCATGACGACTCCAAGTATCGACTTGTCTTATAAGAAACAGCCAACTAGTTTCGCCTCAGCAGAAGGAGTAGTGCCAACTAAAGAGTATCCTAGCAGAGGTATTCTTTAAACCACCACGTGATGGGGCTGGTTCCCCGGACTTCCTTCTGACTCCAAAGTATTCTGTGGCTCTCTTCCCGAACAACGACTTGCTTCGATGACGGTACTATGAATCATGAAGTAGAAAGAGTGATGGGTTCATTTGTGATATTGAACTGAAGATGAACGTACAACTCTGGACTTCAAGAGAGAAATATCCTTGTTGACTTCGATACAGAAGTAATTGATAATACACAGGAATAAAGTTAACGCTTAACCTCCAGGTCGAGAAGGTCAATTGATATCTGGAGATAAATCTTAATGTAGATTCTATGTGGGATAGTAGATTATTGATGTCATTCCTCCATGTCAGTCTCGCTGATATATATCAGACGATGCACAACCTTCACAATCCTAAGACTGCCAAAGCCTGTTTTGGAGTTCACATACGTAACTGCTTCGTCATCCTTGCCTTCTACCATTGATGGTCGAGTTCTAACTCCCATGAGTATTAACTACGTTATCAAGGTAATGAGCTTGTATTGCCACACTATTGCTATTGGCGATACCTCATATTGATACGAGCTTTTCTGAAGGCAATTATCAACAAATAGGTTCATGTCACCAAGAGCCAGTAAGAGTACCCTGTCATATACCCACCGGGAACGTAACAGTTTAACAATTGTGGCAAACGACAGAACCCTTCATTCGACTATGCTCTATTGGAGCCAAATATACAGTATTCTGTAACTGAGCTGTTTTGCCATATTTTGAACGGAGTGTATCCTGCGCTACTCAGGACGTATGTCCCAAGTTCTATTCGCCCCGACAAAGAAGATGTGGTTGAAATGAGGGTTACTTCATATAAGTCCATTCGGTTGACAGGACTCCGATATATTGATCATGGGTTATTAACATATCTCCTGTATAACTCTGCCTATCTCAAGATGCAGTAGTAGTTTTGTACTGACAACATTTCACCTCAAAGGAATGAACCATTGGAGAATGACAGAATAGTCGTTTGTTCGGCGACTAGGAATAAGGTCTCCTGCCAATCAGGAATGACCCATTGGAACAAGAGAGAATAGTCATTTGTTCGGCGTCTAGCAATAAGGTTTCTTGCCGATAAGGAATAACTATTGACAATCGAGATCCTACAACCAGTACCAATCTAAAAATAATACACATCGTATTTGCGCTCGGCATTATCATTGTCGTTGATTTATTGATACGAAGGTAGGATAATGGAGATGTTACTATTCGGTGAACTAATCTGGATAGGAGATCCAATACAGAAAGCCAAGTGATAATTCGTGATTCCAAATCAAGTATCCATACTAGGAATATCGAGTGATCCAGTATGATCCCAGAATTATACCTGTGACACCAAAGGCGTAACACATACAGCCACAATCCACACCATACAATACACCAATAATGAAGATTTCATTAGCTACTTTATTCGACTGGCTTTTGGTCCCATCAACTATAAAGGTCAATCACACACCTGATATTTGAGTTATGCAAAGTGCACCAAAGATTTCAAATCTGAACCTCATAGTGGCCAACAAATCAATTGGCAGCATGGGATAGGAGTACTACCTGAAAGGGAACTACATGATCAGAAATATCATCAAACATACAATACTGGTTTGGTTTGGTATGCTTGATGATTGCAGTTGATGCTCAGTCATCTATAATTGACTGTGTCTCGATTGGCAGATCTAGCAGAGCCCTCCAGTAATGTATTGTCAGATGGAATGATATACTCATTCTACTGGCACTTTCTGTCATAGGTCTTGGCAACAGCAACCATTTGTTCCGTGAAACCACCTTGCACAGCTGTGCGAAGCAACTTGTCAGGAAAATCATAACATATAGCCAGTAAAGTATTCATGATACTGTTTTCAGATGGATGGAAGATAATTACATGGTAGATATTGAAGAATGGTTGATAAGGTCTGGAGGATTGAAAGACATCACAATCAATATTACTGCACCCCACAAATGCAATCGACTAGTTGTCAGGCTCCATTGACAATATGATCTAGTAATATTAATAGAGACTGTTATCTGCAATTTGGTGAGTATTATGTCCAAACAGTGTGATTGTCTACTATCATGGTTTGCTCCAATTGATTATTCTTTCCTTTCCTTGAACTTCTATGACTGACTTAGCTTGGCCAACTCCTTTAACATAGTATGAGTATTGACCATGAGAGTTAAATTAGTTAAGGATCATTGTGAAGCCTTAACTATTGACTGACTGGACAGTGAGATGAAAGAAGTTGGTAGCAATGAATGTCATAAGATGGTGGACAACAACAAGCAGAAAGCGAAGGAGGAGATAGTGAAGAAGGAAGTGGAAATCTGGTATAAACAGAAGCAGAAGGAAGTGATAGTGAAGCTAGAGCAAGCTTGGTCACCAGAGGACAAGGACAATTCTATCCTGGAGATTGTGCAGATTTCAAGTAATAGGCCATGGAAATATTCCCCATATAAGAGGGTCCTGTTGCAGAAGCAGGACTACGATAATTTAACTATGGAAGAAATTGATCGAGTAGAATCTAACATATTTTACATTTCTTATTTAAAGTACATAAAGTCAACCACTTCAATGCATAAGAACAGAAGGAAAACCTGATAGATAATACTATGAAAAATTGTACATAATTATTCTTACCAGAGTGGACACTATCAGAGCTGTATAGCCACTGTTAGAGCTCATCTATAGTTCCAGCTACTGTCACAGCCATCATCAGAGCACAGCAACAGTGAGAACCGCTAGGTAAGCTGCTTTCGGACTATCACAATCAAGTCCATTTATACTTACAGATTGGCAGAGCTGAAGAATATACAGCAATTACAGAGAGATATCATGGAGGAGTCAATAGCAGTATTAGTCATTTCTATGAAGATCAGACCTTTCAAGCAACTCCACCAATTCTCGGACCAAGAAGCCAGTTAAAATTGAGTTGCAAATTGAACAGTGGTGAAATAAAATAGCTTAGCAAAGGGTTGTTTATTGCCTAACAACTGCGGTACTTACAAGGTTGGACCCTGCTGTGTTTGGGAAAAATACTGTCTACCACAGTAACAATCATTAGACTCCGAGAGCACTGGCTTAATTTCGTCAACAGGTTATTGTCTATAAATCAACTGTCTACAATCAACCTGAAGGGTGTAATATTTGGGAAATCAAAATGAATTACTATAGAGAAAAGGTTAAATAGGGTGTAAAGATCTTAAGGGAACTAGAAATGCTTCAGTGGGAGATTCACCTCGCATTGTCCGTTCTATTGTCAGAAAGAACTAGACTCCACTATTGTAACTACATACTACTGTTGAAGTATCTCAAAACTGATAGTGACAGACTGAGAAGCTAATTTGACTATGATTACTAAGTTAAATGCATATCTCCATTATGGGACATTATTCTGGGTAAGTTTATCCCATCTAGAATCTTCTCATAATATACTATCAGAAGTACTTGTAATCTGTACCATGGACAAACTCTCTCAGGAGTTCAAGCAAGTAGACACCACCTGTTATACATATTGGAGCTCTGGTACACATCATGCAGATATAATTGTTGATGTTTGTCAGTTGAGAATAATAGTGGAATCTCAATCAGCAAGATGGGAATTAGTAATGGCAGGTTGGATAGCATGAACTCTCATCATTAGATGATGCATATGATATTCTATGAACGATGTCTTGAGCCTCAATAAATATGAATATATAGTGTGACCCTGTGGATATATGACATTAAAGTCTTGCACTGAATTCATTACTTTCTGCAAAGATCATAATGGTTGACACTATAGCTGCTGCCAGATATGCCAACCTAGTTTCTATAGGTTAAATGCCATTCTGTTGTGGAGGGGAATAATAAATCATAGACTGAACCCTGTACTTGGTTGATGTCTGCTGCTGATCAGTAATTGCAAGGCCCAATCACAAATTTGCTGTTCACTGCAGTAGAGTATTTCAATTTGCTTATATGTTATCTCTACTCAGTGAAGTGGAGAAATCAACAAAGAGAACCCAACTATTAGATTATATTGTCAGATAGGATTGCTAATACAATACAATCAACAATTAATCTGTGGTATCTGAATATGTACATATTCTAGAGCATACAATGGTAAGATATACTCATATGAACCAACAGATGTTTCTTATCAGTATCTTGCTGATAAATGTAATCCCTGAACATGTAACATGTAAGCAGATCACTGTGGCTGCATAGTTTAACAATGACGTGTTAGACTGTATATTCAAGTTGTTTAAAGAGAGATTCCATACAGCTGACTTTGAACAGGCTACAACACTGGGTGAGACAATGAGATTTAGCCCGAAAGGATGGCAACAGGGCAATAGGGCACTAGCACTCCAGCATTATCGGTTGCCCTTTTTTGATTGATCTAGAAACCATATAGTGACACTAATGATTTCCATTAACATTCAGGGTTGCTAATATGGGTAGACCAAAACTGATTCTGATGAGAGCAGATGATTATCTATCCCACTTCTGTACAGTGTGAATACGCCAACAATTCTGCGCCATGCGGTCACAATTTATATACTTGAACTTGAGGCACACTAATCATTATTAGCAGAGCTATTTGCAGGGGCAATCATCATCAATTTATGTCTCAGAACTCCACTGGGCTGGCCGTGGGAGTTAGTTGCTAATAACAACCTTGCTAATGTTTTGAGTTTATCACGTGAATCAAATTGAACTGTAAGGGCATTCTTGCATCAATAGTATACTTGGATACACAAGTGCTAACATTTGGAATTGGGGGCATGAGAATGCACAAGCATCCTTGATATACATCTGCAAAATATATTATAGTCACTGGGAGCCTCCAGGAGTGTCTGAGAGGATGTGGAGTGTAAACTTAGAAGCGTAAATTTCAGAAGAGTATCAGACCCTAGGAGGGCATTCCGGCCGCCCTTGTGAGTAACTGGGATCTCTGACAATGGGTACAGGCGTACGATGAGAGTGATTGTGATAAGTTTGGGAACACGTCGGAGCGCCGGAGAGAACTTTTGGGGCATCTGGGAGAGTCGCCGACACAACTTCCAAATTACAAGCAAGCTCCGAGCGATGCCTGGTTTCTGATGGATATTCATTCAGCGGACTGCAGGCGTGATCTGAGACTCCCCGGATGTACACGAGCAATCGACTTCCCTCAACAGTAAATATGATGCATGTATTATTGTTCATTATCAGTTCGGAATCATACTAGCTATCATCGTCTTCGACATTGTATTTTTTGCCTTGCTACATTAAGGAATCAAAGAAAGAGGCAAGTGATTCAAACATAAATGCAGGTAAACCGAAATAATAACCCGACTAAGCGATTGAATGATATTAATCAAACATGGTGTCAATGCCATCCACTCCATCTCCCATCTCATCACATCCGATGAAAGCAGGAATGCCCAATTCATTAACAGCGCAACGAAGCAGGAGGCGCTACTTGTATTTGCTGATTTTTTGTAAATGGCGAGTGGATGAAATTGAATTCCAATGTCGTTAGGCTCGATTTGTGCTATCTAACAATGCTGTAATGAGATGTTAGCTAGCTGCGAATCTGAATGCGTGTTTGAAAGGCAATAATTATTCAGATAAAAAAGGGGAGCAACCACCAAGGAAATGTGGAGGGCCAGATGGAGAGTGCTGTGTGGAAAAGAGGAGTACACAGAAGGTGTTGAAGGAGCACAGAATGAAAAAGAGAGCCAAATCCAGGCTGAAGAGCGCCGATGGGAATTGAGGTGCACCAGATCTAGGCCGAGGTGCGCCGACGGGTATTGAGGTGTGCTCATACTAGCGGAGGAGTGTCATCAGGTCAGGGGGATGTGGGGGGTGTGGGGGTCAGGAGTGCAGAATTCAATATACAAGCGACAATCCAGACTGAGGTGCACTGGTGGGAATTGAGGAGCACAGAAAGGGGGGGAATTGAGTGCGGATTGAATGAGAAGAGTGCCCATGTTGGCTAAGGAGCGCCGACGATAATGGAGCATACCGGAAAGGGGTAATTCAGTGCAGAATGAATATGAAGTAAGTCCAGCTAGGCTAAGGAGGGCTGACGGGAATTGAGGAGTGCCTATCCTCGCGGAGTTGCAATGAAGTGGGTATCAAGCGGCCAACTAATGTGTGATTGATGAGTGCAGTGGCTTCCGGAGTAAAATTTATCACAGGGGATGGGCAAAATGTACCTTGATATTCATCTTGAGAAAACATAACTGTGGCCTTCTTTCCACTGGCAGATTGAGAGAGCACACAATGAATAGCTGCAGCTGTTAGTGCTAAAGTCTGCGGAGTGAGAGGTTGGAAATACTGGGATGTCGTAGGCTGGCACACCAAGCTATTCTCAGTGAAGAAAAATTGGTGGTAAATTAGTTCAAGCACTTCCATTCAGGTGAACCATGATTTTTTATCATCAACGATCTTGGGGAGATATGCATTGTCAAACAGGAGCGCTTTAACCAGGATCCAAAGCTCAGTCCCAGAGTGCAAATCCAACGGGTAACTATGGACAACAGTTCGACGTGCCCCATCTGTCAACCATCCTTGAGTTGTACTTATTTTCAGTTTTAACTATATCTATTTTGAGGCGTAGACAATATCCGAAATGTGAAAGAGGAGCATTAAACAGAATCCAAGATTTACAGCTTCCCGTGTTTGTGGATCAATTTTGAGAGATGGACCGCCGGGCAATTGACACAAAGATGGCGTACCTACAGCAGCACCTGCTAATGGCTGCTAACGATCCTGAGCTTCAATGGCGAGTTTCCAAGCTTCTTCAACCATCGAGTACTTTTCATCAGATAATATTGGCCAAGGAGTGTTCGTGAACACAATTGCCTCCATGAACCCTTTTGCTACCTCAAAAGTATCCTTTTAGTCTTTCGGAATGTTCTGATTTGCACTGGCCGTCGGTTGTGGAACATTCTGATCTTCAATAGACTTGGGTAGTGGCAGCACCTGGGTGGATGTTGCACGGTCAGACTCGGATAATTTGTTGAGAAGGGTTGACTTTTGGCATTGGAGCAGTGGTGGTGCCATTGCCCCAGCGGGATTTCGGGATTTTGGAAGTGGAGGGCGTGAAATAACAGTATCGCCACGGCGCCACATCTTTGGTAGTGGAACCCTTGTATTTCGTAACGACTCAACCTGGTGTGCCTGACCTAGAAGCAGGACCTCCTGTTGCTGACCCAAATGTTTTTGTTCGATCTCGGACGACAAGGTGGACTCTGCAGGGTCTCCAGTTTTGTCATAACTGTGCTCCTGATTGGTATCGTCATCCTGCTTCAATAATGAAATCAGGGACATTAGTCATCCGTAACACAATACACAATGTACAATGCAAGGCAAACATTTGATGAACAACGAAGATTGACTCTTTTCTTGAATGCCAGTGCTCTCTCACGGTGTGCTATTTGATTCGTCTTTGAACCCTGATTCCGCACCTGGCTGGGCTTAGGTTCCATTTTGGATAATAATGACAGAAAGTTGGGAATATGGGAGAGAATGTATAAGCAGTGAATATAAGATTAAGTGCAATAGAATATCCGGAAACATGGAGCAAGAAGTTGCACATAGTGGAGGAGGATACAATTCAAGGCGTGCATTGAAGGGTTCAGGAGGAATGACTTTAATGGTTCATATTTATATTGAGAATGGCAGTCCAGTATTGCGATATAGGAAGTTGGTAGGTGCACTGGAATTGATGGGATTCCTTGTCAGGTGCGCCGGAAAAGATGGATTCCTAAGGCTGAATGTTAGTAACTCCTATCAACAACACTCTGTATGGATGCGAGAATTGGAGGTTGGCTAAAGCCAATGCAGATAGAATAGAATCTGACGCACCAGAAGAAAACTCACGACATTAACTAACTCTTAGTACTGGCCAAATGGGGCACTGAGAACCTGAATGAAAACATGTGACCCTGCATATTGACTGTCTAAACGTAGTTATTATGTGTGAATATTTGAGCATTCGAGGTGACCGCATGGCATAGAATTGGTGCAGCATTTAGAATCTGCAGAACTCGATACCTTTGGGACCTTCAGAGTGACGGCTGAGTAGCAATGGTTCATACGGAGTTTGTTATCAATCGAGGAGAAATATGAATCTCCATAGGTAGTATATCCACCGGGATGACACACGAATTTTCATGATATTAGATTGTATTAGGATGCTGCAGCTAAGTTAGCAGTCGATAGGGTAATATCGTAGGCATAAGTTCCCTTTCATGTGTTCAGCTGGGTGGTGGCAGCAGAATAATCTTCACAACAATGTTGCAGTTAAGGGAGAAGAGAGAATATGGTATACCAAGGAGAGATACAGGCGCAGAGAAAGAATGGTCAGGTACGATTGACAATTCAGCAGTAATCGTATTGATTCAAGCACTTGGCGATGCCAAGATTGCTAACAAATGGATCATGAATACTCACTCACATTCTGATTTGTCGCCTAATATCGAGTAAATTGCACACCATTGAATCACATATTCATTGTGAGTCTCACCGCTACAATGGTGACTTCAATTAATGTTGGGGTTGAAAACTATATGCTACAATGGTATGAATACATAGTGACACGTCATCTCACAGCCGGCAGAGAAATGATGATTGCATCTATATACATACAGTTCCAGAAATTGAGGTGCACCAAAGTGTAAATGGTTATGCTTGGATTCAGTGGCTGGGAATTGCAAGCTAGCCTTATTCTGACATTTAATTGCACTCTTCGAAGCTGTCTTTTCTTAACATGAGCTTTCAAGATTCTCTCTCTTCGAACCTCACTCTTGATGGAAATCGGTTCACCTAATCTATTTTCAGATACCAGTTTTAGCGGCCAAAACATACAAGATAGTCAGAATCAAGTTAAGTTGGCATTCAAAACATTGAGAAATTAGGCCTGATTGAGTAAGTATGGTACATGGGTAAGCGGGAGTTGCTGGCCATCTTGCAGAGTTGCTGAACACAATCTGTCTTTTGAGATTCTTGCTCTGAAGCTCCAGCTCTTTTGACCGAGCCTGATCATGCAGAAGCTAATTTAGGATTTCGAAGCACAGGTCCAAGCATACTACTTAGTCAATATCGAGTCAAGTGGGTTACTAATTGGCTTGGTCTGTGCAGTTATGGTATAGTTGTACAGGGCGACTTTCTTCCAACAGACAAGTTGACAGGGAGCTGACGGTGCAAGGCAATTTAGCAGCCGCCTTCATATTCCAATCAAATATAGATTGATATATCAGCAGAGGTCGAGAGGGATGAGCCACCTGCACCTAAACGTGATGTGTCTTGATATATGACAATCTGTGGGCACTGCGTCCACTGATTCAAAGTCAAAGAACACATGATGAGAATGAAGGAAACTACAATATACAGTGCACTACAGACTGGGATACATGCGCTTCAGTGGCATAATTGTCGCACTCGAGGTGTGCATGGGCCGGAATGATACATTCATAATGAGTTGCAGCTTCTCAAAGTTGGCTTCATACAAATCCAAGAACATCATTCTGGACTGGATGGTAGATTTTAGTTGTGCCAGAACTTCAATCAGAGGCCAGGCAATACCCGGCAGGGAAAGTTGCAGCGTAGCCATGAATACCAGAGCCTAGTCTCAGTATCTGACAGTCGGCGATGGGGGTCTTGAGTGTACCCAAATTTCAATGATACGCCAGCAAAAGCTGCAACTTTGCTAGAAATAAGTGCACCAATGACTTATATTCTGACAGAAGTACTCAATATCGCACAGACTGATTTTATTGCCACTGTGATTGGCAAATATGTAGTAATCGATTGGTCATATGGATCTGGACTCGAGCCTTTCCCGTGTACCTCAACTTCAATCAAATGCCATCAACAGCTCCAGGTTTGCCTCGACTAAGCAAGCCATGTCTCATATTATAACCGAAGTACTCAATATCACCTAGAGTGTCTCAGTGCCAAATCAGATTGGTAAATGTGCTGTGCTGGAGCTGTCATAACGCGATTCAAGACATATGCAGCGGATTCACCGGCACACCTGAATTTCGATTATATGCCAGTAAATGCTGCTGCATTGCTACGAATCTGAGAGCCAGCGTCTCGGATTTTGACACAGCAACTCAATATTGCCTCCGCTGACATCATTGCCAAATGGGATTGGTGAATATGCAGGGCTTGATCTGTGGTTAAAAGACTCATGACAGATCCTGAGGATTCCCTGGTATACCTGAAAGTACTTGAATTATAATTTTGTTCTTTCCATTGCTTTGACTTCGAAATGCATATGTGGCCTCAGGCTTTCAGCACACCACAAATTCGCAACAGACAAATGATTCGACGCCCTTTGCTGTATCATGCTCAATATCCAACTTATGCCATTTATGGTCAGATAGGCCAGCTGGGAATATGTAATATAGCATATCAATTGACTTCATCTCATATTCGTCATTATTAATAATCAAGAACGCGAAGAAAATGCCCCTCGAACGATTCCACCATCAGATCTTTGATTCGCTTCAAAAACGACAGAGAGAAAGGATTTATCTATGCAGTATAGTGTGCCTTACAAACCACCTTTTTGACTATTTGTATTGGTTAAGATTTTGTTGGGTGACTGTCTAAAGAGGCGTACCTTGATGAATCGTCCTAACAATCTAAGTTGATGGTTTATCACACTGCAACATGTCTCCATTCTCTGTCAGCTGTGTTGTTTGTTCCTCACGAGACTCCAGAATCTGGTAAATCATCGCCATCCGGATGTTCGGTCGACTCATCAAGTCATGCAGGACTTTTATTTGTGCAACTCCAGATCGTTGATGGAGATCACTCGCGCTGTGATCATTGCCACCAGGACCCGTATTCAGTTACCATATGTGTGTTGTACTTGGTTTTGCCGTAGCCAGATAACTCATCCAAATACCTGCCGGGGCTCATTCAATACTCAGAACTTCTGAGTTAATACTGCATGGTTTGCTGCTGAAAGATTTAAGCTGGTACTGCCCACTTTGGTTGTGGTTACGAATACAGAGGGATTTTGTGAATCCTGGAAGTTGAGCAGCATTTCTGTGCGTTCATCATTGCCCATTTCTGCATACATGTGGAATATATCCACAGTATCTGCAAAAAACTTTGTTAGCCACCACTTCACATGACAAACTCGGCCAGGAAGAGGACAAAATAGCACTGCCTTTTATGGAGGAGGTGCACCGGGGAGTGCATTTTCATTTCGGTCTTGTTCTGGAAGGAGCGCCTGTATTGAGTTGTCGTCCTGGTCAGGTTCGGGATACTCTGCAGGTTCCTTGACAATCACTGGCAGAGATGTCTCTCTGGGCCATCGGAAAATCGGAGAATCCACCCAAATATGAAGTGGCCATTCATCGTACTATTGTCCGGAAACGTTGTTGCAATCCTCTGTCTCTCCCAGCACTAGCGAGAATCATGATAGCATGCTAGCCGCCATCTATGGACCCTTTATACTCCTCAAGCACCCCGCGAAGTGTATCTCTCCACCAGAGTCTTCAGTTTTGCTCGCTCGTCCTCAGTCCACTCGAGATCAATGAGATGTACATTCTCTTTCGGTTTCCGAACGAGTGGTTTTCCATTGGGTAGTTTCAATTACTACCACCTCCTTATCGTCCATGGCTTTGGAATCTGTGTCATCTGGTGCGCCGCATCCTGTTGAGATTCTTTGTTTTCAGTCCTGATAGCATGCATCAAACACTTCCCAGCGGAATACAATGCCTCAGCACCATCCATCTCCATTACAGTATCATTCTCTGGATCGTCAGGTGCACCTGAAAACAGCCACATGGTCTGAAAACTCCAGTCTTGGAGTGACTGGAATCCCAGTGTAGCAGTGACTTGAAGTTTGAATCCAATTTTCGCATTAATCGCAATTTGCCAGCCCACACTTTTCTTAGTCTTGTACCGATGGGACTCATCAGAAATCCCAAAACTCCATGCACAGTAGGTGAGTTGCCTGTTGCTTGATGGTTTTGCTCTGGATGTTAAGGTATCATATGACACAAGGTGCATATTCCATCGGGTTTCCGGCTCATCACTACTGGTGTTCAGATCCTCATGTGTGAGATTCGCATTTTCGGCATGCAACAAGATGACCAGTTTGAAATCGGCTCCATGTGTCAACTCATCGATGACAGTCTTGAACCTCTTTGCCACACCGGGCATTGTTACCACCAGGACAGGTTCCAAGGGCTAATACAAGTGGTGGATGCCCATGAGGTGGTGTTGTCTGTATCTCCAACAGGCGGCGGGGCGCAGAGTTCAATCTCTGGAGCGGATAACACTCCTGTTCGTCACCGACAATGCTGGGAAAGTCGTTGTGCGCCAAAATCACCCACTCTTCAATGGTATTCCCCCACAAAATAGACAGTAGCAACCTCATTACAACTTTCTCGGTCACCAATTTGCAAAGTATTGCTGCTGCAACCGAGGTGAAAGACTTTCCAAGACCCATTTCATCCACCACCAGTGCTCCTGGCATATCAGCATCCCAAACCCACCACCTTACGATGAACCAGATGGCCCAAATGTGGTGCACCAGATACTTAGTTCTTGGTAGGCCAGAAATTAAATACTTGTTTCCTGGAACCCAGTGATCTGTTGATTGACGAATAGGATGGGCATTGAGCTGCCTGACGACCTCATCAAGAGAGTCCTGTTCCAATTCGTTGTTGAATGTACTGAGAACCGAATTCAATACTGCGCTGGTATTTGCTGGATCGAGGACCTCCTCACCATCCTCTACTTGCTCCTGAACCTGCTTTGCACTTTTGTCAGTTTTCTTCTTGTCCTCAATGATCTCTTTCAGTTGCTCAGGTGTATGCTGGATAGATGGGCTCATATTCCAGCTCTCCTAAAATTGATCGCAATGGTAGGTATTTCACAGATAATTAAACATTGGAAGGAATATATATCGATGCAATACAATCAATTTTATTCTTTCAATCAGAACTTACATTAATCCAAGTATCATTTTCTTGCCCACCATGCTTCTCTCCCTCCTCTCCTCCACCCTCTTCAGAACTTTCCAACGGCCATGTATAATGATTAGCACTTGCGCACATTTAGCCTTAACATGGCTAGTAGGGAGTACATTTGATGGTCTAATTATGTGCTCGGCAATCTACTATTCTGTCACTCACTTAATTTCGACCAAAAATATTTTCGGATTGTGTCCAAGTTTCAACTTGAAAGCCTTTGAAAGGCAATAGTTGTATGAAATCTGGCCATTTATGCGGTCCATTATCATCTGCCTGTTTGTATAAAATCCCATATACTCTTCCTCCAATTTGTCCTGCATCAAGGTGCACTTGAACATCAATGTCATCATGTATGGGTCTTTCGGACGTCCGTTTTTGTTGATGTAAGCAATCAGCTCCTCCCAGTGCTTCACATCTGTATACGAGGCTAGGAGTTGTTTGGGGGCTAGAACCTTATCCTTGCCATTCGACACCCAGCGAATCACAACCATGAAGGTTGTGTTTGGCAACTGAGGGAGGTTACTTTTTGCCGTTTTGCTCACGCGCTCGCCCAAATCCATTACCAGTTGCTTCATTCCTCACCTATCTTTTTTCCTCGTCTCCCGAATTTCACTTGCACATGTCTTCAAGAACATCTCAACCCACTGGCAGCCAATCCATTGTTCATTATCAAAATTATCCAAAGGCAGCCAGTTCTTGAATGTCTCCAAAAAAGTTGTAACCGCCGGCTTGGAGTGCAGGGGTCCATCTCGAACTGGAATCAGGCAGTTGTGCTGCCAGATCATGGACCCATGCTTCGTCTCCAATAACCCAGCCTCCCATACTTTCTTCCACTTGTAGAATGCACTATAGTTGGCCTGCCCCATCCATTTTGGCAAATTGCTTTAGGGAGGATTTGGTTTGCTTCAGGCTGACTGGTGGTTTGCCTTCTGCGCCACCCAAGTCAGACTAATCGTTGCTCTCATCATTTGAATCATACTTGTCATAGGACATCTCCGGCAATGGGGGCGATTCTGCCATCCTTGCGACCTCTCTTTTCCGCGGTTCCGCTGGCGGCTGGAATGCATTTGTTCGGAGGCTAATTCGGAGTCTCCTAGGTGCGCCAGAAGCAGGTTTAGGTGGAGGATTTGAGCTGGATGATATTGGCCAATTGACTGGATGGTTGTCCGGAGGTCCTAGAGGCACTCTCGCAGCACCTGTTGATAATGGCCTTTGTTCTGGAATCTGCGGAGGGGGGAATGTTTGAGACCCTCCTTAACCACCTTCGCGGAGTTTATATCCTTGCCACAGTGGCCCATAACTTGGATATTCTTTCCTTGCACAAGTGGTAGGTTGCGAACTGTGTGTCATGTTGAGTGGAGACTGCTGATAAAACTGCGGAGGGCCTGGAAATGGTTACTGTGAAGGCGGGTAACCATACCCATGTGGCAGTTGATATTGATTGGTTTTTTGCCCAAATCAACTGTCATTGCCAGTGGCAGGTCGTGAACTTGTTTTCCGATGATTCTGAATTGTCTTAACGGCGTTGTTGTGTGCCAAATAGGCCACCTGGACAAGCCATGTTCCCTGTCTTCGGTTGGAATCCGTTTGTCGACGTGTTCTGTGCATAAAGGTTGTGGTAAACTACTATACATGCGAGAAGTGATATGGAATAAATCAGAGTATGGTGGAGTATCTTGCAGGTAGTAGTGTCCTTCGGCGGAATGAAGGGGTTCTTATATCCCATTCAGTTGTCTCGATCTGTGGTGGTTCACTCCACCTTTGATCAATGAAACCAACCCGGCTAGGATATAGAAACCTTAATCACACACATCCTGCCTCTCTTTGTTGTATGCTCGAATTCATATTATAGGATATTGGACAGGTGCTCTCCTTCGTACGCTTCCATGACTTTACAGGTGATAGAAGGGATATGATATGATATCTCCAGGAACCCAACAAGAACTATATCCAGTATGAAGGTTAGCACGACTAGGAATATTACACATAAGCTGTGTGTATATGACCTTGCAACCTCATTCAATAAGAGGCCTGTGAGTCGACCAGCAACAGTACTTGCTTCTTATGTTGCTCCTTATCTAAACATCATTGTTCTCTTCCGGATCCACGCTCCAGTCAAGGATCATTAAAGAAGCAACCATTGTATCAGTTTTGGATGATCATTGTGTGGGCATACACCTAGCTAGGAAGCTCAACAATCCATTGTAGCAAAACGATCTATCATCATTATCAGCTGCTCGGAGACTCGATCATAGGAATAAACTCACCGTGCCTCAATAAAGTAGTATAGTATAAGGCTCATCGTGCTGATCGCAGTGATGACAAAAGAAACCTTCTGTTCTCTGCAAATGACTTTCAGCAGACGATGTGTATGATTATGGTGTGGGATATGATATATATATCCTGGTTTATAAAGAAAGCTGATCGTAAGGTGACATTATTTTACCCCGCATTTGGCGGGGTGCAATGCAGCTGTGATACGCTAACTTCAGTTAGCTCGCTTTCAAACTATCATCCCTGCGGCTCTCAATCACCCCCAGAAGCATCATTGAGATTCATCCAAATAGATGTTCACTGGCCATTCCTTGATTATGGTCAACACTCGCCAGAAACAGGTTAAGTGCTGTATCTGCAAAAAGAAATTATTCGACGAGAACCAACTCTAGGCTCACTATCAACAATGTCACCCATTATCCACGAATGAGGTGTTATTACCTGACGGGATTTTACCTCCTGCAGGCTGGGATCGACCCGAGCCATCATGGTTTGACTTTGGTCAGTGCACCTGAATTGCCATTGATCAACTAGTCAACTAAAGATCAAACCACAGACTATGTACCTGGGGCACCACCACCTGAAGCTACTCCCGACAATGAAACTATGGACCCCCAGAAGCCTGATCTGATATGTACCCCTGATCCAACAAAGACGAAGGCTCCTAGGCAGGTAGTTGGGGTGGATAATGCGGAAGGGAAAGCATAGGGCAAAGCAACTGGATTCTACAACAAGCATCGCAAGTACTCAGAACAATGTAATCCATTCCATTCTTCGCAGTCAGCACATCGCTTTCAACCAGCTCGATTATTTAGCCAGCGAACGAAACCCTGCATAGATCAACATCTGAGGTGCGGACTGGACAACTTCAAAATGAGATCATTCCAATCAGGAGATGCCCTGGGAAAGCTCCTCTCTCATCGTGATTTCAGACTTCGCGATGATAGCTGGATTGAAGATCATTCACATATCTTCAAAACATTATACGACAGGGATATTTCCAAATGTATACAGTTTTTTTGGCACATCTCCCATTCCAGGCGCACCTCAATTTTAAACCAGTGCACCGCTCAGACTCGGAAAATCGCTGAATATACAGCAAGATGAATACAGGCGATTGATGGTGGGATACGCAAGATCAGGTTCCTGCCGGAGCGATGATTGGGCCGGTCATTTGTGCATCTGACAACACTGAGTTGACCAATTTCTCGGTAGATCAGCATGCCTGGCCACTGTGTCTCGCAATTCATAATATTCGAGTAGATATCCGCTGTACTCTTAAACAGCGCGCCTGCTTTCCTGATGGGCTGATCCCCTGTCCCCTGCATGGTGCCAAAAATACTGATGAGGCATGGCATTCTGCTGATGGAACCGTGCTGGCTGCACTCCGGAATCTTGATATAGCTGGTCCTGGCATGAAATGGAATTCTGCTGATGGATTCCGGAGACAATGGTATCATCTTTTGGCGGCCTGGGTCGGGGATTATCCAGAACAAGTCATGATTGCTTACGTCTTATATGGCTCATGCCCAATGTGTGAAATTCCTAAAGGGGTACCGATGGGACATTCTACTATTCGACCACTCGATAACCCAAGAGATTAGGATGTCTACTTGGAGCTTCTGGACAAAACTATTATCGATGTTCTGCACACTCTTGGTGTTCAACTAATCTGCAACCTGTTCTGGCAATACCCTCTCTGCAATGTATATTGGCTTTGCCAGCCTGATGAATTGCAACAGCTGCTCCTGGGTTTAGTTAAAGACTTATTGTACTGGCGGTTCAAATGCCTGAAAGCTAGATATGTGAAGAATCAATTTGACAATCGATTCACATTGATACCACAATATCTGGGCCTCCAGCGCTTCTCAAAACCATTTGATTCGATGAAATGCCGCTCGTTGAAAGGAAAAGAGATCTGGGGCATGCTCAGAGCACTCGCAGTGAATTGCGCTCCCATTCTTGACTGCTCCAAGGATGTCGGGAAAACTCCGGCGGAAACAGCCTCTTATGAAATGGTGATGGGAGCAGTGCGGGCATTATGTGAATTCTCTCTACTTGTTAGCCAACAAAATCACTCTGATCTATCCCTCACAGCACTAGATGATGCGCTGAAGCGATCTTACAAGAAATATGGTGCTTTTTGGGAACAGAACATATCCAAGTCTGCGAACGCCAAAGTGGATGAACAGTTGGCAAGGGAATCCCATCAGTTACGAGAACAAAAGATTCATAATATCCGTGCTGCAATGGAGGTTCAGGTGTACGGGGCTCAAAAGGTTACAACAACAAAACAAAGGGAATTTCAAGTGCGCCTGAATAGTGCCTGACAAGCGGCAACCTCATGGTCAGGTGCTGATCGGCAGAGTGCAAAAGAGCAATTGGAGCGCAAGATCCATCAGGTGACACCTGTTAAACATGAAATTTTCGACATAATATTCTGACATCATAAGTGACAACTATTGCAGGAAGTTGGGACTAAGGCAACCGGTCTCAGAAGTACATGCGCGAAAAACTTGCTCAAATGAAAACTCCTCCAGGAGAAGTGGTTTTTGGAGCAGCACACATGACCGCAGACATATTAGTAGAATTTTAGGTCCGTCCATCCCATGCTGAGACTAAAGCCACCACCTGGAGTATCACTGATACGGACCGCATTGTGAATCAGCTGGAGTGAGTGATTTCTGGTATCACTTTGAATGAGCAGATGCGTTTCAAGAAGGAATTGTCCATCTGCTTGATCGAATTTAAAGCTTGGTGGAAGGCAACTGGCGTTCAAGAGCTCCGGAAAACTATTGAACAGTGTGTAATGCATTTCGAATATCCAAAGATACACTTCATGAGCCATAAATCAAAGTCAATTCGACGAATATGTTCTGGCGACAACTTCACCACTGATATTTCTGAACGGCTACATATTGCCAATGTGAAAGAGGCATATTGCTCTACTAATAAAGTCATTTACATTCTGAAGATACTCAAGAACAATGACTGGTGTGCCAGACTTGACTATATGGAGCAGACGCTGTCTCATCTTGCCCTCCAAGGCTGGTACGATATTGAGTCACCAAAAGTTTTCAACCAACTATCCACTGCTGATCAATGGCGAAATCCTCGCACATCCCATCTTTTACGCATCCAGCATTGTCGGGAAGAGCCATTTTTCCGCCCCGTATCACAACAGGTACATTATTAGAGAGAAACCCATGTCTGCAGTATGTGCAGAAGTATCAAATTAAGCTTACTCAGCGATGTATCAAAAGATTTTGGAATTCCCAACTTTGGTCAGGTATTCCGTACACAAATTGAAGAGGACTGGGGACCCGAGGCTTGTGGACTGGTGCTCGGATATGATCAGAATGTACTCATAGACAGTATATGTATGAAACTTCACAATGGGCTGTTGTAATACCATCAACCATGTCACTGCCCTATATCTGTTGAGAGTCTGGGACTTGATTGCAAGGTAAAATATACCAATGTCAACCAAGGGATCATGCCTGAATCTTATAAAATCTGGGTCCAATATACGGAAAGTGACCTCGATACACCTTCCAAGGCGATGTTCCTTCTTTTCCTGTATTATACATCAGCTGGACTCCACCAAATTCGATCATCCGATTTAAGGAGCGCCTGCCCGCCGGAAATACGATAGCAACCTTTTCTCTGAGGTGCAAGAAGACTGAAGAATGGATATTACTTCCTGAAGCTCAGGAATATGCGGTGGTGATTCCAACAAAGTACAACAATCCTCATGGTTGGGCTAATTGTGTTGATGGGTTCATCTGGGTTGTCAAACAGACTGATAAGATGCATATTGTACCTGTTGGAGCAATTGTTGGACCGGCACATTTGGTGCGAGAGAATGCTCCATCGGATAGAATCGACAGCATATGGCTTGTAAATAATCATATGGATTTAGATACCTACTGGACTATATATTAAACTTATATGCCTGGATCAAGGTGTGCAGGAGGAAGATTGTTAATCAAATTGTAATATTTGACTTAAATATTATAAAAATCCCTCCAGGAGAGTATGCCTCCAGGTTTGAGGTGAACCGGAATAGTCTTGGAGACACGGCCAATACACCCAATACTCCCAATAGGACCGAAATTTGCACATTCCAATAGTTTGATTTTGTAGCATTTTGAAGACCACTATACACTCTTCAGGATATTCTTTGATTCTGTTCCATAACCTCCGGAGCATTAAGGAGCACCAGGGACGTAGTCTCGGTGCACATGACAGCACATTGCATTGCATTCAGCCTATCTGGGAGTATCTGGTAGCACCTGGATGGATCACTGTGGCTGTTCAGAGTTGCTGAGTTGTTCAGTTATAACTTCCAAACCATTTTACATTTTGCTGATGTAAATCTGCACAGCTGAAATGTCTTTCAGACTCTTGACCAGGCTTGCCTAAAACTGCATCCAACTCTGCTGAGTATGATACTTCAATGCACTATTTTCTTGTTATTCTATTCACCTTCATACTCCCTTTGCCCATATCTACCTGTCTCAACATTCCCAAACTGCGGCATATCACTTCTACAGCTAGCCAGGTGAAGAATTGCCATTTACAGAATAATTACATAGCACACCATGAGATACCTATTACATTCAAGATGACAGCCAATGTCACACGAATCTTCACAAACACAAACTGTGACATAAGTCATCAACATGGACCGCATTCCAAAAGTTAACAGTGGAGATCAATTGTAACGGCAAGGTCTTTGACCAGAGGTCAGGGTTGGTACACTGGGACATCATGCGGCTGGGTAAGCGACATCCTCAAATAGACTGCTTGTGATGATCAGGATCCTTACCGAGAATCGTACCAGAGACATATACACTTATGATCACTCTGATCCCATTTGCAACCGTATCCCTACAAGTGCAATATATTCTCTTACTCAGCCGGGCGCTCGCATACATGCCCTTGGACTATTCTCGGTCTTTCAGTCACCGGGTACATTTTGCTCATGGGTTTTTAATTTTACCCCTGTTTTGAAACGCATCGCAAAAACGCACACAACCTGCAAATCTAAGCAATTGGCCACTCAATGCCTCCCAAACAGACGAATAGACTTCCTCTACGCAGTGCTAACAAGCTGGGAGTGCAGAGACGATTCACGTGTCGATTGGTTGTGACACTCTGAGTCTCGCCAGTCAAATCACCTGTGGATCAGTGACCCCAAGAGATCTAGTGCAGGCAGAAGTCGATGAAGACTCCAATCGCGGGAGCAGAATAATGGACGATGATGAGCACCCCCTTTCCGACAACAAGAGTGAGCACGACGACAACACTCCTGAACCAATTCAGTCTGAGCATGATAATGCTGACACGCCTTTACCACCCAAGATCAACCTCGGAGAGATGGTGGAGCGATAGCAGAAGATGATCGACTTCCTTTTCCAGCAAAACACCGAACTACTAGAACGACGCAGATCATCGCCCTCATACTTGAAAAACAAGTTTAAGATGGCACAGTCGAAACGCTACTGCGGAGGTGCTCAAGATCTGGAAACCTATCTCGGCTCGCTTTGATCAAACTTCCAGACTCATAAACACCTTCTTGACGACAACACTGACAAGGTTCAATATTCCCTAGACCACCTTGGCAGCTGGGCATACCATACCAATCGCGACATGCAGAAGACAACTATGATTAATCCAATTACCAAGGGCCAAGTCCTACAAAAGAATAATTCAACATGCCTCCACAACTTCGACCATTTCATTGGGGAAATACAGAAGATGTACAGCGATAAGGATCACATACTCAATCTGGCTAGGAAATCATACTATGACTTTGCGAAGGGCTACTACAACGCCAATGAGAACGTACGAGCATACGCCAATCGACTATGACGGAATTGGAGAGAAGCTGAGTGGGATGAAGTGCAGTTCCAACAGCTACTGTACAACATGGTCTGGGCGGGATTGAAAGCCGACTTTCTACCCAAACTTAAACCGTTTCCCAAAGTGAAAGGGAAGTTCAACTCCATTGATGAACTCTTTGATTGAGCAGCTGATGTTGAAACTGAATCGGGGAAGTAAGGCAAGCAGCAACCGAAGCCACTGGGCGACTCATCTCGTCCTCATGGCGGAAACCGTAACTTCCGACCATCAATCTCAGATACGAAAGATTCACCTAAGACCCCTTCCAAACCCAGAGTAGTCCGATAAGTCATCTGGCGGCAGGAAAGATGTACCTCCGTCACTGTGAGTAAACAGAGAGGTCTATGCATCACAGAAAGCCAACGGGAAATGCCTACAATGTGGTGACGACCATAAATCCTTCCAATGTCCAAAATACTCGAAGCCAAACTTTCAAGCTAGACTCACCCTCGAGACGGGAGAGGTAGAGACAGAAAAGATAAAGGTGGCAATCGACAAATCAAGCCCCAACGATACATCGACACTCTGCAAACGAAACATGAGTATACCTCTCCCGGTATCTGGTGCAGCTGGGCAGGTTTGATGAGATGGCGCGGGGAATGGAGATGTTGGGCGCACAGGCACTAATGGCAACTCTGGATGAAGTTCAACCTGACTGGATCTCACTAAAATCAAGAGGCGTTTGGGAGAGCCCGAGGGCAAGAAGGTTAAGTCAATACTTCTGCGGCACTGAAATACTGGATTCAGCACACATAGTCCAAAAAGTACAAATACGAGACAGAAATGACGATATCAAACGTTTACGGGCTCTTATCGACAGCAGCGAAACCACCATCTTTATGGCACCAAGGCTTCTCAAGGAACTTGCGATATCACATGAGGCGGTATCTATCGCCACCCTCTGCCTAAAGGGAGGGGTGATGCAACATGCAAAGGACAGCCGGAAGACGCAGATCACAGTCCAGTATTTGGACTATCTTGCACCGGCAGATGAATCAGACGTGCTAGTCGTGCCAATGCATGCATACAATCTAGTACTTGGATTCCCATGGATCCTAACAAGAAATCCTGACATCGACTGCGCTCACCGTTGATTGACTTCCCTGCGATCACCGACCATGAGTGGAGTAGAGGAAATGGCACCGATGACTACGGCAGTGGCATCAAAGGTCTCGGAAGCCGAATACAAAAATGTCAGCGAGTAGCTTCTGGGGAGCGGTCCGGATATACAGATACTCGGATAAACTGCAGTTGACGATCTTCTAGCTAGTGATGAAGTTGTCGCAGCATTTGCCCTACGGATTGGGGAATGCACAGAGCTGCTGGGAGCGACTTTGCAAGACATCGCCCTGGATTCACCAGGTGAAACAGACCCAAGCGCTGAATGTGACGAGCAGGGTGCAGCTGTGGTAGTTGGGGCAGAAGAGCTGCTCTGAGGAGAACCTTGAATGACTGCTACCGGCTTGCCAAGACCCGAAGGGAGTGACAGGGTGGCGGGGCTTGGCTCCTTTGTCGGCGAACCGTTAATGACAAGGCCTCCTGGATTATTCCTTACTTCCTTCCTTCTTTCTTCTCCTGACCTCCTTGTTCACAAACACTTAAGCTAAAGGGGAGCAGAAGCAGCAGACAAAAGGGTACCTACAGCCAATGGGAATGTCATCCCAGCAAGGTGCCTGGAATTCGTGAATGTCTATAGCAAGACAATAGCTGAAATGCTGGCACCAAACCACCCAATCGACCATTCAATTGACCTGGAACTGGGATTTAACATACCATATAGACACATCTACAACGTCTCGGAAGTTAAACTCTGAACTGGGATGCCATACATCGAAACCACACTAGAAAATGGCTTCATCCTGTCGTCATTCTCATCAGAAGCACCACTGATAGTGATTGGAATGAAAACCGACGGCGGCCTACGACTAAGTGTGGACTACCGGGGGCTCAATTCGGTGACAATCAAAGACTGGTACCCCCAACAACCTATCTCGGAGGTGTCTAAACGAATGTGCAGAGCCCGGATAGTCACAAAGCTGGATGTCCGGAACGCCTAACACCTGATCCGGATCAATGAAGGAGACGAATACAAGACAGCATTCCGGACCTGCTACAACCAGTTCAAATACTGAGTCATACCCATCGGATTAATGAACGCGCCAGCCACATTCCAGGCCTTCATTGACCACTGCCTATGGCCTTATGTTGACAACTTAGCCATATGCTACCTAGACGACCTACTGATGTATTCGCCCAATGTGAGGGAACACTAAGATGATGTACAAAACGTGCTAGAGCCTCCGCGCCAATTCGGCCTCTATTACAAAGCTAAAAGATGTCAATTAGGAGTGTCAAAATTCGGTTTCCTCAGATTTATCATCAGCTCTGACAGGGTTGGCATGGAATCAGACCAGATATCAACGATTGTGGACCGGCCTACTCCAATGTCAATTTGAGATGTACAATTGCTTCTAGGCTTCACAAACTTGTTTGACCGTTCATCCGCAAATATGCCAAGGTAACGAAACAAATCTCCGACTTAGTAAAGAATTTGCCAGGCAGATGGGAATGAACCCAAATGGCAGAGCTCGCATTTTGGAAGCCAAAGAATGCATTCACTGAAGCACCGATCCACCAGCACTTCGACCCGGCAATGCCCATCATGCTTCAGACGGGTGCATGCGGCTTCACATTTGCCGGTATTCTCAACAAAGACGACAATTTCGTCATTCTCAGACCGGTCAACTCCTACTCACAAAAATGCTCCCCTGCCTTAAAGAACTACAACACGTACGATCAGGAGGTCTTAGCCATTATGGCAACCTGGAGACAACATTGACACTATCTCGGGGAAGCCAATCACAAGATCATGATTCAATGCCACCACAAGGATCTCGAGTATTTTCAGACTTCGAAAGTGCTCTCCCAGAGGCAAGCAAGATGGGCTGCGATCCATTCATCATACGACTTTGTTATTCAATACCTGGAAGAGAAAAAAAACCCTGCACATAAAACATCAAGATGACATGATTATGAAGAATACTACGAAAGACCTACTGTACGACTCTTGGCAACCCTGGCAGCAATGACCGTCAATTCATTCTGTGATCCCCTTCCAGCAATTCAGGAAGCCCAGGATACCGATCCACTAGTGACTGACATGAAGGATGAGATTGGTCACCCTGACGTACCTAAAACTGGTGAATAAGACGGATCCATGGATAAGGAAGTGGACATGCAGTGGAAAGTCATCGCAGGAGCTCTCACCTTTGATGGGAGAATATACGTGCCAGAAGCACTCCGCAATCAAGTGATAAGTCTTTTCCATGACAACCCAGAATGTGGGCATTTTGGAGCTCTTAGGACTGCTGAACTGGTATCTAGAGACTTTTATTGGCTAGAACTAGACACCACGGTACAGAAGTACGTCGCCGGTTGTGAAGTATGACTCCGAATCAATGCACCGCGCCATGTATGATATGGAAGAAATATGTCGCTGCCCCCACGCCACAACCCCTGGGAGGGAATTACGATGGACTTCGTCACCGACCTACCGGAATCAACCAAGTCGGGATGCACCAGGATTTTGATCATAGTCACCCAATTAACAAAGATGGCAATTTAGCTGCCCTACCAAAAGCATATCGACTCACAGGAATTGGCATGTATGTTTTCCGAGCACGTGATCTGCAAGCATGGTGTACCACACGATAGTGTTACATACCGCGCAACGCAGTTCACTTGCCGATTCTGGACTCAAGTCTGCTCCCACATGAGCATCTACCACAGACTCTCAACTGCCTTCCGCCCGCAGATCAACGGCCAGACCGAGCGGCAGAACCAGACCATCAAACAATATGTTCGAGCCATCAGCAACTACGAGCAGGACAACTGGGCCGAATTCTGTCTTCTGGCGGAATTCATGTACAACATCTCAGTGCATGCTTCGACTAGGATAACACCATTCTGGGCCATGCAACATCGGAACCCCGAAATGCAATTCAAAGCACCGAAAGCGTCACATCAAAAATTGGACACACCAGCACACTCTACGCCCGAGGGATTGGCAGAGACTCATCGGACTCTCTGTGCGAACATACTGGAAGCCTAGCAGCAACAAATGAAGTACACTGGCTGAAAAGAAATTACATTTGACATTGGAGACAAAGTGTGGCTCTCCACCCAGGACTTCCAGGCAACTAGGCCATTTAAGAAGCTCGACTAGAAGCATGCGGGACCATACACTGTGAGTATAGTCATCAATAGGAATGCTTACAAATTAGACTTGCCAAAAACAAGGCGGAACCACAACGTTTTTGATGTGTCACAACTCGATTGATACACACCTCTAGTCTCCGGCCAGCCACCGAACCAAACTCTACTGATGATTGTTGATGACATGCAAGAGTGGGAAATTGATCGTATAATTGACTCCAAATGGCGATATCGGAAGCACCATTAGCTGGTTCAATGGGCCGGGTACAGATATGTGCGTACGAGTTGGGAGTCAGCGGAAAACCTTGGGAATGCTCAGGAGCTGGTGGATGAATTCCACTGCAGTTATCCGGGAAAGCCGCGATAGTGAATGAAAGGGATCAATTTGGCGTTCTATCATTCTTTCTTTCTTTCTTCTATCATTGGATGCGGTCCAGTACTAATGGCCTCGGCATGGGTTTTACCACCTACGAATCACAGTCAAGTGGAGGTGGAGTTGCCCCATGCACTGTATTAGCAGGACGATCGTGGTATTTGTTTCTGGTTTGTTTGTTAGTTTCTCCTTTTCTTTTATGCTGAGATGCAGCCCAGGAGGTCTGCGGCAAGAGAGGGCATAATGTAATGGCGAGGCCTTGGACTAGAGGCTAGGGTTGGTACGCCAGCACGTCGTGCAGCAGTGTAAGCAACAACCTTCAATAGACTGCTCGAGAGAATCATCATGCTTACCGAGAATGTTACCATATACATATACATGTACAATCACTCTGATCCCTTTGCAACCATAATCCTATAAGTATCATATATTCTCTTACTTAGCTGCACCGTGGCATACCTGCCCTTACATTGATGTCCAATGTTAAATTGACCCTTGAATACCATTCCTGTCTCAGCCTGACTGTCAGTGGGGAGTGGCCATGTCAGCAAGAAAGAATCCACACAGATATGAATGTAGTTGAATGGATTCGCGAAAAATCTTGGTGAAGATCATACAACCCAATCTTCCAATTAACTCAGCAACTTTTACAGAGAGGGACATACACCCACTGTGATGCGATTTCTAGCATCGAACCCATCCCAGAACAACACTTCAAGCCACCAAAAAGATCAATACAGGTCTAGTGTAAGTGACACCATTAGACAATATGCAAACCAGCCCGAATGGCGACCCCAGAGCGTCAAAGTCCTGTTGCACAATTACTCCCAAAACTACCAATTCAGGGAGGTATTGACATGCCCGAAACAGGGGAGGCTAGCGGTGCGGCTGGAGTAATGTCGGGAAAGGCAACAAGTGCAACCTTCATGGCTGCGATCGAGCGGTGTGAGTGAAACCAAAATGGCAAATATCCGAGGAGCATGACCTCAGAGCGAGGTAGCAAACCAGGAGACTGGAGGAGTTAATCAGAGTGAACGATAAGTAACCAGGAGCGCAAGGGAACTCAGCAGAACCATAGTATTGAACAGATAGCCCGAATGCTAGAAGCACATGTGGTGCATGAAGAGACGCAATGGCTAGGCATGAAAGAATGGCCAGAGGATGCGGAGAGGCAGTGGGATGATGACCACAAGGACAACGTATACGGAATTGACCACGAAGATACTGGCAAAACCAAAAGAAGGCGATGCTGCACCAGACCAACCAGAGAAAAGGGAAGAATAGATGTGTCTGAAGGCAGGATTGCGGAGGCCTAGGGGACTCACAGTACGAAGGTACAATGCAGGGTGGAAATCCAGAGAAGCGCCAACTGCAGCAGAAACCGAAACCGAAACCCACACTGCAACTCGAACAGCAGTCTGAACCGCCACATATACCCAAACCTAGGCCAACACCTTGTGTGGCCAAAAGGAGGGGGGATAGTGCAACCCTCAACCCAGAGTCAGAAGGCCCTGGCTAGCCCAAACCCCACCCTAACAACTGTATCTAGCATCACAGAGTGATATCCAATCTCAAGGAAAGATGAAAGTGTACCTCTCTCTACCAAGTGGAACTAGGGAATTGCATCAGCAATCAACAGAGCGCGAGTGATCCAGACGGCACTTGCCCACATCTGGATGATGATCCCGGGACCAAACGCAATTGGTGCTATCACGGCAATCACCCACCAATACGCAACAGTGGCAATGGTACTCACAGACTGTGACCGAATAATCAACACAGCATGTATCATCAACAAGGGAGTCATCGAGGTTGAAGAAATCAAATCCTGGGAACTGCTGAAAGTCTTTACAGTACCACTTGTGAAATACATGCGCAAAGGCACAGAGGGCCTGCAACTGATGCAGTACAGAATCCATGCTGAGAATGAAGAAGTGGTCATCACAGTCCAAGTGCGATGTTTGGCAAACCTTCACAGCATCCGGGAAAGAAGAGACAGGGTGGAGATCACCGCATCATCAGTCATCATTGTAGTAAAGGGGAACAAGATTGCATGGAGATAGGTCAAAGAACTCATTACAATGGCGGGAGTGAGGTACCCGGACAACCTGTCCGCTAAGTAGGTCCAGACTGCAGAAGAAGGTATGGCTGTGCATGGGGCCACATAGGGACCCGGTGCGGTGGTAAACCAGTATATGGCTACTACTCAGGGCCGCACTGCTCCAGCACACATATGTGCGATGTCGTGCAGTGCATTTCAAAGCAGGGTGCTCTCTGTGGCCACACAGAGGAGAAATGCCTTAACCGCAAAAGAAACGAAATCTCATTCAGCAGTAGGTGCGCAATAAAGGCAGAAGCCACCAAGGAGCTTTAGGAGTGAAAGAGACGGAAGCCAGCATGGTGGACCACGCAGACCGCAGAACCAACCTCAAGTGTGACCAGGACAGCATTCTGCATGAGGGCACAGTCAACAGAAGGACGAGCAAGAGGCAGGAGTGAACAGCTGATGGCAGATGCAGAAAAAGGGGGAGGAGGGAAGAGAACTTCACAATGGCGGAGATTACGAGGCCAATGACATTGGCAATGCCAGCACCAATCTCGACTGGAACTGTGACCACTGTGGGCACCGGCATTGAACCTGACAATGGATCATGAGTTGCTGCCCTCTATGCTGAGTGTGACCCACCACAACTGCATCATGTCATACATATGGACCATGGCTGCACAGAAGCCGCGGGTGAAATCAATGGCGCATATTGTTTGTCAGCAAGAACACGCGAGAGAATTAGTGGGACTCAGGATCAGCCACTCTGCATAGGACATGACATATTGACGAGGGTGTGGACAGCTGTACGCAATGGATGTGGCTTTTTCAATGAATGAAATTACTTCAGCAAGAATGCAGGTAGAGATTTAATTGTTGTTGACATCAAAACAAATGGGGAGAAAATAACTCATAATTATACCCATTTACAATCAAAGAGTAACAGAAACAAGAGTAACCAGCAGGGAGACAGAAATGCCATGGAATCATCAGGCAGGAGGGAGGTGGCACAGTACTCGCGGGAGACTTCAACGCCCACCACTATTGCTGGAACCCAAGGTGCACAGAATAGAGGGATGCCCTATACTGGGTACAAATTATGGACAAGCCCAGGATGGTAATGCGAGATGATGGCCGACCCACTCACTACTGGAGTAGGAATAAACCGAGGCCAAATCCATCCTGGACCTGACCTTGGCCTACCATTCATTTGGACAATGGATGACCTTCGATGTGCATCATGCCACAGAGTCTATTCACAAGATCGTAGAATGACAGGTTGATATGAAGAGACAGGAGGAAGGAGGAGGCACACATGTAGTAGGGTAGAAGTTAGCAGCCATGTTTCAAAAGGACAAGGTGCAGACTAAGAAACTTTGGAGACAGCGGCCAAGGGTAAGGGCATACTTGGGAAGTGAGAGCAAAGGTGACAATGTCGAGAGTGAAGCCCAATAGTGCCAGAACTCACTGGGCAAGGTTGTGCAAGTGACTGCTAAGAAAATCTGGACCTGGGCTCAGTCAAAAAGATAGTGGAATGGTGAGATTAAGGAGAGGAGAAGCCAACTTGGAAGAGAAGAGAGAACATGACGCAGATCTGTCGCAACTGCCCAGGCCAAGGCTGAGTTGCAGAAGTCAACTCGGAGAGCAGAAGATTGGATGTGGAATGGCTAGCGGAGGAAAGTATGTGAAGTGGAGAACTGGTAAGCAGGAAAGATTGCAAACCTGCGAGCAGGTCAACCCTGCAGGCTCTGACCCACAGCAACGTGAAAGAAGCAAATACCATCAGCAAGATGGCAGAAATGCTGATTTGAGCATCATTTCCTGTGAAATAGCATGACCAGCACTTCGAACTACCCCTAGCCATGCACGCACTCCAGTCTCTCATGAAGCAAGCAGTCAAATGTGCCCTATTTGCAAAGGCAACCAAGAAAGCCCCAATCCCGTACATGCTGTGTTTTGAAGCTGTACATCTACTCGGAAAGTGGGAGAAAGAGAGAATTGTGGAACTAGTGATGGCAGTTGTGGAAACAGACTGAGATCCGGCCATGTCGAAGCATGCTGGCAGGGTTGTGATCTACAAGCCAGAAAACAACGACTGCACGAAACTCAAGGTGTGTTGCTCCATTTCTTTACCAAGCTGCATTGTGATTGATGTTGAAAAAGTTGATGCAGAGCTACTAGTGGAAGAGGATGAGAGAAGAGGACAGCTAAGCGATGGCCACTATGGAAGCCGGAAAAGGCAGTCAGCAATCGACAAGGCAGCCATCATGGTCAACATAGCACATGCTGCCTGGAGAAGGGGCTACAGAGATGGTGTACTCATGATCGAAAACAAGGTTGCCTTCCCGAGCGTAGCTAGGGGGAGACTGACTCACAACATCTGATGTAAGGAGATGGACGGAGAGCTCATAAGATGCATGGCAGGATTTTGAACAGACCAAATGGTGCAGATGGTGATCAAGGGGAATGTTAAAGAGAGACACCTGGTTGAAGCTGGTATACCACACTGTTCACTGCAGTCTTTCAACCTCTTCGCAAATGACACAGCAGCACTCATGAATTGGGTTCAGGAGAGGGTGTCCAGAGACGAGGGTCTCTACTTTGTTGACAGCATTGGACGGGTGGTGACTGGAAGCCACACAAACCAAATTGTCATAAAACGGGAAACCTGCACCAGAGTGAGTATTGACTGGGGGGACAGACGGGAGCTGGCAGTTGACAATACAAAAACTGCAGCGGCACTCATCACCTATGGACGAGGCCACAAGAAGCAACCGCATCAGAGGCTCACAGCAAAGATATGAGTTAGGAATGGCTTCATCAAGTTTGAGAAGGAATTGACCAGGTGTCTCGGGGTCTGGAGGGAGGCCCACCAAACATTCAAGGAGCATCACAACCGTTGGATGATGAATGCACAAGCCACAGAAGCATAACTCCAGTCAATTACAGGAATGTCTGGAGTTGTACCAGCACGTTAGAGAGCAATACAGACCGCCTCCATCCAGGCTGTCACTCTGTAAGGAAGCGAGCTCCAGTGGGATTGGAAGGGAAGCAGCCGGCATGTCGACCTCCAGCCTCTGCTGACTCGACTGTGAGGTCAACACTGGCCATGGTGCTGACCCCTCCGAGAGCTGTGCTACTGAGGGACTTAGGGCTCATACTTGTGGTGGTAGCCCTCAATGCAGGACAACAATAGTTCATGGCAAGGCTACAAATGATATGCAAGGGTGCTAAGTCGAATGAGCTCTACAATTTCCCCACACCTGGTGGAATGGTAGGCAGAGGGGCAGTAATAGAATACGGGTGTGGCAGGCTAGTATAGAAAATGTGCTGCCCAGACCAGGGGGCGGCGCCAGCGGTCAAGACCGCTATACCAAAAGATGATGGTGTGGGCAAGAGAACGACCAAGCTGTGAGCTCATTGAAAAGAAACCAAAGCAGAATCTTGAACTTTGACATGGTGTACGGACAGATCACGAACAGATGAAGGAAAAGTAGGAGCTGCAGCAGTGTGTTTACATGGATGTAGCTGGATGGTCTTCGGTAGCTACCTTCGTACAGGATGAAATGAGGTGGTTGATGCTCCACTGTGGGCAATCTGAGTCAGACTCCGAATGACTGTTGCAATAGTGGAGATGCTGTGAACACATAGTGTGATGACAGTGGCAGCGCTTAGTGATTTGCAGGCACCTATCAGACAGACGGCACACCTGGACCGAGAGCCAGGGCACCGATGTGCAACAGCGTTCAACAAACATGGTAAGGCCTTCTGTGCCAATGGCATTGAAGCCGTGATCCACTGGGTCCTGGGTCACTCAGGCACCCCCTGGATAAAAAAGGGTTACTTTTAGGCAAACGAGGCACAAGAACATCAATCCTACACAGTATGTGAGCGACTTTTCACCTTCGCCAGAAATGTAGCAAAACAAACCACCCAAGGGAGGATTGTGGTGAATGTGAAATGGGGGGCCCACAAGTGCTGCAAACCTTACCAATACAGACTGAAGGGCAAGGCTGGGAGGAGGAGATCAGTCCAATACCAAGCATGGAATCATTGCCAATCAGGTTCTAGAGACTGAAATGCGGGCATGCGGAGACTGGAGAATACCTGAAGCAGTTTCGATACAGAGAGAGCTACCAATACTCGTGGTGTGGAAGCTGATTACTACAGATGTGGGAGCATCGGTTCCTCCACTGCAGCCAGTGGAATGACCAGCAGAAAGCACTGTGGAAGGCGGTGGCAAAGGCCACAGGATGCAAAATGAGCAGATGCTGGTATGTGCAAATCTCGGAGCTATTTTTCTTCAACACAAGCAATCAATCAGTGATGAGCATCCTGGCAGCTACTAATATCAGAAACATCCTGCCAAAAGTACCAGGGCACCCTGAGTTGGACGAGCCGGGCCAAGATGAATGGTGTTTGAACTGAAGGTGGTCTTTCATAGTATTCGTTAATCAGGTTGTTCTTTCCAATTATCTGCATGTATTTGATTTTCCTTTGTCACAGGGAACAATGGGTAGTAGGCATGAGCTCCACCATGTTGCCGGCTTGCCCGGAGGCGAAGGAGTTGTCTTAGGCTCTGTCATACTCTCATCAGAGTGAACATAGTAGGAATAAAAAAAACAAAAAACAGACAGCCAATAGTGATTGGTAAGCAAATAATTGAACTTCCAACCGAACTATTCAGTATTGTATTGTAGATGGCTAATATCCACGCTATAATTTATTCCAAGGAGGATGATGAAGATGCCGATCCCAAGATCACTGATGATGACAGTGAATAACAAGGAAAGTCCACCTTGCCATCAGATATTGAACAAGATGAATTGGCTTAGAAACAGGAGGTGCTACACCTAGGCCAGCCGAACCACTATAACCAAGTGAAAACTACAAGTGTTCTGCCATCAATGAAATAAATCCATCATGATGCTGTCATTGAACTCACTGCACTTCCCAATATCTGAAATCTAGCCGGAGCAATGGCACCACCTTGGGTTAAGTAGAAAATGTCAACCATCAGCAGATTATGAAAGAGTAATCTTGAATCTGCTCAGGCACTCCCGCTTCCCATGACTAGGAAAGAGTAGAATGTTCCTCAACCAAAGGCCAGTGGAGATCAGAATGTTCCCCAATATCAACTGGCAACATTTGAGGTAGCAAAAGGTTTATGGAGACAATTGTGTGCACAAAGAATCCTTGACAAGTCTCTTCTGATGATTGGTACTCAAGGGTAGAAGCAGCTTGGAAACTTGCCATCGAAGCTCAGCATTGTCAATACACATGGGTCACTGCCTCTGCAGTTTCAACATGTGTTTGTCAATTGCGCAGTCACCCATCTCTCACACTTGATGCACAAACACAAGAAGCTGTAAGTGTGTAATTATTCTGTTCAATGCTCTTTTATTGAACTTATATCATTAACCAAGCCGCACAATTTGCATACTGAAAACTACAGATTAGAACATTTCAAGGGCAGTTGGCTCCTGAAGATTAGCAATCTGTTGTTTGACATTACAGATACAATTTGGGCTCAGAGATAGAGCTTCAGACTGAACATACAGATCGCCTGTGAGATGAGACTTAACTCTTGAAGGTCGATGTTGATAAGAAATCATTGCGTATGCAGATAAACGTGCTTGATTCTATTTTCCACCAAATTATCTTTACCACCAACTGCTTGGGGCACCAGCGAACAACTGCGCTGTTTTTTCAACCTCTTACTCTGCAGACTGTACCCTGAGCGGCTGTAGCTACGCATTGTGCGCTGTCTGAGAACAATGCTAGAAAGATAACTCAGGTTATATTTTCCTGAGATAAATATTGAGGTAAATTTTGCCTTTCCACAGTGATAGATTTTATTACTGCAGAAGCCACTGCTCTCATCAATTACAAATCATACGCTGCTTCATACCACCCCCTGGAGCTCTTCCGCTCTCACTGGTTCAGTTTATTACCCATTGGTGCTTGTCAGCCTTGAGTGATACTCCAATATTTCATTCCGCACTCTAGACCCCTCTTCACAAATGTAGCTACACAATCTGCTTGGTACTCCTCGCCCTCAAGTTGATCTACCTCTAGTCTGTTGCAGACTATTTACCCCATTTCAGTGCTGCTCCGCTTGCATGGTTGCTGCTTTGCTGGATGTACTCTTATCAATCCCTTTCAATACTCCTTGGCATAGGTTGCTGCTCTCTACTTCATTATCTGCTTCTCTTTGACCTTCTGTATACTCCTCATCCACCTTGAACTATCCACATTCTGGCACTATCCCCATTCTGGCACTCCTCTGTTCCTGGTCGCACACCTCGTTACCGCCCCAAATTCATCTGTATTGCATTTCAAACTGAGTTCTGATTTATGGTTGGCTAACATCTCCATTCAACCTTATTAAGAAATCACAAATTGAGTGAAACAACATTATAACTCCACTTCAACCACTCGCCAGGCCAGAATGGTTCGCAAATACATCAAGCGCCAGCCGGTTCTTTGCAGCAATAAGAAACTTCGATTTCCAGTATTTATCGTCCCTGTTGAGACGTGACGTTTAGTGGATAATATTGACAGAATGTGCAATGGATATTATTCAATTGCATAGCCTGGATATTGTTTCAGTGTACCTAGTTTCACTTTTAAATTACTCACCCTTATCTTTCATTCCATAATATAGCAATGCAAAAAATGGAAAGTTGAATGAGATGTTGGGTATTGTAGTACTATTTAGACGCGGATAATGGAGAATACATGCATCAGATTCACGGAGCAGGGTGGTCCATTTCTTGTCCACATCCAGCGAGTGTCTAATAAAACTTGCAGTCCTTAGAATAAGTATCTTTCACTACTGAGCCTACTTTTGAAAGATAGTTTGCATTTCCCGCATTGGTTGGCTGACTATTCCAAGTGCTGCCAAAGTTTTCTCCAGTACTCCATCATGCTTCAAAACTTGTTGCAACTGCTCATGTGGTGCTCACAACGGTCTCCTCAAAGCTGCGACGTGCTCTCAAAGTCATCGCAACTTCTCCCTCTGTACTCCCACACCACCTCGTGGGCAATCCAAGTTGCTCTCAATGTTAGCCAATATGCCCCCCATGGGTACAACTCACTCTTTATATTGATGCATCGCAGCTTACACTCTGCCTCCTCTCACACTCACTTGGATGCTCCCAGCGACTAAATTACACTATTCTGATGGGTGGATATCATCATGAGAAACTGGGATATAAAAGAATATGGTGTGTTGATCAGATTCTGTTCCCGATATGGCAGGTATGACTTCCAATCCTGCAGACTAGTACACTAAAATAAGGCACTCTATACCCAATCAGGCCAATCATACCACTCATTTTCCACTTCCACCCATATCATCCATATTATTTCTGCCTGCATCCGCCATCTCTATTTCTCTTCCACTGCATTACCATTATTGCAGAACATAACCTTAATTCACCTTTAAGTATATCTGCATTTTGAGACCATGAGTTAACAATGAGTATATTCTATACTCTGTACAATCTATGCTGTGTACAGCACACACTGAGTACACCATACACCCAATGCACCATACAGCCTGTACACTATTCACCCAGTAGAGTATAGACAGGGCACACCTTATGCAGAAATCACCATATACCAGGTACCCTATACACAGAGTTCACCATTCATTGAATAGACCATACACCCTGTACACTGTTCACCCTGTATGCCATACACCCTGTTCACCATAAACTCTGTACACTATACACCCTGTGCACCATGTACCCTGTACACCATACACCAAGTACAGTATACACCCAGCACATCCCACTGAATACTGTATATACCAATTACAACATACACCAGGCACAGCAAACACCTAATACAGTCTACATGAAGTACAGCATACACCAAGTGTAGTATACACCAAGTGCTGTATACACCAAGTGTAGCATACACCTAGCACAGTCTTCATTTGTCCAGCATCCACCTAGGATTGATTGTCTTCCCTTCATTCTCACCATTATGAGTAGACTGTTAGGTGACGCTGCAGTGTCTGGCAATCCACTTCTCAATTTTGACCACCACCAGCCCGCTCTCCATCAGAGCTCAATGCTAACATCAACTTGTCACATTCCCATGGTTGTTGGTTAACTAACAGATGCTTAGCGTCCTAGCACTTTTCCCCCATCTTAATCAACCACCACGAGATCCATTGGCAACAAGCAAGTCTCCAAACTCACTCCTTCATGGGCACCATGTGTATCTTCAAACTTTTTTGATCATTGCCTTGAAGTGCATCTCTTAACTCATACCATCAATTCCTCCAAGAGCATCTCCAAATGAGCATGATCACTGCCTTTAAGCAAATCTCTGATTTTACTTGATTTCAGCCTCCAAGTACATCTACAAACTCGCTTGATCACACCTCCCGGTGCGTCCCTAAGTTGACTTGATGCATATTTTCATGCACACTTCCAATTGCTGTCAAGTACCATCTGCAGCCATTCCAGATATACTGTGTCTAGATGGATAGATACACATATACAGAGATACATAGATACATAGATACATAGATACATAGATACATAGATACATAGATACATAGATACATAGATACATAGATACATAGATATATAGATACATAGATATATAGATACATAGATACATAGATACATAGATACATAGATACATAGATACATAGATACATAGATACATAGATACATAGATACATAGATACATAGATACATAGATACATAGATACATAGATACATAGATACATAGATACATAGATA